>Ga0157380_10000043_pt1 | contig 75738 bp, 54 predicted proteins | sample S35metaG_FD_119757 | JGI IMG/M metagenome (GOLD analysis project Ga0157380, IMG submission 119757) | Switchgrass rhizosphere microbial communities from Kellogg Biological Station, Michigan, USA - S3-5 metaG | ecosystem: Host-associated > Plants > Roots > Rhizosphere > Soil | place: USA...
GGGCCAAACTTACAGCAAGAAAACTGAATCCAATTCAAATCGTTTCCAACCTAAAATAGGCTAAAACCGTTGTGTAACTAAGCTTTCAAAGAACTAATAAATAAAACGTTAGGACGCTAGTGACTCATAACTCATAACTAAAAGAAGCATGAAAAAAATAAATTACTTCAGTATTATCGTTTTACTTTTAAGCGTACAGCATTCGTTCAGTCAGCAACCAGTGATTACTGAATCAGAATGGAAATCGCTGTCCAAGAAGGAATATGTGATTCAGTATCCGCCCGACTGGGAGCCGACGGAAAATGGTGAAATGGGGACTACCTTTGTTATATTTTCACCGTCAGAAACAAAGGACGACCAGTTCCGCGAAAATGTAAATCTGATCATCCAGGATCTGAAAGGGAAGGAGATTGACCTGGACCGCTATACGTCCATGTCGGAAAAACAGATCAAAACCATCATGACCAATGCAGAGATCAGCGCAAGTCAACGCATGAAAGGCAGTAATGGAGAATACCATAAGCTGGTATATATCAGTGACCAGGGAGGATACCATCTGAAGTATGTACAGTATTACTGGATCATCAATGAAAAGGCGTACCTGCTCACTTTTACCAGTGAACAGAATAAGTTTGATGCATTCCGCGAAACAGGTATGCAGATGATGAACAGTTTTCAGATCAGGTGAATTAGTTCCTGGTTTCTGGTTACTAGTTTCTAGTTCCTAGTTCCTGGTTTCTAGTTCCTGGTTTCTAGTTCCTGGTTTCTGTTTTTTGATTACTTATGTGAAGCAGGACATCGCTGAGCAGTAAAATGCAAAAAGATTATACTCATGCTCATCACTCCCAACTCATCACTCATCACTCCACCGCACATGCTTCGTCACATCAAAAACGTAAACTCATAACTCCGAACTCATAACTCCGAACTCATAACTAATAACTAAATGACAAGATTAATTCCGGTCGAATCAAAAAATTCAATTCCATCCGAATACCGTGATACGCCCATTGGGTTACTTTTGGAGTACCACAACCTGGGCAGGCCTTTTGAAGAACATCAGCATGCGAAGCTGTTGGTAGGCATGTGCATGGACAACAGGAAGCACCTCACCATGCCTGATAATTTTTCATACATCATCCGCACCGGCGGAGGAAATTTGCGTTACAGCGAATTCAAGGTTTCATTCGCCATTGCCATTGGCGGGGTGAGACACATTGCACTGATCGGCCATACCAATTGCGCCATGGTGAATATTATTGCAAGCAAGAAAGAGTTTATCGAAGGCCTTGTCGAATCAGCGGGCTGGGACAGGGACCATGCGGAAGATCACTTCATGCATTTTGCCCCGATGTTTGAGATCGGCAATGAAGTGGACTTTACCCTGAGCGAAACCAAGCGCATGCGGTTGCGTTATCAGCACATTACCGTAGCGCCCATGATGTATAAGGTGGAGGATAACAGGCTTTATTTTATCAGGGAGAACTGAAATGAGTTCCGAGTTTCTGGTTTCTAGTTCCTAGTCCTGCTGGTTTTAAAAAATACCTCCTCTTCACATTTAGATTTCTGAATCCTACTGAATTTCATGGATATCAAAATACAAGTGAAGATATTTTAAGAAAAAGTTTATAGAACAGTAACCAGGAACTAGAACCAGGAACTAGGAACTAGGAACTAAAATTTTATATTTGCGGACTAACAAACATTTCAGACTCCGTAGCTCAGTTGGTAGAGCAGCTGACTCTTAATCAGCGGGTCGAGAGTTCGAGTCTCTCCGGGGTCACACTGGAATCAATGGTTTCAGCCTTTCGACGAAATACAGACTCCACCATTTGCATATAATTTGCATATAATACCAGACAAAACCGAATTTTGCTTTTTTGCTTTTTAAATCCGGATTGAAGTCGGCTTAAAATTTTTTGAACTTTTAAAAATGGAAAGGGCCGGGGGGAGGTTTTCTCAGGCGAGGGCATTTTATAGAAAGGGGGTAGTAGCCCGTGTGTTTGTGTGTATAAGACTAAGATTTTTCCTTAAAATATAAGTGTTCACTATCTTGACATTGTCGATTTAATTTCCAGTCATTACAATGAGAATATTATGAATTTCTCCAATAAATTAGTTATTTGCCATTTCATAAAACAACTGGAATGGAAACAAAAGAATCATATGTACATTTTGCAACAGTAGGTGGAACATACATTGACTTCGATCATCTGGATTTGACACCGTGGGGCATAAAAGGAGGATTAGTTGAAAGTAAAAATATTGAGGAGTTTATTCGATCTAATTCTATTCCTGAAATGGCTGAAAGTAATTGGAAACTTGTAAAAGATGCTTCTCAAAGCGCTGACGGAAGGGGCGGCCCTGGAATGCATGGAGATTGGGAATATATGAATCTTCTTTGGCCGTTAGATTTTAATAACCCCCCATCAGAGGATGATTATTTTGAAGCAATAGGAGCAATAAAAGTCATTCATCCATCGGAATTATACATACTGAATATTTTGGGAGCACAATATTTTGAAGGAAAAGGAATTTCCTTCAGCGGGTGGAGTAATTATAATCATTATCATTGGAATAAGTACCAAGATCCAGAAAGCCATTATTTCGTGTATCCCGAAGAAAATATCAGTGAAACGAACACCTTTTTGTCTTTTTATAAAGCGAACTTTAAAAAGAGAGACTACATTAGAAATGCAATAAGATACTACCTGGATTCTTTCAACGCAAACAGTATTGAAATGTCTTTTATCTGCTTATGTATTTGCTTAGAGACAATTGTTCCTGGAAGTGAACAGCTTTCTTACAGATTTAAGAGGAATCTTGCCGTTTTATGTTCTGAATCCAACGAAAAGGGAAAGAAAATATACAAAAATGCCAGTCTTCTTTATGGTTATCGTTCGAAATTAGTCCATTCAGGAATGAATAGAAATGATTTCAATAAATTCGATTTATTTTTTGAGTATGCTCAAATTTTAGCTTCAAGAATGATAATAGAAATGTTATTGCATGATGTTCCGAATATTGAAGATTTGGATAAAAAATTAACAGAATTGGGGTTTGGACAAGGCTACAAAATCTCAGAAGGATACAAAAAGTTCCACGGAAATATTTTCACCTGGCATAAAGTGTCAGAATATGAAATTCAATAAGGAATCGGCACATAGTTACAGCTTTGGATAGACGAACTGAAGGGTCTGTTATGAATCTAATTTACTTAATTTGAAATGATCGACCACGACTGAGGTATGCGAAAAAATATGCCCTTTCCCAATATGCTTTTTTGGATACTTGATGATTCTGAAGGTATCTAAATTTTTTTTCATCAGTTTTTAGGAAGTCGTAATAAACTCATCTACTAAAATTATTTTTGGCACACAGCCGGTCAAGGGAGAATAATTGTTATTTTTGTTAAAATAAAAATTTTCAATGCGATGAACGAAATCTATTTTGCACACTTGAATAATCTTAAAGTCGGGGATCGACTAATCCGTAATAAAGGCGTATTTTCAACACATCATGGGATTTATGCCGGAATTCATAATGGCGTGCCTCTTGTTGCCGAAAATCAACAGGGTGTTGGTGTTCATTATGTTGCCTTATCCGGCTTCCTGCGTAATGATGCAAGAAATTTGATAAGGATAGAACCTTTTAAAGGAAATGAAATTCAAAGATTAAATGTAATCCCAAGGATTAACCAACTTGTTGGGAGTGATTACGACTTGATTAATTTTAATTGTGAACACTTCGCAGAACTAATCCAAAATGGACGATCAACTAGTCGCCAGCTCAACCTTGCATTGTTTGGATTAGGCGTTGTTGTATTAGCTGCTATTTTAGCGGACTGAAATATTTTCGCTTTTATGATTCTCATGGGTAAGAGCCCTTTTTTTATTTAAAACCAGGATTCTTCCATTCTGCCCGTTTGAAAATGGTTTTTGTAACTATAGTGTGAATATTTTTTCCATTTTTCCATCTTATTTTAGCAATTTAATTTCATGCCTTTACGAAATAATCATAATCTTCAATGAGTAATTATGAAGGGCGGCATATCGATTTGAAAAAGCGGGTTAATCGGCACCTCTCTAAATTGACCGGAAGAGAATTTGATTATTTCGCTCAGATGGGGCAAAGCGATTTAATTGAATTGAAAACCGTTCTAGCGGATATCAATAATGTGTTGACTTTTAAAATGACAATAGAAGCTGCAAATTGGCTTTGTAAATTTTTCAAGCTCAATACTAAAGAGAAAAGGGAGATTCTAAAAAAGGTTGATCAAACTAAGCCAAACTCAAAGGGATTTGACCTTCATATCACAGAGCCATATAAAATTGTTGCCGAGGTAAAATGTGTCTCTCCTGTGAATAACGGAACTAAATTTGGTTCAGCGCAATGGAATGGGATCTTGGATGATTTTTATGGACTAAAAAATGGTAAGGCTACTTTAAAAGATACAGCTGCATACTATAAATTTCTTTTCCTGGCTGATTTAGGTGATAGAACTGATCTTGCAATAGCGCACCTTTTAAGGACTTCGAAAGGGACAAGCGAAAAGCCAATAAGAAGAAATCGGCACCAAATTAAGGAGCATATTTCACTGCTGGAAAAGAAACAAAAATTCACTTCTTTGAATGTTGACATGATCTACTTAAAGAAGTTAAGAATTAGGTGAAAAGTATTTTATTTATTCAAATTTTCTATTAAAACTATATTCTTGGGTATTTGTTTTTACCTTCTTCCAGCAGAGCTTTAATTTTTTCGTCTTGAAATGTAGTGATACTATGAAGCATATTCCTCTTAAAATACTCATCATAACCGTTTATTAACATTCTATCAGCAATATTTATTTCTGATGGATATTCTTTCAATCCTGAAATCGTCGCTGTAGCAATGAAAAAATCATACTCGCCTAATGCTTCACTCCAACCAACGTTTAATATACCATTCTCATCAATTATAGGATTGTCTTTACCAACACGATAATTGTCAGGGACAAAACCTGTAAATTTTTTAGACCATTCTTGTAAAAGAAACTTTGTTTGCTCATTTTTTATAGTGCCCTCAATTAATAATTCAGGATTTACACAAATTCCCAATGTTCCCCAATCCCAAAAAAAACGAATGTTATCAACGTTTCTTCTTTCACGCTCTGCCTTCATTAACCAATAAGCTTGTTCATTAATGATTTGAATATTAACAGGGGTTTTAATGAATGGTAAAAATATTCCCGTTCCCAACTTCTCATTTTCATTGCATTCTGTCGAGAACACCATAGTAAATGTGCAATTACGCTTATTTGAAATCCTACCATATCGTATTGGTGCGGGCACTACAATGGCTTTATCACTTAAATATGAAGCGCGCCAATCAGCTCTTATTTTAATATCATCCCAATATAAAGAGCCCACAATGAGCACACCCCCGTTTAAAGAAACGTCAAAAGTTTTTTGTACTTGCTCAATCATATTGGATAATTCTCCAAATCAGTCTTGCTTATCACTTGTGAACATACCCCGTGTGCATATTTTTTCAACCACTTTTTTCCAGGTTCGGAAATCAATGATTCAAAAACCATTTTCTGATATTTTTTATCGACCCTTATCCTGTAGACACAATCACTCAAAATGGCTTTTCCCTTTTTTATCATTGCTACTCGCCCCACAGTTCTTTTGCCCACCCTGCACATTACAATATCACCTTTCTCAGCAATGACTCCTTTATGCCTTACTCCCAATTTCTTAATAAATTCAATTTGGTGGCTGTAATCTTTAAAATTTGTTGTGTGAAAATAAGATAGCCTTCTTCCCCGAAGTTCTATAGAAGAATATCTGCCACGATTTATTGATGCGCCTATCGCTTTAAGGGTTTGCCCACTTTTTAAATCACTTTCACATTCTTCATAAAATTGGTAATCCATTCGTTCACTCAACTCTGTTTTGGATACCAGTATTGGATTTGAGAGCTTTCCCGTAGTTGATGATTTAAACAACTTACAGTTTAATTCATTCGACGTAGCTTTTGAAACAAAAATAATGTGAGTCCTTGCCTCTGTCTTGTTAAAAATATCGTCCGGAAGCTGTATTATCTTCCGAACATCAAACTTCTTGAGAATAGTTTCCCTGAATATTTTATATTCCTTTCCAGTTATTAAACTATCTGAAACAATTATTCCCAGTTCTCCATCTTTTTTGAGCATTTTTACATTATGAGCAAAAAAGACAATTTCAGAGGTGATTTTTTTCAAATCACAAAAACCATTGCAATCAATGGAATTAAAAAGATCTGTATATTTTCCTTTATCGGCTATCCGAATATATGGAGGGTTACAGATTGCAACATCAATTGAGCCTAATTTTATTCTAAGCTTGATTGAAACATTTGGGTTTAATGAATCATAATTAAAAACCTTAATGAATGATAAACTTCTTTCAATTTTTCGCACTTTATGCGATTCAATTTCCGTAGCATAAAAGTCAGCTTTTGACCACCTTCCATATGCAGCAATTGACAACGATGCTTCCCCAACCCCTAAATCAAGTATTTTTCTGGGGGTCCTTGTAGTTAAATTCTTTATCAGAAGGGCAGAAAAAATATTTTGGGTGTAATATCTTCCTAGAGTGTCCATGGTCAATTTAATGTTACATTAAACAAATGCCAATTTGCTATTTCTATTGCCTTCCCTGAAATATCTTTCGGGTGGTCATATAGCACAGCTACTTTCTCCTTTGGTTTATTAATAAGAAACAAACATGCTCCCACACTCATTGGCTTTGTTGCCAAAGGTACCACAAACATTTGTTCCTCATCATCAAGTCCTTTGAAAGTTTTTTCAAGTGTTTCGTAAACAGACATTGGATTTGTTGCTCCACAAAAATTTATTCCACCTGTTATCCTTTTTTCTTTTATTACTGAGATATTATTATCAAAGGAATCCATTTCCCAGCCAGAAATAAATGCGGGTACTCCAAAAATGCATGAACACTTTGCTCCCGATATATCTGAATCCTCTAATGCGCGATCAATTCTTTCGGCTTCAAATCCACAAAGGAAAACGATTTTTTGTGAAACTTCATTTGTCACCAAAAGAGCATGACCAGGTATCGCTTCATAACCGATAATACTTTCTGATAATTCAAAATCTCTCTGATGCAGGATGTCGACACTTTTACTTTTTCGTTTATATTTCAAAGGTTCGACATATAGTACAGAAATATTTTTTACCTCAACATCTTTGAAAGCTTGTATTAATATTAACATTTCGGCAAAGTCCAATGTGGTGGAGTCAATCAAAATATTTTTGTCAACCATTCCGCTCAATTGATTTGTGATATCATCTTTGTCATACTCCTTGGCACCCAACATAATCTTAAATTCCTGAGGTATGTATTTAAAGTTTATAGATTCTGTAGAATTATCTTGTATGTATTCTAATGCTTTTTCCCCTCTCTCATCAATAGCAACTCCAACAAATGATAAGTCCCACTTTTCATGGGACAGCTTATCAGATGATTCGCCATATTGCATTTCAATTTTCATCCTGGTCAATTATCCAACTCGGTAAATAAATTTTTTGTGGTATCACTTGGTGTTATCTTCCAATTTTTCGAATGGCTTTTCATAAAACTCTCGAAATCGGCATAATTTCCGAATACAATTGTATTCAATTCCTCAATTGAAAACTGAACACTTCGTTTTTTTCTGTAACTAATGTGAAAATATGGAGCGTAAATAGGGTTCAAAATATATTCAAAATCCTCTACCTCCATTTTGTTCTCGCCTCCTTTTTGTTTTGTAATTCTATTTTCGTACAGGACAGACCATTTTACTGCTTCACTAATAAAATTAATTAGCGATGCTGTCCAATTCCCTTTAATAGTAAAATGATTCTGTTCCGGTTCACTTTGAGTGGGCTTTTTTTGCGCATAACTGAAATAGGTGCCAATCCGCAAAACAAATGTGTGAAGTTTATTACCATCGTTACCAAAATTTTTAACTTCTCTTAAAAAGGTTGAGCTTGCTTGGGTTGCAGCTTCTGCTTGAGATTTTATACTTATTTTATATGCTTTTTTATGGCTCGTTAAAATTTCATTTGCAACTGACTTATAACACAATTCAAGAAAATGCCTCAAGTTGGTCTTTGACATCAGACAAAATGCATCGAATCCTGAATAGATTGGACAATACCTTCCTAATGGCTCATAGATTAATAAAAGACATCCAAAAACATTGTTGTGAATCCAATCAGTAGTACCTGTAAATTTGTTATCCATTCCTTTACGTAACTTTTCAACTTCCTCTAAAAGTTCAACCGCCGGAGTGCCTCTATTCAATAATGCAGGTATAATTACTCCTGCTTGAGGAAAATCAGACACTAATAATTCTTCGAGTTCATTTTTTACATTATTATTATTTATTGCCCTTTTTAATAAATCCTTTTGTCTATTAAGCAGTGTAGGTTCGTTAAATACTTCTTTTGCCATTTCATCAACGGAATTCGCAGGTAAAAACTCTTTAGCGGCAGCAAGTATTTTTCGTCTATAATTAACAGATCTTCTTTTTTCAAGTGTTTCTTGTAATGTACTCCTTAATTCTTCCGGTAGTATGGGTATTTTGAAAGAATTGTCATTCTTCAATAATCTCAAAAACAAAATTTCCGCAGCAAACACATCAAAATTTATCTTATCATAGTATTCCTCCAAGTTATACTCTCTGTAATCATGAGTTTCTGCAATAGGCTCATTTCCTATTGTGTTTTTTTCTTTAAATGAATTTGGCTTCATAGCAAGGTTAAAAATCAATGGCATCTCACTATGCTTCATCCAGGTATTAATTAATCTTTGCTGATCAGTCAATAAATTTTCATATTCGTCAACATACACCAAATAGTTTGTTTCTTTAAATATCTTATTTTGTGTCTTAATTTCCACCAAAAGTTCCTTTACAAAATCCAATGGTAAAAAAATGGGTTGCTCAATTGTCCGTATACTGCCTGCCCAAGTTTGGAAATGATTTATTTCTCTTCTTATATAAATTTTTAATTCCTTAAAATTTCCCGGTACCTTATCATTAAAACTATTTAAAATCTTAAAATCAAATGAACTTAAATCTTTTTCTTCAAATTGCTCAAACGATGAGTTAGCAATGCTATCCAAGCTTTTAAGAATTTCCTTACTCATCATTAAAACTGATAGGTGTTGAAATGCCCTCATCCATGAATCATCATCAACTCCCCTTTTTGAAAGCATTTTGGCAAACTGAGTGTCAACTTTCCAATAAATTCCAATATTGCTTAAATCATTTTCGGTAATCCTTGTTCTCTTGTTTGAAAATTGCGTTTGGTGGCACAGGTAACGTAATATACTGGTCTTTCCACATCCTCTTCCTCCCACAACCACCCTTGGTTTCTTTGCAGTTGATAAATCCAAACTATCATAAAACGGGGGGATTACAAAGTCTTCCCACAGATCGTAGCCAAGCTCTTCAGCTCTGTTTTGTGCTATTGAATTTTCAACCATGTTCTATAAATTAATGGTTAAATAGTGGTGACCATTTTTCATTTCTTTTATGCAATGCATGTAAAGAGTTATCTGGAGCTGCATGTTCAAATGCATATGTCAATTCCAAATTACCATACCCGTACTGATGCCCAGTTACCAAATTAATTCCTCTCTGCTTCAGCATTTCTATATAAAAAGCTTTAGCTTCATCTTGTTCACTGACAAAATAATTTGTGAAAAAGCAATGTGATTTACTTTCTAATTTTTCTGCGGCTGTTATTCTTAATTTTGGATAATTCGTTTGTAAATATAAAATTCCCTCTTCATGTGCTGCAAGCGGGGCATAAACAACGATGTGTTTTTCTATAATATCACTAAGATTTGAATCAATTATTGCCTCCTCCATTTGGACTCCAGTCCCTAAAAAGTCATCAATAAAAATGAATGTTTTTACTCCTTTGGTAATTTCCTCTTCAATTTTCCATGGATTAATAATAAGGTTTTCCTGAACTCGAAAATGTCTTTTCATAAACCTTAAAACTTCATTTGAACTTTTAGTTACAGGGGACCTTGATGTAATAACAGGTACAAGCCTGATCATTGGGTCTTTTGTAATGTCAAATAGGCAATGAGGAAAGTTTTGTAAATTTGGTTCCATTAAAGTTCTAAATAAGTTATTTAGATTCTTAGTTAATATCTGATTTATCAGTGAAAAGGTTTGCGGATTAGATCGGTATATTAATGAGTCAAGCAAACAAGATGAAAAATATTTTTCGTCATCTGTAATAAAATTTTGTCTCCATGTATCAAATTGCATCAAATCCATTCCACTCCATATTTTATATTCAATTAGATCTCTACATCTATCTCTAATTGCATTGGCATAAGTTTTCCATTCTTTTGGTAATGTAATCATACTATACTGCTATTGGGGCTTTAATGGGGGGGTATGGATCATAACCAGTTAAAGTAAAATCTTCATACTTGAAATCAAAAATTGATTTTACTTCTTTGTTTAAAACAATCGTAGGGTAGGGTCTCGGAGCCCTGCTTAATTGCAAATTCACTTGTTCAATATGATTATTGTAAATATGGGCATCTCCTAAGAAGTGCACAAATTCTCCTGGCTCTAATTCGCAGACTTGCGCCATCATGAGAAGTAACAGCGCAAAGGAAGCTATATTAAAGGGCACTCCAAGAAATAAATCCGCGCTTCGCTGGTACATCATGCACGACAGTTTACTTTCTGCTACATAAAATTGAAAGAAAGTGTGACAAGGGGGTAAAGCCATTTTTTCAATGTCAGCGACATTCCAGGCACTTACTATTATTCTTCGACTATCTGGGTTTTTCTTTATGGTTTCAACTGCATTTTTTATCTGATCAATATGATTTCCGTCAGGTGTCTGCCAATATCTCCACTGATATCCGTAAATAGGCCCTAAGTCACCATTTTTATCCGCCCATTCGTCCCATATAGTTACTCCATTTTCCTTTAAGTACCTTATATTTGTTTCACCTTTGAGAAACCATAACAATTCATAAATAATGGATTTTAAATGCAGCTTTTTCGTAGTGATCAATGGAAAACCTGCATTCATATCAAACCTAATCTGATATCCAAAAATGCTCCTGGTACCCGTTCCTGTCCGGTCTGATTTTGGTACACCATTTTCCAAGACATACCGTAAAAGTGTTTCGTACTGATTCATTTCTTATATTACAGCTTCCAAATTTAATCTTTTGTCTTGATTAAAAGCAGTCAAACACCCAAAATGGTATTGAGTTGATTTATAGCATTTTAAGCTATGATTGAAGAGTTTTTTCAAAACAACTACTCAGATGATGAAAAAGATCTGTTTACTGAGAGTCTTCATCGGAAAAACCAATTACGTAAACAACGATTTAATGCCGATAGTACAGTAATATTGGTTATGCTACCAGATGGTCAGTACTGCATAGCCTACATGAATTATGACGAGGTGTTTTTTAAGGCTTTCCTGGACTCAAACGAGGCAAATAGACTATTTGATAGGATCGTGGAACTTTATAGCATGTAATACTTCGGTAATGGAGCTTGAAAGGGGTCGCTTTTTAGAGCGTTAATGTATTTAACTACATTTTCATTCGTTTCAGGGTGATCAATGATTTGTTTCCGAAAGGATGTCAGCTGATCCCGGATCAATGCTATTTGCTTTTGCTGCCCTGCGCTTGTATGAAGTTGTCTGGTATAATGCATCACATACAATTTGGTGTATTTCTGAATAAGCTTAATCAGAATAGAATTTAGGTTATCGTATCGTTGATCATGTTCCAAGTCAGCGCGGTTAATTAAAGTCTGAATGGTATAAAGAAAGGCGTCGGAAATATTCATAAAATGGTTGTATTGTAATCAAATTTTTTTTGACAAAATAATCAGAAGTTCCTTGTTAGGAGATTTCCTCTTAAAATTTTTTAAAGCTAAAGCTTCAATTCTAGGATATTTGGTCGGCTAATAATAGTCAGATCTTAATAACTTGCTATTTAGCCGGTAGTTAAAATTTTTAAACAATGGATTTCTTCAAATAATTTTAATATAGATTTGACAAAATCCGAATTCCATTTTTTTCAAAAAATATCCACTTATTAAATGATAAAATAAATGAAAACCCTTCAAAACCCTATTACACTTTGCCTAATTTTAGTTATTTGTTTAACTGAAATTTCTGTTGCGCAGAATTTGAATATTTCAATTTCAGGTCCTTCTCAAATAAAGGTATGTAATGAAGAAACATTTACAATCACAATACCTTATTCTTCCAATGCATCCTTGTGGTCTGGGTTCTCTTTGGATTTGAATCCTGAGTTATTTAATAAAAATGATTTAATCAATCCAATAGCAGATGAAAGTGGTTCGCTTACTGGAACAGATTGTGTTGAAGCAGAACCAATAGTGGGTTCGGAAAGCTTCGATTTAACGATTGATGGCTTTTCAAGCCATGCGGGTGAAATAGCCGGTTCAAATCCAAATGAATGGAGTTTCGTTCCTCAGGCCAATGCTGATATAGTTTTTAATGTAAAAGTAAGGGTGCATTGTTCTATATCTTTTGAATCATTGTTTCGACAAACTTGGCTCGGAACTGATGGCACACAGCCTATTACAGTTGCAATACTTGGAGGGGTAAATCCTTTTGACCTGAATGTACGACCTATTAATTTCGCAATTCCAACTGCATATATTAGTCAGCAAGCGTCGATTGTATATGGTTCTCCGACAACTTTAGAGTTTATTTATGGTAACGACGGTACTGACGGAACTATAGATTTTCAGATGATCATTAGTTCCGCATGTCAACAACTACCTTTTAATGTTTCATTAGCAAAATATGAATTTAATAGCATTGGTGCTTTAATGGTAAATCCTACTAATAACGCTATTGATTTTACTTCAACATTTCTTGGTTATACTACAGTTACTATACCCCCTAATATACCGGGACAAAAAACGTTTTTGCATATTTTTTTAACTGTTGATCTTGCTGACTGTATTGCCACCTGCTTAACTCACAAGTTTGATTTTAATTACAGATGCTCAAACTTTATGTCTGCATCACCTTTCTGCGATCACTGCCGAAATCTGAAGAATGAAGCAATAATAAATTTTAGCATTTGCGCAAATTGCCTTAATCTTGTTGTTGATAATAGTAATTCGCAACATAAAATAAATGATTTTTCTTGCGCAAACACCTCAGTTCCTTGGGAAATAAAGATATCGGCTCCAAATTCCAATATTGGTAATATAAAAACTGTTGAATTTCATTTAACAAGTAATACAGGTACTAATTATTTATCTCTAATTCATTTATCATCAATTACAAAAAACAATACAAATAATTTATCAATTACAAAAATAAATAATGTTCCTTTCACAAACTTCTCTGATTGTGCGACACTTCTTGCCTCGCAATCGATTTGCACAAACATCAATGGAATTGAAAGTCTTGATTTTGAGATCCATGAAATGAAACCAGGTGATGAGCTAACCCTTTTTTTTGAAACTTATAAATGTGCAGAAGAAGTAAGCTCCCTATTTAATATCGCAAAATATTATAATCAGTGGAAAGTTGTAGCTAATCCTAAAGATATTTGCGGAAATACTATTACACCTATCTACCTATCTTTTTATGGTTCCAATAATTGTATTAGCAAACATGGTGAAAATTCAAGTTCGGACATTGGGTTAATTGCTTCTTACAACCCTAATTTTACTGATTTTCAGCAGCCAATAACCGGCACAAGTGAAAGCCCACCAGAACCTTGCTTTATGGAATTTGACGGGATGTTTGGCGGCCCAGTGGATTATCAGCTAGTTGGAACAACAGGACCTTATGCAGGTATTTTTAGGATAAAATTTCATTCAACCGATGGAATTCGACTCCAGGATCTAAACAATGACAATATTTTAAGTAATGATCTTGTTGTTTCATTTAATAACGGCAATGGTGGTATTTTTTCACCAATTTATGCATACAGAAATGGAACAGATTGTAACTCAGACGACTATTTCTTCTATTATGATTTAAATACTATTCCCACAAATCAAATTAATGATCTGATCCTCAACGGAAGAATGGATTTCGGTTTAGTGGGTTGTTGTGGCTATGAAAATGCTAATCCAGAATATACTTTTGAATTTTCAATTCTACTTACCGACCCGAATGATTTAAATTGCCATAGCTTCACTATACCTGTTACCGGCTCAGGAGCTCCTACCTGTTATAGTGGAAATAGTCCGTGTCCGTGGTTACCATTGTCGTCAATTACAAAAAAAACACACCTTCATTGCCCAGGTTGCTATTCGCCAGGTATCATTGTGGATAGATATTATCTTGAGAGAACGACATTTGGACTAGAAGATCACTTAGATCAGGGTGTAGATGATAATGGAACCGTGATAAACAGGTATAATTACCCTTACCCAATTGATGCGAATCATTCAATGTATAATGACCTTCTCGAAGATAGAATGTCTGCCCATTTTGAAGATGGAAATTATATTGATGGTGGGTATACCTATTCCATGATGCAAAATAACTATTATACAATTCCACCAAGTACAACCCACATACCAGATCCAATAACATTAAAAGTTCTTCAATTAGATAGAAGAATTCCATACTCAAATTCTAATGCTATGGATTTAATTGTAAGCAATATTGATCTTTATATTGATGTTGATCCAAGTATTGCCACGGGACAATCAATCGATATTGCTAATTGGAATCTTGGATACGGCACTTCAAGTTGGACAACTGTTGCACATTTTAGTATTTCTGGTACTCAGATTGCAACATTTTTATTACAAAGTGCAGATCCAAACCATCTTGATCAACTGTTCTTTACTTTTGATCCGGTGGACCTTAATGACCCAAATGTCATTAGCAGCTATGATGCAACCTATGATTTTTTTAATACCGGATTTTTACCAGGTCAACGTTATAGACTTAAAGTAAATTACTCCGTTTGTGGAAATTATATAGATTTAGATATTCCATTTCGAGAAGCTATAATTGAAAATGTCATGTGGCTATCAGGGATAAAGCAGGATTACGATATACGAGATAATAATCCTGAACCGCAACAGCCTATGAAGTTATCTGATTTGTGCGGTGAAAACTTGCAATTTGAAAGTGATCCATGTGGTATGCCGAATGTTACTCAACAAAATTTTGCAGAACAATTTATTTTCTATTGTGAAGCATGCGGAAATATGCATTATTTCATAGCCAGCAACATGAAACACATTGTTTATATTACTGCAACTGATCCATGTTTCAGAAACCTTGAAATTCAATCAGCTGCATATTGTGCTGATGAAGGACTCTCTCAGGATTTATTCAAATATGAATTCAGACCCCCGAACTTAACACCACAATACTGGAAATTAACATTACCCACAGGCATGACTTATAAGCCGTCCACTGCTTCTTTCCAAAACTTATTTAAGGTTGGTCTAAATACAAATAATCTAAATTTTGTTCCTAGTTCTATCTTAAATGTTGTTGATTTTACAGAGAACGATCTGCTTTCTAATCCAATTAAAACTTTTAATTGTCGCTCTTTAACTCCTATACTTACTTCACCTATTGTTGATGATAATAGGTTATCGTATAAAATATTTCTTAAAGTTGATCCTGGAATTTGTCTCAATTCGTCTGTAACTGTTCCTAAAAGTAATTTCTTTGCCGATTTTGCAAATACTTCTTCGAGCATATGTAACTCATCCCCTGGTCAATGCAGTAGTGTTTTCACTTTGGACACGGAAAGTCAAAATAATCCTTCATTTGATGCATTTAATCCCCAAATTCTCTTTTCAACCACCCAACCGCAATCAGGTACATTCAGTATGCAAGCGACAATAACAGTTACAAATAGCAATGCCGTTGCGCATAATGCCTTTATTGCTTTACCTCAACAGATCCTTTGTGATATTTATAGTATATCATTAACTCCTAATCAAGGGAGTCCTCCAGTTACACCCACAAATAATATGTTCCAGCTTGGTGATATTCCAAATGGTGCTACTTATACATACAGTTTGAGCATTATTTTATATCCCTGCTCTTGCCAACCAACGTCGAATATTTTATCTCTTACTTGCGGCTGGAATTGTAATGGGTACCCAACATATCCTGTCATTCCAGCTAGTGTGTGTTTTAGTCAGCCATTAGACATTGTAAAAATTAACCCGATAATCTCCTTTGAAGTTCAGTCGAATGGATCGACTGTACCTAGTTCAATCTCTAGATGTCAACCTTTTAATTATTCTGCTACTTTTAAGAATACTGGACAGGGAGCCATACGGCCAACATATGTTGAATTATCCCAGATTGCTAATGGTCTTGATGTACTGTCAGTAAAAATCAGTAATCCGTTCAACTCTCAATTTCCTTCTGTTACCCTCAGTCCATGGCCTACTCTTCCTAACCGCTTTGCAATAGACAATGCTGATCTAGCAGCATTGGGTTATAACTATGATCAACCGATGAATACTAACTATCTTGAGGCATTAGACGAAATCTATGTCGAAGTTGAGCTTGTAGCAGGATGTGAGTTTATTTATCCACAAAACTGTCCTTTTATTACAGTATCTTATTCAAATTTTTGTGGCACAATTAATTATGTAACTGAAACGTTTAATGCTAATCCACAAATCCCTAATTTCGATCAAGACAATCCATCTGAGTGTACTGATTGTATTACTATTGATAAAATAGCAATCCCTTCAGCAGCATTACCAGGAATGCCAGTACAATTTGATATTACTGTTTGTCCGGGCACAAATAACGATCCTTCCATTACCAATTTTGATGTTGATCTTACGGACATATTACCACCACCGGCAGATTTCGTAGTTACGAGCAATCCTTTACCAGTTACTTTTAATCTCTTAGTGCCTGGTCCATGTGCAACCTATTCTGTAACTGGATATTTCAATACAGAAGGATACTGCCCCACCAATAGCCATAATAATATAGCAGTTGCGCAAGTTGTTGGTGGTACTTATGTCGCCGAAGACAATGCTTGTGTAGATGTTAATTGCGCCAATGTCCAGCTCAGCATGCCTGCTTTTAGTACAGTTACAAACATAAGCTCATTAGGCTCTTCAATTTCCGGTTTAACCTTACGATTTGATGCAGATATTATTATTGATGTAGATTTTGTCATTGATCATTGTGCTATAATAATGGGCCCTGGAACACAAATTCTTTTGCCTGCTAATGGTTATGTTGATCTGACAATACACTCTTCAACAATTATTGGATGCAATGAAATGTGGCAGGGTATAAAGGTTGAAAATGAAAATTCTTTAATTATGGATTCACATACCATTTTGAGAGATGCAAATGAGGGCATTCACGCAAGTGGGAATGCAACTTTTGAAGTGTATGATTCTGAAATTACTGAATGTGTAACAGGCATCACAACACCTGCCAATTCCTCTGGTACTTTTCAACCTACTTCTGGCATAGTAACTGGCACTACTTTTGGTCTAATTAATGCCCCAAAGTTAAAAAAGCTGTATCCTGGGCAAGTAACAGGTTGCACAGGTAATTCAACAAGGCCTAAAGCAGGAATTTTTATCAACAATGTAGCGTATATGAATATCGGTGATAAGACTCAAAATCCGAATCATTTTGTAAATTTGACTAACGGAATTATAGGCTTTGCAAGCAATCTGAATGTAAACAATTCGTACTTTAAAGATATTTTCCCTGTTGTAAATAATCATTATTTTGCATATGACGGAAGCGCCCTTTCAAGCAATGGAGATAAAAGCAAGTTAATTCCAGCCAATCTTACTGTCACAGGACCACCTGTTATTAATACTACAAATATTGATAATGCTCTAACAGGGGTATTCACTGAATACAGTTATTTATATGCAAGCGATTTACAAATGGATAATGTTCAAACGGGGGTTTATAGTACCAATAGCGGTACCGTGTCAGTAAAGGCTCGTAGTAATGTAATTAATGCTAGTCGGGTTGGAATTGATTGGATAGGCAATAATACAGCATCATCCATGGTTGCAACAAATAACCAGATCACGATTGAAAATGGACGAGGAATTTCATTGCAGGAAAATGCTAGTTCTGCAAGTGCAAATTATTATATCGCTGGTAACGAAATCACGCTAAATGATGCACTGCATGGAATTTATATCAACTGCGTTAGAAGTCCTATTGTCATTGATAATACAATTACCCAAAATTTCATTCAAAACATGAATGTCAATAATGGAATCAGCCTTTTATCTTCTCCATTTGCTCAGATATCTTGCAACATTATTACTTCGAATTACCCCAATACAACTTCCGAGACAGGGTCTTATGGTATCTATACAAGTCTTAGCGAGACTTATTCCATTAAGTGTAATAACACTACAGGCCATAACACAGGTTTTTATTTTGGCGGGTTGTGCAAAAATTCCACAGATAGTTTTCAGGGAAATACAATGCAAGATCAATTTGTTGGCTTATATTTAAATAGTGTTGCAAATGTATCTCCACAAAATCATCGAGGAAATAAATGGTTTGGATCTTTTCATAGTAATTATGATGCAGTAAATATGAATTGGCCACCAAACGCAAATTTAGTATTATCACTCCTTACAGTTGATCCTTCACCACAATCAGGATTCACCTTTACTCCAAGTGTTCCTATATTTGTTACGCCTCCGTTTAATGTTGATGATCAACAATGGATTAACCCTCAAATGGGAAGTCAAACATATTCTTGTTTACCTATTGTTGGCTGCTTGACAAATCCTAATCCTGGTGGTGGTGGAGGTGCAGGCGCCGCGCCCGGTGATGGGTTGATAAATTCGTTTATTGCCAGAGATAGTGTTTTAACCACGGATTTTGTTGACGAATCAAAATCAATAGCCAAGCAATTTTTATATGAGGATGCAAAAACAGATACCTCAATCTTAAACAACGACACAATAGTGCAGAATTTTGTTGCATCTAATGCTTCTGAATCAATTGGACTCTTATATGAATCCAAAGCTGCACTAATAGAAGCGAATACCATAAAGGATAGCATTTTAGTTCTTTTAAAAATATCCGATAGTTTGCAGATTGGTATTATCGATAGCTTGGAACTCCTAGACAGCCTTGTGTTAGCAAATCCAACAATAAATTATGTTAATCAAAGACTATCACTGGTTAACGACTTAAACTCACAGCAACAAGTTCGTTCTAACTTAATTCAGCAACAACAAGGGAATAACTTAATTCAGATGGCACAAGCGGAGTTTTTTAATGATCTTGTTATCCCAAATGAGTTGCCTGAAGCTAATGAGAAGTTTATTAATGATATGGTCATAAAACTAAATAATTCTGGTGTTGTGGGTTTAGTTAATGATCTACCTCAAATTCTTGATATAGCCACAATGTGTCCATATCAGGGTGGACCATCCGTGTATAATGCAAGGGTTCTGGCAAGCTATTTTGACAACACTATGCAATATGATGATGTTGGAGTTTGTTTTCAGCATGGAGTTTTAAAACAACAAATGATTACAAATGGTTTAAAAGGTGAACAGGTCCAAATAATTCCTAACCCGGCAAATACTGAAGCGGAAGTTATTGTTTCTGGAAAGCTTGAAGGAATTTGTAAGATTGAGATACGTGATGCAGTTGGAAAAACCATACTCGAACAAACGTTTTCCTGTAACAAACGGAAACATGCACTTAATTTATCTTCGCTTGCACCAGGTGCCTATGTTGTTATTGTAAATATTAATGGTTCATTAAACCAATTTGGAAAATTGGTCATAGCTAGATGAAAAAGAACTTAGTTTTACTTTTTATTGTTTATTCCGGATTGCTCTATGGGCAGGGCTATGACCATCAATGGTTATTAGGCAATCAGAATTTAGTTTCAGTAGCAAAAGGAAGAATGTTTATAGATAGTTCGTCTTACATCTTAACTACGGAATTTCGAAAAATGCCATTTTATGGGACACAGGGGAATATCTGTGATAAAAATGGAACTTTTTTAATGAGCAGTAATGGAGTATGGATTGCAAATGCAAATAATGATACCATGTTAAATGGTAGTGGGTTAAATCCCGGTCAGTTTGTTGTTGATTGGCCAAATGCCCTGCCTTTAGTTTATAATAATATTTTTTTACCCTATCCTGATGATACAAATAGATATGCTTTAATTCATCATTCGGCTACATTTAATGGATTGTATTCCCCAACGTATGAATTGTTTTTAACCGCTATTGATATGACACTTGACAGTGGACTTGGTGGTGTGATTTTAAAAAACAATATTATACTAAGTGATACATTAAATTGGGGCATTGCTGCTTGTAAGCATGCTAATGGGCGAGATTGGTGGATTGTGGCTATGAAAGACAGTAGCGATATTATTTTTAAATTGCTTTTAACCCCAAATGGGATAAGTAGTGTTTCCTCCCAGCAATTGTTTTATCTCCCATTGGCTTGGGGAAACCCAGCCCAATTAACCTTTTCCAAAGATGGACAAATGTTATGCTCAAACACCTATGATCCTATGATCGGAAGTAGCAGTGCTTTGTTATTCGATTTTGACCGATGCACAGGGATGTTTTCAAATACCAGGGTAATACCACTAACTACAAGTAGTGCTTTATGGGGTTTGGCTTTTTCTTCATCAGGTAAATATCTTTATGCATGTTCCTCTCAAAAGATATTTCAAATTGATACTGACAGCTTAACGGTTGATACTGTTGCTACATACGATGGATTTTTTTCTCCTGATACCAATTGTTGTGCAACTACTTTTTGGAATATGTATTTAGCTGCCAACGGAAAAATCTACGTAACATCCGGAAGCGGGGTGCAGCATATACACGAAATCAATTATCCAGACAGTGCTGGTCTAGCATGCGATGTACAACAGCATGCCATCAATCTTGGAATTTATAATTTAAGGGCAGTTCCCAACCATCCTAACTATTATCTCGGACCAGTTGTTGGTAGTGTATGTGATAGCCTTACAGGTATGCAAGAATTATGGAATGAAATAACTAATTTTAGTGTCAGGCCCAACCCAAACAATGGAAATTTTAATATTAGCTATTTACTGCCTCAAAATATTGATGGATATTTTGAAGTGATTGATGTGAATGGAAGCAGCGTTTTTAAAATACCCTTACCAACCTGGAGCACATTGCAAGAAATAAAACTACCCAAACTTTCTTCAGGAATTTATCACGCTATCATAGTAAGCGGCGATCAAAGATGCAGTAAGAAATTTGCGGTAATAGGTGAGTAAGAGTTACACCAGATTAAAAATGCTTTGCATTAAAAAAGGGATTTGATTTTTCATCGAATGTTCCTAATCCATTTTGAACAATTTCAATGCTGGTTTCAATATTTAATACGTTTGTTTCGATTAAATTTCGCAATTGTTTATGAGTAATGGACAGCTCATTGCACCGATTATTAGCTGTAAGTAAAGCATTTGTTAAAGGTTGCAAATAGATTGAAACTGGATATTCTTGTTTTTGCAAATGTTTAAGACATAAACCAACTTTATCAGAAATATATTTATACCGGATTAGTTTTACGAAAATAAGGATGTTCCACAGTAACTTGTTTCCTATCACCTTCCTTTGAAATTTTGAAAATTGGAAACGCGTACTTTCCATCCATGTAATCAGGTATCTGATTTAAGGTAATCGCTTTATAATTCCCATTAAACATATAAAATGTAGGTGTATTGATAAAAAATATTCCTTCAACTTTATATGTGTCTAACTCGCCGTTAAAGGATTGAGTTATTCTTAAATGGTCTTGTAAAATTTCAGTATTTTGTTCGACCCAACTAATTTTTTTTTGCAACTGAGGTTCATAAGAATCGACAAAATTTGTATAATCATTTCTGTATCCTACTGGTTCATACCTGGCACGATTATATTTAGTATCAGCCACATGAATCAATCCTAATTTTTTATTTACGATGATATAATCGATTTCTCCCGCTATTGGATTGTCTATTCTTATATTATTTCCACTTAATTGTTTGAACGATTTAATATTACGACAATAATACAATGATTTTTCTTTCAAAATTCCTTCAATTTTATCCTCAAGTATTTTATCGTGTTCATGCCCCTTCTTATTCACAAATAGCTGCAAACACTTAACAGTTAGCCATTCTTTAGGTACTGCATTCCAATGGAGGGCATTGGTTGCAATTGCAGTAAGGCTTTCGGAATATTTCTCACTACCAACTAATATTCTATCTTCTCCCTTGATATTAAATGTTAGTATTGGCCTGAAGAAATATCGTTGCATGGAATAAGGCTTATATACAGCATCTTCAATTGATAATTTATTGATTCGGTTGATGGTTAAGCCATCATAAAAGGTTTTGGCAATGGATTCGGATATCAAGCTTTGAGCTGCCAGATTCGAAGGTAAAATATGCGGTTGAATTGTCTGGAAAGGCAGCATTTTTGCATTTCCAGAAGCGTGATGTTCCTTTATCTTAAAGATTTGCTGAACTGCGAAATCATAATCAATTTTGAAACAGGAACCTATAGCTTTTTTTAAATCATGAACAGCCATTTCATCAAATGTTCCCTGAACGTAATCATCATGAATTAATGGGAACAATTCGTGGTACACTACACCATAGTGATATTGCCAATCTATTACAAGGAAGTTATTTTCATCAAAGAATATGATATGGCATTCTTCAATCATCTTTTGTAATGCAATCCGATCTGCAAAACCATAAATCCAGGTCCCTAAATAAAGTAAGTCTTGAACGTCTTGTTCTATTTTTAACTTTTCATCTTTGGAAGGAAAATTCTCTTTTTGAAAATCAACATCACATCCTTGCTCTAAGGCTAACTTTAAAATTCTTCGGTATCTTGCTAATTCACTATCTTCAATACCTTCTAATTTGGCGCCCTTTAATATTTTTCCGGAAAGTTCTATTGATTCTTCATGAAGCCAAAAAAGAAATAAGTAAAATCCAAAATCCTGTTTTAAAACAATCCTTTTGAAATCAGTAATAAAAAATGAAAATGATTCCAACAATATTTCTTCAACGATAGCCTGGGATGCAAATTTTTGATTACCATATTTAGTAATTAAATGCTTTGAGAGCGCCCCCCAAAATCGCTCTCTGGCAGTGTCTTCGTACGTTAGAATGCATTTATTATGTAGAATAAGTCGGCCCATTATTAACTGCAAATTTTAGAATAGGCATCCTTTATAAGCCCAGCAATCAGTTTTCGCCTAGCTGAAAGAAAATCTGAATAGTTCATGTTTTCCCAATTTTCTGGGAGAGCATGCCAATAATACATACGTTCCTTATCTCCATTTGGCATTCGGCTTAAATATTTAGAAAGATATTCCTTAGGGTGTTCATCTTGAATAGAAATGTTATCACTCCACTCGACTAACGCATAATTTGCGATTTGATTGGTATCTCTTTGTTCAGTAATTCCATTCCTGTTTAACCATGCTTTCGGAAACAGATGGTGCCTTTCTAACGCAGATTTTTTACTCCTTAACCCTTCCTGTAGTAGATCAGAAATTTTCAATTTGCTAAAAAGCCCGTAGGCATCCAAAACATAGAGTGAGGCATAATATGCAAATAAAGAAGGACTTGAAGGAGAAGAGGTTGCCATATCTTGAGTCAGATTTAAGGCCCAAAAATCATCTGTAAGCTGATTATTTATTATCTCATTAAGAATATTTTCAAACCCCTTAGCATCAGAAATCCCTCGAAATCTTGCGAGATCAATTTCCATTTGTGTCTCTGAACTACCAGTATATCTTCCGGTAATAGAGGCCATAAAGAACCATCGTGCTATTAGTTTTTTAAGTTCGTATAGTTCCATTTTATAGTCTTCCCTACCAAGTAAGAAAAATACATATGCATATAGAAGATTGTTGTTTGAACTAATATAATCTTGCCTTGAAAACCCAGCAATTTTAATTGATTTAATAAACTCATGCCAGTGCTGTACATTCAGAGCTTTACATTGTGCTTCTTTCATTTTTGCAAACTGGGCATCTCTTCTTTCAATGCTGAACTCACCTGTATCAAGGTCCTTCCCGCGCAAAATGCTGTATACATATTGTAGTCGTGCCCTACGAAATGCCAAACCCACGGTAACCCGAAGCATCTGGTCAGGGTCAGGTTCAATTAAATAATTGAATGGAGATGCAGAATTTTTAGTTGGCATTCTACACAATCTACAAAATTCTTCCAAATCAGACCTACCCTCATCCCAAAATACACTCATAAGTGTCAATATAAAATCGGCTTGGTTCAATGCCTTACCTTGTGAGTTTATCCTTACAAAAACATCAGCAACCTGCTCTTCATTAATTAATGTGGAAAGCTCCAATGCTGAAAATGGATAACCATCCAGGTTTTTCAATGAATTAAATGAATGTCTAATTTTTTTTATTTCGTCCCTATTTAGCTCCTTAGTTTTATTAAGTTTTTCAATAAATGTTTCTGCTATGTCAAAAATATCGGCATCCATTTTCCATATTTCTGAAATATTTTGATAGTACCTCGGATCTTTCCTAATTGCTGCATCGGGAACTTCAAACTTTTCCTCTAAAGGATTGAATGCAATTTCAATTTGTGTTTTATCATAATTTTCTCTAATCACTTCCTGTCCCTTCAAGACAGCAAACAGTGAGGTAAGTCGTTGTTGGCCATCAACAATTAACAAATTTGGATGCTTTTGCTTTTTTACCGTACCGATGGATTTGACGCCTTCAGTATTTACATTAGCCCAAAAAAGAAGATAACCTACTGGATACCCTTTGTACATACTATCAAACAAATCACGAACCTTAGTGTCAGGCCAAATAAATGGCCGTTGAATATCAGGTAAGCCAAGAGCACCCAGGTCAATTTGTTGAATCAGAGTAGCGAGATTGTAATTTACTTCTTTAAATAGTGTAGGCATAAATATTCAAGTTTATTACATTGTTCGTTATTTTAAACTTTCCATAGATTTTATCCTTGATCTTTGTATTCATACTACTACTTATCTTGCTTCAACTATTTTTATTTCTTCTTCTGTTAATTCGTATAGTTGATAAACGATTTGGTCTATTTTTTCTTCCGAATAGTCTATCTTACTTTGTAAATGACTAATTTTACTTTCCAAAGTAGTTTCTGTAATCTGTGATGCGTGTTGCATAATTTGATCAACATGTTTGTTTAATTGGGTGTCTACCTGCGCTTGAATTTCAGGAATCGGAAATTGAAGTATATCACGAATCATTATTTGAGGAAAGGTATCATCATCACTTATTTGAAATCTCTTTCTAAAATACCATCCTATTAGCTTAGAATTAAGAATAGATAATACACCTTTGTATGAATACATCTTGTCCTTTATCTTTAGTACAAACAGAAGAGTGTTACAATATGAAGTTTCTGGTATGTACGTTGCAATAAGTGTCTGGCCTGTTATTTTGCGAATAAGAATTTTTTCTCCTTCAAAATTTTCAGCATCTCTTGGTGCTGCAAGCCATTCACCATATTTTATCCAATTATTATTTTTCCAAAATAGTTGATATCTTCCTATATGTTTTCCATCATAAAATGGTTGCCATGTAGTATCAATTCTCTTTTCAGACGTGTATGGCTTTTCATCTCTTATTTTGGTCGTTTGAGCTGGCTTACCTTTTCCTACCTCGTAAGATTTAATGCCTGAAAACATTTCAGAAATGTCTTGGACATTTTTCTTAGACATTTCAATTTTGGAAAGAAGGGTTTTTTCGGAATCGTTGGCTTGAAGATTGAATGCTTTTTGTTCAAACCAGCCTTTAGTATTAATTTTAAATTCTTTATTAGGATTTTTAATTGAACTAACTGCTTGTTTTTTTCCAAATGTCTTTACTAAAACATCCGAAGTATGAAACGTATCAATAAAATCGGCTTTCTCTGTTATAACAATTATTGTATCAACTACTGCAGCTGTAAATACATTTGAAGGTAACCCAACAATTTCTTTCAAAATAGAGTTTTGAAGAAAAAAATCTCTTGCAGATTGAGTGAACCCTAAATTTAAAAGTGTATCTGGAATAATAAAACCCAAAAGTCCATTTAATTTAAGAAGATTTAATCCTCGTTCAATGAAAAGTAAATAGCTTTCTCCGCGTAAAACAGAGGTTACATAATTTTTCTTAAAATAATTTAACTCAGCGACTGAGAATAAAGCTCCATATGGAGGATTGCCTATCACGATGTCAAAATTTCGAATATCGGGAAAACCTTTCTTCCAGTTAAAAGGTTTAATTCTTCGCTCAAATCCCAAATCTAATTCCGCAGTATAAAAATCTGTATCAATCAAACTGTTTCCATCTCTAATATTGTTGTCAAGCGTTGGCAAGACCCTTTCATTAAATAATCGAAATTGAGAAGCTATGCTTGCTTCTGTTTCGCCCTCCATGCATTTAAGCAAGAGTGAGAGTTTTGTTACTTCTACTGCATTTAAATCTATATCGACACCGAAAATGTTATTGATTAAGATTCTTTTTTTCTCAGCGGTTGTAAGATTTCCCTGAGGTGTAAGCGGATTGCTTTTATTGCCTTTGGAAATTTTTCCATTTGAAGAATAAAAGTTTTTATGCCAGTCTAATAAATATTGATATGCGCCAATAAGAAAACTGCCACTACCGCAGGCGGGATCAACTATTTTTATGTTATCAACCTCTTTAGGAGTTTTATTTTCAATTAGTCTTCCCACTGTATTCTTTACAATATATTCTACAATGTATTGAGGAGTATAGTAAACGCCGCCTGCTTTTCTAACTTCAGGTTTTTCTTCAATGTGTACTCGGTGTGCGTTATCAACTTTAATCTGTTTTCCTAAAAACTGCTCATAGGCACTTCCTAAAATTTCAACTGATAAAACAGAAAACTCATAGGGGCTTTCCGGATAATATAATTCGTTGATAATAGTTTTTAAAACCTTGTTATCAACAGAAAGTGTTTTGCTTATTTTATCCTTATGGAAGTCAAATAAACCCGAATTGTATTTATCATCAGCCAGTTCGAATTGATGAAATAGATTTTGGTAATAGTCGCCTTGCTTAATAGTGAGCTTTAAGCTGCCATATGCTTCGACACCCCTATCTTCAGCGATTCTTAAAAAAATAATCCTGTCTATTATCTGCTGAACAGCAAAATTTATTTCATCTTCATCAAGGGTTTTATTATTCCAACTAATTGATGTTGCAAGATATGTCCTCCACCTATCAAGAGATTCCAGAAATTCCTTGTCAACAGTTGCAGTTCCCTTTTTATTTGCACTCCCAAGTATAAATTTATCAAAGCTTCCTTTTAAGACCCGTTCCTGGCTGAAAGTATCCCAAATGAAATCAAATTCTTTAATGTAATCTCTAAATGTTAAGTATTTTATACGTGCTACTGAGGTTTTGTCTGTAGCAAAAGGTTTTTTGGTACAATCATAAATTGCAAACTCCTCAAAGTCTGTAATGATGCTAATAGGTAACTTTGCACTCCATCCATACCTACGGATCTGGTATGCAGGAATTATATCATCTTTTACAACAACATGCGGTTTTTTTGCCTCAACAAAGAAGAGGCGTTTTCCGCCAACTAAACGAAACGAATAATCTGGTGCTTTGGTTGCTTTGCCAACCTTAATTTTATCTTCATGGATTACCTCCCGGTAGCTTTCCGCGTATCCATTTTCGTTATCGACATCCCATCCTAAGGCTTTAAAAAAGGGGTCAATGAAATCTCGTCGTGTTAGGGTTTCATTATACTCAGTCTTTTTATAGGATTCATATTGTTCTTCAAATCGTTCGACCAGCTCCGATATTTTTTTTTTAGCTTCTTCCTTTTTTAACATAAAGTTTAAAAATTAGGCAATGTTGTGGAGGAATATAATTCACTCATAATGATATCACGACCAGCGTGAAATTGCGGCAATACTGGTTTTAACGTAAAGTCCTTTTGACCGACTAAAACTAAAGCCGACTGCTCATTATCAACAAATGTTTGACCTCTCCTTTTATAGACTGTACATTCTCCAACAGCTTCAAGTTCTAAACAATTGTCAGCATAATATGGACTTAGGGCAACATTGAAACCCTTCCCTTCCGTCCTAACACTTGGATAAAGAACACCTGCAAGACCCTTTTCCACAATCATTTCAGAAAAACAAGAAGATAACATATAGTAGTAATCTATCGGAGTAAAGGATTTGGCGAATTGCTTGGCAAAAAAATCTGAAACCAAAAGTGAATCCACTTTAAATTTTGGAAATCTGTTTAAATAATTTATATAGCCATCATACATTGTTTGGGTGTAATTACTTTTTGATAAAAAATCATGATGAAATAATACGGCACATAAATTAATTTTTTTTGTTACAACCCATTTGCCAAACGTTAATACCCTTTCTCCTGAAGAATCAGTGCTTCTCATAAAATCTAATACTTCGAATAGCCCTACAACCTGGGTACTATCCAATTCACCGAACTTTAGATTTGGTGGCAAAACAGCACCATAAAACATTGTTGTATGGGGAGTACTTGCTCTTTGAAAGGTCAAATTGTATGAAGCAGGTTTGTATGAAAGCTGAGATGCCGTGGAAAAATGCTCTCCGTTTTCATTTGGTCTTGCTCTGTAAATTCTCTTTCCAGGATGGAATGTAGCTCCAATAATTGCAACCTTGCCTAATTTCCCAATAAGATTTTTTATCTCATAATAAGGATATCTTGCTAAGTTTAATTTTGAAAGTTCGGTTAAAACGGCTATAACTTTAGAATTAATCACAATGAATTAAATTTTATTATGAAAAATATCACTTCCAAGTATTGCAAGATTTTCGAATTCTTGCGCCGCATTGTATACATCTTCTATAGGCCATGCGTTGTCTTTGTATATTATTTCCTGATCACCATCAATTGTAGTATAAGGATTTGCGTGTAATAATCTATTGCGAATATTAACCGTGGATTCAAATCCAGAAACAAAATGATTTAAATCTGCTTCGGCGGGATGGCCACTAAAATTCATACCCTTCAAAATATTTTTGATTTCTCCAGCTGTGGCTTTTTCCTTAATAACATTTTGACCATTATTTAATTTGATTATTATATCTTTAACAATTTTTTCCAGATAAGTGAAATTATAAAATGCTCTTCCAAGTGCTTGCAAATAATTTTCGTTAGCCGGAATTCGAAACGAGGTCATGATAAATTTTTATTTTTTTTATTCAGCGGTGTAGCATTTAGTGATGCTCTCCATAAAGAATAAGTATTAGGCTGCTGATTTAAGATTTGATTAAAGTTCCAGTTTCGTTCATTGAAATCCACGCTGATCATTTCTCCAAGTGACAGTTTCCAATATTCAGTAAAAAACGTTAGGTAAATTAAGCTACAATTAACCCGTTCACCATATTTCAGTTTATTTATAGATTTCCGATTCAAGCGGACTCCGGTTGCTTCGATATCAGAGATCTGTTGAGCAAGAGTTCTTTTAATTTGCTTTAACAAATAGGCATTATTTCTAAAAAAAAGTTTGAGCATATATTGGTTCCGAGATTCAGCACTTTTATAAAAATGGCTCTCATAAACCTCTTTTTTTAATCCTATTTGGGGGTAACCTCTCATAAAGATCAAAAATACCCATAAAAAGCTTATTTCCATTTTTGTGTGTAATTATTCAGAAAAGGTGATGGAGGGCAAGGGGACAAATGCAAATATCTGAAAATCAGGTTAAAAGGAGCAAGAATTGATTGTTTGATATATTCGGCTTGCTTGGAGTTGTTTCTCTTTGCGTTTTCTTAATTCATTCAAGCGTTTAAAATGGATCAAGCCTTTTACAATTGCTATTGTTGCGTCACGCTCACTCATTCTCCGTAACTCTTCAGCTGTAATATTTGGCTTAAACATGAGTTTCTGATTTCAATTCATTGGATTCCTTCTCTTACTTCATCTTCATAGCTTTTATAGGCTACAATTGCCCCTATGATTAAGGCAACGACCTGCACTGATAAATACCATTCACTTTTCATCATATTAAAAAACAGAATGCCTCCACCCATTACTAACTCAATTATCATCAGCCAAAAGCAAGTTTCCTTAGTAAATCTAGGTGCTATTTTACTTCCGAAATGAACAAAGCAAAATGCTCCAATCCCAGTGGATAGAACTTCGATTCCGTATTTATTAAACCAGCCTCCATCTCCGGTAGAGCTGACAAAAGCATACATTGAAAACCTGTACGTCCATTTACTGAGATTATATCCAATTAGATATGCTGCAATTGCGCCAGGTACAACTGCAATCCACCTGAGAATAATAATTGTCTTTTCTTTCATAGGGGTCATTTTGCGATCCTGCTGGCCCCGACAGGTTACCCATAAAAATCAGCGTGGACCAACACACTTATCGTTTACTGAGGGCTACTACACCCTGCCAACGAATAAATGCTGCCCACGCCTTTGCATGAGCGTTGCACTTATATCCGTTGGCTTAATGAAATGTAGTAGTTTCAGTAAACGAATAAGGCGAACGCCGTATATTTTCAAAACAAATATAGCTGTTTTTTTGTCATCTTGAAAAATTATAAAAAAGCTCAATATCAATCAATTGAATCCAATGACAATCCACTCTTCATGTCTTTTATTTGCAATAAATAATCAGCTAAATCCCATCCCTGCTGTCGCTGCTTTTCTGTTGCATTACGTTCCAACAAATCTGACACAGAAAAATTTGCAATATGAGAAAGCTCCTTTGCCTTTTTATTCCATGCTTCAAAGGCACCCAGGTCAGGATAGAAAATGACTTTGCGTCCTTTAAGAACCTGGCACTTTTCGGCGGTTAGCCCCTCTTTTCCTTCGCAGGATAGCCAGATGTATTTTTTGAAAAAAATACTGGCAATGGTTGCGGTTTTCGCTGCTTCAACGACTACAACCGGCAGATCGTAAAGGGATAAAATGTGCTCACCAAAAAAGCATTGCTGTAAATTGAATCCGGGCAACTTTAAGACTTTATGTGCCCAGGTGATGTAATTACTCGGCTGCTTCACTCTTTTGCCTGTAAAAGGATCGTAGAGCATAATTTTACCCGTTCGGATATTGCCGGAGATATCCCTCTGCCAAAATACAGTTGCTCCATCCCAATATTTTGAAGTACCTATGTGGTACCTATGAATGGATTCCTCGGCCAATTTTTCACCAAATTGCTTTATAAGATAAATTACAAAATTATTTTTATCATAACTTTTTAATGATTGATTGAACAGTACATCAGGTATATTGGAAGGAGGTAGAGAACTAATAGTTCGTCTTGGTTCCGGAATAATTAAGGGGTTCCAACAAGAATTTTTGAGGGAAATATTATTGTCCTGAAAATATTGTTTTGGTGTATAGTGATATCCACAGTTATCCCGTCGGTTGCAGCGCCCTACATGGTTGGCGAGATATTCCTGAGTTTCAGTATTTATGTAGCGTGAAAAGGTAAAATTCCTGCCGCAGTCCGGACATTTAAATCGGCTATTTCTGCCACTATAATGCTCAAGTGTATATAAAAATGGCAACTTATTGAGAAAATTTAACTCGTTTAAACTAGTTTAATAACTGAGTTAACTGGTTTACTCGGTTACCCCCCTTTATATGGAGGGGGTAACCGAGTTATTCAGGTAAGCAGTATTGACCTCATAGTACGTTCGTGGAGATCTGTCCTTCCCCACTTTATTCAAATAACCTTCTTTCCGATAATATGCGATATAATCTTTTGCTTTGGTAATCCCAATGTGTACGTCATACCTTTGAAAAGCAACTATAAGGTAGGTGATCAGTTCAGCTTGCTTTAAATGGGGAGTTTTTTTAAAAACATAATTTAATAACTCCATGTTTGTCTCCGGAGCTACAGACAACGGCCAAAAATTATCCTTTTTCGTTGATGATGGAATTTCAGCATTCCAATCGTTAAGGATTCGAGGCAACCCATTTTCATCAATATCAAATGCAAACTCTTCAGGCTCAACATTTCTGCAATAGTCGCCCTTAACGGTTGAAAGTTCTTTATTATTTTTATCCTTAGTAACGCTCAATACGGTTTCAGCCTTATTAACAAGTTCAGCGCCTAAATGACCGCGTGCATTTTCGTCATTTTTATTCTGATGCAGCAGGGTGAGTAGGTGAAAATTATGGACGGTTGTCCATTTCAATATTTTTGATGATATCATTGTTGCCTGGGCCTCATCATTGATTGATGTGACCAAATCACGAATACCGTCTATTGCAACCATTCCCAAATTATTTTGGTCTCCCAATGCACGCTCAATCAAAAGCAAGCGTTCCGCTGGTGTAAATTTCCTTAAGCTATATGTAATAAGATTGGTTGGTTGTTCTACATCCAACAGTTTACAAATCCTTTGAAGTGCCTTCTGGACGTGATAAGGACTTTGCTCGGTATCAAAGTATAAAACCTGATTCTTCTCAGGAGGTAAGCACCCTTGGATCTTATCTTCTGAATTTTGTTTTTTAAGAGCAGCGACGAGTGCTAATGTTAATAAAAATGTTTTTCTACTTTTTGCTTTCCCGATAATCAGCATAAAGTCTCCTAATGAACCGATTGGAATTAGACCGCGGACATCTTTAATGAATAAGCAGTGTGCTGGTGGAGGTATATCTGCCTGGGCGTCTATTCGGACAGATTCCAAAATGGCCGCAGCATTTTCAGGCGTAACCTCATCGGATAGGATAGGCTTTTTTGAAGTTTGGGAGTTTAAATCATCTTCTATTTGATCAAATGGTATTGAACCGTTTTGGGATGATTCTGAACTTTTGGTACCTTTGTCGCCGCCAGGTGAATCAAAGGGGGGTGCATGTTTATCCATATGTTACCCCCTTTTCTTTTTTAACAGGTTATTATTTGCGCCTGTGATAATTTCATCCCTGGTTTGTTTCCGTCCATCCTTTAGCCAGGCGTCAATTTCTGATTGAAGGAAAAAGAGTTTTTTGCTCTTCTTATGAAAGGGGATTTTAAGGGCATGGACATACCCATAGATGGTTGCCCTTGCAGGCTTGTCAGGCAGATAATCACAAAGTTGATTTAAGTCGAACCAGCGGTCCACCTGTTGTAGGGTGTTGTTTCCTTTTTCGAGTAGTAACCGCTCTATGTTGTTTACCTTCTCAAAGAGTTGTGCAACAGTCTTAGGCAGTTGTTCAAATGTATATTCCATTGCTGTTTTTTTCGCAACGGTAGACTGTTTCTTTGGGGGGATACAAGGGGGGTGTCAGTTTCCTCCTCATATTCCCCTAGGTTTGTTACTGCTTATTTTCGGTTTTTTATTTCCAATGGAACAATCTTAAAGGTGCCCTTTTTCCCAATTTGGACATCAATTAAACGATTCCCTTTTGCTGCCCTTTCATTTCCGGAAATAATTTTGCTGGAATTCTTAGGTGTAAAGTTTTTAGCTTTCCCGTCATGAAAAAACATGAAGTTCTTTGAAATCCATTTTTCTAAATCTGCTTGAACAGAAATTGTGACAATACGACCTTTCATTAACTGCTTAAAAAAATCAAGTAAGGTCTTTCCATGCCACATGAAAAGGATAGGTTTGTTTAATGATGTTCCAGATTCTAAAAGTTTTTTTAGCTGTGGTTGATCTTCAGCTGAAAAATACATTTTTAATACTTCATAAATATTTTTGACTTTGACCGGATTGAATCTGGGATTTTCGGAGTCTTTAACTTCAATATTATTTAGCTTTTCACCATAAATTAATTCAACCGATATGAAGCGCCGATATTTAATCTCAAATCTTTCAAGCAATGGGATCAAATACTTTTTATGTATTTCGGCAATTTGCATCCACCAGTCTGGAAAATTATGGTCTTTCGCTTTTTGCCTGGTATATGCAGGAATCAAGAATCTTTCTATTTCTTCAATTTTCAATTTAAAGGAGGTGTATTTTCCAGTAATGTACTCCACCAAAGTTTCCTTTTGTGGAATTGAATAAAAATTCGATTCTATTTCTTCTTCCAAATCGGACAAACAGGAGCTAAACATTTCAGAATAAAGTTTCATATTCGAATTATTTGGCTCATGTTTTTGCTCATTATAACCAACCAGTTTATTGTCATTAAAAGTTTTTATTTTTTCTAAACCGGATTTACTATCCATAGAATATTCTATATGACAATTAGTATCCTTGATTTTAATTTTACAATTCCAGCCTAACTTCATTACACAAAAGTTATTCCAGTGAATTTCACTAAACATTTTCAAATCAATTAAAAATCCATTAAACTCTCCATCATTGCCCTCTTATCCTTTTCTTCAAATCCTGCAAAGTACCGCTGCGTTGTGTTCAAATTGCTATGCCCCAATGCCTCACTTACAAACTCCATGCTGGCACCACTTCTGATCGCGTTGGTGGAAAATGAGTGCCGGGCAAAATAAGTTGAAATATCTTCGGTTATGCCTTCAGCTTTAGCAAGTTTTTTAATGTGCTGATTGATGTAACGGGTAAATCGTTGAATTTTATTTCTGCGTAACTCCTCACTATCATTTGAATTAAGAATGTCAAAAACGAAATCATTAGGCGTGGCATTTTTAATACCGTAACGTTTGATTATTTTTTGAGAAAAGTCGGTGAGTGCAACAGTTATAGGTTTTAGATTGGCTTTGGACGTCTTGAGTGTTTTTGCACGGTAAAAACTCAAAGACTCCCCCTGAATATCACTATTCCTCAATAATGCAATATCCTTAATGTTCATTCCATTGCAAGAATAGGAGAAAAACCAAAAATCCTTAGCCTTTTGTTGCTCGGCAGTTTTGGGTTTTGAGTGAAATAAAACTCTAAGCTGATCTTTGGGTAGGGCTTTCTTTACTTTTTGTGTTGCAGGGATCTGATATTTCCTCTTCCCAAACGGATATGTATCAGGTGAAATCTCTTTCTCAGCAATTGCGATATTGAACATGCTACGCAATGGTCTCAGATAAATTCCTACAGTGGTCAAAGTCCGCTGTTTTTCCTCGACCATGTATTTTTCATATTTCATTAGCCATTCTTTAGAAACCTGGTTGAAAAATAAAGTGGAGGGCGCACGGCCTGTAGTTACTTTAATGAAATTTTTAATCGATAGCATGCTTAGTCCGTAGCTGTGCGCTGTTCCAAGCTGTTTATTTTGCTTTAATTTTTCAATCGCCTGATTATACTGATAGAAGACATCTGATCCATCCCCCTGTGTTCTGAAAAGCTTTTTCTCGAACTGCTCAAAATTAAAAGGGTTTAGTTGTGAGGCAGCATCATTTGCTTTACCTTCGATTGCTTGTAATTCAAGCCGGGTGGTACTGTGTTTTTTTCTGGGCTTGGTTGTTTCCCAAATGCTACGATATTCCTCAAGGGTGAATTCAAAGGAGGTTGGATATAACATTTGTTTCCTCGGAGAAGAAGTGAAAACCCTAATTTTTACCGGAAACTTGCCGCTGGCCTTTGGCCTGCGGGTATCAAGATAGATCGAGATAAATAAATCTTTGCGCATGGCTTTCTTTGTTTCGGGCAAAGATAATCCATTTGCATACGATTTGCATATCTGTATGCAAAATAAAACGATAAAATAAACATAGTATTTCGTAATTGAAATTGGGAAACAGCTATATTTGTAAAGGATTAAGGTATAAAACATCAAAATTAAAATACACTTGATTCTGACTCTTAATCAGCGGGTCGAGAGTTCGAGTCTCTCCGGGGTCACTGAAATTCAGGGTGAGTGTGGGGTGTGCGTGTGAAAACCATACACACCCGCACGCAAACTCAAACAGCGGATTTTTTTATTATCCGTGGGTATGCTTTTTTATTAATAGACAAATCATGTTCGATTTTCAAAAACCGGAGGCTTACCAGTTTTACAATAATATTGTATAGCCGGTAAATTACTGTTGCAGCCTACCGCAGAAATAACAACACTTTATTGCCTGAAGTATAGTGGAGTCATCCTTTGGTACAATCCGGGATGCTTTTTTATTCCTTAAACCGGTAGAATCCATCTAAAGTACTATTGATAACCGTGTTGCTTAAATTTATTTTTGACAAGCGATTAATTAGAGTTGTCTATCAGCTTTTCCTCCAGGTTAAGAAATGTTTTCATGAAAACTCCTTACCAATACCAATACTATCCAATTTCAGACTCCTCCTGAGATAAAATGATCACGAACGGAATTCAAATTCTGTCAATATTAGTTCTATATCTTAAAATCAAGAACCCAATGAGAACAAACTTCGACAAGCCATTATTTTTTCTTTTCCTAAGCCTTTTATTTTTATTCTCAGGCCCAATCCTTAAAGCGCAAAAATCTTCACTTGATACACTAAGAGTTCACAGGGTTATGCCTTTAGCCGGTGATACAGTCATTCATATTGGGGACTCCTCCATTACAATTAACGTAAATAACTCAATTCAGTGGACGCCTTTTAATGCCTTTAAAGGCCTCTCAATTGGCAATGCAAATATTGCAATGGGTTTCCGTCCTGTGGCAATGGGTGTAAATGCGTTGGCTTTTGGCAATGGAGGTGTCAGGGCTGATGCAAATTATTCAGTCGCTATTGGAACCGATGGTGTACAATCAATAGGAGATAATTCAGTCGCAATTGGAGGGAACATAGCAGCAAGTGCCAAAAATTCAATAGTTATTGGGAATTGCAGCCCGTTGACAGGTACTGCTAAATATTTTAACACTGTAGGAAGTTCACTTGGCATTACTTTTAATTCGGATCAGCCAACTCTTTTTGTAAGTCCTGGTACCGGAGCTGGAGTTCCAAATACAGGAAGTGTTGGAATTGGTGGAACGAGCAGTCCAAATCAAAAACTTCATGTTGTAGGAAATGCTGTTTTCACTAAAACCGCAAGTGCTATTATTAATAGTGCAGCTTTAATTCGTGGACAAAATACGTTTTCAAGTCCTTTACTACCTGATTATACATGGAGCGGGGATAATAATACCGGGTTGTTTCACCCTGCAATTGGTTTAATCGCTTTTAGCAATGCCGGCAATGAAACCATGAGAATCACCAGCAATGGTTATGTGGGAATAGGAACCACAAATCCTTCCGGTCAATTGGAATTAAAAGGCAGTCCTGTTTCCCTTTCCATTACGGAGAGTAATGTTGGTTCACCAAGTCTGAATATGAAAAATAATAACGGAGTATGGAATTTCAGTGGACCAAGATCCAATGAGTTGAATAATCCGCTGTCAATTTTTTGGTATGATTTCAGTACCTATCGCAGGTATTTTTCTATTTATGACAACAGTCATATAAGAGTAAATGGTGTAAATAATTTTTCCGCAAACGGTGATCACGCATCTCTTGAACTTGGTGATGCCAATAATTATATCCAGAGTGTTAAAGGTTATGGAATAAAAATAGGTGCAACTGGTTCAGCAGATGCAATCAGAATATGGAATAACGGAACGGTAGGAATCGGAATTGACCCTTCCACACAGACATATTTGTCCTCTCCCTATAAATTACTTGTTGGAGGTAAAGTTGGGGCCTATGAAGTATGGGTCCAGTTAACAACAACATGGCCTGATTATGTATTCAAGAAGGATTACCAGCTGATGACTTTAGATGAAATCAGAAGTTTTATTCTGGCTAACCAACATTTGCCAAACATGCCCTCGGCGAAACAAATGGAAGAACTCGGCGGCCTGAACTTAGGAGAAATGCAGGTAAACACCATAAAGAATATGGAGGAAATTTATCTTCAATTAATAAAAATGAATGATCGATTGAAATTACTGGAAGCACAAAATGCATTACTTAAAGAAGAATTAGACGGGAAGAATGGTAATTCCAAATAATTGAGAAAATGAAAAAAACATTCTGGTTTTTAACAATAATCTTCTCAGGTGCACTGACTAATATTATATTGGCACAATCAGAAGGAGATGACAGAATTGAACTTCCATGGTATGATCCGGACGTATTATATAACTTTCCTGAAAATACTACAACTGTTAACAGTTTTGGGAATGGGTCATCTTTAAATCAAACTGCTACAATTACTGCAACCGATTTGACAGATATTCATGTTTTTCCTGATGGCGATCCGCAAACAGAGCCACATATGTCAATTAATAAAAATCATCCGAATATTATTATGATCAGCGCTAATTGTGTTGATCATACCCTTTCTTTGGGATGTCAATCAACACAATCCATTTATATAAATAACAACTATAATCTATCCGCTGCTTCGTGGCAACATTTTAAGGAATTCCCAAATGCATCAACAGCATGTGTAGTTCCATATTTGGGCTTGGGAGGAGACCCTTCAACTGCTTTTGATGCTGATGGATATGCATATGTTACAACAATGATAGACAAATCATCATATAACTTTATTCTAAATAAATCAACTGATTTGGGTGTAAGCTGGGGAAACTCATATACCGATGGGAACGCCTCAACATACCCTCAGCGATTTTTTGACAAGGAAATGATTGCAATAGATAATTACCCCAACAGTCCTGTTGGCAAGAAAAATAATATTTATTGCGCATGGACGCAGGAAATCGGATTTACCAATCCAAGGGTTCATGCAATAAAATTTAACCGGTCAATCAATAACGGTAATTCCTTTTTGCCTCCTATCGAGCTTTTTCCCATCACAGGCAGCGGAAGTGCATTAGGGACTAACATACAGACAGGGATTAATGGAGAGGTGTATGTTTGCTGGACAACATATCCTGATGATATGGATGATATATCAATTGATTTAAACAGGAAAATCAGTTTTACAAGTTCATCAGACGGCGGGCAATCGTTCATTCCATTTAGCCACATTTCTATAAATGGCAATATCGGATTTACAGGAATTCAAAATACTTCTGCTCAGGTTGCCGAGTTTGGAAATACAAGGATAACGGATATGCCTTCCATGGCTGTTGACAGAAGCTGTAGCCCTTACCGGGGGAGAATTTATATCGCTTATAATTTTAATACCGGACCCAGTCCCATCGTTTCAAGAATTGCAGTTATTTATTCTGACGATCAGGGGGGAACATGGAATTTTTGTAATACTACGGGAATTGTTGATGTTAACCATCTACAAAACTGGATGCCGTGGATTGCCGTTGATCAGGCAAGCGGAATAGTATGTGTGGCATACCTTACGATTGAAGATGCTGCATTCCATACAAAGGTCTATATGGCATATTCAGATGATGGCGGGGCTACTTTCAGCAATATTCAGGTAAGCGATGCTGGAATCTCACCGACAAGACAACCTGCGGGCATTAATGGATATTGTGGTGATTATATAGCCGTTGACGCTTATGGAGGGAATGCATATGTAGCCTGGAACGACAACCGAAACGGGGCCTGGAACATTTATTGTTCCACTGTACAATTTGCCTGTGCTTCTACAGTTTCATCCGACGTGGATTTGAATCCGACTGTACCGTTGGATTTTACGAATACACAAGGCAGTTTTAATTACCTGGCAAGCAATTCCATCACCGTCACTCTTAACAATGACCCTTTCAGCATTCCAGGCGGCGCCACTGTTACTTTCCAGGCTGGAAATTTTATACATTTTAATCCTGGCTTTAGTACACTGGCCGGTTCAACCACACACGCTTTTATACTTCCGCCGCCGATTTGCACAACACCTTATCGCATGGCGGAATTACCTGGTGCAAGCACGCCAGGATTAAATGGTTCTGATCAAATGGAATTATATCCCGTGCCATTTCAGTCCGGTTTTTCTGTTAATTATTTTGCTGTTACAGATGAAAATATCAATATTGATATGTTTGACGCTTATGGCAAAAAAGTATTCAACTTAGTGAGAGGAAAAGCTGCCCTTGATGGTAAGTACAGTGTGCAGGTAAATCCTTCATTATTAGCACCAGGGGTCTATTATATCGTCTTATCAAGTAAAATAAAAAATATTGTTAAACGGACTGTAAAACTATAGAAACATTTGAACATTTTTCATTATGTTATTCCAAACTGATTTCAAGTCTTACTTTTCCCCTGCCGATTCATCTTGTTAAACGCTTCAATCCGTGAAGTCACATGCAGTTTTTCATAGATGCTGTGCACATGGGTTTTGACGGTGCTGATGCTGATGAAGAGCTTGTCGGCCACTTCTTTGTTGCGATAGCCTTTTGCCAGCAGATCAAGCACTTCTTTTTCGCGCGCACTTAGTTCCGTTTCATCTTCAGCTTTTAAATGCTGCGACTGCATCAGGGTAATAACCTTCCTGGCTATCTGGCTGCTCATGGGCGAACCGCCGGCATTGATGTCACGGATAGATTCAATCAGCCTGGCAGGATCCGTTCTTTTTAAAATATATCCGCTGGCACCGGCTGCAAGTGCCCTGAACACTTTATCGTTGTTTTCATAAATGGTGCACATCAGAATCTGCGTCTGCGGAAATTTATGTTTTAAAATTTTGGTGCATTCAATGCCATCCATCCCGGGAAGATTAATGTCCATCAATACCACATCAACCGGATCCCTGCTGATGCCGGTGATGGCGGTTTCGGCATTATGGTATGAAACACACCTGAAACCTTCTGAATTATTTATCATATAATACAGACCAAGGTTAATATCTTCTTCATCTTCAATAATGGCAACTTTGATTTCTTTGATGCTCATACAGGCAGTGGAATATAAATTTCGGGTTCAGCAGATAATGTTTAAACGCCGACAGGCGTATTTTTAAGTTCAATGCAATTCATTTTATTTGAGTTACAGGAACCCTGATCACAATTTCAGTGCCTTTTCCAGGTGTTGATGAAATTTCCAGCGTTCCTTTTATTTCCGAAAGTCGTTTTTTCATATTCCTGATGCCGTTCCTGCCAGGCGGCAGTTCCTGGTGCTGAAATCCGGAACCATTATCACTGATCGTGATTATAATTCCATTCCCGTCAGCTTCCAGTCTGATCTCCACGCTGGTGGCAGCAGCATGCTTGATGATATTATTCAGTGATTCTTTCACCACCAGAAAAATGTTCCTTCGTTGTATGGCCGACATGGCTATTTCCGGCAGGTTTTCAGCGATGGAAACATGGTATGACACGTTGCTTCTTTCAAAATAATCAAACGCAAATCCGTGGATATAAGAGAATAAATTTTCAATCCTGCGGTTGGATGAGTTCAGCGCCCAGATTATTTCATCCATTTTCTGAAGGATTTCATTGGAAGTCTGTATAATTTTTTTCGAATGATCCCTGACATGCTCCTGTGGCGTGCTTTCATTTTGAATGAGCCTGCTTAACATGGAAATCCTGGTCACATCCGAACCCAGATCATCATGCATATCGGAAGCAATCCGGCTCCTTTCTTTTTCAATTTCATTCTGCTGCTGTACAGCTACCAGCTCTGTCTGTATTTTTCGCCTGAGGTACTGCCGGATCAACAGGTAAATGGCAATGGCTAACAGCAGGAAGGAGAGAACACGGAATGGCCATTTCTTCCAGAATGGAGGTATAATTTCAAAGGAGATCATGGCCGCAGGACTCCAGGCACTGTTGATTTTTTTTGCCCTGACCTCGAATTCGTATTTCCCGGGATCGAGTGAAAAAAATTCGACCTGGTGGTTTTTTGATTCCGTCCATTTTTCACTGTGGTTTAACCTGTATTGATAAATAAGCCTTTCGGGATATTCATAAGTAATGGCGGCAAAATTGATTGCAATATTCTTGCTGGTATAGTTTACTGTGAAACTGTTTTCGATTCGCTGGGGCTTGTTATCAATCAGGATGGAAGTGAAATGAACATTTGGAGGAGCAGCGGAATCGGCGTTGAAATTGTAATCAATGATGCTTAACCCTTTGGAAGTGGCGGCATACAACAGGGAGTCATCATCATAAACATCCCTCACTTCGTTCGAAAGCAGGCCATTGACTGTCGTATAGGTCGTAATGAATGGATGATTGCTGCTTAAATCTATTTTACTTATTCCGTTTGAAGTGGTAACCCAGATTTTGCTTTTTCGGGTGAATAAGGAGTGGCAGACATTTGAATTCAGACCATCCTTTTTGGTAACGGTTAAAACGACTTCGCCGTTTCTGAAAAATAATACACCATATCCGTCAGTCGCAAATACCAAAAGGGAATCTTCAAATTCCCGGATATTGGTAATTCTTTTGTCATCCAGGTCTGTACCTGTGTGGTATACCAGTTTTTTCCCGTCAAAACTGCTCAGGCCCCTGCTGGTCGAGCTCCAGATGATCCCACGATGATCAGTGAATGAATGATAGGTTCTGACGCTGTCGGTTCCCTTTAATGGTTCTATAAAGTAATCGTTTTTAATAATTTTTTCTCTTTTGAGCTGATAAACGCCAAAAAAATAGGTAATAAGTATATTCCCGTCTTTATCTTCAGAAATGGATTTATATGCATTTGGCATCGGTAATGATATTTTTTGATAGGTCCCATTCAGGTCATACCTGAACATACTTGCAGCGAAATCCGTGACACACCAGATATTGTTATCCCGGTCGCTGATTATTTTAAGGACACGCTGATACGGGGTAACGGGGTACCTGGAATCGTAGGAGGTAATCTTATTGTCAAAAATCCTGTTCAGCGTTCCGTTTGACAACCCAAGCCAGATACCGCCCTTTGCATCCCTGGTTACCGAATAAAGGTTGTCGGAAGTCAAACCATCCTGCAACTGGTAATTCCGGGTTGAAGCATAGTTTGAAGGCAACATGTAAACTCCTTCCCCTGCCGTGCAGAGCCAGATGTTTCCTTCCCTGTCTTTCATGGTGGAGCAAATAACTTTATTTTTCAACAGCACTTCAGGCTCCCCGCCGGTGGAATAATCCTTATAGAAATAACAACCTTTTCCGCTGGTGGAAAGCCAGATGCTTTTACCATCACAGCTAATCTGATTCACAAAACGAAAACTCAGGTTTTTATTTTTAATGACCCATTCGATTTTATCATCATTCATTTTGATAATTCCATTTTCATTGAGCGCAAATGCTTCTCCGGCTTTGACATTGAACAGCAAAATGACACTATAGGGCCTGACCTCAAAATTTACTCCATTGGTGCTGTCCCTGACGTTGCGTTGCCAGGCATGTGCATTGATAACGTCAATTTCATTTTTTCCGGTTTCATAAATGGAACTCCACTTGTTTCTTTGTTCTATTCCGCCAACCGGCTTAATGTGACGGACAGTATCGCCATGCAGGGTCATCACGTTCCCCCTCACGGTGCCAAACCAAAGGTCTCCTTTGCTGTCTTCCAGGAAGGAATGATAATGGGAATCAGAAATGGTCTTTTTTAAAACCGTATCATTTTTTGTATTGTGAAATTCCCCGTCCAGGTAGTATGACAACTTGCCGTTAAAAGTCAGAAACCAGATCCTCCCTTTTTTATCCTGGTAAATTTTTAAAACTTCATCATCCGATAATCCGTCTTCTGTTGAATATTGCCTGAAAGTGGTCCCGTCAAACCTGGTAACTCCTGCATCGGTGCCAAACCAGATAAAGCCCTCATTGTCCTGCAATGCCCAGTAAACAGTTGAGCTTGAAAGACCATTCTCAACCGTATAATGCCTGTAGGAATAGGTTTGTGCCTGCAATAAAGACACGGTCAGAACAGAAAAGAAAATGATCAGAGAAATAGCCTGAAGCCGTCCGGTCTGCATTTTCATATCATGAATAGTTCTGTCATTTAAACACCAATAATATGATTTTTTATGGTACTGAAAAAAAATAGCCCTTAAAGACTCCAAACATTAAGTAAATCCCGTGTAACATTATCGGCCGAACCGGTACCAGTGAGCCAGCGAATTAGTCCTGCCTTCAAGGAGATCATTGATGATATGCATGGCCTGTACGGAAAAAACAATTCCGTTTCCGCCAAAGCCCAATGCAAATAAAGCATTTTTATACTCAGGCGATTTTCCAATGTATGGCAAGCTATCTTTGGTGGAACCAAAAACACCTCCCCAGGCGAAATCCTCAATAAATTGAATTCCCGGAGCTCTTGTTAAAAGTGTATTTAATAAACGCTTTTGCCTGATCTTCATCTTGGCATTTTGCAATTTGGGATTTGTATAAGCAGTATCCTCACCGCCAATCTGTACCCGTCTGTCGTCTGTGGTCCTCATGTAGAAATATGGAGTGGCAGTATCCCATACGAGTACACCGTCAAGATTTTTTTTGTAATCCATGTGCTGCTCGCTGATGCAGGCATAGGTATACTGAAGCCGGCAAACCGGCTCCTTTAAAATTTCAGTAGCTTCAAACCCATTACAGAAAATGATTTTTTCGCATGTTATTGTTTGTCCGTCAGCGGCATGCAGGGTATGTTTATTATTTTTAAAGGTCATCCTGTCAAAGGATGTCTGATCAAATACCTTCAGGCCTTTTTTTACACTCAGTGCAATCAGTGCATGCGCAAGCTTGTAGGCATCTACCGAACCGGCGGTGTCCGAAAGGATGGCCCCGGAACATTTTATTCCATACTGTTCAAGCACTGCATTTCCATCGAGCCATTTAACTTTCAGCCCGCAACTTTTTCTTGTTAAGAATTCCTTCCGCAGCCATACTGAATCATCTGCTGTAGCCGAAACATACAGTGATTTCATATATTGAAAATGGCAGTCTATATTTTCATTTTTAACAAGCCTGCCCAGGTCCTGGATGGCTTTTACGCCTGCATGATAACATTCGGTGGCTCCTTTTTCTCCGATCATTTCTGCTAACTTATACAAAGGAACATCAGTTTCATACTGCAGCATGCTGGTGCTGGCTGCTGTACTACCCATGCCGATGTCTCTTTTATCGATCAGCATAACACGGTAGTTTTTTTGAACAAGTGCATAGGAAACCAGGGCGCCTGTAATACCACCACCTATAACCAACAACTGCGTTTCCTCATTCCTTCGAAGTGAACCATAGCATGAAATAAGGCCGTTCTTCAGCAGCCAGTATGGTTCAAGACTTCTTAACCGCATGGATTTGATTTTACCCTGGTTTTTTTACGCATTGCTTCTTCACCTTTTCCTGCGCTTTTTTATGCATGTACCCTGGTGCCGTCCGCCGCCCTGTGTTCTTTCAATTCTTTTTCTGCCTGGCCGATTATTTCAGCCCCCTTGCGTGGCTGCAGCTGCCGGCCGTGGAATATGGCGTATTGCTTTGTAAACTCTGCGCCAAGAAAAAAAATCATGCAGGAATAGGAAACCCACAGCATAATCAGGATAACAGATCCTGCAGCCCCGTAAGCGGAGCCGGGATCCGATTTGGAGAAATATATTCCCAGTCCGAATTTACCGATCGTAAACAGGAAGGCGGTAACAACAGCGCCGATCCATACATCACGCCATTGGATTTTTGCATCAGGCAGCACTTTGTACATGAGGGCAAATAATACGGTTATGATGCCGAAGGATAATGCAAAATCAATAACTTTGAAAACAACAAGCATTGCATCTGGAAGATGCGTCCTGATCCAGCCGCTGAAAGCATCAACCGCTGAAGTAAGCAGCAGGGAGATCAAAAGCAGAAAAGCGATAGACAGCACGAGGCCGAAGGAGAGCAGCTTGTCCTTAATTTTTTTGACCCATTTCTTTTCGGGGTTTACTTTGACACCCCAGATTAAATTAAGCGAAATCTGCAGCTGGGTGAAAACACCCACCGAACCTAAAATTAAGGTAATAATGCCAATGGTGGTAGCAATGACGGATTCCTTCTTTACAGCTGATTTTGCAATGATTTCCTCTACCTGCTTCCCTGCATCATGTCCTATAACGGTATCAATCTGTGATGATATCTGTCCCTGAACAGCTTCATGACCAAATACAATTCCTGCGATGGAAATGATGATAACCAGCAAAGCAGGAATCGAAAAAATTGCATAGTATGCAACCAGTGCGCTTTGTCCAAACGGGTCGGCGTCAAGCCATGCTGAAAAAGTTCCTTTGGTTATTTTCCAGAGACCCTTGTAGAAGGGGATACGCTTTTTCTTTTCAGGTTTACTATTGTAGAACATTTTACACTCAATTCATCGGGGACCTCCTTTCACCGGAGTGAAAAGATAACGGCCCGAAATGGCTTGCTTTGATAACAAAAAAAAATGCCATTGATAAAACTATCCCGAAAAGGAAGAAAAAGGACTGACCTGCTATCGGGGGTGGTGTTCAATCAAAAAAGAAAAGTCCTGCTTGAATAAGAGGTATCGTTCTTACAAAAGAAGCTGTTCGCTCCGCTCTCAAATTCATTTCACATCTGGCGATTTTCGCCGTTGTTGGAATCCTTTCCAACAACACTATTTTTGTCAGGAAATAATTTGTTTTTTGAGGAGGATTAGCTGGCGCTGATCCTTTGGGGGTGGTGTTCAATCAAAAAAAGAAAAGACTTGCTTGAATTAGAGGTATCGTTCTTACAAAAGAAAATGTTCGCTCCGCTCTCAAATTCATTTCACAGCTGCCCTTAGCAAAGCAAGCTTTGCACGGACACCTGTGAAATGAATTTCGCCTCTGGCGATTTTCTTTTGTTAATGGAATCCCGTTCCCTGCGCTGCTCTGTATTTTTGATTGTCGGGGTGAGAGGATTAGCTGGCGCTGATCCTCCATAAGAGGGGCTTAAATGTAAAGCGTTCACTGCGTTCATTTTTTAATTCATCCCTTTCCCTTATGAAAGCAAGCTTTCAACGGTCTGGGATGAATTAAAAAACCGCCTGCGGTGGACGCTTTTCATTTGTCGGGGTGAGAGGATTCGAACCTCCGGCCTCCACGTCCCGAACGTGGCGCGCTAACCGGGCTGCGCTACACCCCGAATAAACTGATTACTAATAAAATACAAATAGCCCCCCGGGAATGGGGGCTCCAAAAATACGCATTACCTGACAAATTTTAAGTATTGGCTTGCTTATTAAAATAATTGTACTTTTGTATAACGTGTGGCTCCCGAATCCGGAGAGCTTTTTTTTCTTAATGTAAACGAGTAAAAACTTTAATTAAAGCGTACATGACACAGGAACTGGAACAGGGCGACGCCATGCAGTCGCCGCTGGACCCTGGAGTATCCGGTAATGAGCCTGAAAAACAGGCTGAAAATGGTATTGACAAAAGTCATCACCAGCCTTCCATCGAAACAGCAACGGAAATTACCGGAGAAGCACAGGAAACCGAAGAACAGGAATTTACAGTTCCCGCCAAAGCACAGCATGCTGAAATGCAGGCTAACGGAAGGAAGAAAAAATCCACTGAACAACCGGATCATCAGGAACCGGAGCAACAGGAGGTCTCGGCAGAAAATGCCGAACCAATTGAACATGCTGATCATGCTGAAGAAACAGACGATGTTTCTGTTGCCGAGCCGGTTGAAAATTACCTGGTGTATGGCAAAGAAGAGCTCGTTAAAATGCTTGACGACCTGCTGAAGGAACAGGATTTTATTGCAGCGAGGAATAAAGTGTCTGCAATTAAAGAAGCATTTCAGACAATCCTGTCGCATGAGCGTAATGAAGCCATGGCGCAGGGTGAAGACGAAGGTGCGGAAAAGGAAGAGCATGAAAAACCGCATGACCCGCTGGCAGATAAATTTTTCGCACTGCTGAAAAAATTCAACCGCAGGAGAATAGAGCTGCGTGAAAAGCAGGAATCCGAGAAAAATGAAAACCTGAAAGCGAAAAGTGAGATCCTCACCGAATTTAAAAACCTCATCCAGTACGAGGAAAATATGCAGAAGGCCTTCAACCGTTTTCATGAGTTGCAGGCTAAATGGCGCGCCATCGGTCCCACACCGCAACAGAATGTGAACGACCTCTGGCTAACGTATAAGCTATACGTTGATAAGTTCTACGAGCTCATACGCATCAACAAGGAGCTGCAGGAGCTGGACTTCAGGAAAAACCTGGCGGCAAAGATCAAGATCTGCGAACGCGCCGAGGAGCTCATCCTGGAACCTTCTATCAATAAAGCGCTGAATCATATGCAAAGCCTGCAGAACCAGTTCAGGGAAACAGGACCTGTTCCGCGTGACAACAAGAATGAAATATGGGAACGGTTTAAAGCGGCATCAGATAAAATATTTGAACGCAAGCACCAGTATCTCGGTGAGCAGAAAGAAAAATACGACAAGAACCTGGCGGATAAAAATATCCTCTGCGAAAAAGCAGAAGAACTTTCCAAAGGAACGTATCTGAAGAGCAGCGAATGGCAGGAAAAAATAAAAGAGCTGCTCAGCCTGCAGGCAGAATGGAAAAAAACAGGATTCGCCGGAAAAGAAGAAAACGATAAGGTATGGAGCCGTTTTAAATCAGCATTCGATCATTTCTTTCACAACAAAAAGGAGTATTACAGCAAAGCCAAAGAAGAGTTCAATACACACCTGCAGAAAAAAACGGAGCTCTGTCTGCATGCGGAAGCATTAAAGGACAGCACCGACTGGAAGAATACGACCAATGAACTCAAGCGCCTGCAGCAGGAATGGAAAACAATCGGATCAGCCGGCGAGTACCAGGAAAGAAAAATATTCAACCGTTTCAGGAAAGCATGTGACGTATTCTTTGAAAATAAATCAAAGCATTTTGCATCCCAGGATCAGCAACAGGAAGAGAACTACAGCAAAAAGCTTGCGCTGATTGAAGAGATAGAAAAATTCACAGCTGGCGACAACCATTTTGAAAGCATTGAAACCCTGAAAGATTTCCAAAAGCAATGGATGGAGCTCGGACTTGTTCCATTGCCAAAAAAAGAAGAGATCAATACACGTTACAAAAAAGCAATCGATCAGCAGTTCAGCAACCTGCGCATTGATGATGCAACCCGGAGCAAGTCGAGGCACATTCAAAAGTTCGACAACAGCTACCGCCCGAAAGCAGGAACCGGAAATGATAAAATGGATCATGAAAAACGTGCACTGGTGAATAAGATCAATGCACTGAAAAGTGATGTTTCATTGTGGGAAAACAACATTGGCTTTTTTGCAAAATCAAAAAATGCAGATGTGCTGAAAAAAGAATTCGAAGAAAAAATCAATAAGGCTAAAGAGGAAATCAAATCACTCCATGAAAAAATGGAGCTGGTAAAAAAGAGCTGACCAATGTTGTTAATAACTCTGTTAATAACATTTGTAATTTTTAAGTCACAGAATTTAAAGTACCCTTACATTTGTATCGAAAGTTTTTAAGGTTTTACATTAACACGGTTTTTAAGGAAAAAGCTCCCTGGTCATCCAGGGGGCTTTTTTTCTTTTTAGTCAAAAGAGCTGCCGGAGCGGCCAGTAATAATTAAATTCCGAAAATTGTTTTTGAATTGGCTGTTGTTATCGCAGCTACTTCGTCCACACTTTTATTTTTAATAGCCGCCAGCTTTTCAGCCACCAGGTAAATAAAAGCAGGCTCATTTGTTTTTCCGCGATGCGGCGCAGGGGCAAGATAAGGTGCATCGGTTTCGAGTACGATATACCGGAGATCGATTTGCTCAATTACCTCAGCAAGGCCTGCATTTTTAAAAGTCAGCACACCTCCGATACCCAGATAAAAACCAAGCGAAATAATTTTTAAAGCCTGATCAGCATTTCCTGAAAAGCAATGGAAGATGCCCCGCGGTTTCCATTGCTGGTTTTCTTCAACCAGCCTGATGCAGACATCAGTGGCTTCGCGCGAATGGATCACCAGCGGAAGCTTCCATTCATGCGCCCATTGCATTTGCGTCACAAAGGCTTCTTCCTGTTCCTTTATATAACTTTTATCCCAGTAAAGATCAATCCCCATCTCACCCACAGCAAAAATTTTTTCCTGTTCAGCACGCATGCGGATCAGTGCAAGCTCTTCCCTGAAATTTTCTTTCACGCTGCATGGATGCAGGCCGAGCATGGGAAAACAGTATGCAGGGTAACGGTTGCAGACATCAAACATGAGTTGCATGGTGGTGCTGTCGATGTTGGGAAGAAAAAAACGCTGCACCTGTTTCAGCAATGCATCCTGCATCAGGCGTTCGTTGTTGGAAGCCAGCTCAGCTGCATACAAATGGATATGCGAATCGGTAAGTTGCATGTGGCAGGAGAGAAGCCTATTCGTAAAGGCTGTTCACATCACTCTCTGCCTTGGCGTAAAGGTCCTTGAGCTTTTTGAATGCCTGGACCTGCTCTTTTTCCAGCGCTTTTTCCGTGGCATGAAACAATGCACGGATGCTGGTGATCTCAGCCCTGATGGAATCCATATGCTTGCGGCTGCTTTTTTCAATCTGGCTTTTTAGCCGGCCAAGCAAAGCGGTTTTTTCAAGCGCAAGCAATTGTTGACGCGCAACAAGCAACTCGGCTTTTACTTTTTTCAGCTTCATGGAAATACGTAAGAATAAAAGCAGGCTGAGCCCGGTAAGCAGGATGATGAGCAGACTGACATTCCTGATGAGGCTGTCTTCACGGTCCTGCATGGCCTTTTCATTTTTTTCAAGCACGGCAATTTCACCTTTCAGCGTTTTTATTCCGTCAACCGTTTGCTGTTTCTGATCATCTTCACTTTTTACAGCCTGCGAAATCAGCAAAGCCTTTTCCGCTCCCAGCATTTTTTCTTTCAGCGACAGGTAGTCCTGGTATAAAAAGTAAGCCTGCTTAAAGTGATTGTTGGCAGCGTACCTTTCGGCCGAGAGCCTGTAGGTTTCAAAGAGCAGGCCCCGCTGTACCGTGTCAGTGGTGCTGACCTGAATTTTTTTAAGCGAAGAGACCACCACATCCACTTCATCTGCTTTAATAAACGGATTCCTCACTTTGGTGTTCAACTGCTGCAGATCGCTTTGTGAAAATCCTGCTGATGGCACAGCGGCCAGCAAAATGATATATATGATTTTTTTCATCAGGTCAGTGGAGATAAAATTTAAGATAAATATCTGTCCCACGGGTCTTGTCACTTTCAATCTTAATTTCACCCTGGTGATTCTTCATGATGAGATCGCTCACATACAATCCCAGCCCGGCATCGGTTGGTTGTTTCATGGTAAAGAAAGGATCCATAATCTTATGGATGTACCTGTCTTCTATGCCATCCCCATTATCATGAATGCGAATCTGTAAAAACCGCGGGAGGATGCGTGTGCTTAATGCAACTTTTGGCTCGTAGCCTTTAATATTTTTTCCCGCCTTGGCCTGCACGCTTTGCATGGCATTGGTAAGCACATGCGTAAGCAGATGACCGATGGCCGTAGGAACCACCTTTATCTGAGGAAGATTTTTCTCAAGATCAGTTGTAGCAGTAACCGGAGGCATATCATCTTCGGTTTTCAGACCTTCTTTAACCAGGTCGAAATAATGAATGCAAAGGGTATTGATATCTGTTTTTGTTTTTTCTTCGGTAATGGTGGCCGAAAAATCAACGATGGCTGTATTTTTCTCTTCTTCAGCCTGCACCTGCTGGTTGATTTTCTTTGTATGCATCACCAGGTCGCGCCATGATCCGTTCTTTGTTTCAGGACTGATGAGCATCTGGAACCTCTCGGCCTGCAGACTTACTTCTTTCACATGTTCTTTAAGCTTTTGAAGCACAGGGAACTGACCGCTGGCCGTGGCGATCAGTGCATCACCTTCGGCAGCCAGGGCGCGGGTATGCTCCAGCTTGCCGGTATAAAGCAAAGTTTCGTCCCTGGTATCGCGAAGCCGTTTATTCCAGATAAACAGGAATGCCCCGTACAGCACGAACAGCGATGCCAGCAGCATGCCGGCCCTGGTAAGCAGTTTCGAATAGCTGCTGTCGTATTGCTCCTTATTTTTTAAAAGCGTTTCCTTTTTGTTTTTCAGTCCTGCCGACTCAGCCTGAAATCCTGCATTGGCCTGCTGGTATGCATTGCTGATGGCCTGCAGCGTATCTGATTTTTCAGCTGCATAGAGGTTGTTGAGCGTGTTGTCGTATTGACGCAACTGCTCAAGCCCGAAACGGTAAACGTTCCTGGCACTGTATTCATCTGCCGAATTCCTGTAAGCTTTCAGCTGCTGCAGATCCTTTGGGTCGTGGATTGCCTGTGCGAAAACACCGCCGGTGATGAAAGAAAGAAATAAAATTAATGCGCCCGATCTAAACATATATGCCTGCCTGGTATGAAATTAGAACCTGCAATTTTATCAAAATAGTATTCTCAAATCATACATGGTAACCTGACTTCTCAAAAACTTTTCAACTTTTTTCACAACATGAGCAGACTGATGCGGGCTGGATCACTGTTTCATGATGGTGCCCCTGTAAACCACCTGCTGATGCTGCATCAGGGCATAAAAATACATGCCCGGATCAAGTCCGGCAGCATTAACGAGGGTTTCAGAAGAAGGCAGGATATCAAGTTCCATGCATTTTTTACCCTGAACATCGTAAATGACAAGCACTTTTTCAACAGCTGAAAATGCATGGTTCCAGGTAATGGTAAATTGTTCAATAAACGGCATGGGCTGAACCGTCATATATTCATTTGTTGCACCGGAAATGCCGGCATTGACCACACTGAAAGGCGCCGACGTGGCAGAGCATCCGAAATTATTGGTCACCACAACGGTATAGTTTCCATTGGTAAGCGGAAAATACACAGCTGTATCTGCGCCGGGAATCAGCGTGCCATTGAGGTACCATTGCCAGGTCGTTGCGGGGTCGGTGTTCAGGCCGCTCCCATTAGCAGTAACGACAGGCACAGCCGGCAAAGGATGCACCTGCACCAGCAGCATCAGTGGAGGCCCTGCTCCACAGAGGTTGTAGGCTGTTGCTGAAACGTTCCCGGATGAATTTCCAAGCAGGATGGTAACCAGCGTATCACCCTGGCCTGCAATGATCGACGATCCGGGAGGCCCGGTCCATGCATAGCTTGTGGCGCCGGGAATGGCATTGATATAAAAATCGATGGATGCCCCTTCGCAAATGGTGGTGCCTCCGAATATCTGAGCCGGTTGGGCAGGCAGCGGACAGGGAGCTGAATAGCGCAGGATAATGCCTGCAGTGCCTACGGCATATCCGGTATCGTGTGCCGGAAAGTACATGCCAAGCACGCCGGAAGGCTGAATTCCCTGGCTGATCCAGCTGGTACCACCATCGGTTGTGAACAGCTGGGTGCCTGCATCGCCTGCCGCATATCCGGTATCTGCAGTCAGAAATACGACGCTGCGCAGCACATTAATGTTGGAATTGGGAAGCGTGCTCCAGCTTGAACCGCCGTCGGTGGTTTTTACAATGGTTCCGTTACCACCCACGGCGTATACGGTATCGTTATTAACCGGAAAGACCGATAAAAATCCATAAGTATTAACATGAACAGTATCCCAGGCAGATCCTCCGTCAACAGTTTTCAGAATAAGTCCGCTCATAAAAGTAGACAGGCTGGAAACGGCATATCCTGTATCGGGGTTTACAAATCGAATGGAAATAAGATCCTGGATCGTTCCGCTTACCTGCTGCACCCAGTTTGCTCCTCCATCGGTTGTTTTTAAAATTGTTCCGTCACCGCCGGCGATATAACCCATGTCGTGCGTCGGAAAATGGACAGAACGCAGCAGGCTGGTTAGTCCGCTCACCTGCGGAAGCCACGTATTGCCGCCATCTGTTGTTTTCATAATGGTTCCCTGGGCACCACAGGTATAGCCTGTGGTATCATCCGTAAAAAAAATGCATCGAAGGGTATCGTTGGTTCCGCTGGAGATGGGAGTCCAGTTCGCTCCTGCATCAATGGTCTTAAGCACCACTGTATCAGAGCCGACAACGAAGCCGGTCTGGGTATTAAAAAAGTAAGCGGAACGCAGCTCAGCAATGCTTCCGGAAAGGAGCTGGGTCCATTGTGCGTTTACATGGGGTGCAGCAAGCAGAAAAAAAGCGATGAGGCAGTAAAGGTTTTTTTTCATGGCAATGGGGTTTGATGGTATCCAAAAGTAAAAAAAAATATGATCAATTAGCTATTAACGGTTGTGATTAATCAACATTACGAAGTAAGGACATCACATGTCATGTCCACATAAGAAAATAATATGGTGACGAACTGACGTTCATCCGGATGGTAATCATTGTTGGAAAAGGATTCCAGCAACGGCGAAAATGGCGGTGTTATATGCAGGTTCTGTATAACCGGATTCGTCCACAGTGTTCCGTCCTCCGCCTTCTGTCCCCAGTCATTTTTCTTAAAAACCTGTTAAAGTTCATGTCATGGGAAAATCTTTTCACATATTTACAGCCAAAATAAACTAGCCATGAATAAATTGATTGTTACCACGCAGCTATTGTTATTGTTGGTTTTTTCCGCCAAAGCGGATGAGGGGATGTGGCTTCCGCAATTGCTGAAGCAGATGAATGAATCCGACATGCAGATGCGCGGACTCAAGCTGAGCGCCGAAGATATTTACAGCGTCAACCACACCAGCCTGAAGGATGCGGTTTTGCTTTTTGGCGGAGGCTGTACCGGCGAAGTGATCTCCTCACAGGGTTTGCTGCTGACCAATCATCACTGCGGATATTCCACCATTCAGTCGCACAGTACCGTTCAACATGACTACCTCACGGACGGTTACTGGGCAAAAAACAGGGAAGAAGAATTACCCTGTCCGGGCCTGACTGCCATGTTCATCATCCGCATTGAGAATGTGACGGAGCAGGTAACGGCGCAGCTCCTTCCGGAGATGAGCGAAGGGGAAAGAGATATGCGGATTAAAGCGGTTGCTGCTTTACTGGAAAAGAAAGCGGTGGAAGGCACGCATTACAATGCATTCACCAGGTCTTTTTTTTACGGGAATGAGTTTTATATGTTTGTTACGGAAACATTTAAAGATGTCCGGTTGGTAGGTGCACCTCCATCATCCATCGGTAAGTTCGGAGCGGAAACCGATAACTGGGTATGGCCGCGGCAGACGGGCGACTTCGCCCTTTTCAGGATTTATGCCGGAGCTGATAACAAGCCTGCGGAATATTCAAAGGATAACAAGCCTTTTACGCCACGGTACCATTTTACAATCAGCCTGGCCGGTGTGAAGGAGGGTGACTTTACCATGGTCTACGGGTTTCCCGGACGAACCACGGAATATCTTCCATCGAGCGCCATTGCCATGACTTACGAAACCAGCAATCCTGCAAAAATCAGCATCCGTGAAAAGAAGCTGCAGATCATGTATGACGGTATGCACCTGGCTGACTCCATCCGTATTGCCTATGCACCCAGGTATTCTTCCATCAGCAATTATTATAAAAAATGGCAGGGAGAACAGATGGGACTGCGGAAAAATGATGCCGTGGAGAAAAAAAGAAACCAGGAAAAGCAATTTATGGACTGGGTGCTGAATGATGCAGGCAGAAAAAGCAGGTATGCCGGGCTGCTTCCTGATTTTGAGAAGGAATATGCAGGCATTCGTGCGTATGCCAAAGCAAACGACTATATAACGGAATCCCTATACGGCATGGAAATCGTAAACTTTGCTTCGAACTTTAAAAACGTTGTTGCAATCTGCACAGCCGACAGCATTGATGAGGCTGCACTGAAGAAGGCCACTGAAAAAATTGCGGGATCGGATGGATTCTTTAAGAATTACCACGTTCCAACCGACATGAGGATGTGCAAGGAGATGCTCGCGCTGTACCGGGAGAAAATGGATTCTTCCATGCTGCCGGGTATTTACCAGACGATTGATAAAAAATATAAGGGATCCATTGATAAGTATGTGGACGACCTGTTTAAAAAGACCTGGATGACCAGCCAGACAAAAGTGAAGGCCAACCTCAAGGATTTCAGCGCAAAGAACCTGAAGACAGTGACGGGGGATCCTGCCTGGATTTTATACAAAAGCATAGCCGACCTGCAGGCACGTGTCACGGAAAGCCATGCAGCCTATAACGAGCGGATTATACGTTTACAGCGCACCTATGTGACAGCCTTGCGTGAAATGCAAACCACCCGGAAATTTTATCCCGATGCCAACCTGACCCTTCGGCTCGCCTACGGCAGCGTAAAGGGGATTGAGCCGCGCGACGGTATGATTTATAAATACTACACCACACTGGAGGGTGTCATGGAGAAAGCCGATTCGCTGGATGAAGAATTCAGGGTGCCTGCAAAGCTTACCGAACTTTATAATAAAAAGGATTATGGCCGGTATGGCCGCGACGGCATCATGCCTGTGGCTTTCATCGCTTCCAATCACACCTCGGGCGGAAATTCAGGCAGCCCTGTTTTGAACGGCAAAGGCGAGCTGATAGGCACCAACTTCGATCGTATATGGGAAGGCGTGATGAGTGATTACATGTTCGATCCTGACCTTTGCAGGAACATTACGCTTGATGTCCGCTATACGCTATTTATCATCGACAAGTTTGCCGGAGCAGGGTACCTGGTGGATGAGATGACGATCACGCAATAGTTTAGTTGGAAAGTTTGAAAGTTGTGAAAGTTTCGATAGAACGAGATATTAGCGACTGACTGATATCAGAATCCGAAGCATTTGTCTAAAGCATTCTTTCCGGCTCCTTTATTTTTTTTGAAGGGGGGGTTATATACGATGGAAATCATCACCGTGGTGTAGCTGTCGTTTGCAAAATTATTTCCCCTGTCGCTGCCTGCCGAAGGAAATGAGCCATCTTTTTTTCTGCTGGAGAAAAGCACTGCTGTAGGTCCGTTGGGAGTGGCGGACAGCAGGGCTGAGTCGGGATAATTTTTGCTGACGTCGTCAAGATAATCGGTAAATGTAAAATGATTGCTGATCTCGAATCGAAGCCGGAATGAAGGCGACAACCGCATATAAAATCCGATTGCCGCCGGTGCAACAACCTGGGTGAGCTTGTAAGGTTCAGGGTTCCCGCCGTTGGGAATGTACTGCCCTTCGGTACCGAGCGGCTGCAGGGCTACAACGTTTCCGTCCATCATGGCTTCGGGCCTGAAAGTAAAAATGCCAACCCCGCCCATCAGGAATGGATTGATGAACCATTTGGTGCGGTATGCAAACAGGCTTAATTCGGTAATAAATGAAACTTCATGGATCCTTGTCTGGAAGCTCAGGTTCCGCTGCTGATATCCGTAACCCTTTGCATAAGCATCGTTACCAAGGAGCTTGCCGGTATAATAATGGACGCCAACGCTGAGCCTGTTGAATATATAATAGCCTGCAGCAACTGTCACGACGGGCTTTACAAGCTTGGAGTGCGTCAGTATCCTGTCGTTCAGATCGCCGTTGTAATAGATGATGCCTACACCGGCCCTGACAAATAACGGACCCTGTGAAAAGCCCGAAAAGCTGGAAAAAAGGACGAAGAGTACTATTAAAAATCGTTTCACTGGAAGGCCTGAAGGTAGCATGAAAATTATCGGGAAAGTTACCGCTTTTTGGATGATAGTAAAAAATGTTGCCAGGTGGATTCGCTGATTGCAAATCGTCAATGAGAAACCAGTATTTTCCCATCCATTTCTTTTGGAACCGGAATGCCCATCAAATATAAAATGGTCGGAGCCAGATCAGCGAGGCGCCCATCGTGGAGGCTGCCGTTGTTTTTTGCAGTCACATAAAACAAAGGAACGGGATTGGTGGTATGGGCCGTGTTGGGGCTTCCGTCTTCATTGATCATCTTATCAGCATTGCCGTGGTCGGCAGTGATCAGGAACTCATAACCATTTTTCAGGCCAGCCTCCACCACATGCTGCACGCAGGCATCAACCGTTTCCACGGCTTCCACCGCTGCGCTGAAAACACCGGTATGTCCTACCATGTCAACATTGGCATAATTGAGACAGACAAAATCGGTTTCCCCGGCGGTCAGCTCTTTTACAATGGCATCGGTCACTTCAATGGCGCTCATGGTTGGCTTCAGGTCATAAGTGGCAACCTTGGGCGAAGGGATCATAATTCTTTTTTCGCCAGGAAAAGTTTCTTCCCTGCCGCCTGAAAAGAAAAAGGTAACGTGCGGATATTTTTCCGTTTCAGCAATTCGTATCTGCGTTTTTCCTTTGTTGGATAACACTTCTCCCAATGTCATAACCAGGTTGTCTTTCTGAAATATCACGTGGATATTTTTGAAACGGTCGTCGTAATTGGTCATGGTAACATAATGCAGCTTCAGCGTATGCATGCCATGTTCAGGCATGTCCTGCTGGGTGAGCACCTGAGAGATTTCCCTGCAGCGGTCGGTCCTGAAATTAAAGCAGAGCACGACATCACCATTTTGTATGGTTGCCAGCGGCCTTCCCGAACCATCGGTGCAGATAATGGGTTTCAGGAACTCATCGGTAACGCCATCCTTATACGAATTTTCCACAGCAAGGCATGGGTCATTTGTTTGTTCACCCTGCCCGTTCACCAGCGCATCATAGGCAAGCCTGATGCGTTCCCACCTTTTATCACGGTCCATGGCATAATACCTTCCGGTGACTGATGCAATTTGTCCGGTGGAACTTTTCATCCTTCGCTGCAGTTCTTTAATGAACCCTGCACCGCTTTTCGGATCGGTATCACGTCCGTCAGTAAAGGCATGAACAAAAACATTTTTCAATCCCTGATGCGCTGCAATATCACATAAAGCTGCCGCATGTTCAAGATGCGAATGTACGCCGCCATCTGAAACAAGCCCCATCAGGTGCAGCGGTTTATTATTTTGTTTGGCATAGGAGATGGCTTCAAGCAGGGCTGGATTCTTATCCAGCGTTTTATCGCGCACGGCCTTGTTGATCAATGCCAGTTCCTGGTACACCACGCGTCCTGCGCCAATATTCAAATGACCAACTTCCGAGTTTCCCATTTGCCCATCAGGTAATCCTACATTTTCACCGGAAGTGAATAACCTTGCATGCGGACTGTTTTTATAAAGTGAATCCACGAAGGGCGTGCGCGCCATTGCAATGGCATTGGCTTTGGTGCTTGCTGCTTCTCCCCATCCATCCATGATGATCAGCACTGCTTTTTTTTCTTTATTCATATTTCAAACCTGCTGACTTAAAAATTTTTGCTTTGATAACGGAATTGAAAGTTCAAAAATAGTTCCTTTGGGTAGATTATTCTTCACATGGATGGTCCCTTTGTGCAATCCGGCAATGTGTTTAACAATATAAAGTCCGAGGCCGGTGCCTTTTGATTTCCGGGTATCCTCATTCCCGATCCTGTAGAACTTTTCAAAGATCTTTTCTTTCTCATCGTCGGGAACACCGATGCCTGCATCTGCAACGGCGATAACAACCTGGTTGCCTGATTTTTTTACCGTTACCGTGATGATGCTTTCGGGAGGTGAATATTTCTCTGCATTTTCAATCAGGTTGAGCACGGCAGAAGTAATCGCCATCGGATCACCTGAAATCATCAGTTCATGGTCGATATCGGGAACAACCCTGTCCGTAGTCTGGTAGTGGACTCTTCCCTGCAGGATGGTTTTGATAAGATCGCCGGGGGAGAATTCTTCCGGCGAAAGCTCATACGAATGTCCTTCAATGCGGGCGGCCATCAGTGCATTTTCCACCAGCGCATTGATGCGGTCGGTTTCATGGACGGCCCTTCCGATGATGTCGTTTTGTTTTTCCTTATCCAGCACATGCCTTTGCAAGGTCTGCAGGTTAAGCCTGATGGCAGCCAGCGGCGATTTGAATTCATGCGTTACGCTGAGGATGAAATTTTTTTGCTGACGGGCCAGCGCCACTTCCTTGTTGATGGCTTTGCGGGTAATGAAAATACCTAACAGCAGCAGGCCGAGAAAAACAGCGCCTTCACTGGCCACCATCCACCACCGCTCATGCATTTTTTTGATCAGCACATGGTCGTCGAAATTGGATGGAGAATTGCTTTCCTTTTTCAGCATTTCAATTTTCTGCTGATATACTTCCTGGTTAAGATCTATCAGCAGGTAAGCCCACCATCCAAACTGAAACAGGATGTAAAATACAAGCACATAAAAAATAACAAGGGGCCGCATGCGATGGTAAAGTAAAAGCGTAAAACTGCTTTTGAGAAAACAAACCTACATGATTCCGGTTTACCTGACAAATAAATTAATAAAAACAGGAATTGAAGACTATGGATAGTGGGTCAGTTTAAGCAGCAGAACCGGGTATTGCGCGTTGGAGCCCTTCCAGGCCTGGAAGGATCACGGGTGCGGGCTGGCACCTTTAGGGCCATGGGTGAGCGTAGGCAACGAACATCATCAGTATTCAATTATTAATTTATCATCAGAAATAAAAGCAAACTAACCCACTACCAGGCAACGGTGAAATTAAAAGTTGACTATTCGTCAAGGATGGTCGTATTGATTGTTCCGTCCACCACTTTGATTACCTGCCATTGTCCGTTGCTGTCTAATTTTTCAATTACATACCTGTTCACACCTGTATCCCATTCCCTGTATTGCGTCCAGTATAAAGTAGTCTGCATTTGCTGCCAGGAGCCGCGAAGCAAAATGGATGAGCTGTTTGTAAACTGCGAATTTTCAAGGCTGCAATCATTTACTGCCATCACCTTGTAGTAGTAGTTCTGCGCGTCAACATTTACATCATAGTCAACGTAGCTTTGCACAGCAACCGGTACGGCAGCAATGAACTGGTAATTGACACTGTCGGTTGACCTGTAAATATTATACATGACTACCCTGTTGGGGAAAAGAACCGGGCTCAGCCATTCGGTGAGCACGCTTTGTTCATTGATAACTGTTGAGCGTACGATTTCCACCTCCTGGTCGGCCATTTCATTTTCCGGAGCTGCAACGGAAGTGTCGCTCATGGAAGTATAAATTTCGCCGCATAGTTCGGTGGCATCAATACGGTACCCGTAATTGAACGGACATGTCAGGCTGCTGTCAATATAGGAGAACTGGTTGGGCGGTACGGTTGCAATAACCTGCCAGCTTCCTGCCAGCTGGTCCTGTCTGTTGATGATGTAAGAGCTGACCGGGCATCCTGCATAGGGCGTCCAGCTGACGGCGATATTTTTTCCGGCTGTGGCAGCTGTAACATCCATGGTGGTATGTGAAGTAAGCTGGCTTCCGCCGGTTGAATAGCTGCACTGGTCAAATGTTTCAAGACGGTATGTGTATACGTTGGTAAGCGTATTCAACATCGAATCGGTATAGGTGAACGTCAAATTGATTCCGCCGTTGTGCTGGTTTGAGTCGACCAGGATGGGAATGAAATTGCTGGTGGCCGGGTTGAAACGGTACAAAATATAAGCGGCAAAATCAGGCGCCGTAGATATGCCGCATGTAATTTCAACTGTGCTGTTGGAAGTTACGGATACCGATTTTATGGGCGTGACTGGTGGAGGAATGGTGTCATACACCTGTATATATGTCAGCTGACCCGTTGAATCGGTGCAGCCATTGTTGTTGTTGATCACCAGGCTTACATCATACAGTCCCGGACTGTTGATGGTGATAAACGGGTTTTGCTGGCTGAATATATTTCCGCCAATATTCCATGACCAGGATGCGCCAGGCAATGTATTTGTTGAAAGATCTGAGAATGCGAAGGTTGTTCCCGGACATCCTGCCTGCTGGTCAACCGTGAAGGCTGCCACAGGCGACAGGTTAACCGTAACCGGTGCAGGCAGCAGGAAGGTGTCGGTGCAACCCTGGCTGTTATACGCAACCAGTGAAACATTGAATACGCCGCTTTGCAGATAAGTATGAACCGGGCTGGTGGCAGTGTCTGTATTTCCATCCCCGAAATCCCACTGATAAGAGACAGCGCCGGTGGAAAGATTGGTCATTGATGAAGTGTACGGATTACATCCTGACAGATCTGTTGTAGTAGCATTTGCAACAGGAGAAGTGTAAACCGTTACCTGCTGGGCCGTGGAGTCAGTACAGCCATTGGAATTGGTCACCACAAGCGATATGTCATAATTACCCGGCGTGCCATAGCTGAAAGAAGCCTGCTGCGTATTAAGTGTATTTCCGTTTCCGGAAGTCCAGGTATATGACGGGTTCAGCAATCCTGTCGAATTATTTGTAAGTGTAAATGTAGCCGGATCACAGCCGGTAAGTGTATTGCTGCTGAATGTGCTCACGGGTGATTGTTTGACTGCTATTCCTGTTGTAAGATAAAAAGTGTCAATGCAGCCGTAATTGGTGGACGCGATCAGGTATGGAGCGTATATGGCAGGCGTTAGATAGGTATGCACCGGTGTGACTTGTGAGCTGGTGTCTCCGTCGCCGAATACCCACAGGTATGTATCGGCTCCCGTGGAGAGGTTGCTGAAAGCAACTGCATAAGGCTGACACCCCAGCGTATCCTGCGTGGTTGCATTGGCTATGGGATTTGCGTAAACCGTGATGGGCGTTGGATAGGTATAGTACGATGAGCAGCCCAGCGTGTCCTGTGTAATAAGCGTTACCATATACGATCCCGAATCGGTATACGTATGTACGGGGCTTGGAATATTTGAAATATTTCCGTCACCGAAATTCCAGCTCCAGGTACTTGCGCCAATGGAATTATCGGTAAACACGGCGTTGAACATCTCGCATCCGGAAGTTCCTGTAACGGTAAATTGCGTATACGTTCCCGGTATAAAAATGTAATCAACCTTGTGCATGGTGTCGGCGCATCCTGCCGAATCATATGCAACAAGATCCACGGTATAGTAGCCTGGAATGTTGTAAATGTGACTGGGTGAGGGCGCAGCCGAAGTGGTACTGTCGCCAAACATCCACAGATAGTTCGTCGCATTTGACGACAGGTTGTTGTAATTGATTTGTGTTGGAGAGCAGCCTGCTATGGTGGGAGAGGTAAAATCAGCCTGCGGGCTGCTTACTGATACATAGTTCGGAAAAATAATCGTGTCGTTGCAGCCCTGTGGAAATGTTACAACAAGGCTTACGGAGAAAACTCCCGTAGTCGCATAAGCATGTACGGGGTTTTGTGCAGTGGAGGTTGTACCATCGCCAAAATTCCACTGCCAGGATGATCCGGTTCCTGAAAGATCGCTAAAGGTGACCGGATAATTTTTACACGTGACTGTATCTGATGCAGTGAAATTCGCCTGCAGGATATTGATGTTTGCTTTTGTTCTTGTTGCCGTACATCCGTATATATCCGTAATGGTAAGGGTAATGCTTCCTGTTGGAATTGTGGTATAGGTGTGTGTCGGATTCTGCAGGTTGGAAGTGGTGCCATCACCAAAATCCCACGTCCATGAAACCGGGTTGGAGCTCAGGTCGGTAAAAGTTACCGTTGCCGGCAGACATGCGCTGCCTGCGTTGTACATGAAGTTGCACTGGGGGTTATTGATAATGATCTGGTTGACATGCGTTGTTGTCCGCGTGCAGGCATTGGCAGATGCAGAAAGCGTTACCGTATACACCCCGGGTGCGTTGTATAAATGCGAAGGGTTGAAAGCGGTGGAGTTGGTGCCATCGCCGAAATCCCAGCTGCACGACGTATAGCCGGTGGAAGTATTGTTGAAATTAACCAGCATGCTGGTACACCCGATGGTTGGACCGGAAACTGTAAATGAAGGGAGCGGGTTGCTGACGATAATAACGGTAGGATATGTGTAATTATCAACGCACCCCGATGTATCTGTTGTGGTAAGACTTACGGTATAAACCCCACTGGCGGCATAGAGATGTGAAGGATTCGGCTGCACGGAATTATTTCCATCACCAAAATTCCAGAGATAGGAAGTGAAGGCCAGCGGATTGCTGATGCCGAATTGTGCCGGATCACCCAGGCAGAATTTGGGACCATTCGCAGTAATTGGATTCGGATGTCCGACCGTAACGGTTTTGGTAAGCTCCGTGGTACATCCGCTTTGCATGGTCAGGGTAAGCGTAATGGTATAGGTGCCTGCAGCAGTATAATTGTGACTCGGGTTCGGCAGGGTTGATGAACCGCCATCACCGAAATCCCATTGGTAAGAGCCTACTGATGGCGTGCTGTTTGATACTGAAACAGTGTAAGGCGAACATGGACTTACGTTGATGGAATTGATCGGAGCAAGACTGACGGGGAACACCTGAACAATGGCATATGGGTTGAATGTCTGCGGGCAATTTCCGGCCATGTTGTTTGAAAGCGTGATGGTATAGATACCGGGATTGATATAGGTGTGCGTTGGATTCCTGGTATTGGCCGTACCGCCATCACCAAAGGTCCACGCCCAAGTGTTGCTGCCAAAGGTGGGATCTACACAATTGATCACCCCGGGCGCACAAAGCTTGATCGTATCGGGCATGGTGTAACTCGTAACGCCTGATACCACTTTCACATAATTATACCTGAGCATCGTATCACGGCAGCCGAGGTTATTGGTAACAATCAGCGTTACACTGTAATTTCCGAGTGTATTATATATATGTGATGGATTCTGCAGGGTTGAAGTGTTCCCATCTCCGAAATTCCAGTTCCAGCCAACAATATTGGGAGTGGAAGCGGAGGAGTTAAAGGTGACATTCAGCGGAGGACATCCGATATTGTTGGATGCATTGAAGCTTGCAATGGCTTTTCGTACCACAACTGCATTGTTGACCGTAATGATGCTCTCGCAGCCATTGGCTGAATAAGCATGAAGGGTGACATTATAAGATCCAACAGCATTATACTGGTGAACCGGATTTTGCTGTGTGGAATTGGTAGCATCACCAAAATCCCACAGCCAGCTGGTCGATCCTGTTGATGTGTTGTTAAATACAGGTGTGAACGGAAGGCATCCGCTGTCCTGAACGGTTGTGAAGCTTGCAACCGGCAGCGCATCAACGGTGATGTAATTGTTTAAGATAACCGTTCCGTTGCACCCGCTGGCCGTTGTAACAGTAAGCGTAATGTTGTAGCTGCCTGCAGTTGCATATAAATGCGACGGGTTCTGCAGTGTGGAAGTTGTTCCGTCACCGAAATTCCATTGCCAGGATGTTGCATTAGGGACCGTGCAGTTAAAGATGCAGTTGAACGGAAGACAGCCTGTGGTTGAATTAACCGTAAACGAAGGAACAAGGCTGGCGCCGATGTTAATATAGTTTGGCGAAACAAGCGTATCCATGCATCCATAGCTGTCGGTAACAACAAGCGTGATGGTATACGAACCTGGTGCCCCGTAAACGTGGTTTGGGTTCTGGGTGGAAGCCGTGGCGCCGTCGCCGAAATTCCAGTACCATGAGGTAATGCCCGACGTGGTGCAGTTAAAAGTGAACACGGTTCCGGGATTGCAGGTGGAGCTGAGGTTGCTTGTAAACTGAGCCACAGGATTAGCGCGGATCAGTATGTAGCTGGCGGCTGTACGTATGTCAAAGCATCCAAAGCTGTTGCTGGCGATCAGCTTTACGGTGTAAGTTCCTGCGGTGGCATAAACGTGAACAGGGTTGGTTGCTGTTGACGTATATCCATCGCCAAAGTCCCAGGTATAGCTGCTGGAGTTTAAAGAGGTGTTTGTAAAGCTGACCACTGATGCACCTGCACAGCTGGTTAGCGGAGAGGCGGTAAAATTTGCAACCGGGTTCGGCACAACCGTGATCGTTTGGGTAATGGTATCTTTCAGCCCGTTGATGGTATTGGTTGCGATAAGTGTTACGGTGAATGTCCCGGGCACCGAATATACCATGGATGGATTTGGCAGCGTGGAGGTGTTCCCGTTGCCGAAATTCCAGTAGTAGCTGTTTGCCTGGCTGGAAGTATTGGTGAAGTAAATGTTTAAAGGCGCGCAGCCTGAACTAACGTTGGTTGTAAACGAAGCTACAGGAGCCTGGGCACAGGCCATATTACTGACAATGCTTATGCGGAGGCATAAGCATGTCATGATAAATAATATTTTTTTCCCTGTTGATATCAGTCTCATCAATGTTAGCTAAGCAGGTTCGGTAAAAAGGGGAGTAAATTACCCCTCTCCCGGAAGGGGGCCAGGGGACAATGCTGTTATTTCGTAGTTTCCCTGGCGTAGTTTGATTTGGTATTAAAGCTGGAACCCTGGTTGATGATGGCATTGGATGCGCTGAATGACTGCGTGCCGTCCCTGGTGATTTTCTTGATACGATAATATACATAACCTGCGGGAGGCGCCTGGTCAACCCAGCTGTAAAAGAGCTCGATCTCTGAACCGATACCTTCTTTTACTCCCACTGAAGTATATTCTTTGTCGTTTGATGAACGCTCTACTACATAAATACAGTCGGCGGGTTCATCTTTTGCTGTCCAGTTGATAAATACCTTTCCTGAATTATATACTGTTGAATAATTCAATATGGTGCTGCCCGGCTGTTCATTGCCGCTGAGCATCATGGTTGAATTGGCAGGCTGCTGCGCAAGGGCTGATCCCGCAGTGGCCATCATTAATATAAATACAATGGCTTCAACAAGGAAAAGGAATTTAAAAGCCGATCCGGCCTGACCGTCACGGTTATAATACCTTCTTGGTTTGCTATACATCGCATAACGGTTTTCACGGATCATAGCATAAAGCTCCTGTGTTTCTTGGGTATTGGTCATAGTGTTATCCTCCATAATTTTTAATATGACCAAATTTACTCGAATGAAGGTTTTTTGATTTGTCAATGCCACCCCATTCCTCCCTTTTGTAAGGTGATACGATATATATAACGGTTTTAAACCATCATTTTTTTCCGGCCATGGCTGAATGACCTGATAACACCGGAGAAAAAATTCAGCAGGCAGGAAAGCATGCTGACAGATTGATGTAATAAAAAGCAGGTTTTCTCCCGGTTTTTTTAATTACACGCCAGGGTTTCATATTAAATGCTGTATAAAAGCTCAAAAAATTACCAAAAAAAATCAAAATATTTGTTAAAAAATGCGACCATTCAGTTGAATTTTTTTGTTTTTGTTTCAAGCGGAAGCCGGTAATTTTTCTTCAGAAAAAAATTTCAGATAAAGTGAAACATTATTTCCCGGTTCACGTCGCTACGGCTGATTTTCACCGAAAAGGCCATACATCCTGAAGCGCATCGCCGGCCGGAGGTAATTTTTTTATTGAAAATGTATCTTTCATGGGTTGCATGCGTAAGAATTATCAGTTTCAGAAAAATCAAACTTAGAAAACCATGGATATTTTAAACAAGACCATCAAAAAACTAAATGAAGAGCAATACCAGGAATTGATCATGCAGGTTTCGGGGAAAAAGAAGAACAAGCCTTACATTGTTCTTGAAACTGCACGGCAGCGTGATGTGGAAGACAGCGAGATGATGCAGATGCTGCAGGTGAACCCGAGCACATACTATACGCTGAAATCAAGACTTAACAGCAAGATTGCTTCCATCCTTTCCAAAAAAGTATCCAATCCGATCAGCGTGCTGATGGAAGAAGTTGCCAGGGTACCAGCCAATCTTTTTGGAACCAACAAGGAATTTTCCATCCGTGCCTTAAAGGAGCTCGAAAAACAGCTGATCGAATATGACCTGTCGAGCGAGCTGGTTATCGTTTATAAAACACTTGCACAATTGCATGCATATTCAGCTGAAGACTTTCATTATTATGAGCAGCTGTATAACAAGCACGTTGCATTTTCACTTGCCGTTTCGAAGGCTGAAAACCTGTACTACCTTTTTTCAAAAAAGCTGGGCGTATACCTGTTAACAAAAGATCAGGCCGATCTGGAAGAAGTAATTTTGCTCAAGCGGGAGATGAAAAACATTTCAGAGCTGTACCAGTCGCACCGGATGTTTGTCATATATAATATGATGCATATCTATTACCTGTGCAGCGTGGCTCATAAACGGGAAGGACTGAAAAGCAGGGAGCTTGAAATTGAGAACATCATCAAGGAGATGAATGCCATTTTTGAAAAATATAACCTTGATACTTTTTATCAGAATATCAAATGCATCACTGATTTCATGTTCTTCGAATTTTATCAGAAAACACAAAACCAGGTCCGTGCTGATTTTTACCTGAATAAAATTACGCCTTCCATACAGGAAATCAGCACCAAGCATGCCATGTGCTTTTATATCGTGCAGATGCTCCAGTCAAAAATTGAGAAATTCCTGAGCGATGGCGATATTGACAAGCTGACCGATACAAACAGCCACCTTGAAAAATATTTTGACATCGATACCAGGGAGGAATATCATTTTGTTTCGATGAAAAAATTCCTCGCCATTTCCAGGTTTTATCAGAAGGACTATACGGGATCGGCGCGCATCATCAATGAGCTGCGAAATGAAATTTCACTCAAGCAGTATCTTTTCACCGATGTGGAGTGCAAGCTTTTCCAGGCACTTCAGTATTGCATCCTGGGCGAAGACGGACTTTGCCTGCAGATCATCTCCTCGCTTAAAAGGCAGATCCGTGAAGATGAAGCAGCTTTCAAATCAACGCATCTTTTCATCAAGCTGCTCAAAACTGCCCTGAAACCTGCCGATTACAGGAAAAAAATAAAGAAGATAAACGAGCTGTGGCTTGAATTCAACCAGGCTAACACCGGTGATACACCGATGCTGAGATTTTTAAAGCTGGACGAGAACATCATCCGGCGGATGACCAACCCGATCAAGGAATCCTGATCAGGCCCCTGACAGGCAGCCATGATGCAAAACATCATGGCTTTTTTTTATTCAGATGTTGATGGCTTCGAGGTATTTTTCGCTTAACGGCTTGTTCACATATTTAAAAACATGCGGATCAGTGGAAGCACGGTTAATGTCCTCCGGGCTGATCGATGAAGAAAGAACTACCACCTTGCACTTCTTCAGCACCGTTGCATTTGCCTTCTTAAAATCAGCAAGAAAAACAAAGCCGTCTTTTACCGGCATGTTCAGGTCGAGGAAAACGATTTCAGGCAGCTGGTCTTCCTTGTCCTGGTTTTCAAGCAAATAGCTTACGGCATCATCAGAAGATGTTTTAACAATCACTTTTTCGGCAAACCCGGAAGAAGTGATCATCCTTTCATTGATAAAATTATCAATTTCATTATCGTCTACTAATAATACCTTTTTATACCTCGCAGTATTGGTTGATTTATTTTTCATCAGGAAAAATTTAGCAGAACTTTGTTATTGAAGTGGTGACAGCTGGAATCGAACCAGCGACACAAGGATTTTCAGTCCTTTGCTCTACCAACTGAGCTATGTCACCTGATTATGAAATAATGGCCGCAAAAGTAGAACATTTTATCCAAAACCGAAATATTAAAGGGATAATTTTTCGGCAATTCAAATTATTCAGATAATTTCGTTCGCACGAACAACTGCATGATGATCAAGCTCGTGGTCGATATCGGCAACACACAGATAAAAGCTGCAACGTGGCGTGGAAAACGCATGATGAGGAAATATGATCATGTTACTTTTTCCATGCTTCGGACCCGGGAAACCTATGCAGGATCAGCATTTCCCGATGCCGTCATCATCGCTACGGTGAGGCAGGACGCCATTCCGCAATTACCCGTTTTTACAAAAGCGAAAAAGCTCATTATGCTTGACCACCGTGTAAAGGTACCCGTAAACGTAAAATACAGGACACCGGAGACGCTGGGAAACGACAGGCTTGCAAATGCAGTGGGAGGTGCAGTCACTTTTCCCGGTCTCCCCGTGCTGGTGGTGGATGCGGGAACATGCATCAAGTATGATTTTGTGGATGCAGATGGCAGCTATGCAGGCGGCAGCATTGCTCCCGGCCTGCAGATGCGTTTTGATGCGTTGCATCATTTCACGGCCAGACTGCCGCAGATCGGGATCAGCAAAAAAATCAGGCTCACCGGCCGGACTACTGCAGAAGCTATGGTTTCAGGCGTACAGTTCGGAGCGGTTGCCGAAGTGGAAGGCATCATAGGCCGATACAGGGAAAAGCATAAAAAGCTCAGGGTCATACTAACCGGTGGTGACTGTCGTTTTTTTGCAGGTATGCTAAAAAAGCACATCTTTGTAGCCCCAAATTTGACCCTTTTGGGATTGAATGAAATCCTTGATCACAACATTTCCTGAATATTTGAAAAAAAGTTCCGTTTTCCTCCTCCTTTTTTTATTCGCTGCCGGTTTTGCATCAGGTCAGGGAGGTACCGTGTCGCCATACTCCAGGTTTGGACTCGGCGATCTGCAGTTTGGAGGCTTTGTCAATGAAATCGGCATGGGAGGCGTAAGCACCGCCATGAGAAATCCGATCCATCTCAATTATTCAAATCCAGCATCTTATACTTCGCTGCGTTTCACTACTTTCGAAACAGCAGTGAAAACACAGCTGGTCCGTTTTGAATCGCAGGACGTGACGGGAAAATCAAGCAGTACGTCCGTATCCTACATCGCTTTTGGAGTTCCGTTGTTCAAAGGCAAAGGAGGGGCAAGCTTCGGACTTGTTCCGTACAGCGATATCGGCTATGATGTCAGGGACCGCGTGGTGGTGGATCCGGTCGGGCGTGTTGACTACTATTTCAAAGGTTCAGGCGGGCTCAACCGTTTTTATATCGGCGGTGCATACACGTTGTTTAAAAATCTGTCGTTGGGCGTTAACGCTTCTTATCTTTTTGGCACCCTGCAGCGGATCCGGATGATTGAGTTTGCCGATGAGAAGTACGCATTCAACACGCAGAGCATTTCAAGCACAGGCATCCATGATTTATATTTTAATTACGGTTTGCAGTATGTCTGCCGGTTTAAAAAAGATCAGCAGCTAACGTTGGGTGCTTCAGGGGCCTTGACTTCCAATATGCATTCCTCAAGCGACCTGCTTACAGTTAATTACGTCCTGTCAAGCTTCGGAACCACCAGCAATAAAGATACGGTTGAGATCATTTTTGATCAGAAAGGGAAAACTGTTTTGCCGTTGTATTACACGGTTGGACTGGTTTATAAAAAGGGTGAAAAATGGGTTGCAGGAATCGATTACGCTTACCAGAACTGGAGCAATTTCGAATCATTCGGATCCAACGACTCGCTGAACGACAGTTATAAGCTGGCGGCCGGGATCCAGCTTACACCGGATTATACAGGAACAATGCTAAAAAGGATGCAATACCGCATCGGAGGCAGGTATGCGCAAACCTACCTTATGCTCAAAGGCAAACCAATCAATGAATATGCGGTTAGCGCCGGGTTTGGCATCCCGATTAGAATGAAATTTCCTCCCAGGATCATGCCTTCCATAAATTTTGCAATTGAAGCGGGACAGCGTGGCACCAAAAGCGATAACCTGTTAAAGGAACAATACGTCCGCTTTCACCTGGGCATCAGCATCAGCGAAGAATGGTTCATAGCCCGCAAATTTGACTGATTTTCTGCAGCCCCGATACGGAAAAGCTGTACCTTTATATGCTGCAGCTGATGATTTTTTCCATATGCACTACAACGGAATTATTTTTATAGTAGCTTTGTTCATGGTATTGGCTACCGGGTGTGAAAATGATATTGAAAAAGTAAAATTGCTCACCTCCAGGGATGTCTTGCCGGTTGAATCAGCAGAAGGACTTGAAATCATCTACAGTGATTCAGCAAAAGTAAAAGCAAAAATTACCGCCAATGAACTGAACAGGTACACTGGTATTCAGAATTATATTGAGATGCCGAAAGGCGTGAAGCTTGAATTTTACGACGATGCGCTCCGTGTTACTTCCACACTCACCGCTGACTATGCCATCAGGAAAGAAGGTGAAATGCTTGTTGAGGCAAAAAAAAATGTGGTGGTAGTGAATGAAAAAAATGAAAAGCTGAACACAGAGCATCTGGTCTGGAATGAAAGGACAAAAAAAATATACTCCGATGAATTTGTAAAGATCACCACAGCTGACGAAATCATTTACGGAAACGGTTTGGAAGCCGACCAGGATTTCAGCAGCTATAAAATCAAAAAAATCAAAGGAACCATTAACATTAAAAAGGCTGATTATGCTCCGAATCCTTGAAATTGCATGGCTGATCTTCGCCATATCCGGCGCTGGATTGGGCCTGTATAAACTGTACACTGAAGGAGTCAGCGAGTCGCTGTTCTTCCTTTTCTTTACCCTGGTGGCAACGGTATTTTACGTGATCAGAAGAAAACAACGCATCGCCATGGAAAAGGAAAACCAGGGAGTGAAAGATGCTTCCGTTAAGTCTTAAGTCATCCTGATGGACCCAACGGCGCTTCTGGTTATTACCTTACTTGTTTCAGCATTTTTTTCAGGGATTGAAATTGCTTTTTTGTCAGCGAATAAATTCAAAATTGAACTCGACAACAAGCAGGGAAAATTTTCAGCCAGGCTGCTTTCATTTTTTGTCAAGTACCCGTCGCGTTTCATTTGTACAATCCTTGTCGGGGTCAACATTGCACTGGTGCTGTACAGTCTCACCATGGAATCGATCCTTGAACCATACATCGTACAGTGGCTTCCCCTGAGGTATCAGTCGGAGGCGACCATCCTCATCTTACAAACCATCATATCAACCACCATCATCCTGGTGACGGGCGATTTTATTCCCAAGGTGCTTTTCAGGATCAATCCCAACCAGACACTGAGCTTTTTTTCATCAGCAGTCATGGTTATTTACATCATTCTTTTTCCCGTGGTTTACCTCATCCTGCTCATCACCCACCTGGTGCTGAAATGGGTGTTTAAAATTGATTTTTCAGAAGACAAACCGGTATTCGGCAGGATCGACCTCGATCAGTATGTGGAAGAGATCCATTCGGGTCTTTCACAAAAAAATGAAGTCAACAGCGAAATCCAGATCTTTCAGAATGCGCTCGATTTTAATGAAGTGCGTGTCAGGGCATGCATGATTCCGCGTACGGAAATCATAGCCATGAAGCTGGATGAGCCCATTGAAGCGCTGAGAAAAAAATTCATTGAAACCGGTCTTTCCAGGATCATGATTTATAGGGATACACCCGATCACATTATCGGCTTTACCCATTCATCTGAAATGTTCCGGAAGCCTGAAAGCGTTCAGGCCATCCTGCTTCCCATCCTCATTGTGCCTGAAACATTCAGGGCTCGTGAGCTGCTGACCCTCTTCACCCAGCAGCGAAAAAGTGTGGCCCTGGTGGTTGATGAGTATGGGATGACTTCAGGCATCATCACCATGGAAGATATCCTGGAAGAAATTTTTGGTGAAATTGATGATGAGCACGACATTGAAGACCTGGTGGAAGGCCAGGTGGCAAAGGATGTATATGTGTTTTCGGGACGTCTTGAAATTGACTACATCAACAGCAGGTATAACCTCGACATTCCCGTTACAGGTGATTATGAAACACTGGCCGGCTTTATTTTCCACCACCATGAGAACATCCCCGAGCTTAATGAGCAGATCATAATCCCCCCCTTTCTGATCCAGATCCAGGCAATCAGAGGCAACAGAATTGAACAGGTCAGGCTTACGTACAACCCGGAACTGAATTAAATTTCGTATAAAAGTTAACCAAATTGTCGTATATTCGCGACCTCAATTTTAAAAACAATATAATTATTAACTATTTGCAGATATGGCAGTAATAGGCAGAATCAGGAAACATGCAGGTCTATTGGTTGGATGCGTAGGCTTCAGTCTGGTGGCTTTTATTCTTGGAGATTTACTTACCAGTAACAGGAGCTTTATTTCAGGTCAGGGAAATGAGGTTGCAATTATTGGCGGGACCAAAATAAACATCAGGGATTTTGAAACCCGCGTACAGGCGCTGGAAGAAAACTACAAGCTCAATTCAAAAACAGAAACTGTTGATCAGAATACCCTCGATCAGCTGCGTGAGCAGGCATGGAACCAGCTGGTTAATGAAGAAGTGATGGGCAGGCAGTATAAAAAGCTTGGTATCACCGTCAGCACCGATGAGCTCTTCGACATGGTTCAGGGCAAGAACATCCATCCCCAGATCAGGGAAGCGTTCAAAGATCCTAAAACCGGAGCATTCAGCCCTGCTAACGTGATCAACTTCCTGAAAACCATGGACAATGATCAGACCGGTAAAACAAGAGCCCAGTGGCTCAATTTTGAAAACGCCATGCGTGAAGAGCGGATCAGTCAGAAATACAATGACCTGGTAAAGCAGGGTTTATATGTAACGACTGCCGAAGCGAAGCTGAACTACGAAGCCACCAACCGTTTTGCTTCTGTCAGGTATGTGATGGTAAACTACAATACCATTCCCGACAGCCTGGCAAAGCCTTCCGACAGTGAGCTGGAAAAATATTACAATGAGCATAAAACCACTTACAAGCAGGAAGCTTCCAGAAAAGTTGATTTTGTGGTATTCAGTGTTGTGCCATCTGAAAGCGACAAAAGAGAAGTGCTGGAGGCTATTTCCAAAGAGCTGGATGCTTTTAGAGCCGCTACCGATGATTCGCTTTATGTAGCGCTGAACGGTGACACCAAACCAGACGATACCTATCATAAAAAAGGCACCCTGTCGCCGAATATTGATTCCATCATGTTCAGTGCTCCAGTGGGCACTGTTGTTGGACCGTATGAAGAAGGCGGTTCTTACAAGCTGGCAAAAGTATCTGCAATCAGGCAACTTCCCGATTCTGTGAAAGCACGTCACATCCTGTTAAAGGTGGAAAAACCTGAAGATAAAGACATGGTAATGGCGCAGGCCGACAGCCTCAGAAAGCTGATCAAATCAGGGGTAAAATTTGAGAGCCTGGTATACCTTTCCACCGATCAGGGATCGGCTGTTAAAGGCGGCGACCTGGGCTGGTTTCAGCAGGGTATGATGGTAAAGCCCTTTAATGATGCATGTTTTGAAGGTAAGAAAGGGGATCTGACTGTGGTACAGTCTGATTTCGGAGTCCACCTGATTGAAATACTCGACCAGGGTAAAACCCAGCCCGTTGTCAAAGTGGCCATTCTTGAAAGAAAAGTGGAGCCCAGCTCTAAAACCTACCAGGCTGTATTTTCAAAAGCCAATGAATTTGCAGGCAAGAACAATACAGGAGATTTATTCGATAAAGCTGCTACCGAGCAGAACCTTGGCAAACGTACTGCCGACAACATGAAGGAGACGGATAAGAACCTTCCCGGCGTGGAAAATGCAAGAGAGCTTGTCCGCTGGGCCTATAAAGCGCAAAAGAATGAAGTTTCCAAAGCATTTGAAATGGATAATAAGTTTGTAGTGGGACACCTGGTGGAGATCAAGGAAAAAGGATATGCTACAATGGAGCAGGTCAAAGCCCAGGTTGAAGCTGAAGCGAGGAGAATTAAGAAGTTTGAAATGCTTTCCGAAAAAATAAATGCTGCAGGAACATCCAACCTCGACGGTCTTGCTTCCAAGCTCAATGCTGCCGTAATGACGGCAGAAAACATAAGTTTTTCTTCTCCCTATATTCAGAACGTAGGCTCAGAGCCTGAACTGGTAGGAAATATTTTTTCTCTTAAAAAAGGAGAAACTTCAAAACCAGTTAAAGGTAATGCCGGTGTTTTTGTTGTTACTGTTGTTGACCTTCGGGAACCGGCACCTACAAAGGATTATTCAGCCAGCAAAAAGCAGCTTGAACAAACCATGCAGCAGCGGGCCCAGTATGAGGTCTTCAATGCATTGAAAGAAATGTCAAACATCAGTGATAACAGGGGTAGATTTTATTGATGTGATTTTTTAAGCAACAGCAATTTAAAAACCGGATCATCAATCCGGTTAAAATAAAAGAGCCGGCTCAACGAGCCGGCTCTTTTATTTTAATACTAATACAATTCAGACAAATAATAAAAGATTCCTTATTTTTTGTTTAAGATAGTCAGGGTTCCTGAAAATTCTTTTCCGTCATCAAGCTTGAGGACGTAGAAGTAAGTTCCGTCAGCAAGGTCATTTCCATTCCAGTCATTCTGATAGTTGGAACTGTCGAAGACAATGTTACCCCAGCGGCTGAGGATCTTCAGGGTGCTGTTGGGATGACCTTCGAGATTCTTGATATAGAAGACA
>Ga0157380_10000044_pt1 | contig 74321 bp, 62 predicted proteins | sample S35metaG_FD_119757 | JGI IMG/M metagenome (GOLD analysis project Ga0157380, IMG submission 119757) | Switchgrass rhizosphere microbial communities from Kellogg Biological Station, Michigan, USA - S3-5 metaG | ecosystem: Host-associated > Plants > Roots > Rhizosphere > Soil | place: USA...
CCATCAGCTCACATTAACAGAGGCACTTGGCAAACGGGACGATGTAGCTAACCTTTACCAGGAAATGGTCGAAAGCCGCGAAGCTGTCAACCAGTTGCATCAGCAATTTGAAAAAGAAGTCTTTGACCTTGAAAAAAATATTGCTGTCCTGCTGAACAATGCAGACATCATTCGCAATGAAAACAAAATCCTGGCAGACGATACCAGAAAGTTTGAAGAAGAATCAACAGGGCTGACGCAAAATCTAAAAACTGAAGGCGATCGCAAAGAGGCAGTTGCTACTGAACTTGCAGCTCTTGAAGAGAAAGAATTAAGCAGGCTGCGTACCATCCGCGAACTGGAAATCAATCTCACTGCAGAGCTTGATCAATTGCGCCAGACACAACGCGTTCTTGACGCAAGGTCTCATGAAGCAGATTTGTTGAAAGACATGATCTCCAACCTGGAAGGTTTTCCTGAGTCCATTAAATTCCTCAACAAAGCACAGGACTGGAATGTAACTGCTCCACTATTATCGGATGTTATTTATTCTGATCAGCAACATAGAGTGATTGTCGAGCAGATACTTGAGCCTTATCTCAATTATTATGTTGTCAAAACTTGGGATGAAGCTTCACGTGCCGTCAAACTTTTGAGTTTTGCTCAAAAAGGAAGGGCCAACTTTTTTATCCTTTCAGAATTTGATGGAATCGCTGCAACGGAAAGCAAACCTGGGCTAACACCGCTATTGAATAATATTGAGATTGAGGCTGGATATGAAAATCTTGTCCGTCAATTGCTTCATGATGTATATGTGAGTGAGCATTCACCACTGGATGTACAGGATAGTTCAATCAATCTGAATGGCCTGACCATTATTGACAAGCAAGCTCAGATGATTCGACGCGCTGGTCAATTGACTGGTGGTAGTGTTGGTTTGTTTGAAGGCAAAAAACTTGGCCGCAAAAAACACCTGGAACACCTCGAACAGGAAATTATCGATCTGCGTGCTACTTGGCACCAGTTGCAGCATAAAGCAAACCAAACCCAACATCAGCTTACAACCCTTCAGACGGTTGATGTCAGTGGCCAGCTGCAAGCGTTACGAACTCAGAGTGTGAACCTGATGCAATCATGGGCTGAGCTGAACTCACGTCTCAACCACGTAGCCGAAAGGATTGAAGATGGTCAACGTCGCAAAGAAAAAAATATAGAATCCCTACGGGAAATTGAATCCAGAGTACAAGGCACTTCAATTGAACTCGAAGAGAAGAAAACAAAATACAAGGACTATGCTCACTCTATGGAGCAATCCGAAGAGCAGTATCAAAGCATCCAGCGTCAATTGAATGAAGCTGAGTCCGCTGCCAACGAACTAAAACTCCAGGAGATCCATTTGTCAAACAGACTGGAAAGCCTTGGCAGGGAATTGAAATATCACACAGATCAGGATGACCAGATTCGTCAAACCCGTGATCAACACAGTCATCAGATTCAATCAGAATCTGCAGAGCTTGAAAGCATGTTGCAGAAAGCATCTGAGATGACTGAATCGCTTCAACAACAATACCAGGACAAAAAAACAAAAGAAGCCCATCTGACTGAAGTCGAGCAAGGTTATTATCAGCAACGTAGTGAAATCTCTACAGCTGATGATAAAATCAAGGTTTCTGAAAAACAACGTAGCACACAACAATACCTCATCAATGAACTGAAAGACCAGCACAACCAACTCAAGTTTAGGTTGATTGCGATCTCAGAAAGGATGGAAGTGGAATTTGGCGTGAGGCTAGAAGATATCACTTCAGAACATCTGAATGAAGAGATGCCGCTTGATGAATTGGAGGCTAAAGTCCAACGCTTACGCAGCAGGCTTGAAAACTATGGGGAAATCAACCCTATGGCGATTGAAGCTCATGAAGAAATCAAAATAAGGTTTGACAATATCAACAACCAGCGCCAGGATATCCTGAGTGCAAAGGATTCGCTTCTCGCTACAATCACCGAGATTGAGGAAACCGCAACAGGACAGTTTCTCGAGTCGTTTGAAAAAGTGCGTGAAAACTTCATCGAAGTATTCCGTAGCCTCTTCACCGATGATGACACCTGTGATCTTATCCTGATCAACCCGGAAGATCCCCTCGAGTCTGATATCGATATCATTGCCAAACCAAAAGGAAAGCGTCCAAAGTCGTTATCTCAACTTTCTGGAGGAGAGAAGACGCTAACTGCGATCGCACTCCTCTTTGCGCTATACCTGATGAAGCCGGCACCATTCTGCGTCTTTGACGAAGTTGATGCTCCTTTGGATGATGCCAACATCCAGAAATTCAATCGCATCATCAAGAAGTTCTCTGCGCAGTCACAGTTTATCATCGTGACGCACAACAAGACCACGATGGCAGCTGTAGACACCATTTACGGTGTGTATATGGAAGAACAGGGCATCTCCGGGCTTAGCCAGGTGGATTTCAGGGAGTTTGATGAGACGGATGTACTAGCTCTGCAGAATTGATCTGATAGCCATTGGCTATCAGTTTCCAGGTTAAAAATAAAGTAGGGGCCCAAGATTTTGAGCCCCTACTTTATTTTTAAACCGATTGAGATTGTCCTTAGCCTTCGCCTAAGCCTTCGCCTTCGCCTTCGCCTCAGCCTTTACCGTTTTTTTACCTTCCGGGAGTATACACCTTATTGATTGATTTCCATAACTTCACGATCAATAAAAATATTTCATATGATCTGGAGACGGTTTAACGGGGAAAGGATTAGTGAAAATATCCTTGACGCAGTGAGATCTACGGTAGAACGTGAGATCGCAGATGGGTACCGATTGAAAGTATGTATCGGTACAGATTCAATGGTTCGGGGGACAGTGACGGAGTTCGCCACGGTGATTGTTTTTCTTCGAGAAAAGAAGGGCGGGTTTATGTTTATCCGCAATGAAAAATCGGAGAAGCCATTCAGCCTGCGCGAACGCATGATCACCGAAGTCTGGAAATCAGTAGATGTCGCCTATAAACTTTGCGACCTGCTGGATGAGTATGACATCGGCCTGGAAGTCCATGCAGATATCAATACAGATCCACATTTCAAATCCAACGAAGCTTTACGCGAAGCGATGGGCTATATCCTTGGAATGGGGTTTGTCTTCAAGGCGAAGCCAGATGCCTTTGCGAGCTCATACTGCGCGGACAAGGTAGTGTGATGTGGTGATGGAGTGATGGAGTGATGTGGTGATCAGCGATCAGTGATCGCTATTCTTCATTTTTCATTCTTCATTTTTCTTTTCACTCTTTGTGGGGTTTCTTCTCGATAACGATGACCTCCTTTTGCGCGTCGCGTTTGGCTTTTTCTGCAGCCTTTCGTTTTTCGATGAGAGCAACCTCTTGTTCAAAACCTAAAGGTTTATTGTTCAACTTGCGGTGCCAGGTGATGATGGTTACTTCGACGATATCATCAGGTAAGGATACTCCCCTGCCCTTCATGTGATGGGAGAACCGGGAACCTTCCTCGAGACCCCAATTGATCAGAATCCATCGGCCAAGACCAAAATGCAGCTTCCTTCGAATAGAGTCTTCCGGTGAAGTTTTAAATTCCCTCAAGCCATTAGGATCAGAAAGCCGGGTTAATTCGCTGAAGGCATCATCAAGATCAGCAGGGATATAAACCCCATTGATCATTTCCAACTTGATGCGCTTATTATAGTTTGCCTGAAATTCCTCTGGGGTCTGGGCTGATGCACTCAAACCTAAACCGAAGAAAATGGCAAGCAAGGGAAGTATTCTCATTGTATTCATGACGGAAAGATAAACCACGAATGGGTTCAATATATTGTGCCCACAAATAGTTCCCGGAACACATGAAAAGACCCGACAGGGCCGAAACCCGCACCAACCTGCTCATAGTAACTCTTCTCCAGTCGGTTATCTATTCCGGCTTATGGTTGTGGAACGAATATGTGGCCACCTACCTCACCCTCATTTTCCCGGGTATGATCTTGGTCATCCTGGTCATCGGCACCATCGCCGACTTGATCGAACCTTCAAGGATACCGAGGTGGTATTATTTGCTAATGATCATTTCGATTGTGACTCCCTTGGTGATTGGATGGTTGTTTTACTATCTGTATGAGGGGAGACTCGATTGGCTCACGTGAGAACGTGAGAGCGTGAGAGCGTGAGAGGTGCAACGACCTGAAGGTCGTTGATTTCGCAAAACGGATTTTTGCTGACGCGAAAGCGTAAGTTAACTTACGCTTAACATCCAATGCGTGAATGATGAAAACTTCGTTTTCATCATTCATCATATCTTACTTTCTCACAGTCTTACTGTCTTACAGTAAGCCGATGGTGACTCCGTCACCACCCTGGTTTTTTTCCGGATGCATGACTTGCTTGAAAGGATATTTCTTCATGGCTTTGGCAACCAATTGCCTTAGGACGCCTGTGCCTTTGCCATGCACTATTCGGATCTGTGGTCGGCTACTCATGAAGGCAGCATCAATAAACCGATCGAGATAGTGGGATGCTTCTTCAGGTAACATGCCGCGGATATCGAGTTCGTTTTCAAACCTGCTGTAATCGCCAACATCAGTGCTGAGACTGCGATGGACTTTCACTTCAACAGGTGCGTTGGCCGGAACCAACTCTGTTAATGGTAAAGTCATCTTCATTTGCCCGACAATCACAACTACCCTATCTTTTTCAATTCTATCCACTACACCAAATTGTTGTGTAGAACGGAGTTTTACATGATCTCCTACGAGATAGTCACGTTTGAATCCACCTTCGTCAATAATCTCTTCTGCCAGAGACTTGATTTCTGAGTGCACTTGGCTTTGTCTTGATTTGATGTGCTCTATTTGTGCTTTTGCTTTATCCGCATCCTTTTCTTTCTTCAAGTCCTTGAGGAGTTTGTTCATCTCCTGGCTATAGTGAGACACTTCGTTGAGAGAAGCACTCTTTTGTTCAATTTTAAATTTCTTGCGCTTGATTTCCAGATCAAGACGAAGCTGTTCATAATTTCCTATCAGGCGATCCAGCTCCTTTTGTTTTTCCTTTAGATTCTTAATCTCAGTATCGAGGCGCAAGGTTTTATCATCGAGATCATGGATCAGGTCCTCAAGTTCCATGGCCTGGGTGCCAGCTCGCTTACGGGCATACTCGATCACTTCTGGAGGTAGTCCAGTCCGTTCCGCAATTTCAAATGCAAAAGAACTACCGGGCTTCCCAATCTTTAGTTGATACGTGGGTTGAATTTTCTCCTTATCAAACATCATAGCGCCATTGACAACTCCTTTCGTGTTGTGGGCATACATCTTGATATTGGGATAATGCGTGGTCAATACTCCGTAAGTATTTCGTTTGACCAATGCGTCAAGGATGGCTTCAGCGATCGCTCCCCCGATTTTAGGATCTGTACCTGAACCAAATTCATCCACCAGGATCATGGTTGATTCATCCGCTGCGTCCAAGGTCTCCTTCATATTCTTCAACCTTGAGCTATAGGTCGATAAATCTTCTTCGATAGATTGTTGATCCCCAATGTCAACGCAAATACGTTTCACTACACCGATCACAGTGCTTCCATCCGCAGGAATCAACATACCGCACTGAGCCATTACCTGGATCAAGCCGGTGGCTTTCATTAGGATTGACTTTCCTCCCGCATTAGGACCGCTAAGAATCAATAGTCGGTTTGGCGGATTGAGAATAAGATCAAATGCAATGACTGCTTTTTGTTTTGCTTTATTCTTCAAATACAACAACGGATGTCTCGCTTGAACAAGATGAAGCGTTGCTTTCTCCTCTAGCTTAGGTCTTTGCCCTCTGTAGCTTGTCCCCAATAAAGACATTGACTGGATCAAGTCCCAATGATGAATCAAATCTTTTATATCATTGATCTCCTGTTGGTGCGGACGAAGCGTATTACACAACTCTTTCAGCAGTCGTAAAACTTCCTTTTTAAATTCAGCTTCGAATTCAATGATGTTATTGTTGATCTCGACGATCAATTCCGGCTCAATAAAAACCGTTCGTCCCGTGGTGGATTCATCATGAATGATCCCCTTGACTTTACGTTTATATTCGGCTTGTACACAAAGGACTCTTCGGCCTGAACGAATAGATTCTACAGTATCCGTTAAATAGCCATCCCCTTTGTATTTGGAAATGATTTTTACAAATTCACGATTAAGCCTTGATATTTCTGCTTCCATTGCACGTGAAATACTCAGCAATTCCGGAGAAGCATTCGGTCTTACATCACCTTTCTCGTCCAGGATAGCACGCAAAGGTTTGAGAAGCTTTGTTGGGTCAGCCGCTTTAAGGGTCCATTGAAAAATATCCGGATAGTCGCGGCGATTATCGGGCTTGTCAAAAAAACGATGTAGGAGTTGTACCTGCTCCATCTGTCGACCGATCTCATGGATATCTTCCTGAGCCAGAACATACCCATCAACACCTAGATGCTCTATAGCTTCTGCGACATCTCCATACACACTTAGTTGAGGTCTCGCAGAAAGGGCTGAGATTTCAGCGTAAGTATAAACCTGGTCCACTGTAGTCTGGATTTCGGCAATATCATTAAGTGGATGCAAAGCAAGACAAGCCTTATGCCCATATTCTCCACGGGCATAGCCCGCGAGCAACTCACGAATTTTGTGAAATTCTATTTGTTCTTCCGCCGAAGGCGAGATATCAACCAGTTTGGACATGGGAAGGCAAAGATAATGAGTGAAAAATGAAGAGTGAAAAAAGGCTAAGGCGAAGGCTGAGGCGAAGTAATACTGGAAGCTGCAAGCTTACGCAAAGGCCTGAAAGGCCGACCTCTGTTAGCCGTGGGTGTAGCCCACGGAGCGGTGAGTAGTGAGCAGTGAGCAGTGAGCAGTGAGCGGTGAGCGGTGAGCGGTGAGCGGTGAGCGGTGAGCGGTGAGCGGTGAGTATGTTAAATCAATTTGAATAAAGCTTTTGGCCTATAGCCAAAAATAAAAAAGTCCTGGGCTGAAAGGCCAAGGATTTGAATTGCCGCGGCTTTCAAGCCGTGGACTAGGTGGGCGCAGCATCTCCGACTATTCCTCTATCTTTCGAGCCCAAAATCAAGAAACACCAATGGCTTCCAATAGTTTAGGACGGATATTCAGGATCACTACGGCAGGTGAATCGCATGGACCTGCCATGGGGGTCATCGTCGATGGATGCCCGGCCGGAATTGCCATTGACCTGGAGTTTATTCAGCACGAACTGGATAGGCGCAAACCGGGGCAATCTGCCATCACTACCCAACGAAAAGAATCAGATCGGATTACTATCCAGTCAGGTGTATACCAGGGAAAAACTACAGGAGCTCCGATCCTCATGATGATTCGCAATGAAGACATGAGGCCGGCTGACTATGAACATGTGGAAAATAGTTTGAGACCATCCCATGCAGATTTTACCTATCATCACAAATATGGTACTCGTGATCATCGTGGTGGAGGAAGATCTTCTGCTCGTGAAACCGCCAACTGGGTCGCTGCAGGTGCAATTGCTAAATTGATTTTGCAAAAGGAAGGAATTCAAATTCATGCTGGAGTTACAAGTGTTGGAAATATTAAAGTAACCACAGGACACGAATCGTTTGATTGGAAGTATACTGAAAGCAATATTGTTCGATGCCCTGATCCATCAACAACCGATTCCATGCTGAAGTTGATTGAAGAAGTCAGAGATGCAGGAGATACAATCGGTGGAGTGATCACTTGTGTTGTCGATGGATGTCATCCCGGATTTGGTGAACCTGTTTTTCACAAACTTCATGCAGATTTAGGACATGCCATGCTTAGTATTAATGCATGCAAAGGATTCGAATTTGGTTCTGGATTTGAAGGATCTACCATGCGAGGTAGTGAGCATAACGATGTTTGGGTCAAAACAGGAGATTCATTCACCACATCCACCAATAACTCAGGAGGAATTCAAGGTGGCATTAGTAATGGAATGCCCATTTATTTCAAGGTTGCTTTTAAACCTGTGTCTACCTTAATGAAAGATCAATCTACATTGACTCTTTCAGGAGAGCCCACGACACTTGAAGGGAAAGGCAGACATGACCCTTGTGTAGTCCCTCGCGCAGTACCTATTGTAGAAGCGCTTGCTGCCTTGGTATTGGTCGATCACTTACTACTTTCCAAAATCTACAGTCCTTCTTCTGAGTGAAAAGGATGATGATCATCTTGTTTTGATAGGAGATCTACTCGCTGATAAATGGAAACGTAAAAACTTTAGGATCAACTTCATTATTCTTTGCGGTTGGATGCCAAAGAACATCTTCGATTGAAACTTCAGGTAATTGTTCTGTTCCTAAATCATTCCGCAAAAAGATAAAATTGAATCCGAGACGGTTAGCCCCGATCAACCTATATCCTTTTCTTTTACCAAGCTTAACCATTGCTGTAGGCGATGCCCCATGATACTGTGGATGCTTCCCCGGATATACATAATTCGGATCATAAGGCACTACGATATCCCGATCACCATATATGATATGTGTTTCGATGATAACAACGCGTGGACTTGTTACCGATATGGCATCCCATATCCAATAATCATTTCCATCAATATCAATCGAAAGGATATCTACCTCCCCCGTATAACCATGCTGTTCAAAAATGGCGTTAATGTTTTCACGAGTGACTTTGCTATAATGGAAAACAGGTTTATCACCAAATGGATGTGGGTAACGACTATAAAAATATCTCCCCCTGTTTATGCTACGATTATTGGCATCAATAAATAATCCGGACCATCCAAAATTTAATGCGAGGTTGGCACAATTACTATTGAGCCCATCATCAGATCCGATTTCAATAAACCGTTCTTGCTTTATACCTATTGCCGCAAGGATAAATAAGATCTTGCCATCCTCTTCAAATTGTGAAAAAGCGCTGAATCCTGTATCGGCCAGTTTTATAGAATTTTTTTCCTGGTTGTGCACCTGGTAGAAATGAAAAAGTTGTCGTTGGGCTACCTGGACAGCCGGTGAAAACCGATGCCTGATCCAAAGAATCTGGAAATGCTTTTTTATAAGGTGTTTGATGTATCCTATCATTCATTAACTCGTTAACGCCGATGTAATAATACTCAAGAAATGGCGGTATGCTAATATCCTTTTCTTCCTACTTTCTTATTCTCTCTACACGCTGACTAAACCATTTTTCATTGAATGTCCACTCCTTATCCATTTCTTTTTGGTTTTCAAGGGCAATCTCGGCATCCCAGCCTCCGTACAAATTGGCAAATAAATCAATACCTGTTTCCCTTTCAAGACTATCGATAGAAACGATATAGTCAGCCAATGATCCGTAAGTATCCTTTTCCTGATCAAATAAAAAACCAATGGCATGCGGAACACTGTCCACTATTGTAAAAACAGCTTTATAAAAATACCGAGGCACCATGATTTCATTGTTCCCTATGGTGGAATCCGAATCTTTAAACAAAGGACCAGCCACCACCTGGACCTTTCCAAATTTTCTTGACCAATCCCTGACGTTGTGCTCGAGCTCAAGCCAAATACCATCATTAAATGATTCTCGCATCGGAGCAACATTACTCATCAGGAAAGTCGCATCCATTGCCGTTTTATTCCATGCCATGTCTGCCGAAGGAACAAGATGACCTCTCCGATATCCACTCTGCTTGTAATCATGATAATGCCCTGATCCGCTTGTAATCGCCGGATCTGGTTCGAAATCCTGGTAACGATCCGTCTTCGGTTGATTCATCATTCCAACAGTGAGTTCATAAGACACCCATTCCGGTAACTCATATTGCTCAACATAAGAAAGGCTGAAATTCGGTTTGTTGTATATGACGCCTTGATTTGCTTCAGGTGCATACGATAAAGAAGTAGTTTTTACAACTAACTCTTCCGTGCCCCATTTTTGCATGAAATACATCAGCAACAAAATCGACCCAACCACGATAAGCACCATCCAGAATTGTTTACTGACAGAGCTACTGCTGTATCGCTTGTTATGACTTGGAATTTTAAATTCATTCATTTGCTCCAAAGGTATTGACATGTATCGTTGAATACCCTATTTTTCATATGACTTCTTATCGCCAGTTGAAATGAAAACGATCCTCACGCTCTTACCGGCATGGTTTCTTTCGTTTTCTGCGCATTCCCAATCCGGGCCGTATATGTTTTCCGGCGCTGGCTACATTGGAAATGGGCAGATTGGATTGTTAACTAAAGATGCCGAGGCTGCAATTGTCCTTCCTGCCCTGCTTGCCTCCCGATCGCATGGAGGCTGGTCGGTTGCAGCAGCTACCCGAACCGGCCTGTCTGATCTCACTGAAATATCAGGAGCTGCCCATTTGAAATTACCATGGAAGGACCAGGTTGCGATTGGTATTCAACACACCGGCATTGAAGGGTATTCCGAACAACGGATTACGTTGAGTTATGCAAGGCGACTTTTTGAAAAACTAAATCTTGCACTTCAGTTTGATCTTAACCGTAATGAGGCGGAAGAATATGATGACTTGTTAGCAACATCATGGTCCATTTCTATTCACGCCCCTATCGCAAAAGAGCTCACCATGTCAGCTTGGCTTTACAATCCATTAGGTGATGAAGGAACCCTTAATTTACCTTCAATGGCGAGGATTGGTTTACTTTACGAACCTTCAAAAAAAGTAGGTGTAGCTATGGAAGCTGAAAAAGACTGGAGACATGATCTGAGGCTTAAGGCAGGGATTCATTATCAATTGCACCCAAGAATGGCTGTCCGTTGGGGAATTGGCACAAATCCATCCCTCTTGCATGCTGGGATAACCTGGAAAATTTTTAATCAAATGGGCATCACCGGAGGATGGCGTTATCATTCAAGATTAGGTAGTAGCTTGAGTGCTTCTTTATCACAATATCATACAGAATGAGCAGGAGAATCACATTAGTCTCGGCGACAGAAAATGAAATTGAACCATTTATCCAATTTCTCAAAGCACATGCTGAACAACAGTCTTTCCAGACTTATTTACTTCATGGATTACAGGTTGATATTCTTATCAGTGGCATTGGTATTCTGCAAACAACCTATTCACTTATGGAGTACATAAGTCATCGTCATCCTGATCTTTGGATCCAAGCTGGGATAGGTGGTGCCTTTGACCAATCATTTGAACTTGGAAAAGTTTATACGATTACGAGTGAAATTCTTTCCGGCTTTGGCGCACAAAATCATGATGGACGGATCATGGATCAGTTTGAACTAGGATGGTCGGATCCAAATGCATTTCCTTTTGCCGAAGGGAGACTCAATTGCCCTTACTCATTCTCTCAGGATTTGCCTGCAGCAACGGGTATGACATCTTTCTATGCGCATGGCCATCAAGAAAGCATTGAAAATTTAAATCGACACCCTCACGCACAAATCGAAAATATGGAAGGAGCTGCTTTTTTTTATATCAGCCTGATCCGGAAGATACCTTTCGTCAGTGTTCGTTCGATTTCGAATTATGTCACCAAAAGAGATAAAGCTTCCTGGAAAATGATCGAGGCTATCGCGGTTTTGAATCAAACAATCATCAAGAGCTTGAAAGATTCAGAATATAACCCAGATAAATTATTCAGGCCTGACAACCGGTAAGTTCTTTTCCAGGTATTGGCTTACCATCATGACTACTTCATTGTAACTACGCAATCCTTCTTTAACACCATGGCGTTTCAGATAAGATGAATAAATTGCGTCACGTGCTTTTGGCATGAAATCCGGATATTTTTTATCGTTTGCTTTGATTAATGCAATTGATCTCAATACTACAGGCGGCAATGTGTTCAAGATTTGATGGACGCTATCGGATGGCATTTCAGCCGCTGCATATCGCCAATAAGTCAGCGCACCTCCATATCGCACCCATTGATCTCTCGATTGACTGCAAGCTAACCAAGCGATGAAGTTGCAAGCTCCTTCATCTGCTACACCATAACCATGTGCCATTTCGTGTGCAATAGTGAATGGTTTTTGAACAGATAACAATCCTTTATCAACGTGTCCTTCTCCGGTTTGCGGAATATAGATACCTGCTGTATTCAATCTTAGCAGTAAACCTTTCGGCCATAGCTGTCTGACTCTAACTCTTCCTGCTGATGGCATATTTAATTGCTGAAGGGCGCGTTCAACTTCAGGCCTAAGGATATGATCATCGATTGGTGCCTCCGCAATGGCTTCATCATTGGAAAAATTGGAAGGCAGACGCTCAGCTTCAGCAATAAGCACTTCTGTTGCGCGATGAAATTCCTGGCTGATCTCTTCATGGTTCACTTCTTTAAAATTAAATCCCTGCCTTTCCTGCAATGAAACCTGGCCATAATTGAAAGCCCATGCGAAATAAAAGAGGGTGATCATGGCTGCAATTCCACCTATAGCATGAGAGACTTGGTATAGCCATCCTTTCTCCCACCTTCCTGCCCAACGTGCTGTCCTTACCAATACAATGGAAAAAATGACATAGACCATTGGCAAGGGAGACCATCCCAGGAGTGTGTCATAGGTCTGCCTGAAAATTGGAAAAAAGCCTTTGTAATACCATGCTTCCCAGAAATGTCCGGGAAGCACTTCTTTTAGTATGATGCAGAGCAATGCTGCACCTATCCAGAACCAGGTCCTAGGGTGAATTTTGCTGTGGGTTTTTGCCCCGGAGGGACTATTTCTTAAATTTTTATTAAAAACATTCATGGATGGCGACGTGGAGATAAATTTGCAACTTTGCGCCCATTATACGTGTTTATCCCTCGTATTTTCAATTATCTGAACTAACCAATATAATTATTTTAAAATGGCATTTGAACTAACTGACAGCAACTTCCAAGAGAAGGTAATGGACCAACAAGGGGTGGCAGTAGTGGATTTCTGGGCTGAATGGTGTGGCCCTTGCAGGATGATTGGCCCGCATATTGAAGAAATGGCCAAAGAATATGATGGCAAAGCCTTGATCGCCAAGGTGAATGTGGACAACAACCCTGAAATATCTTTCAAATACGGTGTCCGTTCTATTCCTACAGTGCTTTACCTGAAAAATGGTGAAGTGGTAGACAAGCAAGTCGGCGCTACAAGCAAAAAAGTCCTTAGTGATAAGCTGGATGCTATCCTGTCTTAATCCGGACTAAAGAGTAAGAATACATTTCGACCTCCTGGGATTTATTCCAGGGGGTTTTTTATTTTAACCCCTTCCCTCACCCTCCCCATGCAAAATCCCTATTTTCGACCCAATGAAGTATTTCGATCAGTTTGAACTCCGAAAATTTGATAACCTGGAATTGCTTGCAAAGCAGGTAGTTGAAGGTTTTATCATCGGACTACATAAAAGCCCCTTCCATGGCTTTTCCGTAGAATTTGCAGAACACCGCCTTTACAACCCGGGAGAATCTATCCGCAATATTGACTGGAAGATTTACGCCCGCACCGATAGGCTCTATTCCAAAAAATTTGAAGAAGAAACAAATCTCCGATGCCAGATCGTCATCGACGCTTCTTCCTCCATGCAATACCCTTTCCTCACTTCTGAGCAAGAAGGATGGAACAAGATGAGGTTTAGTGTCCTGGCTGCAGCATCCTTAATGAACCTCCTCCGCAAACAAAGAGATTCTTTTGGGGTCAGCATCTTTGATGACAAATTGCGGATTCATACGCCATGCAAAAGCAGCCACACGCATTACAGCCTGATGCTCACGCATCTTGAACAATTGGTTCGACAGCCTCAACTAAATAAAACAACATCGGCTGCACAAGCTCTGCACCAGATTGCGGACAGCGTCCATAAACGTTCCATGGTGATTATCTTCAGTGATATGCTTGAGAGCGGACAGGAAGAAGATATTTTTGGAGCATTACAACATCTGAAGCATAACAAACATGAAGTTGTACTTTTTCATGTGTTGGATCATGAAAAAGAGTTGGAGTTTGCTTTTGACAACAGGCCATACATGTTTATTGATATGGAAACTGATGAACGAATCAAACTCAGGCCACATGAGGTGCGCAAAGCTTACCTCGAGCATATGCAAGGGTTTTATGAGCGTTTGAAAATGAAATGTCTTCAATACCAGATTGATTTCGTGACGGCTGACCAGCAACAAGGTTTCGCTCCTGTGCTCCAATCCTTCCTTGTACGCAGAAACAAAATGGGTATATGATAAAACTTAGTGAAATCCCAACAAGAGCTCCGAAAGGCCTCGAGAAAGAAGACTACAAACGGAAAACAGAACATCTGGCAGAAAGAATCGGCGAATTACAGCATATCATGTTTGCTGAAAAAAAACATAATCTATTGGTCGTCTTGCAGGGTATGGATGCCAGTGGAAAAGACGGTGCGACCAGTAGTGTTTTCGCCCGTTGCAATCCTACAGGAATAGACGCTTATCCATTCCGTAAACCCACCGAAGAAGAATTTTCACATGATTTCTTGTGGCGTATCAGTAAGCGTGCCCCTGCGAAAGGAATGATCCAGGTATTTATCCGATCACATTATGAAGATGTGCTGATCCAGCGAGTGCATAAATGGATCGATGAAACTAAAGTTTCGGATAGGATCACAGCCATTAATGAATGGGAAAAACTTCTTATTAAGGACAACAACACCACAATTCTTAAATTTTACTTACACATCTCCCCTGAAAGGCAAAAAGAAAAATTGCAGGAAAGGATTGACGATCCCAAAAAACATTGGAAACACAATGATGCTGACTGGATAGAAGCAAAATTATGGGACGACTACATGTTTTGCTACGAAGATGCGATCAACCGTAGTGAAATTCCGTGGATCATTGCACCGGTGGACCAACGTTGGTACAGGGACTATTTTATAGCAGATAAGGTGATGAGCACCCTCGAATCGCTCGATCTGAAATTGCCCACCATGCAGCAAAAGGCCTGAAAAGACAGCTTTTTCGATAAAAGCCACTTTATTCCGGGCTAATAACTCAACAACATCAAGGTTGAACCAGTTGATATTCACGAACTTTGCAGTCGAAAAGTGAAACTTGATTTTTAAATAATATTGCACGTCACCAGACAGAGATTACCATGAAAGATTTTTTAAAACAGACCCTCGCCAGTTGCCTTGGTGTTTTTCTTGCAGGCATCGTTTTCTTTTTCCTGATCATTGGCCTCGTTGCAGCAGTAATTGCCGGCATGGGTGGTGGTGGATCAAAGGCTGTTGTTCAAACCGGAAGTGTTTTAGCCTTGGATTTTACACAAGACATACCTGAGCATACCAATAATTTATCTTCTACCTCTTTCGATTTAGATGAGCACGATATCCCGGGACTTCATGATGTTGCGGGCCTGATCCGGCATGCTGCAGAGGATAATAAAATAAGCGGTATTCTGATTGAAAACGGACTCAGCGGGTTAGGATCCAGTTCAGCAAAAGTTATTCTTGATGCTTTGGAGGATTTTAAAGAGTCGGATAAATTTCTGGCTGCCTACGGAGATTTTTATACACAGGAAGGTTATTACATCGCAAGCCCTGCCGATCATATCACCTTGCATCCTGTCGGCACTGTGGACTTCAGGGGATTTGCAAGTGCTGTTCCATTCTTTAAAGGATTGCTTGACAAGATTGGCATTGATATGCAAATCTATTATGCAGGCAATTTTAAAAGCGCTACTGAGCCATTTCGCAGGACTGAGATGAGCCCTGAAAACAAACTTCAGACCCGCGAGTACCTTGCTGACACATACGACATGTATCTGCAGGATATCGCTGATGCCCGAAAGATCAATGTTGATTCATTAAAAGCAATGGCGTGGAAATTTCAAATCAAGAGCGCGGAGGATGCTTTGAATTATAAACTCGTGGATGAAATCGGAGCAAAGGCGGATTGTGAAACCTGGATGAATAGCCAGATGAGTAAAGGAAAAAATGACCGCATCGAATATATCAGTATTGAAGAATACGCCAGTGCCACACCTCTTTCTCAACCAGATTATAAGACAAAAGAGAAAATTGCTGTAATCTATGCAGAAGGTGAAATCGTCAGCAACAATAATGAATATGGTGTGGTAGAGGATGCCCGGTATGTCAAGTTACTTAAGGAAATCCGCAGACAAGATGATATCAAAGCGGTGGTTCTGCGTATCAATAGCCCTGGTGGTAGTATACTAAGTGCTGAAAATATTTACAGGCAATTAGTAGGTCTGCAGGCAGACGGTAAAAAACTGGTGATTTCGATGGGTGATCTCGCAGCATCTGGTGGTTATTATTTGTCCGCCATGGCCGATAGTATTTTTGCGCAGCCGAATACGCTCACCGGTAGTATCGGGGTGTTCTCCATTATCCCCAACCCTTCAAGAGCATTGGATGAAAAATTGGGAGTCAGATTCGATACAGTCCGGACTGGACCCTATAGTGCTGATTTCACCCTTATGTTCCCATGGACAGAACGTGAGCATACATACCTGCAACAAAGAACAGAAGCTTACTACGAACTCTTCCTGAATAAAGTTGCTGAAGGAAGGGACATGACCCGCGATGAGGTACATGCTGTAGCCCAGGGCAGGATATGGTCTGGAAAAAAAGCCGTTGAATTAGGCCTTGTGGACAAATTGGGTACCCTGGAAGATGCGATTGAATCTGCAGCCAATCTGGCTGGATTGGAGGAGTACAGGATTAAGGAATACCCGGTTTTCCAGAATCCGTTACAAAAAATCATTTCTGATCTGATTGATCCCAGTAACGGAGATGCCAGTGCCCAGTCCTTGATGAAGACTGAAATCCCGCAAATCATGCGCTTCTGGCAGGTCGTTCAATCAGGCGAGCCCCAGGCAAGACTCCCATATGGAATGAGCCCTCTGGAGTAGTCGCAAACAAAAACGTATTTGTGTTGTTTTATGTCCTTCTAATTCAACACAACCAAATTCATTTAGTATGATAAAGTTCATTCTTTCGCTTCTATTCGCTACGGGTTTTTCTGTAGCTACTTATGCCGGTAATCCGGATGTCGGAAAAACAAAAATTAACATTGCAGATTCCAAAGTAGCATGGACCGCACATAAAGTAACCGGGAAGCATAGTGGCACCATCAATATTAAAGAGGGTTCACTTGATATCAAAGACGATATATTGGTAGGCGGCACGTTTACGATGGACATGCCATCACTAGCGGTTACTGACCTCACTGGAGAATACAAAGGCAAACTCGAAGGCCATTTGAAAGGAGATGATTTCTTTGCAGTAGCAACCCATCCTACAGCGACGCTAAAGATCACCCAAGCCACTCCAAAAGGAGAAGGACAATATCAAGTCAAGGGAGACCTAACCATAAAAGGGATTACCAAGCCGGTAACCTTTATGGCGGACTTTACACCTGAAGGAAAAAAATACAGGGCTACCGCCAACATCCGCATTGACAGAACTCTTTATGATATTAAATACGGTTCAAATAAGTTTTTTGAAGACCTTGGTGATTCAGCGATTTATGATGAATTCGACCTGGCTGTAGTGCTTGTAACTCAATAGCACCAGGCAACTTAGGGAAACAACAAAATAAAAGTGAAGCTATCCTGCTTCAAAAAAACAAGGCTTTCCAATTGGAAGGCCTTGTTTTTTTTCACATTTTTAGTACGTCCTGCATTGTGTAAATACCTTTCGGTTGGCGTGTTAACCACATGGCAGCGAGGACAGCACCTTCTGCGAAAATGCGTCGATCAAATGCTTCATGAGCTATGCTGATTTGTTCAAGTCCTGAATTCCACATCACTTCGTGATATCCTTTGACGTCTCCTTCACGAATCGCAGTTATTGGAAGTTTGTCAGTAGGGAGAGATTTTTGATCCGCATTAAGTACAAAACCACTATACGATGGATAACGTGATAAAATATCTTCCATCAACGTATATGCAGTACCACTGGGAGAATCCTTTTTATGAATGTGATGTATTTCTTTTACGGATGGTTTAAATTGAGGAAGTCCTGCCATGACTTCCGCTAGTTTACGATTTAACGCAAACGTGATATTCATTCCAATACTGAAATTAGTAGCATACAGAAATGTACCATGTTGTTGTTTGCAGTAAGAAAGAATTGAATCTAGTTGATACTCATGCCATCCGGTTGTTCCGGAAACAACAGGTATTCCGAGTTCAAGACATTGCCTGATGACACCTGGTGCGGCATCAGGAGTAGTGAATTCAATCACTACATTGCATGCTTTAAGTTGGGCTTCATTTTGAGCGGAAATACGAGGAAAGGGATACCATTTGAGGTCGGTGCGGGCTTCCAGAACGGCGGATATGGCCTGACCCATTTTACCCATTCCAACCATGCCAATTGAATTCATCTATTATGGCTTATTATATTGATAATCAATGCTTTAAAGTCACTCATCTCAGGCATAAAAAAACCCGCCTCCCCATCGGAAAGCGGGTAAGAACACACTATGAGAACACCCTAAAAACGTATCAAGAATTCAAGTTTGTAGTGGTTATCGTACCCTTTTGGGACAACAACTAAACAAATATAGCATCCTTAAATTGTATCCGCAAGAGAATATTCTGATATTTATGTTAAATCACCAAACTATTCGTTAGCCATCTGATGATCAGCAGGAAAAGTATAGAGGAAATTATGGAACGTGCCCGGGTGGAGGAGGTAGTTGGCGATTTTGTCAATTTAAAGCGCCGCGGAAGCAACTTAATCGGCCTTTGTCCATTCCACCACGAAAAGACCCCTTCGTTCTCGGTTTCCCCTACCAAAAACCTTTATAAGTGCTTCGGATGTGGAAAGGCAGGTGGCGCCATTAACTTCGTCATGGAGCATGAGGGATATGATTATCCTGAGGCTTTAAGGTACCTGGCGGGTAAGTATGGAATACAACTTGAAGAAACCCAAGCAGATGCAGAGTCCATCAAGGCTGAACGTGAGCGCGAAACGCTATATACGGTACTAGAATTTGCCTGGCAGTATTATAAAAACCAGCTTCACCAAACTGAAGAAGGACAGGTCTCCGGGCTTAACTACTTCAAAGAGAGAGGATTTCGGACCAAAACCATAGAAATATTTGGCTTGGGCTATTCCCCTGATCAGGTTGATGGTTTAGTTCGTGAAGCACAGAAAGCAGGCTTTTCATCCGAAATTCTTCAGAAAGCGGGTTTAATCACCCAATACAGCGGTGATTTCTTTCGGCATAGGGTCATGTTCCCCATTTTCAATATTTCAGGTAAGGTTATAGCTTTTGCAGGCCGTCAGCTGGGTAGTTCGAAAAAAGGACCCAAATACATCAACTCACCTGAAACGGACATTTATGTTAAACGGAAAGTCTTATACGGACTTTCACAGGCTAAAAAAGCTATACGTGATTCAGACAATTGTTTTCTGGTTGAAGGATACACAGATGTCATTAGCCTCCATCAAGCCGGAGTAGAAAATGTGGTTGCATCTTCCGGTACAGCATTGACGCCGGATCAGATAAGGTTGATCAGACGATACGCCACCAGGATCACAGTACTCTATGATAGCGACCCAGCGGGTATAAAAGCAGCCATGCGCGGATTGGATCTTATCCTGGAGGAAAATATGGATGTACGTCTTGCCTTGTTACCTGAAGGAGAGGATCCGGATTCATTTGTTAAGAAATCTGGTCTTGCCGGTTTCCAGGATTACATCAAGGATCATGGCAAAGATTTTATCCTGTTCAAAACACAATTGCTCTTAAAAGAAGCAGCAGGAGATCCTATGCGCAAATCAGCGTTGGTCAAAGATCTTGTGGAGACGCTGGCACGCATTCCTGAAGCTATAAAACGTTCTGCCTTCATCACCGAATGCGCTCATCTTATGAAAATTGATGAGCACATACTCGTTCGTGAAACCAATAAAGCATTTGATGAATTTCTGCGGCAGAAAAGACAAGGCATCCCGCGCGACATAGATCAATCTGAGCGTGATATTCAGCACCAAGTCTTCAACAGGGAAACTCAGCAAGAAGATGCCAAGATTACAGGCCTTAAAGACTTAACCGATCAATATCAGGAAAGAGACATCATCAGGATTTTGCTGAACTATGGAGAAAAGGAATTTCCTGACAGCAATGTATCTCCACTGAGTAAATACATTGTAGTCAGCCTGTTGGATGTGATTGATCAGTTTCAACATGACGTTTACAGGAAAATCATTCTTGAATATCGAACATTGCTCGAAGATGGAAAGTCACCTACAGCTGAATACTTTACGCATCATCCTGATAATGTGACTCGACAACTCGCTATCGAACTTCTATCGGACCCCAATGAATATGCCAGTTGGGAAGAGCATGATATTCCGCTACAAATCCAACTGCATCCGGATATTAATTATAAAAAAGATGCCCTCAATGCGATCCTACGTCTCAAGCTAAAGATGTTGATGGGTCATATTGAAGAAAACTTGAGTCGAATCGAAGAATTACAGACAGAAGGTAATGATGAGGAATTGATGATTCATCTGCGCATGCATAATGACTTGCTCAAATTACGTGAGCAAATCACCTCTCAATTTAAAAATGTGGTGCTGGGTGTTTAAAAAGCGGTTACCGCTTATTTTTTAGCACTTGTGTCAGCAGGAGTTGCTGTTGATTCTTCTTCGTTTAATTCACGTAAGACACGTTCTGTGATGTCGAACTTTTCATCCGCGATAAGCACAGGACCTCCTTCGACATAACTGAGGATATAATCATATCCCTCTTCATCTTTGATTTTTTTCAATTTATCCTGAAGTACCGATTGAAGGCGTTTGTTGATCTCTGACGTCTCTTTCATGATCTCCTTGGCCATTCTATCCCTTTCAGCAAGGATGGCTTCCTGACGCGAAGAAAGATACTTTTCGCGGGCTTCCATTTCTTTACCTGTCATGGTGCCGGTCTGAGCTTTCTGTTGATAAGTCATGATTTCTTTTTCCAGTGCGGCTCCTTTGCTTTGAAGTTCATCCTCAAGGCTTCTTTGCTTTTGTTCCATGGCTTCAGATTCTTTTCTGAATTCCTTGTAATTGAATAAAACAGAATCACCATTGACAAAAGCGATTTTTAAGGATGAAGAATCACCTGAACCCTGGGTAGCACTTGAACCACCATCCTTACATGATGTGAAAAGAATAAGGGCACAAACGAAGAAAAAAGCAGAACAGAAATATTTCATGATAAATTGGTTGTGAAGCGGCAAATATACATCCCAATCCTCTGTGGGGGTTGATCATCAAAGAAAAAGCCAAGCCTTTATCTACTCAAACTAAGTATTAAGGTTTCAAAGGATCAAAAGTAGCGACTAACTCCCTCTGTTTCATCCATTTGTCATAAAAATAATACGTGATAAATCCGAGGGTGAACCCAATGGCAGCCCCGGCAAGAACATCACGGAGAAAATGGGCCATCAGGTATACTCTTGAAATGGAGACAGAAGCTGCAAATAGAAGGCAGATAACAGAAACCCATGTTTTTCTGATTATTGCAGCGATAAACGTAAACAAGGCCCATGCGGCAAAAGAATGCCCTGAAGGAAAACTTGCATGCCCAGATAAAATATAATAATCAAGAACCGCCATTGGACCGTTCCAACCTGTTCTGTCCAGGTAAATACGGGGACGTTCATGTTGGAAAAATTCTTTCAATAAGTATGTCAAAAGCGAAACGACACCACCCAGAATAGGAATGAATATCATTTTCCTCCAAGACCAAAGCCATAATAGGAGTCCTATAATGACAAAACTTATTTCTTCTCCAAGCATGGTGACATAATAAAAATAATGATCGGCGAAAGGTGACCTGTGCATCGCAAACCATTTTACTAAATGACCTTTATCTCCGGCAAAAGTCAAGGAGATACCTGCCAACATAATAAATATCGAACCTGCTACAAATACCTTCCAGGCTTTCATGCAGGTTGAACTTTTTTCTTAAAGCGAAGCTTGCTAAAGAATGCTTTCATCCGGTCTATATCCAACATTTTAGCATCTTGCAAAGCTTTATAGGTAAGGATTATGGAGATGACCATCAGCAGGATGACTGGCAACCAGGCGGCAAGTACCGGCGATAGTTTCTGGGCATCATTTAATTTTTTACAACTGATATTACTCATCAGGAAAAAAGTAAAAAAGAAAATAGAAACCAGCAATGGATATCCGAAACCACCTTTGCGGACAATCGTCCCCATTGGCCCACCGATCAATAACATAAAAATACAAGCTGCTGCCAATGAAAACTTCCAATGTAACTCATAAATATGTTTTCGCTTGCTCAGTTCGAGACGATCTACGGTTCGCACATTTCGGTCAAGCGTAGATCGTGCAATTGAAATTTTACTATTTACTTGTCCTTTATATTCCTGTTGAAGACCGGTAGGCAGTATTTGAGTTAAAGATGGACTGGTCCCAACTGTTAAAGTATCCAGTGCCTGTTTAAGTTGGGCGTATCGCTTATCCGCATGTACATTGTCAACCACCATTCTTTTTCCTTTCAGCTTTTTTTCAATGACAGTCAACTTATCACTATCCTGTGGAGCCCCATCATAGATCGGTATGGTACCTGTCAACGTATCGTCAAGGATCATATACCGGACATGATTAGCATTTCTTGCAATCATGATCTGCTCATTCATGGTGTCAATTTCTGTAGCGATCTGCCGGGCGCTCTTCATCGTGTGATGATTCTTAAATTGTTCTTCTTCGGTGCGATCTAGATCAAACTCGCCAAGATCAAAACGACGCGTCCACTCTTTGAAATGAGAAATCATGAAAGGCAACGAATTGGGTCGACCCTGGGCATCTGCCTCGGCATACTGATAACCATCGTACAACGTCATGACAAAAGCACCATCCTCTTCAGCCACATACATTTTACCCTTTTGTGCAGTGACTACGTTGAGCTTTCCTTTCGCGCGTTGTGAATCATCATACACCATGATATCTTCAATCGTGACCTTGTCTTTATGTTTCTTGCCTACGCGTATAGCATAGCCTAGAAAATCTTCATTGAAGACCCCGGGCTCGATACTGAGCGTAGGCTTTTGATTTCGGATATCATACAACCTTGATTGATATTTCAGGTTGGCAATCGGAATAATGGTATTGGAACAGTAAAATGAAAACAGGCCGATGACGGTGCTTAGTCCTACGAGTGGAGCCAGGATTCTTGTCAGTGGAATCCCTGCTGATTTCAGGCTGGATAGCTCGTATTGTTCTGCAAGATTTCCCATCACCATTACAGCAGCCAGGAGTACGGCAATTGGTAGTGCAAGTGGAAACAAGGAAACGGATTTATAAAAAAACATTTCCATGATCACCAGGGCTCCTACCCCCTTTCCAATAATGTCTTCAATAAACTTCCAAAGGAATTGCATGATCAGGACAAAGAGTGCCATTAAGAAAGAGCCCAGGAATGGAGGGATGAAGCTGCTGATCAGCAACCTATCAATTTGATAGCCTATATGGTACCATGGCTTTTTCACATGCAAAGGAGATTCAACTTTTCACTGAGCGTTTAACTGCATGCAAAATTAACTTAAAGATGGAGTATAGCTTTGGCTGAGTGCAGGATCTCATAACAGCTTCATAATCAGCACTCCTTAAACGTATTTCTACGAAATATATTTCGCCGAAATACATTTTAAAGCCGTGGCATCCTAGAAATGCATCGTCGCCGCAAGACTTGGCAATATCGGTAACTGGTTCACCCTCGAATACGTCGTCCTGTCGAAATAAAAGATATTTTCCCTGTTGAAAACATTGGTCACACTGGCCACCAATTCCAGTCGCATATGCTGAGTAAACTCAAAAGTCTTCTTCAACGACATATCGACACGGTTGTAATCAGGAAGATGTCCACTATTGCGCTGCTCTGAATAGATAATATCCAGGTCAGGATTATCGGTGAGCACATCTGAGTCAATACCATCAATGACATCCTGCTGGCCATAAAATCCTTGCGTAAGCGTAAATGGAAATCCTGCTCCATAATTCCAACGAACACCAAGTTCCCAGGTACGTCCCATGGTATAATTGATAAGGAAATTGATATTATGTCTCCTTTCGAAATGCGTTGGATATTCCTGGTAACCATCATCGCGATTTACATAACCTAAAGAATAGGTTGCCCACATCAACACTTTCTGGGTTTGGCGGCTAAGGGTAACATCCAATCCATAAGCATCACCGGTCTCGGTGGAAAAATCAGGATCGGATTCACTAAGTTTATTCCGGTTGACGCTGATGAGCTGCGTAAAGCCTTTAAAATAACCTTCAGTATTTACTTCCCAGCCTTTGCCCAATTCAAACTCCACTCCACCAAGCATGTGCCAGGACTTCTGCAATTTATCTTTGGTCGGCTCCTGGGTACCAGGTTTATACAATGTTTCTTCTGGCCCGCTCAAGAAGCCAACAAATAAATTCACGACATCTGTTTCATTGACTGTACTGATCAGATTCTGTGAATATTTACCAGCCGCGAATTTTAATCTCACATGGTCTGAAAAATTGCTTTTCAAAGCAAGGCGAGGCTCCAGGGAAAAGTCTCCTAAAGAAGCATAGAACTGGGCACGTAATCCTGGCTCGATAATAATGGCACCAGCTTTCTGCCTTAAGGCAACATAACCTGCAATTTCAGTAGTGTTTTCTTTTTGCTCAATGGTAACCTGTGCAGGATTGCTGAATTCAAGGGATGTGGAAACCCCGTTGAGTTCAAAACCATAATTGAAGACACTGTTCTTTCCGAAAGATTGAAAATCAAATAAGGCATTAAATCCTCCAATGGAATTCTGACGCGGTGCATTATCTTGTTCACGAAGTTCTATATCGTATTTTGAATATGCCAGTGTTCCAGATATGATCAAGTTGGATGAACTTGGGATTAATTTAAAATTCATACCTCCCCCACCGGATTGCCAATTCAACTTAGCAAGTTCATCCAGGTCAACTCCATCATTAAAGCTAAATCCAAAGAAATCTACTTTGCTTCCATCCCCGGAGAGGAATGACATTTTTCCATAGATATCTGTGTAGGAGTAAGGCAAGCCGAGTGAATCCTCAGTAGCATAATCATAAAGTACAGGCGAAGTTTTGTCGAGGTAGGAATGTTTGCCCGAAATAAGAAACGAAGAACTTCCTTTTGCAGCCGGATCAAACGGCGTTATTGGTCCTTCTAATAAACCTTTCACCTGGAAAGGACTTGCAGAAACCAATCCACCAAATCTTGTTTTATCGCCTTCTCTTGTTTTAAGATCTACAACAGCAGAAATACGTCCACCATACTCGGCACCAAATCCACCGCTTAATACTTCAGCTGATTTAATGGCTTCTGTTTCAAAAACACTGAATAAACCGATACTATGGAACGGATTATAAATCGTCATCCCATCTAGTAGGATTTTGTTTTGCACAGGAGATCCACCTCGGATGTAGATTTGCCCCCCTTGGTCACCAGTCGAAATCACACCAGGTAATACCATCAAGTATTGAGCAATATCTGCTTCACCACCTGTTGAAGGCAACGCCTTGATTTGTTTTGGGGTAATGGTTATCCTGGAAACATTTACTTCGTTTCTTCTCTGCTCCAGGCTTCCGCTGACGTTGATCGTCTGCAATTGAATAGCGCTGGCTGCAATAAAGAGTTTGAGGTATTTAACCTGGTTGGCTTGAAGGGTTACTACTTCAGCGGTAAGTGTATCATACCCAAAAAAGTCTGCTTGCACAGTATAGGAGCCAATAGGTATATCGGAGAAAATGAAAAAACCATCCAGGTCTGTGACTGCTCGCGACCCACTTTCTGTGAGTAATACATTGCAAAAGGGAATGGCTTCTCCTGTAGCTTCGTCATAAATATGACCGCGCAGCGTAGCCGTCTGGCCAAAGGTATTGGCAGCAAAAAAAGTACTGAAAACGAGAGCCAACACAACATACCCCATTGTGCGGATCTTCTGGCTTTTGATCATAGGGCGGCAAAAATAAGAATCTTAGGGTGAAGGCATCCCTTCTGGCAGGATATTATACGGCTGAAGCCTACATTTGCAATCATGGTGACATTGGCTGATGTATTAGCGGCGGAGCTTCCTCCCTGCCCTTGTTGTGGCTCTCAAGCCTGGGGGAATGCCGGACAAGTAAAGGATTGGAGTATTTCCGGAGAATGGTTTGATCTTAAGGAATGTGCTGATTGTCACTTGAAAATGACTTTTCCCCAGCCTGGAGAGGATGAAATCGGGCGATATTATGCCTCTGCCAATTACATTTCCCACAGTGATACCAGGACCGGTTTGATCAACCGTCTTTACCATACTGCCAGGGAATTTATGCTTAAAAAGAAACTTAACTGGGTCACTAAAGTTTCTGGTTTAAAAAGCGGGAATCTCCTGGATGTTGGCGCCGGAACAGGTCATTTTGCTCATTTTATGAAAAAAAATGGCTGGCAGGTCACAGCCCTGGAGCCAGATAGCACTGCCCGGAAAGTAGCATCTGAGAAACTCGGCCTGGAAATCAAACCTCTGGCAGAACTTGGCCAGCAGACCCCGCAATCGTTTGATGTCATCACCTTGTGGCACGTGCTTGAACATGTTCAGGACATAACCGGGTATATCGACCATTTCCATGCCTTACTCAAACCTGGAGGTGTATTGATCATTGCTGTTCCAAATCACACTTCGAAAGACGCCAAAAAATATGGCCCAACCTGGGCTGCCTATGATGTGCCAAGACATCTTTGGCATTTCAGTCCTGCATCTATGGAAAAAATATTGACCCGGCATCAATTTAAACTCATCGGAAAGATGGCTATGCCGCTGGATGCTTTTTACGTCAGTATGCTAAGTGAAAGATATAATGACAATCAAACCTTTGGACCAGTTGCAGGTTTCTTCTCAGGCCTCAACACCTATTTTGCAGAAAATAAAAATGTAGATCAAGCATCATCTGTGATCTATGTGGCTAAGCCCAAATAAGAGCTTCCAGCTACCAGCTTCCAGCTTCCAGAATAGCTATCAGTATTAGCTTTCAACTACCTTCCCCGCGACCTGAAGGTCGGGGCAATTCAATTTATTCTTTTCCTTCGGAAAAGGCCAAGGGTTATTCAATTAGATTTTTCAATTTTCCTCACGATTCACGACTGACGACTCACGCTCACCGCTCACCGCTCACCGCTCACTTACACCATGGGCTTCACCCATGGCTGACTAACTCTCTTATATCCGCATTTCCTCCCGAAATAATCACCCCGACTTTCTTTCCCTTCAACTCACTTTTATATTTCACCACAGCAGCAATGGCAACTGCACTGCTTGGCTCTATAATGATTTTCATTCTTTCCCAAACCCACCACATAGCGTGGATGATTTCTTCTTCGGAGACCAACAATACTTTCTTTACCAATTCTTTAATGATTGGAAAATTAATGTCTCCGAGATTTGTGCGAAGGCCATCAGCAATAGTATCGGCCTTGTCATTGATTTCAATTTTACCAGAAAGAAGAGATCTAAAGGCATCATCAACATTCTGAGGTTCTGCCGCCCATACTTTTGTGGATGGTGAAAACCAATGCGCTGCAAGAGCAGTGCCGGCAAGTAATCCGCCGCCGCCTACAGGTGCAATAATGATATCAAGTCCTGGTATTTCTTCAATCAATTCTTGTGTGCAGGTGCTATTGCCGAGAATCACCTGCAAATCATTAGATGGATGGATAAAGATTGCCCCACTTGAATCAATTACCTCCTGCACCTTTAATTCACGATCAATTGGACGAGAGCCACTAAAGACAATCGTTGATCCATATCCTTTTACAGCCTCTACTTTGACAGCAGGTGCATTTTCAGGCATAACAATCGTTGCTTTGATCCCTTTCAATTTTGCAGACAGCGCAATGGCTTGGGCAAAGTTGCCTGATGAATGAGTAACAACGCCATGTGAGAGTTGATCGTCATTTAAACGGCTAACTGCATGAGATGCTCCCCTCATTTTATAAGCTCCCATGCGTTGGAAATTTTCACATTTCAAGAAAACTTCCGCACCAATAATTTCATCAAGGGTCGATGAAGTCAGTACAGGTGTTTTATGAACGATGTCATTTATTCTTGTCCTGGCATCAAGAAGATCTTGTTTTGAAGGGATACTCATACTGTCATTATTTTATCTAGCAAGGATTGGACCAGCGCCCAGGTCTCACTGATATGTTTTTCCAAAGTATTGGTTTGTCCTGGCACCCACCTGAGCACACTCTTGCCTTCAACTACTGCATGAGTCATATAAGCTTTCCCACTTTGATTGATCTCCTTGTACAATTGCCTGGTTTTTGTTCCGTCATGATCTAAGGAAGATGAAACACTAAAGACAACAATATTGAATGAGCGTGTATAGACCATTTGCAAACGACTATCCGATTGAATGAAAGTCTCTACCAGTTTGGATAATTCAATGTGATATCTGATCCTTGCTTTAATGGCATCTGTTCCCAACAACTGCAAAGTCATCCACAATTTGAATGCTCTGAATCTTCTTCCCAATGGGATACCCCAATCTCTGTAATCATTCACCACATCGCCTTGGGCTGTGGCCAGGTATGATGGAGTTATACTCATCGTCCTGATCAATAATTCTGGATCTCTTACATAATAAGCGCTGCAGTCAAACTGCACGAACATCCATTTATGAGGATTAAACACATAGCTGTCTGCACCTTCCAGTCCCTCTCGTAAATGTTTGAATTCTTCCAACATTAAAGTTGTGCCGGCATAGGCAGCATCAACATGATGCCAGAGACCATATTGATTAGTGATTTGGCTTATAGCCGCAATCGGATCTATGGCTCCAGTTGCTGTTGTTCCAATAGTAGAAACAACACATGTCGGAATAAACCCTTGTTCAATATCTCGTAAGATGGCCGCCTGAAGTTCTTCTGGATTCATGGCAAGATTTTCATCAATACCAATCCTTACTAAATTGTCTGTACCAAATCCTGCGAGTCTCACTGCTTTCTCAATAGAAGAATGTGCGTGGGCTGAAGCATAGATTCGATAAATCGTACCATCAAATCCGCGCTTAGAAATTCTGAATCCAGATTTCCATTCTCTAGCGGTAAGCAAAGCTGTCAACGTAGCTGTCGAAGCTGTATCCTGTATCACGCCTGCCCATCCCGAAGGTAATCCCATCAAATCCCTCAACCATTCCATACATCGTTGTTCGAGTTCAGCGGCAACAGGTGATGTCTCCCAAAGCATACACTGCGCAGAAATACCTGCAGTTATTAGTTCAGCAGCAATTGAAGGAAAACTTGTATTGGATGGAAAAAAGGCGTAAAAATTCGGATGCTGCCAATGCGTTATGCCAGGCAGAATAACTTCATCGAGAAATTTGAAAACGACTTCATCTTGAATAGGTTGTTCCGGAAATTGTCCAGGCAGTTGGTTATAAATTTCTCCCGGTTGCACCTGGCTGCGAACAGGAAAATTTTCTATTCCACTATAATAATTAGTAAGCCAGTCAATCGATTTTAAAGCTAGTGACTTGAATGCCTGGCGGCCCTCTTCATTATTGTGAAATAGAACTGGTTCCATACACTGGCTATTCCTGTTCTGGTGTGACAATTCCGGTTTTCTCTCCGAAATACTGCACGAAGCGTCTCATCTCATTTGCAAGAGCCGTGTTTTGAGTGGACTTATAGTATCCGTCTGTCATGGCAGAGAGCGCATAAAAGATCTTTCGATCCATTTCAGCTACCTGGCATTCTTTGGTCCAAAGAAAAAGGGTCGATGTATCAAGCGTTTCTTTGTCTAATAAGGCGACAAAGACAGATTTACTTTCTGAAGGATGTGCCTGGTGGGCATCAGAGGCCTGCCATTCGATTTTTTCAGGCACCCTATTGGCATCGAGCTGTATCTGGATGGAAATGGTGGATTTTGATGAAGACATGATATATTAGATAAGCGGCAAAGCTACTAAATGTAAGAGAGTAAGACAGTAAGACAGTAAGAAGGTAAGACAGTAAGAAGGTAAGACACGCAAATTGAAATTTGCAGACGCACAAGCTTAAGTGAACTTAAGCTTAACTTTTCCTTTTTATAGCGGCCTGCGGCCGCTATGCAAGGCTATGCTTCATTATGATCCACATAACTCAAATTGAATAATGACGGCCTTGAGGCCGAAAAAAATAACTGAGCACAGCGAAGATTGAATTGCCACGGCTTTCAAGCCGGGAAAGTCAGGACCGTGCTGCGGCCGCTATGCGATTTTATGGTTCATCATATCCTTAACCAACTAACCATTTAACCATTTAACCAATTAACCATTTAACATTTACCGTTTACCGATTACCGATTACCGTTTACCGTTTACTGATTACCCCAATCACAATCCATTAAACGTTTTTGCTAGCTTAACGATCTCGCTTCCATGATGTACGTGGGTACCTGCCCTTAATCCCTGGGCTGCTTGTACCATAGCTTTGGCGACATCATCTGCTTCGACTGGAGCGAGATCTCCAATGATACTTCCGGAAAAATACTGTAGCCCTTTGCTAAGTTGTCCGGCAATTTTCTCCGCAGCACGTTTTTCTTCACGCATGCCTAAAAGAACAGAAGGTCTCATGATATGAATACTCCAGTAGGGCAATCTTCTGACATCATCTTCTAGTTCACCTTTGACTTTTAGATAAAAAACCAGTGATCGGCTATCAGCTCCTATTGAAGAAACGAGCATAAGTTGATTCATTCCTTGCAACGAACCTGTTTTAGCAATATTAAAAATGAGGTTATGGTCGATTTCATAAAACGCTTCCTTACTCCCTGCTTTTTTCATCGTAGTGCCCAGGCAAATAAACAAATCATCCCCACGCATCAGGTGTCGGTAATTTTCTGATTGTGCCATATCCACTTCGTAATGGATTAGTTTAGGATGTGTTGCTTTAATTGGACCGCGACCAATGGAAATAACCTTTTCGTATGCCTGGTGGACCAGGAGTCGTCTCAGACAACAATTGCCAATCAATCCACTGGCCCCGAAGATTACAGCTTCTTTTGTATGACGCTGTATTTCGACACCAGAAATGGAATGTTCCAACAATTGTTTTGTCATGATAGATCAATACTCTACAGGAAGCGTATAATAACTAACACCATAGCCGCCCCATACACCCAGAGCACCATTGATGTTGGACTGGATGCGTGTATAATTGGAAAACGGGCCTTGATTCGCATTTGAATATTCAAGTGTATTCCAGAAATCAAAACTTGCTTCATCAATTGTACACCATTTGAGGGTTACCGTATCGCCTACAAAATACAATCCATATTCAGCAGGTTCAACATCTCCGCTCTCCGTTTCCGGATTAAATAGCTGAAACTCAAAACTTAACCCGTCGAAAAACTGATCTTCTTCGACGCTTGAAAATCCGGTCTCCAGCGGACCATCGTTGTTTGCCACAAAATATCGGTAAAAATCCTTGACACCAGGAGGATCAGAGATACTTAAGATTAACTGTGCAAGCGTATCATTTGGATCTCCTGGAGGGGGTGCAAACCGAAGGCTGTCCAATGGCACATGGTTCGGCATTCGTGTCGAAGCTGTGATGACATCCTCTCCTACCGTGATCTTCAGGTTGTACGTTTTCCCTTGCTGGGCCTGCACCTGGTTTAGCACATCGAGATACACACAAAAATTGATGGCAAGACTATCTGCATCAAACCCAAATTGCTCCGCTATTTGCTCACGTATGGTTGAATCCAGATCCAAAAAACAAACCTCCTGCAATACCACTTCAAACGCACCTTCTGAAATTCTGACATCTGCATCATGCACAAATGACTCCGTAAACTGATCAGGAGTGATCTCACCGTAGAAATCAAACGTTCGGGTTAAAAGGATATATGGAGGTAATGGATTTTCACCCGCTTCGATATATCCTTCTACAACGTACTCCGGCAATTCACCCGATGGTTTAGGTGTATATTCCGTTTCACATGACGTCAGGACAAACATCACAGAAATAACAATTAGGAATTGAAGTGTTGTTCTCATTTGAATTTAAAATTCCAGGTGACAGAAGGAAGTATTGGGAAAATGGAAACCTTATAGGCCTTTACGTCCGCTGTTCCTGATTGAAGATTTGTTTCGTAATCTGTGTATACGAAGAAAGTATTTTTGCGATTGTAGGTATTGTATACAGAGAATACCCATTCGGATCTAAAGTTTTTCTTACTTGTTGGATTGGGTATATAGGTGACTGAAAGGTCAAGTCGATGATAATCCTCAAGTCGCTGGCTGTTTCTCGGACCGAACTCTGTCTGAAGCTCTCCGTCAATGAGATAAACTTTCTCAGGCGGAGTGAAGTTTTTGCCAGTTGCATAAATGAACACCATCCCCGCAATAATTTTTGGACTCACATTGTAATTAAGCACCAAGCTCAGATCATGCAATCGATCATATGTCGTTGGATATGTCCTTCCGTTTTCAATATCAGGAAAAGTTCTTTCCGTCCGGCTAAGTGTATACCCAAGCCATCCATTCAAAGCTCCTTTATTCTTGCGGAGAAAAAATTCTAACCCATAAGCTTCTCCACTCCCAAATACAAATTCATTCTCAACTTCATTAACACTGTTGTCAACATAATTCTCCCTGTAATCAATCTGATCCTTAAGTGATTTGTAATAAGCTTCTATGGAAGCCTCAAATTCATTCTTCCTGATATTTTGAAAATACCCAACGGCATACTGCCATCCGCGTTGAGGCTTTACGATCTCAGAGCTGGGAACCCAAACATCGGCTGGAAGGGTTGAAGAACTATTGCTGACTAAATGCAGGTATTGCGTGGTAGAAGTCACTCCAGCTTTGAGCGATGTGTAAGGGGTCACTGATGTGTTGACAAAAAATCTTGGTTCCAGTGAATTGTAAGTCTTTACTACTTCTCCATCATTAAACACTTTACCTGTTATGGTAGATGTATATGGACCAATTTGCTGGAATAAAGTAGCTCGCAAGCCAAGATTTACTTTCAACCAAGGATTTATACGCCAGTCGTCCTGGACATAGATAGCATACTCGGTGGCATATTTTGGTTTAGCTGTATTTTCGAATTCTGTTTCTCCTGCAGTCCCGGTGATGATATTTGGGGTTAAGGTATGATGTGTGGCATTGACACCTGTCTTTACCTGGTGATCATTGGAAGGGAAATAATCAAAATCAGCTTTCAGCGAATAATCCCTTACACTGGAGAACAAATCAAAACTAAAATCCTCCTGTTCAAAGCCGGCTTTGAATTGATAATCATTGTATATCGCAGACAGGTTGAAAAACAACTTGTCATTAAATAAATGGTTCCAACGCAAAGTGGCGGTTGCATTACCATAAGGAAGCTTGAACTCAAAATCGCGTCCTGGTTGAGCCAGCGTGAGTACATCCCGACCAAAATATCCACTGAGATAAACGCGGTCCTTTTGAGAGAATTGATAATTCACTTTCGCATTGAGATCATAGAAGAAATAATTCGTTCCTGCAAAATCAGTTGAACGGATTAAAGGTTGCGCAAGGTCAAAACCATAAGTTCGTCTTCCACTAATCAGAAAACTGCTCTTATTTTCTACAATAGGACCTTCAAGGGTAAGCCTGGACGATATCAACCCAATTCCGCCTTCCCCCTGGAAGTTCTGGTTATTACCATCTTTCATTTGAATATCCAGCACGGATGATAAGCGACCTCCGTATACAGCAGGAATACCTCCTTTGATCAGCGTTGTGTTTTTAATGGCATCAGCATTGAATACACTGAAGAATCCTAGAAAATGTCCACTATTATAAACTACTGCTTCATCTAACAATACAAGATTCTGGTCAGCGCCACCACCTCTTACATAGAATCCAGAACTCCCCTCCCCCGCGGATGAAACACCTGGTAATAATTGAATCGTTTTCAGTACATCGATTTCCCCAAGTAATGCAGGCAATACTTTTATCTGCTCAATCGGTAAAGTGACTTTTCCCATCGACGTGCCGGTAACATTTTCATCTTCCTCTTCTTCAGCTGCGGATACTACTACTTCCTGCATTTGAATGCCCTGCACCATGTCAACATTGAGGGTGGTGTTTTCAATGAGATTGACTTCGATTACTTGCGTTTGATATCCTAAATAAGAGAAAACGATTCGATAGGTTCCTGAGGGCATCGTCATGGAATAAAATCCATATGTATTGGTCACCGTACCCCTGGTGGCATCATTTTCAAGAAAAATATTGGAACCGATCAGGGTTTCACCTGTCTCATGATCCTTGATATATCCGCTGATGGTATGATTTTCCTGTGCTTGCACGAATGCAATGGATAAAGCACAAAAAATGGTCAACAGGGTACTTCGTAGCATGGTTCTCATATAATCGAGGGAAAACGCATTAAAGGGGCTTTTGTTACGTAATCCTTGTAAAGAATAGAGGAAATTATGTAATTCATGGATGAAGGCTTCTGACGAACTTGGATGCATAGAAAACATATGCCATTTCATTGCGTTTTATAAGGGTCGGCCCTTTTTAAAATGCGGTTTTTGGCTCGCAAAAATACTCATGAAAAATGAGTCTTATTGCTTAAAACAAAATGTCCAATCCGATGAAACCAATTTATGCAATAATCATAGGGGTCCTGCTCACAATAAATATTACGGAGAGTGCAGCACAAGACATCAAAGAATACCTTGATGCTTATTTAGGGGAAAACGCAAAACCTTATGTACAACCTCTTGCCGACATGTTTACTTCCAACATCAATACGGGCATGTGGGAATGGTCAAGACCTGAGAAACCCTTCTACTTTAGATTAAAAGCACAAGCCATCATCTCTCTACCAGCTGAATCCATGCGCACATTTACAGGGAAAACCACTGGCGATTTTCAGCCTCCACAAACAGCTACTGTACCGACTATTATTGGCGACAGAAGTGCTGTCATCCTGCAAGGAGAGGATACTACATTCTATATTTTTCCAGGAGGATATGATCTGAAGCGACTAATGCTAGGAACTCCTCAAATAACTGTTGGAGGATTCCTGCATTCAGAATTCAGTGGAAGGTTTCTATCCTTTTCATTAGGCCAGGATCTTGGTAAGGTTAATTTTATCGGTATCGGTGGAAGACATTTCATCACAGATTATATAGAATCACCACCTATTGATTTTTCAATTGGATACTTTTATCATCATATTCAGGCAGGTGTATACCTGGACAGCGATCAGCATTTGTTTTCAGTGCACGTAGGGAAATCTGGAAAATTTTTCTCCGGCCAACTCATGGCAGGTTATCAAACTTCAGGCTCATCGATCCATTACACCTATCTTGATGGAGAGGAGGAGTATAATGTGGATCTTTTTATGAGAAATGAAAACACGTTCATCATTGAAGCATCTGGTGGATTGAGACTAGGTCCATTGTTTGCTACCAGTGCTATCAGTTATGCAAAACATGTCAGCATCTCTGCAGGATTTGGATTATTCTTCTAAGGCTTCAGTGCTAAATTGATTTCGGCTTGGCCCGCATCATTTGGTTGCATGAAATTAACAGCTACCACTTTGTACCCGGCTTTCCTAAGTAACGAAATAATACCTGAGCGTCCGCTTAAATGACCGGCACCAACAGTAATAAAATAGCGCCGATTTGCTGGAAACGCCTGTATCCGTTCAACCATTTTCCTGTTCCGTTCATAGATAAGCTTTTTACGCAGCTGATGCATAGATGCTTTGGTCATACTATAGAGCAGATGTAATCGATTTTCCAGGTAACAAACCAGTGTTCGATCTGCAAACTTCCTGAACTTACTTGGATACTTACTGATGGATCTGATCTGCACATACAATGGCTCACGTGGTATTTCATGCAATAAGGCTATTTGTTCTTCGACAGATTCAAGCCCCTGCAATACAAGTTGATTGGACTTTGCATAATCCCACAAATGCTCATCCATGGATACCATGTGATCATGTTGCAAAAAATGTTGAGAAATAGCACTCATGATCATCAAAGGATGCAAATGATCATACCTGTTGATATCCAATGAAAATGACTTCAATAACTGGTGCCTGATTTTCTGATAAATGGAGGGTCGGAAAAATGCACGCATATTATATTCCGGTCCTTGCTCCAATGCTGGCAATCCGGATCCAAGATCCATTTCTCCAACATACACATCTGATTGCCGTATGATGGGATAGAGGGATTCGCAGAAACGGTAAACCCGATCATCCCTGATGTGCATTGTACCGAAAAGCCATGATTGCTCTCCTGCAGGAGAGATCACCGACCACAATAATGAAGATTTGCGCAAAGAAATTATTGATTAGGATCAGTGTCCTGTCACCCGTTGTAATTCAATGGCAATACCTTTCTGTTTTTAACAGTAGATAAAGTCATCAAGGTTTTCAACCTTTCCACTTCCGGAATTTGCGACAACACATTGAACAATAAATTCTGATAAGCCTGCAGGTCCTTACATATCACCTTTAGCAGGAAATCTCCATCTCCTGTGATGATATTACATTCAGCAACTTCGTCGATTTCATTGACTTTACGAAGAAAGTTTTCCGAAGCATTTTCCTTATGCCAACCAATATTCACCAGGATAAACGTTTTCACAGTCAATCCAAGAGCTAGTGGATCAACTTCAGCATGATAGCTTTTGATGATCCCGTTTTTCTCCAACTTCTTTACACGCTCAAGCGTGGGTGCCGGGGAAAGCCCAATTTTCTTAGACAAGCTTAAATTGGTGATGTTGCTGTTCTCTTGCAACATTTGCAATATTTGGTAATCGATCTTATCGAGATCTTCGTTCATGTGTTTACTTTTTAATCAGCGATTCGGTTTATGGATTTATTATGGGAATATTCCGAGACGGATATAATCACCGGCAATTTTATTTAAAGACACAACAAATGCGGCAGAACGATGATCAGCAATGGTTTTCTTGCGTTTCATGGTCTCCCGAATCTCATCATATGCATTCACCATGGTATCTTCAAGGCCGGAGCGAACCAAATCAATCTCATCAGCACCATGCGTAAGTAAAACCTTCTCCTTGTCGCCTACCTTCTGTCCGGTAAGTCTTTCTATCGTGGCCAACAGGCTGCTTTTTGAGTTTTCCTGAAATCTCTTTTCCATACGGCCGAAGCGCATGTGAGAAAGGTTCTTCAACCACTCGAAGTAAGAAACCGTTACACCACCTGCATTTAGATACATATCTGGCAGAATGACAATTCCTTTCTTCATCAATATGTCAGCTGCCTCTGAAGTAACCGGGCCATTAGCAGCTTCCGCAATTATTTTTGCCTTAATGCGTTTCGCATTTTCTGTGGTGATCTGATTTTCAAGAGCAGCAGGGACCAGGACATCACATTCAATGGCTACCCAGTCATTACGTTCAGGTAAAGTTTTTGTTCCGGGAAATCCAAGAATAGAACCTTTGTCTTTACGGAATTTCAATAGTTTATCGATGTTGATTCCTTTCTCGCTATAGATGGTACCTTCTATTTCTGAAACACCTATGACAATGGCATCACCCTCATCTTGTGAAATACTTCCAGAGTATGAACCTACATTTCCCAATCCCTGGATAACCATCGTCTTTCCTGCTATCCCTGGTGTAAGTCCTAATGCCTTGGCATCATCTGCATAAGACAAAAACTGGCGAATACCATAGTAAACACCACGACCAGTCGCTTCTGTTCTTCCTTTGATTCCATTCTGACTTTCAGGCTTACCAGTCACACAAGCTGCAGCATCAATTTCGCCATGCTTAAATGTTTGGTATGTGTCAAGAATCCACGCCATCTCACGACTACCTGTCCCATAATCAGGTGCAGGAACATCAAGACCTGGCCCGATAAAATTTTTACGAATAAGCTCGGTTGTATATCGACGTGTAATTAATTCCAATTGTTGTTCTGTGTATTTCCTTGGACTGATTTTCACACCACCTTTAGCTCCGCCAAAAGGCACATCCACAAGCGCACATTTGTAACTCATTAATGCAGCAAGTGCCATCACTTCATCTCTGTTTACAAGATGACTAAATCGGATACCACCTTTTGTTGGTAAACGGTGATGACTGTGCTGAACACGGAAGGCTTCAATAACCTGGTATGAATTGCCGATTTTAACCGGAAATGTCATTTCATAAACTGAATTACATCCTTTGATTTGCTCCAGGAGACCAGTGGGTATCTTGGTGTGGACAGCAGCTTTGTCGAAGTTTCTGTTGACACTCTCAAAGAAACTCAGATGTTGTTTAGTTGAACTACTCATTTTTATGCCGTTTTTCTAATCTTGAAATTTTTCGATCGAGTTGGATGATATATATAAACAGAGTGATCAAAATGATCAGGCAAACGCCTGCGACCACATAAATCTTGCCGATGCTCCGCATAAAGTCAGGAGCAGTCTCTCCTTCTGCCCGGGCAGCCTGGAAAATCAGGATAAATAAACAAACCAAGAGTCCTCTCACTGCCATAGGTCGTTGAAAAAGCCCATAAATATCCAAAGATTTCTTCAACTCCATAAAGATCGTTTTAACCTGTCCGTTCTATATACCAGTTCGCTTATCCACAATCCTAGAAGAAAAAATCCTATGACTGCAGGGTAAAATACCATACGCATGGTATTGTCGAGGTCTTCACCACTTAAAGCTGGGTTACCACCATTGCCCGGATGCAAACTATCGGTCATTCTGGGTATGATAAATAACAATGGGATAAGAAGTACGAAAGCAAACATATTATAACCCGCTGTCAACCTGGCCTTTTGCATATCATCTTCCACTGAGGATCTCATCACCATGAGGGCTGCATATATCAGCAGGCAGATAGCAGACATGTTTTGTTTGACATCCCAGCTCCAGTATGCATTCCATGTGTTTTTGGCCCATAACATACCGGTGACAAGACCAAGCAATCCAAAGATGATTCCCACTTTTATGAAGGCAACACTTTTCGTATCAAAATCAATCTGACCCTTACGATAGTATTGTAAGCTGTACCATGCACTTATGCCAAAAAGTATGATCATGGCAAACCACATCGGTACATGGAAATAGGTGTTGCGAATGGTTTCTGAAAGGATATTCCTGAAAGGATATTGAATGCCGGCCTTTTTATGAACATCGGTGATTTTTTGTTGAAACCACAATTTTAGATCTGCTGTATCCTGCTCTTGTGCAGGCGTAATAAAGATGGCGTTTGGTAATAGGCTCGTGCCTTCAGTTCCATGGTCGATGACCAGCGTAAGCGGGTAAGCATCCTGCCTGACCGGAAACACAGAAGGGATATAAAAACTGGCAGTGAGATGGCGATCATCCCAAGCCTGTACATGTCTTGCTTCAATCACAGTATCTCCCGTCAATCTGAGCCAAGCCCGGTGGCTGCTGGCATCGGAGACATAGGATGAATTATAACCGGTTATATTGAGAACCACCATTTCCCCGGCTGTTGCTTTATCAGGACTGACTTCAATAATCCCGGGGTTGAGTGGCACGATCCAGCCTGCCACAAAGACATAAACCAACAATATCATGGCTGCCCATTTCCAGGGTGCCAGGCGAAACTTCACATTACCGGTTGATTCCTCCATATTCAAGATCGCCAAAGATAGGGAAACAACCAAAGAGAGAGGCCAGTGACTAAAGTGATAATGCTCGTCAGGAGGGTCATTTCATTCCAGGGATTATTATCTGGTGTAGTACCTGAGGCATAGGCTGTTAGTCTAAGGATATTGATAAGCATTGGAATCATGAGCGGTAACCCCATCACCGCGGTCAGAGAAGCGTTTTGCTGTGTTTTGATGGCAATTGAAGTAATCAGGGTCAGTAGGAATGAAATTCCAACAGAAGCCAGCAATCCTGTGGTCAGGAACCAACCTTTACGGATCATGTGGTCACCCGCCATAATCCCCATAACTGACCAAAGCACGACGAAAATGAAAACCAGGAGCAGCAGATTGTAGATGACTTTCGCCATAAATAACTCCAGGGGATGGTATAATGTATAGTAATAGAAGTAGCGGCCTTCACTTTCTCTTCCGAAGGTCTTCAGCACGGCCATTAAGGAACAAAAGAGAAAAATAATCCAGAAGGTGAGTCCCCATTCCTTTGGAGGTAGTTGTTTCCAGATAGAGAAGACAATAAAGGAGGAGGATAGCACATATAATAGTATACCGGATAGGGCGTAACGTTCGCGGAGCTCTATTCGGGCTTCGGTGGCGACGAGAGTGAGTATCCGGTTCATCAGGCCCAAAGATAAGCGGGAATATAAGAGCGGGAAACGGGAGGAAAGTCGGTCAAGGTATTGACCAATCTTTATGGACCATCGAAATAACTATATTTTGAATATACGTCTATATTAAATAAATACATAATGTATTACCTTTGTCATAATCAATGACTTAAACAAAATGTGGCGCCTGATTCTCCCCCTCCTTTTCCTTTCAGTCTCAACGACTTACGCCCTCCCTGGCAACAACCCCTATTTCTATAGTGTGGTGGCCAAAGCTGGAGATGGCATCAGTATCCTCCTTAATCGCTATGAGTTGGACGAATACGAATGCAACCTGGCTAAGTTTCTTGAACTAAATCAATTGACAAGGAAAGACCAGTTGCTTGAAGGAAAAGAATACAAGCTACCAGTGATGATCTATCAGTACAATGGGCAAAGTATACGTAGTACGCTTGGCATCTCGGACATGGAGGTGGCTAAAAGAATTGCCAATTATAACAGGCTAATCCTAAATCGAAATCTTCGAAAAAGTGATTATGAGTCCAGCAAAATTCTTTGGGTTCCTTATCATGAACTAAACTGTCCGGTCGCTGAAGCCAAACCAATTGCTATTAAGGAAAGTCCTGGAACTTCAGAAAAACCAGCTTGTGCAACGGTCAGTGAAACTGTTTCCATCTTCGGAACTGAGTATGGTAACATCTCTCGTAAGAGTGACAAACTGAAAGGGAAAGTATATTATGTGTCAGCAGGTCATGGAGGACCTGATCCAGGTGCAATGGCTAAAACAGGAGGCACAAGCATTTGCGAAGATGAGTATGCGTATGATGTATCCTTACGGCTAGCCCGTAACTTAATGGAAAATGGTGCCAAAGTGCATATCGTTATCCAGGATGGAAATGATGGTATCCGCAATGATGATATTCTTGTTTGTGATCATGATGAAAAAACCATGGGTACACAAACGATTCCAATCAATCAACTTGCACGACTCAAGCAACGTACTGATGCCATCAATGACCTATATGGCCAATATGCTCGCGCTGGTGTGAAAGAACAAATCCTGGTTTGTATTCACGTGGATTCCCGATCAGAAAATTATCGCCAGGATGTTTTCTTCTACCACTTCGAACATTCGAAATCCGGAAAGAAAATTGCAGAAAATGTCCAGGAAGTTTTCCAGCAGAAATATGCTAAGTATCGCGCAGGCAATGATTACCAGGGCTCCGTTTCCACACGCAATCTCTATATGTTGAGAGTCCCATTTCCTACCACACTTTATGTCGAGCTAGCCAATATTAAAAACGAAGCAGATCGCAAACGCATCCTCCCTTCCACCAACCGACAAGCATTAGCAAACTGGCTTTATGAAGGGCTTGTGAAATCGTAATCCAAATTTCAGCTTCCTCCAAGTGAAGTTTTCACTGGATTAAAATTCTTTGAATTTGAAGTAGTAATCTATTAATGCCGGGACAATGGTTGGCGGAGAAAACTCCATCCAACGGCGAGTCAATTGATACTTACCGAAGACAGATTCATCTCACAAATCACAAATCAAAATATCGACTCACGACTGACGACTCACGATTCACATCTCTGACAGCTGACAGCTGATAGCTCACACATAGAGCAAATTGCACCCCCTCAAATCACTATTATCAAGCCTACCCAACACATCAAATCCTCCATCATCATAAGCAACACCTACATCGTCAGTCGCGATGAAAGAACAAGTATCGATATTGGCGAGATCAATAACATTAATGACACCACGTTGACCTTTCTTGACTAATCTCAATGGATCACTTACATCCCTGATCAATACGCGCATGGTTGGTCCAGGTCGAAAATGTTCTTTCACCCGATAAGCCTGCGACAATAATTCCGTCATACCATACTCGCTTGCGATGCGAAGGCTTGCATGGTTTTTCCTCAATCGACTATACATTTCTTCTCTAGTGATCTCTACTCCCCTTCCTTTCATTCCACCTGTTTCAATCACCAGAAGATTATCCCAAACAGGCACATCATGATTTTCAAACAAATCAAGTAATGCAAAACTTACCCCGATAAGAATTAAGCGTGTATTGGCAAATCTCAATTCTTCTAGATGTTCAATAATCACTTTATTCACTTCAGGATAAAACCGGTTCTCAGGGTGATTACTGATTTCCATGAAGTAATGTACCATATCCACCAGGCTTGAATCACGCCGTTCGAGATACGATGGCAAAAGACCAATCCATACATAATCAATGGGCTGATCTGATAATACATTAAGGCATTTTTCTGTGATTGTATGATAATGGTTTAAGTCCCGGACTACATGGCGGCTTTGAATATTACCTGTTGTCCCGCTACTCCGAAAAACCTGCACAGCTTCCCATTGGCCTGTTTTGATTTCATGTTCCCTAAACATGACGATAGGCAGAAAGGGTACTTCCTCTAAACTTTTAACACGCTCGGGATTGATCTTCAATAAATTACAATAGGATCTATATAGCGGGTTGAAGTCATATTGGTATTTCCACACATCCAGCGCAACTCCATCGAAGTCCTTTTCGTTTATATCGTATATTCGACGAAGTAATGAATCACGCATTTTATCAGGGGATACCATCATGGTCAAAAATAGGCCTTTTGCTCGTGCTTGCTATTGCCGGGTGGCGCTGTCTTGATGCACCTAACTATCCTGACGAGCCTCGGATTGAGTTTACAAGCATTTCAAAGGATACGCTCCAGCAAGGCATTTTCCAGGAAGACTCCCTGGTGGTCATCTTTCATTTTGAAGATGGTGATGGAGACATTGGCCGCACTGATCAGGATCCTGAAAACAATATTTTTTTCATTGACGAACGGACAGGCACCCTTGACAATACTTTTGGGATTCCAACCATTCCTGGCGACGGAGCTGGTAATGGAGTTGAAGGTGAAGTAAAAATCCTGCTCTTTTCTACCTGTTGCATCTACCCTGATGGCTCTGATCCTTGCATGCCAAATGCACAATTTCCCTTAGACACCGTACAATACAGGATTTATATCCAAGACCGCGCTGGCCACAAGAGCAATGAAATTCTTACTGCTCCCATTATCCTCCATTGCAATTAACAGGAACAATATTTTGTAATTCTATTTATTGATTACTGCTTCAGCAGCCGCAACGGTCTTCTTCTCATTTCCAATAAATATTTTGTTTCCGGATACTATTACCGGCCTTTTGAGAAAAGTATATTCCTGCAGGATCAATCGTTTGTAATCATTTTCTGTCAAAGCCTGGTCTTTCAAATTCATCTCTTTGTATTTGATGGCTCTTCGACTAAATAAAGCCTCATACGACCCCGCCATTTCCTTCATTTCTTTTAACTGTGTTGCTGTAATAGCTTCCGTCTTTATATCCTGCCGCTCATATCCCTCCAATCCTCCCAGCTTTTTAATAATCTCCCTGCATGTATCACACGTCGACAAAAAATATATTTTCTTCATCCCTCAAAAGTAGAATATTCTCAATTCACAGCTCATTGATTCCATCCTCTTCACCTTTCCCAGGGGTTGAAACCCCAGACAACAATATCGGTCGTACCTATGGCACTTAAATAATTAAAGCTAATCTATCCTTTCGACTCACGACTGACGACTGACGCCTCACGCTCACTGCTCACTGCTCACTATTCACCTCTCCCTGGGGTTGAAACCCCAGACAACAATATCGGTCGTGCCCATGGCACTGAAATAATTAAAGCTAATCTATCCTTTCGACTCACGACTCACGACTGACGCCTCACGCTCACTTCTCACTGCTCACTGCTCACTATTCACCTTTCCCAGGGGTTAAAACCCCAGACAACAATATCGGTCGTGCCTATGGCACTTAAATAATTAAGCTAATCTATCCTCGACTGACGACTGACGACTCACTGCTCACTGCTCACTGCTCACTATTCACCTTTCCCTGGGGTTGAAACCCCAGACAACAATATCGGTCGTGCCTATGGCACTTAAATAATTAAGCTAATCTATCCTCGACTGACGACTCACTACTCACGCTCACTGCTCACTGCTCACTATTCACCTCTCTCGACTCACGACTGACGCCTCACGCTCACCATTCACTGCTCACTGCTCACTGATAGCTTTTGTCAAAAAGCCTATCTTCGATAAACAATGAACGAAGCCGAGCTCATCCTCAATTCCGACGGTTCGATATACCATCTCAACCTGCTGCCGGAAGATGTTGCACCCACTGTTATCCTTGTTGGTGATCCTGGTCGTGTGGCTAAAGTCTCCAACTTTTTTGACACCATCGATGTGATAAAAAACAAGCGAGAATTTATAACTCATACTGGCTGGTTTAATAAAAAAAGAATCACCGTAATCTCTACCGGCATTGGCACAGATAATATTGACATTGTCGTCAATGAACTGGATGCTCTTGTCAATGTTGATCTCAAAACCCGCTTGCCGAAAGAAGAACTAACTTCTCTCAACCTGATCAGGATCGGGACCTCTGGGTCTATACATCCTGAAGTGCTTGTAGATCAAATTGTAGTTTCAGGGCTTGCAGTAGGAACAGATGCTCTCGGCATGTACTACGAACATCAGCATCTGGATCACCAGCTATTACCAGCATGGACTTATCTCACCAGCAGGCATCCATTTGATCTTTCCAATTTTCCGGAACCCTTTACAGAGGGAATGACTTTAACCTGCCCAGGTTTCTACGGGCCACAGGGCCGGGTTATTCGCGCTCCGCTCGAATATGATATTCCGATTGATGAATTGTATGAAATCGAAATTGATGGATACCCATTTATCAATCTCGAAATGGAAACATCCGGTATCTATTTACTCTCCAATATCCTTGGACATAAGGCTATTTCGTTCAACGATATACTGTCACAAAGGCTCTATGGTAAGTTCAGCGGTAAATCCGGAAAATCAATTGAAGTACTCATTCATGCGGTCCTGAAGTGGATCACATCGCTGGAATCGTAACCAGTTCTTTTAAATATTGATTATAAATCCATGCCCTGCTTAAAAGGGAGGGAGCTTCCCGCATAGGATCTGGTTCCCATGAATAAATTGGTCTGCAAAGAATATACAGTGAAGTCATGTCCGTTGCAAGCGCTTCTTCAACCAAAGGTATACTGATTCCATATTTAATCATCGCCCAAACCCGTATAGTCAGCATACCTCCATCCACTATCAGCAAAGGTTTCGGCGCATCTCCAAATGGCTCTCGGTAAAATGGAAGAAAGGACTTTTCATTAAGTTGATTGCTTTCTTGCAGATTGGTGCGGCCTGGAGAAAGAATCAAATCACTTTCCTGATCCGGAAGGAAATTCATCTTTGAGGGACTGATTTCAGCCAATTGTTGATCAATGGAGTCCAATTGTCCCTTTGCAATCAGTACTAAATCTTCTTCCTGATAATCCCTTCCCAAGCCGTCAAGGTACTCCCTGGCATATTCAGGAACCCATGGACAGCCATATCTATCCGCTAACTCCCTGGCCAGTGTGGTTTTACCACTACTCTCTGGGCCAACAATCGTAATAACATAAGGTTTAGGCTGATTCATGCGCTTGTTAACAAAGTTATACCCTTACCGGATTCTATCAATCCCTGCACTTAAACTCGTATTTTTGCGGCATGCACGATATTGAGCCTTACTTCCAATGGAGGGATGCATACATAGCTTCAGAAGACTCCAGGTCACCACTTTATGGCCGGGATAATGACGAATTCTATTTTACCAATACGATCTACAATTATTACATCCATCCCCAATGGGATGCATTTGGCAGTTCGACGCTATATCTCAAAATCCTCTACACTGACTATGACTTACATTATGCGATCATCGAATTGATTGGTGAATGGAATGATTGCATTTATAATGACATCATGACCCTTCGCCGGGAAATTACGGATCTCCTGCAAAATGAAGGAATCACGAAGTTCATGATTGTTTGTGAAAACGTCTTGAACTATCACGCAGGCGAAGACAATGCCTATTATGAAGAATGGCACGAAGAAGTTTCAGATCAAAATGGCTGGGTGGCCATCATCAACCCACTTCCTCATGTAGCTGAAGAAATGTACAAGTATGGACTTCATCAATATGTCCACTTGCTGACAGACTCTCCCTGGCGCGGCCGTAAACCAAGAGCCCTGGTTAAATGGGCTGAAGAACATATCTTTTCTCAAAATCTACTAAACGTTGGCTGACCCTACAATACATCATTCAGGATTTGTCAATATCCTGGGACGGCCCAATATGGGTAAGTCAACTTTGCTCAATGCGTTGGTTGGTGAAAAGATGTCTGTGATTACTTCCAAACCACAGACAACCCGCCACCGGATTATCGGCATTGTAAGCGGAGAGGATTTCCAGATTGTTTTTTCTGATACACCTGGATTCATCGATGAGCCAGCTTATAAAATGCACCAATTGATGAATGCATTCATCAGCATGTCCTTTGATGATGCCGACATTATTTTATTTGTGACTGATCCATTTGAGCCATTAGGTGATCAACATAATTTGCTCCAGCGTATCGCTGCACACAGTTCTCCGGTTTTTGCGATCATCAACAAAAAGGATATGCTTTCCGTTACAGAACTTGAAACAAGAGTTGCTGAACTTTCAGCACTCCTTCCTGGTAAAAAAATATATACAGTCTCTGCGCTCAAAGGAGATGGGGTACAGGAATTAATGGCAGACATTGTTTCAGCATTACCTGAAGGACCTGAATTTTATCCAAAAGATCAACTAACAGACAGACCTGAGCGGTTTTTTGTAAGTGAAATCATCCGTGGAAAAATGCTTGAGCTCTACAGGGATGAAATTCCTTATACCTGCGAAATCACCATTGACACCTTCACCGAAGGAGAAAGCAATGCGGGACCCATCACACGAATTTCAGCAAACATATATACGCTCGATGAGCGAAAAAAATCGATTATCCTCGGAAAAGGAGGAAGCGCCATTAAACAATTAGGCACAGAAGCAAGAGGTGAAATTGAATCATTCTTAGGCAAACGTGTATTTTTAGAACTGAATGTCAAAGTGCGTGACAACTGGCGTGATGATGAGAAAGCACTTAAATCATTCGGATACCAAAATTAATTATGTCCAATATTGTAGCTATTGTAGGTAGGCCCAACGTAGGTAAGTCCACGTTGTTTAATAGAATGGTAGGCCAACGCCAGGCCATCACTGACAACATCAGTGGGGTAACCCGTGACCGGCAGTATGGCTCCGGATTCTGGAATGGTAAGACATTCACAATCATCGATACTGGTGGATTTGTAGAACACTCAGATGATATTTTTGAAGCAGCCATCCGCGACCAGGTGGATATTGCGATTGAAGAAGCCACTGTCATTATTTTCATGACCGATGTGATGACAGGGATCACAGATCTCGATGCAGAAATCGCTGACAAATTGCGGAAGACAAATAAAAAAGTCATCCTGACCGTCAATAAAGTTGATAATCCTGAAAGGCAACTTGCAGCAAATGAATTTTGGGGCCTGGGATTTGAAAGCACTCATTTTCTCTCCTCCATATCAGGGAGCGGTACTGGTGAGATCCTGGATGAAATGGCAGAAGCCCTGAGTAGTGATGAAGATGAACCATTGGATATTCCAAAGATCGCAGTGATCGGCAGGCCTAACGTTGGTAAATCTTCTTTCATCAATGCTTTGATGGGTGAAACCCGCCACATTGTAACAGAAATCGCAGGTACCACCAGGGATTCCATACACACCAGGTACAATAAATTTGGCAAGGACTTCCTGATCATCGACACAGCAGGTATGCGCAAGAAGCGAATGGTCGAAGAAAATCTTGAATTCTATAGTGTTATTCGTACCGTCAAAGCCATTGAAGATTCTGATGTATGCATTCTTATGCTGGATGCCACAACAGGACTTGAAAGTCAGGACCTCAGCATACTTCAATTAGTATTAAGAAGAAGTAAAGGAATTTTGGTTGTTGTGAATAAGTGGGATCTTATTGAAAAGGAAACGAATACAGCCCGTGACTTTGAACAAGTCATTCGTCAAAAAATGGCGCCGTTTACAGACGTACCTATCATGTTTATTTCTGTACACGACAAACAACGGATTTATAAAGCTATAGAATCTGCATTGCAGGTGGCTGAAAACAGAGCACGTAAAATTCCTACTTCTCAATTAAATGAATTGATCGAAGCTGCGATTCAGAAACAACCACATCCAAGTTTCCGCGGTCACCTGATCAAAGTTAAATATGCTACCCAGTTACCAACGAAATATCCTGCTTTCGCTCTTTTCTGTAATTATCCTGAAGAAGTAAAACCGAACTACAGGAACTTCCTGGAAAACCAGATCAGGGAAGCATTTTCATTTACCGGGTCACCGATCCGTATATATTTCAGGCAGAAATAACAAGATTCTCCATACGCATGACCATCACAAAGACTGCTATCGAAGGTTTGGTGATTATCGATCCCGGTGTGTATACCGATGAGCGAGGCTATTTTTTTGAAACATACCATAACCAACGCTATGATCTTCCTGGTGCATCCCCTTTTGTCCAGGACAATGAAGCTAAATCTAACAAGGGTGTTTTGAGAGGCCTTCATTTTCAACAAGGTGACCATGCACAAGGAAAATTGGTACGGGTTGTTACAGGAGCAGTGTATGATGTAGCCGTTGACATCAGAAAAGGTTCGGCAACATATGGAGAGTGTTTTGGATTGATCCTTTCCGGAGAAAATAAAAGGCAACTATGGGTGCCACGTGGTTTCGCCCATGGATACCTCGTCCTTGAAGACAACACCATCTTTTCCTATAAATGTGATAATTATTACCACAAGCCTTCGGAGCATGGTATTCGGTATAATGATCCCACTATCGGTATTTCCTGGCCGGAGGTAGATCTTCCTTTAGTCATTTCTGAAAAAGATTTGCTCTTAGGATCACTAGCAGATTTGATATCATGAAATCTGTAATCATTAGCGGTGCCGGCGGACAATTAGGAAAAGCTTTTATTGAAAATTTATCTTTTACGGAAGGCTATAGTGTTTATTCTTTTGACCGGGGACAACTAGACATAGCCGATAAAGACAAAATCGAAAGGATACTTTCAACCTTACCCCAGGTGAGGTATTGGATCAACTGTGCTGCTTACACAAAAGTAGATGATGCTGAAAAAAATAAAGAGAAAGCAGACTTGTATAACGCTGTAGCACCTGGGTATATAGCAGGTGCATGTGAGAAAAACGGTGTGCATTTGATCGATTTTTCTTCTGATTATGTTTATCACAATCAATTACGCAGACCTCTTTTGGAAACAGATCCAACTGAGCCTAAAGGAGTTTACGCACAGTCAAAAAGGAAAGGAGAATTAGCCATCCAGGCATCAGGAGTGAGTTATTCCATTCTTCGCACATCGTGGGTTTACGGACCCGGAGGCCAGAATTTTGTCAACACCATGCTTCGTCTTGGAAAAACAAAAACCCACCTTCGAATTGTAGGCGATCAACTTGGAGCACCAACCTTTACGCATGATATAGTAGATGCAGTTAAAGAACTTATTCAACTGCACAAATCCGGAAATCGGGAAGACATTCAAGGTATCTTCAATTTTGCCAATGCAGGTGAGGTTACCTGGGACAATTTTGCAAGAACCATTTTTGACTTTACCGGTATAAAATGTGAAGTGGAAAGCATCACTACTGAAGAATATGGTGCTCCTGCGCCCCGACCTGCCTATAGTGTCCTGAATTGTGACAAGATTTCAAAGCTTCTCGAAAACCCTATCCCTCATTGGGAAAATGCACTCCATCGCTTTCTAAAAATCAATCCCTAACCTGGAAAGGGCTGAAAATGTCTTTTTCCTTCCAATTGGGATAATAGCTTCACAATTTCATGAAGAAGGTGGCTAGACATGCCCTATTTGCCCAACTTTCAGCCATTTAATTTCGTTATTCCCTATATTTAACTCCATATATGGGCAAGTTTAAGGTTCTGGTCATTCTGTTGAGCCTGTGGTCGATCCATGACCTCAGTGCCACACATAATCGTGCAGGTGAAATCACGATTCGCCAGATAGGAGACCTCACCATAGAAGTCACTGTTACCACCTATACCAAAACAAGCAGCACCCAGGCCGACCGAGATAGTGTCAGAGTCTATTGGGGGGATGGCAGCTATGAATTCGTTTTCAGAACAAATGGGGAGGGAACACCTCTAGATAATAACCGAAAGCTGAATTACTATGTAGCAACTCATACCTATCCTGGTAGAGCAACCTATACCATCTCCATGATGGATCCCAACCGAAACGGAGGTATCCTGAATGTCAATCCTCCAAATTCTGAAGGCGTTCCATTTTATATCGAAGCAACTTACACATTCCTGAATCCTCAATTCCAGGGCTATAACAATACAGCTACACTACTCCAACCACCAATTGATTTCGCATGCGTGGGAAAACGTTACATACACAATCCTAATGCATTTGATGTAGATGGAGACAGTCTTGCTTTCGAGTTTATTGTTCCTCTCCAGGATAGCGGTGTAAACGTTCCTAATTATATCTGGCCTCAACAAATTGAACCTGGTCTGGATAATGTCATGACGCTTGACCCGATCACCGGGGATTTGGTATGGGTATCTCCTCAGATTGCAGGCGAATACAACATTGCCTTCCTCGTCAAAGAATATAGAGGCGGTGCCTTGATCAGCACCTTCATTCGAGATATGCAAATCCTGGTGTTATTATGCGAAAACAACCCACCAGAGATTTCTGCCATTGAAGAAGTTTGCCTCGTAGCAGGTGAATCACTTACCGTTACTATTAATATATCAGATCCAGACGTTGGTCAATTGGTCAAAGTTTCCGCTTCGGGTGGTCCATTCGAAATTGAAGGCAACATGGCCCAACTCGATGATGGCCCAGGTGGCTTTCAGGATCAACCTTTTCAAGCAACCCTGACATGGACACCACGCTGTGAACAAATCAGAGAACAACCATACACAGTCATCATCAAGGCTGTAGATAATTTCTTCGACACAACAGGCCTTGTCGATCTCTTTGCGATTAATATCAAAGTAATTGGTCCTCCACCTTTAGGCGTGGAACTACAAAACGCAGATGATGCCTTACATCTGTCCTGGGATCTGCCATACATGTGCGATACTGCCGCAAATAATTACTTCAAAGGATTTTCTATTTGGAAACGCACTGGAAGTAATCAATTCGTCATGGATTCGTGTGAAACCGGATTAGATGGCAGGGGGTATACAAAGATCGCGGCCAACTGGAAAGGAACAGCCAATGGAAGATATTTCTATGAAGACAAAGACATTGCAGGAGAAGGAAGTTATTGTTACAGGATATTAGCTGAATTTGCACTCTCTACACCATCTGGACAACCATACCTCCGAGTTGAAAGTATTCCATCAGATGAAGCATGCCTGAGAGCCAGGGCAGACAGGCCACTTATCACAAAAGTTTCTGTAGATGAAACAGATGCCACTACCGGGCAAATAACTATCAAATGGATTAAACCTGATCCTGCCGCATTAGACACGCTGACAGTGACTGGACCATACCGATATAAATTAATGCGGGCAGATGGCATCACTGGCACATCGTTTAATGCTGTACCTGGAGGAGAATTTTCCTCTGCCACGTTTTCAGGTTTGAAGGACAGCATGTTTGTAGATAAAAATCTTGATACCAGGAATCAGGGTTACAATTACAGGTTGGATTTCTTTACTGGTACAGGCCAGGCTTTATATGGCTCATCACAACCAGCTTCATCTGTATTTCTCACCGCGCTGCCATCAGATCAGGCAAGTTTACTTTCCTGGGAATATCTGGTCCCATGGGATAATTATGAATTTGAAATTTATCGCAGTGATGTAGGGGGGCCTTTCAACCTGGTGGGCACAACAAACGACGAAACATTCAAAGATGTAAACGGTGTTCTCAATGGTGTTGAATATTGTTACAGAATTATTGCCTTAGGAGATTACGGTTTGGATATGGTTCCTGCACCTCTGGTTAACCAATCTCAGGAAACTTGCGTTATTCCCCAAGACAATGTTGCGCCATGTTCTCCTATTGTAAGCGTAACAAACATTTGCGATGAAGCTTCTCCTGAAATTCCTGCAGATGCATTTTCAAATTATGTCACCTGGCAATTACCTTGCGGAGACGGTGACGTAGCTTATTACATCATCTATTATATTGATCATCTAGGTGGTGATTTTGTTGAAGTGGGCAGAGTGGATTATCCTGAAAATGAATTTGAACACAAACCTGGTGAAAAGATAGCAGGATGCTATTCTGTGGTTGCAGTTGACTTTAATGGCAACCAAAGTATTTCATCACAACCGGTATGCGTAGAAAACTGCCCCATATTTGAATTACCGAATGCATTTACACCAAACGGGGATGGTCAAAATGATATCTTCAAACCTTATCGGTCCAGGTTTATTGAAACCATCGATTTCAAAGTATTTAACCGCTGGGGACAAGTAGTATTTACGACTACCGATCCACAAATAAATTGGAATGGCGGAAACAATTCAGGAAAGGAAGTATCTGATGGTGTTTACTTTTATACGTGTCAGGCTTATGAAAGTCTTTCTGAAACTCCTATCGTATTATCCGGTTACATTGAACTCATCCGAGGCTAGTTAGGAAAGCCCTTTCATGCTTACCTTTGCGATCATCATCCAAGCTATATGTTTTCAGGTATTGTGAAGGCTGTCGGTAAAGTTGTTTCTGTTCATGAGCAGGGTACAACCTTACGCATAGTTATCTCCTCCCCTCTTTCTAGTGAGTTAACCATCGATCAGAGCATCGCTCACAATGGCGTTTGCCTGACTGTGGTTAAAGTGCATGATGGAATGCATGAAGTACAAGTGGTAGAGGAGACACTTTCAAAAACAACCCTCCGAACTATCAAAGCAGGTGATTTCATCAACCTTGAACGATCTATTACCTCTACTACCCTTTTGGATGGACATCTTGTACAAGGCCATGTAGATACGATTTTAAAATGCCTGAAGATTCATGATAACCATGGAAGTTGGAATATCACTTTCAACCTACCTCATGAACATGCAGGCCTTGTTATTCCTCATGGCTCCATTTGCCTTGATGGTGTTAGTCTCACAGTTGCTAATCTTCACTTTGATAGTTTTGAAGTCGCCATCATCCCCTACACTTTTGAAAACACCATCTTCAAACATCTTCGCGAAGGAGATTATGTCAATGTTGAATTTGACCTCATCGGTAAATATCTTCTACGGCAAGTAGAACTAAGAAAAAGCAAATAAAAAAGGGCAGGTTTTCACCTGCCCTTTTTTTATTTAAACAATCTGCATCACGCTATGCGCGATACTCCTAGTTTTCATCATCATACAAACGCTCAACATACTCTTCACCATCCTTTGATTTCACTAACAAGGTTTCATACCTGAAGACACCTGTACCTGCAGGAATACGTTTTCCTACAATTACATTTTCCTTCAAACCTTGCAGATCATCACGCTTGGCTGCAATAGCCGCGGTGCTGAGTACTTTGGTAGTTTCCTGGAAGGAAGCTGCAGAAATCCAGCTCTTTGTTCCAAGTGAAGACCTTGTGATCCCTTGCAGCATCGTGCTCGATGTTGCAGCCACAGCATCCCTGAACTCCATAACCTTTTGGTCATTACGTTTCAAGAATGAATTCTCTTCACGGATCTGGCGCAAGGTCACTACTCCACCTGCATTGTATTTCTTAGAGTCACCTGGTTCAGTGATCACTTTACGATCAAATATCAGGTCATTCTCTTCAAAGAAATCATGACGATCAACAGACTCTCCCTGGAGGAAACTTGTATCTCCCGGATCCACAATCAACACTCGACGCATCATCTGGCGAACAATCACCTCGATGTGTTTGTCATTGATAGCAATACCCTGTGAGCGATAAACTTCCTGTATACCATTTACCAGGTAAGACTGTACAGCAAATGGTCCTTTGATCGCAAGAATATCACCAGGCGCAATGGAACCATCTGAAAGTGCCATTCCAGCGCGCACAAAGTCTCCTTCCTGTACAAGCAAGTGCTTGGACAATCCGATCAGGTATTTGCGGCTTTGGTCAGTCTTCTCATCTACCACATACATCTCACGATTACCACGTTTGATGCTTCCAAATTTCACAACACCATCGATTTCTGATACTACTGCAGGGTTGGATGGATTACGTGCTTCAAACAACTCCGTAACACGTGGCAGACCCCCGGTAATATCCTGGATCTGGCTTGTCTTACGTGGGATCTTCACGATGATCTTACCGGCAGTGATTTCATCACCATCTGATACGTTGATATAAGATCCTACCGGAAGGTTGTAGTTACGCAACTCTTCCCCATCTTTTGAAATGATGCTGATGATAGGAATCTTCTTCTTATTCTTTGATTCAATAATTACTTTCTCTTCGTAACCTGTCTGGTCATCACGCTCTGTTCTGAACGTCACCCCTTCTTCTACAGAATCGTATTTAACGATACCTGCGAATTCAGTGATGATCACAGCGTTGAAAATATCCCAGTGGCAGATCATTTCACCTTTCTTCACCTTCTGCTTATCCTTCACCATGATCTTCGCACCGTAAGGAATGTGGTGTGATACATACACACGGCCACCTTCCGGATCAGTGATCTTGATTTCACCAGACCTTGAGATAACCACTTCTTGCTTTCCATCATCATCCTCAAACTTCACAGTACGGATATCTTCAAACTCAAGAACACCGTCAAACTTGGAAACAAGTTCAGACTCTTTCTTAGAGAGTGAAGCAATACCACCCACGTGGAACGTACGAAGTGTAAGCTGTGTACCAGGCTCACCGATACTCTGTGCAGAGATGATACCTACAGCATCACCCATTTCAGCGATACGTCCAGTCGCAAGATTTTTGCCATAACATTTCGCACATGTACCACGCTTGCTCTCGCAAGTAAGTACGGAACGAATGGTTACTTTCTCAATTCCTATTACTTCAATCCTATCGGCAATTGTTTCAGTGATATACTCACCTGCACCAACGATTAATTCGTCAGTCACTGGATTCAGAATGTCATACAATGAATACCTACCCTGAGTCCTTGAAGCAAGACTTTCAATGATTTTCTCATTATCCTTCAAAGCAGAAGTCTCGATACCACGCAATGTTTCGCAATCTTCTTCCATCACGACCACATCCTGGGCAACATCCACAAGACGACGAGTTAGGTAACCTGCATCAGCTGTCTTGAGCGCTGTATCCGCAAGACCTTTACGAGCACCGTGTGTAGAGATAAAGTATTCCTGTACGCTCAATCCATCAAGGAAGTTTGAAAGGATCGGGTTTTCAATAACCGCCCTACCAGTATCCCCTGATTTTCTTGGCTTAGCCATAAGTCCTCTCAAACCGCAAAGCTGCTTGATCTGGTTCTTAGAACCTCTCGCACCAGAATCCAACATCATGAATACAGAGTTGAATCCCTGGTTGTGCACAGACAACTCCTTCATCAGACTCTCTGTGATCTTGTTGTCAGCATATGTCCATTTGTCAATGGTCTGGTTGTATCGCTCGTTCTCTGTGATCAAACCCATGTTGTAGTTAGCAAATACTTCATCTACATCATCCTGGGCTGATTTCAACGTCTCTTCTTTAATAGAAGGAGTGATCAGGTCTCCGAGTTTAAATGATAATCCCGCTCTGAACGCCCAGCTAAATCCTAGATCTTTAATATCATCAAGGAATGCAGCTGTTCTCGGGAAATTGGTACGGGTAAGAATATCCCCGATCACTTTCCTAAGGTTCTTCTTGGTCAGAAGGATGTTGATATATGGAACAGTCTCAGGCACTACTTCATTGAAGAGTACTTTACCTGTTGTGGTCTCAATAAGCTTAGTAACAAGATTTCCGTTTTCATCTTCTACTCTTGCACGAACCTTGATCAACGCATGGAGATCGAGTCTACCTTCATTATGTGCAATTACTACTTCTTCTGCACTGTAGAAAATTTTTCCTTCACCTTGAACCTTAGTTCCATTCTCAGTTCTACGCTCTTTTGTCAGGTAATAGAGTCCAAGTACCATGTCCTGTGAAGGAAGGGTAACTGGTGATCCATCCTGAGGGTTAAGCATGTTGTGTGATGCAAGCATCAACAACTGTGCTTCAAGAATAGCTGCCTGGCCAAGTGGCACGTGTACTGCCATCTGGTCACCGTCAAAGTCAGCGTTGAACGCTGTACATACTAACGGGTGCAACTGAATAGCTTTTCCTTCCACCAACTGTGGTTGGAAAGCCTGGATAGAAAGTCTGTGCAGTGTAGGAGCCCGGTTCAGAAGAACTGGGTGTCCTTTCAATATATTTTCCAGGATGTCCCAGATCACAGGCTCTTTACGATCAACTAATTTCTTTGCGGATTTCACTGTTTTTACAATACCTCTTTCAATCAACTTACGAATGATAAAAGGTTTGAAAAGCTCAGCAGCCATACCCTTTGGAATACCGCACTCATGCAGCTTCAGAGTTGGTCCTACTACGATCACTGTACGACCAGAGTAGTCAACACGTTTTCCAAGAAGATTCTGACGGAAACGTCCTTGTTTTCCTTTGAGAATATCACTCAATGATTTCAACGCACGTCCACCTTCTGCTTTTACTGCATTTGATTTTCTTGAGTTGTCAAACAAGGAGTCAACAGCCTCCTGCAGCATTCTCTTCTCATTACGAAGGATTACTTCAGGTGCCTTGATTTCCAATAATCTCTTAAGACGGTTGTTACGAATAATAACCCTTCTGTAAAGATCATTCAAATCCGAACTGGCAAAACGACCACCATCCAAAGGAACCAATGGACGAAGCTCCGGTGGTATTACCGGAAGATATTGGATCACCATCCACTCAGGACGGTTTTCTGTATGCATGTTTCCTTCACGGATAGCCTCTACTACGCGCAACCTTTTTAATGCTTCAGACTTACGCTGTTGCGAAGTTTCTGTAGCAGATTGGTGACGGAGGTTATCTGAAAGTTTCTTTAGATCAATATTGGCAAGGAGATCAAAGATCGCCTCAGCACCCATCTTGGCAATAAACTTGTTTGGATCATTATCGTCCAGCATTTGATTGCCTTCTGGTAATGTATCGAGTACATCAAAGTATTCTTCCTCAGTAAGAAGATCCATCTGATCTACACCATCCTCAGTTTTAACACCAGCCTTGATCACCACATACCTTTCATAGTAAATGATGGACTCAAGGTTTTTGGACGATAATCCAAGGATATAACCAATCTTGTTAGGAAGGGATTTGAAAAACCAGATATGAACTACAGGCACCACCAGTTTGATGTGGCCCATACGTTCACGCCTTACTTTTTTCTCTGTCACTTCTACCCCACAACGATCGCACACGATACCCTTATAGCGAATACGTTTGTACTTTCCACAGTAACATTCGAAATCTTTGACCGGGCCAAAGATCCGCTCGCAAAACAATCCATCACGTTCAGGTTTATATGAACGGTAGTTGATTGTTTCCGGTTTCAGTACCTCGCCATAAGAACGTTCCAGGATATCATCCGGAGACGAAAGGCTCAGCGAGATGCTGCGGAAAAATTGCTTTTGTTTGACGTGCTTCTTTTTCAGAGACATAGTCTATAGCTGTATTAAGAATAGAGTGAAATCAATCAAATTTTACATCAAGGGCTAAGCCGCGAAGCTCATGCACCAATACATTGAAACTCTCCGGAATGTGTGGCTCCGGCATATTGTCACCTTTAACGATGGCTTCGTATGCTTTTGCTCTTCCGATGATATCATCCGATTTGACCGTAAGTAATTCCTGCAGGATGTTGGATGCACCATAAGCTTCAAGTGCCCAAACTTCCATTTCACCAAAACGCTGACCACCAAATTGTGCTTTACCACCAAGAGGTTGCTGCGTGATGAGCGAGTAAGGACCGATAGACCTGGCGTGCATCTTATCATCAACCATGTGCGACAGTTTCAGCATGTAGATCACACCTACTGTTGCACGCTGATGGAAACGGTCACCCGTATTTCCATCATAGAGATAAGTTTGACCCAACTCTGGTAATCCGGCTTCGATGATCTGGCCCTGGATTTCATCAAGTGCTGCACCATCGAAAATCGGTGTTGCATACTTCACGCCCAGTTTCTCACCAGCCCAACCTAATACCGTTTCAAAGATCTGTCCCAGGTTCATACGGGAAGGTACACCCAGTGGGTTGAGTACGATATCTACCGGAGTTCCATCCTCAAGGAATGGCATGTCCTCCTGGCGAACAATTTTAGAAACGATACCCTTATTACCGTGACGACCAGCGATCTTATCACCCACTTTCAACTTACGTTTGCGTGCGAGATAAACCTTAGCCAGTTTCAATACACCTGGTGGCAACTCGTCACCGATGCTGATATTGAAACTTTCACGTTTGTATCGTCCAATTTCTTCGTTCACCTTGATGCTGTAATTATGCAGCAATCTTGATATCAAACCATCTGTGTGCTTATCACCTGTCCAACCGGTATAGTCAATCTGGCTGAAATCAATCGTCTTAAGCACCTTAGGTGTAAACTTGTTTCCTTTGTTGATGACCACTTCTCCGTAGATGGATTTTACACCATTGGAACTCTGTCCTTTGATCAGGATAGAAAGTTTGTCAATCAATAATGTCTTCAACTCATTGATCGCTACGGCATGTTTATCATCAAGTTGATCGATAAGCTTCTTCTCTTGAGCTTTCTGGAATTTATCCTTCTTTGCACGAGCGAAAAGTTGTTTATCGATAACAACACCATCTGTAGATGGAGGAGCTGTAAATGAAGCATCTTTAACATCACCTGCCTTGTCACCAAAGATGGCGCGAAGAAGTTTTTCTTCAGGTGTAGGATCTGTTTCTCCCTTTGGTGTGATTTTACCAATCAGGATATCGCCTTCATTTACTGCAGCACCAACGCGGATGATACCGTTTTCGTCAAGGTCTTTTGTTGCTTCCTCACTTACGTTTGGAATATCATTCGTCAATTCTTCTTCACCAAGTTTTGTATCACGCACTTCAAGCTCAAAGCTTTCGATGTGTACAGAAGTAAAGATGTCTTCTTTAACGATACGCTCAGAGACCACGATAGCATCCTCAAAGTTGTAACCCTTCCATGGCATGAAAGCCACTTTCAGGTTTTGCCCGAGTGCGAGTTCGCCCTTCTCTGTCGCATAACCATCGCAAAGGATTGTACCTTCTTTAACACGGTCACCTTTCTTAACGATTGGTTTCAGGTTAATACAGGTTCCTTGGTTGGTGCGTTGGAACTTAGTGAGGTAGTATGTTTTCAGATCATCTTCAAAGCTGACCAATTGATCTTCCTCAGAACGGTCATATTTGATAGTGATCCTTGTTGAATCTACATATTGAACGATACCAGGACCTTCTGCATTGATAAGCATGCGGCTGTCTTGGGCCACCTTTGCCTCAAGACCTGTTCCAACGATTGGAGAAGCAGGTTTGATCAATGGCACTGCCTGACGTTGCATGTTTGATCCCATCAAAGCACGGTTAGCATCATCGTTCTCAAGGAAAGGAATCAGGGAAGCAGATACACCAACAATCTGATTTGGTGCTACATCCATGTATTCAATTTCTTCTGGGCCTAACATTGGGAAATCACCATGCTCTCTTGACTTGATTCTATCGGTCATGAAAAGACCGGTTTTATCAATCGGAGTATTCGCTTGTGCGATTTTCAGGTAATCCTCTCCTTCTGCAGTGAGGTATTCAGCGTGACCTTTCAGTACCACTTTACCATCAGTAACACGACGGTAAGGTGTTTCAAGGAATCCCATCTTGTTAATCTTTGCGTGAACGCAAAGTGTAGAGATAAGACCGATGTTTGGACCTTCAGGAGTTTCAATCGTACAAAGACGTCCGTAGTGGGAGTAGTGTACGTCCCGAACCTCAAAACCTGCACGCTCACGTGAAAGACCACCTGGGCCGAGGGCGGAGATCCTACGCTTGTGCGTGATCTCTGACAATGGATTCGTCTGGTCAAGGAATTGAGACAACTGGCTCGTTCCAAAAAATGAATTGATAACAGAAGAAAGTGTACGCGCATTGATCAGGTCAATAGGTGTAAATACCTCATTGTCCCGAACGTTCATACGCTCACGGATTGTCCTGGCCATTCTTGCGAGACCAACACCAAACTGAGCATAGAGCTGCTCTCCTACTGTTCTTACACGCCTGTTTGACAAGTGATCGATATCATCAAGCTCAGCTTTCTGATTAGTAAGACTAACCAGGTACTTCACGATGGAGATGATATCTTCTTTTGTCAATACCAGTGTCTCTTTATCGATATTGATGCCGAGCTTACGGTTGATTTTGTAACGGCCTACATCACCAAGGTTATAACGCTTGTCAGAGAAGAACAACTTGTCGATGATACCACGTGCTGTTTCTTCATCTGGGGGGTCTGATCCCCTGAGTTGGCGGTAGATATATTGAACAGCTTCCATTTCGGAGCTGGTCGGATCTTTCTGAAGTGTATTGTAAATGATCGAGTAATCTTCTCCAATATCTTCGCGCTGGAGAATGATCGTTGATTCATTTGCTTCGAGGATCATGTCGATGTGATCTTCATCAATGATGACATCACGCTCGAGGATGATCTCATTACGTTCGATGGTTACCACCTCAGCGGTATCCTCATCTACGAAGTCTTCTGTCCACTTGCGGAGAATACGTGCAGCAAGCTTGCGGCCGATTGCTTTCTTCAGCGTAGCCTTGCTTACTTTCACTTCTTCTGCAAGTTCAAACAAACTCAGGATCTCGCGATCTGAATCAAAACCGATTGCTCTCAACAAGGTCGTTACCGGGAATTTCTTCTTGCGGTCGATGTAAGCATACATCACGTTGTTGATATCGGTCGCAAATTCCATCCAGGCTCCTTTGAAAGGAATAACCCTGGCAGAATAAATTTTAGTACCGTTAGGGTGATATGACTGGCTGAAGAATACACCAGGTGACCTGTGTAGCTGAGAAACGATTACGCGCTCTGCTCCATTGATCACGAAGGTTCCCTTCGGGGTCATGTAAGGAATATTTCCTAAGAATACATCCTGAACGATGGTTTCAAAGTCGATGTGCTCCTCATCGTTACAAGAAAGTCTGAGTTTGGCTTTGAGTGGCACACTGTAGGTTAACCCACGGTGCATACATTCTTCAATCTTGTACCTCGGCGGATCGATAAAGTAGTCAAGGAACTCCAGTACGAAGATGCTTCTGGCATCTGATATAGGGAAGTTCTCCTGAAACACTTTATAGAGACCCTCACTGTTCCTGTTCTCTGGGGTTGTTTCCAATTGGAAAAACTCCTGGAACGATTTCAGCTGGATCTCCAGGAAGTCCGGATATTGAGTATTAAGGTCAATTTTACCAAAATTGACTCTATCTTTTGTGTGTGCTTTTACGACTGCGTTACCGGCCATGGATGGTTACGATTTAGGATGAAAACTCTCTTGAGCCAAATTCATGCTGACATAAATAGCTGAGCCGGAAGATGGTTGACACCCTCCGGCTAAGCCTTGTATGAATACAATGGAATATCTCAATGATGCACCTTTAGTTTTGGTGATATCAGTTTAAGATGAAGTAATGTAGGTTTCCCCAGGTCGCGCTTACTTGAGCTCCACTTCTGCACCAGCAGCTTCGAGAGCAGCTTTAACAGAACTAGCTTCGTCTTTAGGTGCGCCTGTTTTCAGCATCGCAGGAGCAGCATCTACCAGGTCCTTAGCTTCTTTAAGCCCGAGTCCTAATAAAGTCTTTACCTCCTTAACTACTTGAAGTTTGTTGCCACCGGCATTCTTCAAGAAGATGTCGAATTCGGTCTTCTCAGCTGGAGCAGCGGCTTCTCCGCCTCCTGCACCTGGAGCTGCAGCAACAGCTACAGCAGCAGCTGCAGGCTCAATGCCGTAGTCAGATTTCAGAATGGCTGCGAGTTCGCTTACTTCCTTTACGGTTAAGTTGACCAACTGTTCGGCTAATGATTTAACGTCTGCCATGTTTTTGTTTTTTTAAAGTAATTGTCAAAAATGAATGAATGTATATGAAAACTTGGAAGCCTTAGGATGCACGCTCTTCAAGTGTCTTAACCAATCCGGCAATCGTACTACCCCCTGATTTAAGGGCAGAGATAACGTTCTTGGCAGGAGACTGAAGAAGCATGATGATTTCTCCAACAAGTTCTTCTTTGGATTTAAGTGAGATCAGGGTATCCAGATTCTCATCTCCAAAGAAAACACTGCTGTCGATGTAAGCTGCTTTCAGCACAGGCTTTTTACCATCCTTACGAAACTCTTTGATGAGTTTAGCAGGTAGGTTTGCGGTCTGTGTAAGCATGATAGCGGTTGGCCCTTCAAGTGCAGAGTAAACGGGAGCAAATCCACGCTCTTCTCCTAAACTTTCCATGGCTTTACGCGCTAGCGTATTTTTCACGACGGTCATTTCAATGCCCTTCTGAAAACACATGCGGCGGAGTTTGTTAACTTCTGCCACGGTCATTGAAGACGCATCGGTGAAATAGATAAAGGAACTATTGTCGAATTTTTCGCGCAATTCCTGAATGACCTGATTTTTTTCTTGTTTGTTCATCTTATTATGAATTTAGACGATCTGCTTGTGGAGGATGGCCGATCAGGTTAAACAACTTTAGGATCTATATTAATCCCTGGACTCATGGTAGAGGCAACAGAGATCGTCTTCATGTAGGCACCTTTTGAACTGCTTGGTTTAAGCTTCTGAATGGTGTGTAACAGTTCCAGTGCATTATCATGCAGTTTTTCTGCAGTGAAAGAAACACGGCCTACTGGAGAGTGGATGATTCCGAATTTGTCAACACGGAAGGCGATTTTACCTGCCTTTACTTCCTGTACGGCTCCGGCGATATCCATGGTTACTGTACCTGATTTTGGGTTAGGCATCAAACCACGTGGACCGAGGATTCTACCAACCTTACCAACTTGAGCCATAACAGACGGCATAGCGACGATAACGTCAATTCCAGTCCATCCATCAGCGATTTTGGTGATGTACTCATCAAGACCGGCAAAGTCAGCACCAGCATCCAAAGCTTCCTGAACTTTGTCAGGAGTACAGAGTACTAGTACTTTTTTGGTTTTACCTGTTCCGTGTGGGAGAGATACAGTTCCGCGGATCGCTTGATCGGCCTTTCTAGGGTCTACCCCCAGGCGGATGTGCAGATCTACTGATGCGTCAAATTTGGTCACATTGACTTCCTTGACGAGCTTCATGGCCTCTACGAGGTCATAAAGTTTGGCGCTATCGACTTTTTTGACAGCGATAGCCATTTTTTTGCTAAGCTTAGCCATTCAAAAACTATTTTAAAGGTTTTGGCGCAACCCGATCCAAAAGGACGGTATTACTCCCTTTTATGAAAAATGTATTATGATGTCATGCTCAACTTTCTGAGCATGATAAAGTTCATTTTCTTTAGACTTTAACCGTAATTCCTTCCGGAGGTGTTCCGGTTACGGTCAGTCCCATGCTTCTAGCTGTTCCGGCAACCATACTGATCGCTGAGGTCAGGCTGAAAGCATTTAAGTCAGCCATCTTATCTTGAGCGATAGCTGTGACCTGGTCCCAGGTCACAGAACCAACCTTCTTACGGTTTGGTTCAGCAGATCCTGATTTCACCTTAGATGCGTCGAGCAACTGTACCGCTGCTGGAGCTGTTTTCAGTTCGAACTCAAAAGACTTGTCCTTGTATACAGTAATGATTACTGGGACAAGTTTGCCGGGCAGGTCTTGCGTACGTGCATTAAAACGTTTGCAAAACTCCATGATGTTAACACCTTTGGAACCCAGGGCAGGACCTACTGGAGGAGCTGGATTGGCCGCTCCGCCTTTTACCTGCAATTTGATGAATGTTTCTATTTCCTTTGCCATAATTGACTTCAGATCTTAATGTCTAATGAACAGATTATCAAGAAGTTTTCTCTACCTGCATGAAGTTGAGCTCTACCTCAGTACCCCTGCCGAAAATCTTGACGATAACCTTTAATTTTTTCTTCTCTTCGTTTATTTCCTTGATGTCTCCAACAAAATCGTTGAACGGTCCATCAATAATTTTTACCATTTCACCTTCTATGAAGGGCTCTACCATCGACTCCACCAGGCCTTGTGAATCATCTACTTTTCCTAGCATCCGGTTGGCCTCGCTTTCCTGCATAGGAATCGGGTTTTGCCGTCCAAGAAAATGGATCACATTGGGCATGTTGGAAATACCTTGTACCATCTCTGATGAGAAACGGTCAGGGTCTGCCTCAAGTAAAATATAACCCGGCAGAATGTTGCGATCCAGGATCACCTTTTTCCCGTTACGGATCTTATACACTTTTTCTGAAGGCACGAGCACCTGGGTAACGACATCGTCCCAACCTGCCCTTTTAATTTCCAGCTCGATACGCTCTTTGATTTTGCGTTCCTTTCCGGAAATCACCCGTAATGAGTACCATTTCTTGCCTTCAGACATTCTCTGCTGAATTATATGTTGTAAAGGAGTTCAGTAATTTGCTTGCTGACTGCATCCATCAGGAGTACAATCACAGCAATGATCAATGAGCCCACCAAAACCACACGCGTACTGGCAATAAGATTGGCCCATGTAGGCCAGGTCACCTTATTGACCAGCTCGTTGTAACTCTCGATGAGATATAATTTAATTTGTTCCATCGTCTTTTGTTCTACTTGTTCCGCTCTTTTGATCTTTTAGCGGTCAACCTAATACTTTTGGCAGGGAGGACAGGAATCGAACCCGCAGCCTACGGTTTTGGAGACCGCCGCTCTACCAATTGAGCTACCTCCCTAAACCCATTTATGCCCTGACCCTCCTTTCGGAGAAACCGGGATATAAACCGGATAATTTATTCAAAAGATTCCGGCAGGGAAATCACCCTTTGGCCATTTGCCTGCCGGAATACTCATCAGTATTCACTCAATCAGTAATACTAGTCAAGAATTTCAGTTACCTGACCGGCACCAACCGTACGTCCACCCTCACGGATAGCGAAACGGAGACCTTTTTCCATAGCGATCGTATTGATCAGGGTTACTTCAAGGGCAACGTTGTCACCTGGCATAACCATTTCAACACCTTCTGGAAGTTTGCAATCTCCTGTTACGTCAGTTGTACGGAAATAGAACTGTGGACGGTAACCGTTGAAAAACGGTGTATGACGACCACCTTCATCCTTTCCAAGTACGTAAACCTCACATTTGAATTTCTTGTGTGGTTTTACTGAGTCTGGTTTGCAAATAACCATACCACGGTGGATCTGGTCTTTTTCAATACCTCTCAGCAGAAGACCTGCATTATCACCAGCTTCACCTCTGTCAAGGATCTTGCGGAACATCTCAACTCCAGTTACAGTAGATGTCAAAGGCTTCTCACCTTCTTTCATCATACCGATGATCTGGACAGTATCACTTGTATTAATTACACCACGCTCAATACGACCGGTTGCAACTGTTCCACGACCTGTGATCGAGAACACGTCTTCAACTGGCATAAGGAATGGCTTGTCAATTTCACGAACAGGATTTGGGATTTGAGAATCCACAGCATCCATCAGTTCTTTGATAGAAGCAACGCCGTTAGCTTCGCCTTCAAGAGCTTTCAATGCAGAACCTTTGATGATCGCTGAATGATTGCCATCGAATCCGTATTGCTCCAGAAGTTCACGAACTTCCATTTCAACCAATTCTAGCATTTCAGCATCATCAACTAGGTCAACTTTATTCATGAAGACCACAATTTTAGGCACACCTACCTGACGAGCAAGAAGGATGTGTTCACGTGTTTGAGGCATCGGTCCGTCAGTAGCAGCAACCACGAGGATAGCTCCGTCCATTTGAGCTGCACCTGTTACCATGTTTTTTACATAGTCAGCGTGGCCTGGACAGTCAACGTGTGCATAATGACGTGCTACAGTCTCATATTCTACGTGAGCTGTATTGATGGTGATACCTCTTTCTTTTTCTTCTGGAGCCGCATCGATTGAATCATAGGACGCTTTTTTAGCTAATCCCATGTCTGCTAATACGGAGGTTATCGCCGCGGTAAGGGTCGTCTTCCCGTGATCTACGTGACCAATCGTACCGATGTTTACGTGTGGCTTGGTCCGCTGAAAGGTTTCTTTTGCCATTGATGTTGTTTTTAAAAGATATTAATGAACGAAATACTGATTTCTATGTATGTTATTTTCAACTGATAAGCGTCTGAGCCAATGAAGGGAATTGAACCCTTGACCCCTTCCTTACCATGGAAGTGCTCTACCCCTGAGCTACATCGGCTGATACCACAACCTTTGTTGCAGCCTTTTGAGCGGGCGATGAGACTCGAACCCACGACCCTCAGCTTGGAAGGCTGATGCTCTACCAACTGAGCTACGCCCGCAAATTCATTCTTTCAATGTTGCCGTTGTGCTTTCCACTCCCACACTCACACCCACACTCACTCCGGATTCTCCGGATTTTCCACTCTCACTCCCACACAGACACCCACTCCTCATTTCACACTCACACCCACACAGACACTCACTCTGGATTGTGGGGGTAATAGGAATCGAACCTATTCAGTCTGAGACACCAGATTTACAGTCTGGCCCGGCTCTCCAGCTCCGGCGTACCCCCTCCTATATGTTTGTGCCCGACTCCCTTCCTCGTAATCGTCAGAGCCAGTAGAGGGACTCGAACCCCCGACCAGCTGATTACAAATCAGCTGCTCTACCAACTGAGCTACACTGGCTTATGATTAAGTCTTGTATCCCACACGGTAAACCGGGGACCCTACCTGACCTTTCATCTTCAATGAATTAATTTCCCTTAAATACGGGCAGGGAGTAGCGAAAGTCACATTCACCATTCAAACCGAATATTGTATTCCTTTTGATCCAGGCCTCATAATTTGATTGTATGAGGCTGTCTATCAATGAATTATATATACTTTTCCAGGGCTTTCCCCGAAAGCGAATGCAAAGATATAACTATTCTAAGATTTAAGGATGAATGGTTGCCAATAATTTTCTATGAAGAAGGCTTCGGATGATGTGACTTGACTTGTATTCGCTCTTTATGTTTAGTTAACTGGCGTTTCATGTTATCTACTACTCCATCTGTAGCAGCCTCAAAAGACTTGCTTATATCCGTGGCGATAAGGATATCTCCTGGAACCATAAGTTTCAACTCTACAACTTTATCCCTGACCTGGCCTGAGTTTTCCAATTTTAGAAATACCTGGGCATCTGTGATCCTGTCAAAAAACTGCCCAAGTTTGGAGGTTTTTCTATCAATAAAATCGATCAGTTTTTGATCCGCGTCAAAATGTACCGCTGTGATTTGCACTTTCATGTAATTGGTGTTTAATGGTGATTTAAATATGTCGTAACGTCTTGCATGATTATTTTCTGTGTTTCGAAGAAGGATGTGCCTGTTGGTACACCTCCTTGATCCTGGCAATAGAATTGTGTGTATAAACCTGGGTGGCAGCAAGGCTTGCATGCCCCAATATTTCCTTGACGGCATTTAATTCAGCACCATGATCCATCAGGTGGGTAGCCATACTATGTCTCAATACGTGAGGGCTTTTTTTATCTGCCGTTGTTACTCTTCCTACCATTTCCACTACTCTATTATAAACGAATTTTGGATAACATGGTTTACCCGAATCTGTAAGGATAACTCTCTCCTCTCCTGCCGCGACTTCGAAAACCTCTCCAGACAAAACCTTGAGCTTATTCAGTAATCGGATCACGTCCTTGTTGACCGGAACCTGCCTGTATTTTCGTCCTTTACCTTTAATACGCAGCATACCCCTGGATGGATCAACATCCGGCCAGGAAAGGTTTATAAGTTCACTTCTACGTAATCCGGAACCGTATAATAAAGCAATAATAGCCTGATCCCTTATGCCTTTGAATCCAGGTGTTGTTTCACCTGCGGACAGAGAATCCCACAATTGGCTAATTGTTTTTTCAGGTAAAACCTTAGGTAAACGTTCTGGAACTTTTGGAAGGATTACTTTCTGAAGAGGATTGAATGAAATCAGCTCTTTTCGGCGCAGCCATTTATATAAATGCGTCAAGGAAGACAATTTACGTCTTACAGTCAATGTACCTGCCTTCTGATGGATTAAATAAACGGCCCAACTTCTGATATGCTGATGACTGACTTTCGTTACATCTTCCTCCCCATATTGCATGTGGAGGTATGAGGCAAACTGACGGGCATCACTCAAATATCCTTCAAATGTGTGCGCTGAATATCTTTTTTCATATTTCAGGTAATCTCCAAATCCCGTCAACAGTGCTTCCTGATTCAAACTTTTGTCTTGATGGCTTCGTAGTATTCTATCATGAAATGTACCAACTTTTTCAACGCAAGTCAAGTTAAAAAACAGCAGGATGCGAAAAAAGTGCCTTTTAGGCCATAAATAAAAAAAGGCCACCCTGTTCAGGTGGCCTTATCTATTGTCTGTCTGGACTTTATATCAATGTTCGTCCTCCAGGAAACCAGTACGGCGATAACCAGAAAGGAAGTAAGGTCCATCAGGACCTCCATCAGGAAATTCCTCAACAAACTGGAATACACTAAGCGTATCTATTTCAAATTCTATTTCCAAAGGATCCAGAGTTACGGTATCAATTGATAACGTATCAAAATTCCAGGCAACCACCTGATAAGCACTCAGATAATACAATCCTGTAGCAGAAAAAGCAATGCTATCGGCAGTAGTTAAGGATGGAACATGAGCCACACCTGGAAAAACTTTACCATCGGTTATTATCATATACTTCGGAACTGATCCAATAGTATCTATTGTCCCAATCGGCTTGTAAGGTGACGTCTCCGGCTTATCATAAATATCATTTAGCACTGTATCACTTGAAAAAGTCAAGGTTGACAGGTCTACATTTACTATTGAGTTAAAGCCCCAGAAATTTCCATCGTCTTTTATACGGATTTGATCTGCCGTATTAGCTGCGGTATTGGAAATGGTGACAAGGCTGTAATCAGTCTCTAATTCTCCATCTGGCAATGTGAACCGTTGGGTATAATATTCGCCAGATATAGCCTCAGTCGCTGTACCTCCTGGATCTGGATCATCTCCGAGATCACAGGACATAATGCCAAAAGACAAAGAAAGTAGTAATATCAATAATTTATTTTTCATACGTCAATTGTTTAGAGGTGAATTAAAGTGCCACCTGGGTTAATGTAACATCAAATTTATAACCGGCATCCCAGGTACTTTCAAACTTAACTTGCTTGTTGGCAGGATCCACCGTCATAGTTGTAATTTCGACTCCTCCTCCAAAAGCTCCAACAGGAACTGGTCCACTGAACGTGAAAGAATTACCAGGAATGCTATTTGCTGTTACGACAGCTCCATATGCCCGGTAACCATCACCATAAGCTCTTCCAAATTCATAATAACCACCGATTGCGTCGGAAATTTCATATTGATTATCACCTACTTTACGAATCAGGACATACTCCATGTCAAAATACTGTGGATTGACAACACCACTTCTGATGACGGTAGATGTATAAAGTCCTTCAATGCTGTTCACCAGGTCACCTGTACAGGCTACCCAAAAGGTACGCACAACTTCGCCGGCAAAACCATCCTGGTTTACTGCGGAGGAAGTCTCCACATAAATATCTGCTTTGTTGATATCTACAGATGGAACTGAGCCTGAAATCCCTTTTGTTTTAACATCAACAGGAAGTGGATTCCCTCCCTCAGTAGCCGTGATAGGAAAAATCTGAAAATCAGAGTTGCAAGGAATTATAGCCTGGTTAACACCATCATACTCGAAAGTAGGAAAGTAGGTGATCCTGGAAATCCCTGAAACTTCCGGCTCATTATCGCAACTGGAGATCATGATCATCAGTCCGAAGAGTAAGGAGAATTTGGCTAGATTAAGTATGTTTTTCATAGACTTATATTTTTTAAAATGATTATTGAGCCCACCATACTGGTACCGTGAGAGGTACCTCAGCTGGTATATTCTGGTTGGTATTACGTTCACTTTCCGGATAGACCAATCGTTGTGGGAACGCTCCATTGGTTTTTCCTCCTACAGAATAGGTAAATGTACCCGGTACATAATTTGCCGGTGGGTTAAAAGGATCAATTTCAGCGGGATCAGCAATATGTGGAATTCCTGTACGCAGGTGATCCCAGAAAGCTTCATATCCCCGATAAACCATTGATGCCCATTTCTGAGTCATGATCGCTTCGATATTCTCATCCAAAGAACCATTTGGATAAGCATAACCTGCAGCTAATAAAGCAGAACAATCAACACCCATTCTTGAGCAAGCACCGTTAACACCTTCATCATAGTAACCTTGAGCTTCACCAGCACTACCATAACGGGCATGTGCTTCGGCTAACATAAAGCTTACTTCATCTACACTGAAGAAATAAACAGGTTGATCAGGAAAAAGGTTGGCTACATCAGGCTGCTGCTCGGCTACAACGGGTGTAGGAGCATCAAACCATCCTTGCCATAATCCAAAGTGACCGGTCGTGCCAGGAGTAAAATAGGCATCTAACCTTGGGTCATCATTCTCGACCAACCAGGAAATAAAGGTGTGACTTCCACGAAGGTTTGTCTTAACGTTAAGTTGTCTTACGTTCGATTCGTAGATAGGTGTGCTTTTATCAGGTAGATCTGTGAAAATATCCAGTTTTGCATCCTGGGTAAGAAAAGTTCCACTACCTAATAAATCCGCAATAGCAGTACCTGCTTCAGCATTGTTCACTTTAGTTTGACGTAACCAAAGTTTTAACTTCAGTGTATTGGCGAAATCAATCCATGCTGCAACTTGATCGTCTCTTTCAAGAGAACCAAAAACAAAATCAGAAGGTACCTGTAACACATTGGCCAATGTAAAATCATGAGCTAAAGCAGCATCAATTCTTGTAATAAGATCTGCATAGATGACTTCACCGCTCTGATATGTTGGAGCGAGATTACCATTCTCTCCTCCTAATGCATCGGTATAAGGAATCTCGTTATACCAATCTGCAAGAATCTGGTAAGCATACGCCGTGAGGCAAACTGCCTGAAGATTCAGGTTCCAATTTTCCTTCAGTGTAGCTTCTTTTTCAATTAAGTCTAAGTCAACCAAAGCCCCGGCATACATTTCCGACCAAGCGACCTGGTAATCGAGACGAGTCAGGTCATACCTGTCTTCATCTCTGTATTGACTGGCCACGTGGCTTTGTGCCCAATGCTGAGCCCAAAGGCCTCCCACAACTGCGTAATCGGCGTTGAGGGCTACAGCCATGTTCAATTGTGCTGATGGCAAGGTCAACTCAGCAGGTACGCTGGTGGGATTGTTCGGATCATCATTGATATCAAGGAAGTCGTTACAACTGACCAGGCTCACCATGAGCAAAAAGCCAAATAACGATGCTAATATATTTTTCATATTGCTTGTTTTTTTATGAATTAGAAACCTAGTCTAAGTGATACACCATAAGATGCTGATGTTGGAAGTCCACCAAACTCACCCAACTGGCCTGCAAGACCGGTACCGTATGTAGAACCTTCTGGATCAACGAAATTATTTTCTTCTGGAGTCCATAGCGCGAGGTTGCGGCCATAAAGTGTAAGACTGGCATTTCCTAATCTTGCTTTATTGGTCACGGATACTGGAATATTGTATGTAAGAGAAACATTCCTCAATTTGAAGAAACTACGATCGATGACGTGGTTTTCTTCAGCAGCGAGGATTGATCCCCAATAAGTGAATACATCCGCACGTGGAATCGCATTAATATTCTCACTATAGGTTGTGTTGCCTTGATCATCCACACCTGATTCCACTACTGAATTTGGAACAACAAATGGTTGACGATCATTGTAAGTTGTAAGCCATGCATTTCCAACAAAATAGTTCAAGCGGGCAGTGTAGGAATACATCACACCACCGCTACGATAATCACCGTTTGCAGCAAATGTGAAAGCTCCGATATTCAGCGATGTTCCAAAACCTAAAAGGTAATCTGGATTAATCGAACCAAGATAGTGTTGGTCAGGATCTGATTTTGGAAGTCCATTATCATCAACTACAATTTGACCTTCTTCATTCCTTAGTGGCCCAGCAGAGTATATACCACCAAGTGGTCTGCCTACTTCGGCTACGAGGTTTACACTATAAGAGTTGTTAAGGATAAGGCGGGTAGACTCTGTATCTCCAAGAGACTTAACAGTGTTTTGGTTATCTGTATAATTTACAAATACATCCCATGACCATTTGTTTCCTTTCAATACTACTGCATTAAGACCAAGTTCAATACCTGTGTTCTGAACTTCCCCAAGGTTAGTTACCTGGCGGGTAAATCCACTTGAAGGAGGCAACTCGACATCAATGATCTGATCAGAAGTTACACGATCATACCAGGAAAAATCAATTCCAAGCCTGTTATTGAATAAACGAAGATCAGTACCGAATTCAAGTTCTGAAGTCAACTCAGCTTTGAGTTCTGGGTTACCTAGACGATTTCCTTTTTCAAAGCCATTCTGACCTGCGATCGGGGATTTGATTTGTGCAAAACCACCTGTACCTACTCCAGCAGCATATACTGGGTTGATCAGGTAAGGATCTGTATCGTTTCCTGCAAGTGCATAACCACCTCTGACTTTCCAGAAGGATAAGAATGAACCTGCTGGAATCAACTTCTCTGTCAGGATAAATGCAGCAGAAGCGGATGGATAGAAGAAACTGTTGTTCTCCACTGGAAGGGTTGACGACCAGTCATTCCTTGCAGTTAAAGTCAAATAAATCCAATCACTGAATCCTAATGTAGCAGATCCATAAACACCTACAAATCGCTCTTTCCGATGAGCATCATTAGATGTCGGAGGATTAGAAGAGTTTGATAGATTATAGAATTCTGGGATTGTAAGATCCGTGATGTAGGTAGTTACATATTTAAATGAACGTTGATTCATATTTAAACCACCAATAAGGTCAAGTGAAACTGCAGCTTCCGGAGTCGTATTGTAACGACCGAAAAGATTGAAGTCAACCTGGTCTGTATTTGTTTGTGTTTCCTGGAATCTACCTACAACATCATTTGCAGATGAGTTTGGTGATCCTGGTGTGATCCGGATTGGATTGCCCCAGTCTGCAAGGTTACCTGAACTAAAGTCTGTACCTAGTCGTGCTGTCACACTAAATTTCTGTGTGAATTGATACATCGCCCAAGCAGAAGGAATGAACCTGTTTTCAACATACTCATTTCCAGACCTATCAAGGACCAGGTATGGATTTGTTGCGTATGGTGTAAAAAAATTGTCCTGATTGTAGAACTTATCATTGAAATTAGCATAATCCACGATCGCATGATCTCTTGGGATCTGAATGATTTCTTGTGCCACGGTTGCACCAGCACCGGCATCATCGCCCTGGCCTGTAGCAACTGCTTCTGCTTTCTTGTTGACATATTCCATACCGGCACCGATCGTTACTTTGCCAGAGATAAACTCTGTCCTGGCACCGAAATTATTTCTGTTATAAGTGTCTTTATCCCCTGGGATGACACCATTGTCAGATGTGTTGCCGTATGACACACGGAAGGTCAGATCTTTTGATCCTCCTGTAAGGGCAATATTATTTGACCAGGTTTGTCCTGGATCATAAAAATCTCTAAGGTTGTCTTCAACAAGAGAGTATGGTTTAATCAGACGTGAATTGTCAACTGTATTTCCCCACAAACGATCATGTCCATCAAATTTTGGTCCCCAACTTCCATTTTCATTTGTAGCCCACAAACCTGACCATCCCTGACCGTAAGTATTCTGTTGATGCTGAACGCGATTTACAGTGGATGTTTCAAATGATCCTGAATAATCTACACGTAGTTTCTGATCTTTATTTCCACTCTTGGTTGTGATGAGGATTACCCCATGACCACCACGCTTTCCATAAATAGCAGTTGCAGCAGCCCCTTTAAGGACACTGATGCTTTC
>Ga0157380_10000045_pt1 | contig 73087 bp, 107 predicted proteins | sample S35metaG_FD_119757 | JGI IMG/M metagenome (GOLD analysis project Ga0157380, IMG submission 119757) | Switchgrass rhizosphere microbial communities from Kellogg Biological Station, Michigan, USA - S3-5 metaG | ecosystem: Host-associated > Plants > Roots > Rhizosphere > Soil | place: USA...
ATCGCGGCGTCAACATAACGCTTGATCGCGGCGTCAACATAACGCTTGATCGCGGCGTCAACATAACGCTTGATCGCGGCTATTTCGTTCTCGCTCATGCTTGTTGTGCTTTCTTTGATAATTTAGTCATCACCATCCCATTCGCCGTGCAATCACGTTGTTTATTGCGATATTTGTCCACACAACGCCAATAATGACACCAACGATCAGCCCGACAACAGCGGCCACAATTATCCAAATCATTTCAACGGCGCTCCTTTGACCGTATATGTCAAATTCCGCGTCTCCCGTCTCAATTCCCAATCCCGACGCATCTTTTCAGCGCTCTTGAACTCCGGTAGCCCCTCCGTATACTCCCGCCGCGCCATCGAAAACGCCGCCAAAACGTAGTTCTCATGCAAAAACGGACTCCCCGCCGCCACAAGGTTCAAAAACCCTTCCTTGAGCATGTCTCGGTCTCGCGGAACCGCAATTACCACCGTACTCTCAGCGTCCGGTAAGTCCCCATCGTTCTCACTCGGCTCAATAGCATCAAAAGCCACAACCAAATCCGCGATGAAATCTCCCTGACTCTTTCCTTCCAGCTTCGCCAACTTCTTCAACGTCTCAAATGCCGTCGTATCTATCACCGTCGATAACTGACTTTTCCCCTCCGCTAATTCAGGCATCTCTCTTGTTCTCCTTCTAGTTTTCTTGCTCTTTCTAGAAACAAACTTTACCAAATCTAGTATTTTCTGTCTAGTAAAATCTTCTAGTACGCCCTTATTCGCAATTTCCCCAACAAAACTCATACTAGTTTCAATTTTATTTCACCTGAAGACCTCCCTTTTAAGACTGAACACGCTTTCAGGGAAGCAGTTAAAAATCACGGGGTTGCTTCTACTCGGCGTGCCCTTTATCGCGGGATGCGGCATCCTTCCCGCCGCCCCAAGACACCCCTCCCGCCCCTTAACTTTAATTAAATCAACAGTTTAACTATACACCTACCTACTGTATGCACATGGTCTACGCGCACCACAACTAATGGGCTATGGTCTACCCATGCCAGTATCGAGCAAATGCGCTATATGTTGGGGTTGAGGGTCAGGAGCCTAGTGGTAGGACGTACACAGGTACACTACAGCTTGCGAGTAAGATAACACGTATTACGTTCCGCTTGTGCCATCGGTGAGACTGTTCACGGTAACTGATTGAGTAGATTGCACTTCCAGTCTCTTCTGTTCTGCCAACGCCATCATCTGACTCAGTAATTGCTCGGCCAGCTTCATTGCAGATGTGTCGTCTAAAGTGTTCTCAGTCAACAATTTATCGTTTAATAGCCCGTGAACTCTAGCCAACTGCAACGTAGCGTCCTTGGCGTCGTGAATCTCCAGATCGGTGACATTTCCAGTCTCTTTATCGAACTTTAGCTTCTTGATTAAGGCGTCAGAACCGTTGTTTTTGGCTGTTTGCAGGTCAAAAGAGCCTGAATCATTGAGAACATCAGCAATTGAGGAGCGAGAATACATGGTCATTCTCTCAAGCACCTCTTGGGTGTCAGCAATTGGGTCACAGAGCCTTTTTATCTGTAATGATACGTAAGGATGCCTGATGAGATCGTAAGCTGTTGTAGAGAGAGTGTCGGCGTTCCCGGAATATCCAGCTTTCCTTGCTGCGTCGGCACCGTTACCTGACTGCAAGTAGTAGCGAATAAAGAGCTTTTGGCGGTGAGTTAGTCGTGGGGCAGTTTCAGGTGGAGGGATAGGCGCACTTGATACGAGTTCGGATTCTAGTGCAGCCATGAATCACGCTCCGAAATGTCGAATAAATGCATCGTTATTGAACATTAAATAATTGCCAGTGAGTTTTCCGGCTTCCTATGCGAGTCGCGTCGATGCTTTTTGAGATGAGCAGCCGATTGCCTTGGACGGTGTCACCCACTAGCGAGCCGTCAAGGTAGGTTACCCGCTTACCATCAAGCCACGCTTGGAGAGCGTCTGCGTCATCGTGTTCCCCGTCTCCGTAGAGAATGAATGTCTTTGCTTGGTTCGGCGCTCCGAATGCCTTAGATAGCCAGCTTGGAGTAAGTAGGGCTATTCCTGGCATGCCTTCGGATGGTTCTTTGCCCCAAATAAGTTGGTTTATCATCTCTTGCTCTGCTTCGGTCTTAACTCGCTCCATGTATTGCGGATCGCGCTTTACCATGTAGTCAAACAGCTTGTTAGCAACGTCTGCCGCGCCTTGATATTCTGGGGATGTGGCAATTATCTTCATTTGGTTTATCGCCCGATTGCTAATTGTCGTCGTTTCGGCAACGTCCAGCGAAAATACCAACTTACACCACGGGCGCGAAGGAACAAGAAACGCCATGAACTGCGCGACTTGTTCACTGGAAGTCGGAGGCCAGCAGAATCCGGCGACGTTACCTCTCGGCAATATGAGCAATTACAATCCTCGTGGCGTTCAAGCATGATCCACGATCCAAAGAATCTGCGATTTATAAACGTCTTGTCCATGTCTAGACTATCTTAACATGTCTTTCATTTGAAGAAAATCTTTTTGTGAACTGCGAACGATTAGCCACGGTCAGGGCAACCGCGAGCGTTGAGTGGCGAGCTATTCGCTCGCAAAGAATGAGACTTCGGCCATTCCCTCGTGGTGGTGGCTTAGGGTATTACCCTCTTCGCCATGCTTTCACTTTCCGAAGAACCTCGATATTAGCTTTTCAAGATTATGCAACGCTGGATGAGTTTTTCAGGTGAGAACTTGCGCCCTCATGCTTTTCAATTTGCACAGTGACCATCAACCTAATACTCAGACTTTAAGCCACGGCGACTTTTGTGACCTCGGCGTATGGCCGTAAAAGAACCGCTGTCGATTCAGTACAGGATCGAGCACCTGCCCGTTGCGAGGGAACCGTGGAGGCGCGACCCTCCAAGGGAGTCTGATTTAGTCAATAGTGCGCGTCAGCCCTAAACTGACTACCTGCCACTAGACCGCTTCTAGCACTATATGCCTTGATTTCATGCTTTGGTTCACAAGGCAGTTCAAAGAACCCAGCAAACCGTGCTATGCTTTCCGTAGGTAGAACGGGAAAACCGTTGCACAGTCGCTTGCCGCGTTGCATGCGGTGACTAAGAGGCTAGCTTGAGAAATCGGGCTAGCCTTTTCTACTCCGGCAAAGATTCCATCCATGCCAAGAGTTAGAACTGGATGAATAACTTTATCTTTGATTCCCAGCTTTGAAAGCACATCTGCTTCCTCATTCTGTTCACGGGGGAATCCACTCAAAATGTATTTCAGGAAGTCGAGCGCGATACTTACGCGCCAAGAGATAGTAAGGATAATAAAGAGCTTGCTTATTGAAGCTGTGGCCTTTGCCGTTCATTTGTCGGCAGACCATATTGGAATCACCGTAGATCGTCGCTTTGGTTATCTTGCGCTGGATTAATTGGCGCATCACAACAATCGCTCCAGCGTATTCAGCCACGTTATTTGAGATTTGCGCTCCCTGTCCAATATATCCATAACCTTCCCAGACTAATCGCCCATCAATCTTGATTAACGCTCCAAATCCACCGCGACCGCCCGGATTAGGCCATGCTGCTCCATCAAAATACGCTTCGATCATCTGTCTCCCTGAAAAGAGAAAAGGTTCGCATGCAGTGTATTCAGCCACCACAAACGAACCTTAGAACTCCGGCGAGATATTCAGTTATCAACGAGACGCCGCTGAATCGAACATCTCGCCTATCTACTTTTACAGAGCAAAGAGCTACGAACGGGAACATTCTAACCCAAGGCAATCTTTAACGCAATACCTAATCAGGCGTACAAACGGCGAACGCTAACTCACGATGCCTATTGACAGCGTACTACCATGCGAGTATATTGACCTTGTTCGATTCTTGGTTGATAGGAGCAAAATCACATGGGAGTTGATTGTAGAATCTTTCTACCGCACACGGCGGGATTGCGAGACGTGGCCGATGTTATAGCCATTTTACTTGGCAAGAAAGCGGAGCTTGCGCCGTTAAGCGAAAACAGCGTTCATTGCAAGGTCGAGGGTGTCGAGGTTAAAAACGCCGCAGTTGCGACATGTGCTGAAATTAACATCACGGACGCGGTTTGGGGCAGTGACGGAAAGCGCGGGGATCGCTGGTTTCTCTACCACTTTGAATTCAACGAAGGCCACACAGCGGACGGAGATTATCACACACGATCAGGGCGCGGCATTCTCGCTCGTTGCACGTCCATCAATATCGCGATGGCCGTCGAATTAGTGAAGTTCTTTGGCGGTGAAGTGGACTTTAACGACGCGGACGCCACGGAAGTGGATTTCAAGTCTCCCGTGAAGAAAGACACGCTGGCATGTAACGGCAAAGGCTGGGAGAAGTTTCAACGCCGCATGTTCGCGGTGCAACCGTTAACAAAAGCCCAAGTCAAAAGTTACTTGAAGCATTCAGCCTACGGAGTCTAAGCATGAAAACGGCCAAAAGAGTCACGATTTATCACTGTAAATGCGAGCGATGCGGCAAAGAATGGGACGCTCGCGTGGAGTCTCCCGCACGTTGCATCGGATGCAAGTCACAGTATTGGGACACCCCAAGGCGAACAAAAGGCGATCAGAAAGCATAGTTGCCTATTGACAGAGTACTCGGAAGAGAGTATCTTGTTCTTGTCAACAGGGACACAACCGAACTCAGACGGTTATCTGAGGGGAAACCAAATAGGAGATAAACATCATGGGCGAATACGCAATCCGCAATTCAGACGATCAGGAAGTTAAAATCGGAACCTGCGAAGATATGTACTATCTACGCTATGAAGACCGCGCCAAAGTTCGCAAGTTGTCAAACAGCCTCGACCCTTCCCACGAATTAAACCTGCGATTCCGCTTGCCTTTTGCCGATGAAGACAACGTGCGGATCGGTGAATACGAAAACTACGACCGGGGCGAACGATTATACACCAAAGACGATACTTACGCGCTTGACTTGCGTGTCCCTGTTGACGATCCCGGCACTATCCAGATGCACCACGAATCGGGTGTTTTAATTAACATTCCTTGTCATCACGGTCGGAAGCTGCCAGAAGTAACGGGCGAAAATGGCGTTAAGGTTTTCTGGAATGGCAAGAGCTGGGCGTTAGAGATTTCCTCAATCAAAAACACCGAAGACGGTATCAAGCCTGTTATCCGCTGCCGCTTCTGCAAGCACGCTTGGAGAGCAGATTGGGCAGAGATATTCCCTTACGTTAACGGCGAGCTTCGCGCAAGGCTGAGAGAATACGCAGAAGCTGAAAGCAAGGAAATCGCAGCGTAAACGACTTATGACCTGCTTCGGTCTCCGAAGTCGCAAGACTGGCAGCAATGCCGCCGAAGTGGGTCTCCCAAACTGTTCTTGATTGATAACCCCTTTAAGGAGTGAAGAAAATGCTGAACACACAACTATTACCAAGACCATTTAGTTATGATCGGCCACGGGTTGAAGGCTATGAGCCGATGATTAAGGCTGAGATAAACCCGCGTTAGTCGCAGTCGGCGCACCGGATGGCGGTCTGAGATATTCGTTGGTGAGTGTCCAATGTCAATGGGTCATCACCCTACAAAGCATGCGGCTGAATCTGACGCCGAGGGAATGATCAAAGCCTACGCCGAAGCGCATTACTTTCAGGTTTAGACTTGCCCTTATCAATTTACCTACGTCAACTTAGAAGGAGAAAACCATGAAGAATCAACAAGTTAAGGCTGCAAAGAACTCCTCTGTTCCACGTATCGAGTCTAAAGCCACTTGTGAGTTGAGTGCTGCTCCTATCGACGGCTATCCAACGCATCAATGGGAACCAAGCGGCGAAGACGATAACTGCTTTGTGTGCGGATCAGGCAGGGAAGACCACGCTCCGACGGGTAATGCGGTAAACAGCACCGTGCTAACCCCAAGTTCTGAGATAAAACCCACTTCCATCTTGAGTGGATTCGATTCACCAGAAAAGGTGCTGAGGCTACAGTCTGCCGCTCCTGCTCTTTATGCCGCACTAAAGCATGTCGCCAACTGGCCGTGTGAGTGTCCTCCGGCTGAATGGGGCAAGCCTAACACGTGTCGCTCGTGCGTGGCGCAGAACGCCTTAGCCCAAGCAGAGAAAACGTCCTAGAACTTAATTCTACGCTATTAAACCCCTATTCTGAAAGGATTTGAGACCATGAATTCAAGTAATGAGAACCAGAACCCCTCTCCCGTATCTTGTGAGGAACCTAGCGCCCGTCGAAGCGACGGTGCGAGTAGCTCGGATGCTTGCCCCGACTGTGGCCGCAAGAAGTTCCACGCGGAATGGTGCTCCGTTTACGAGCAAAAGGTAATGATTGCGGGGCTTGCCCACTCTCGGATAATGAAAGCCAAAATAACAAGCCTGAACGCAAATAGATAATTCCCTAAATGAAAGAAAGGAATCAACAATGGATTGGGAACATGTTTTGGACTGTAAAGGATACTGGGGCGACCGAGATAAATTTGCTGAATTCGCCCGTCAATCACATTACCGCTTCTTTAACTGGAACGGAGAAATCTATTTCCTCTCCGAGAACGGAACCTATGAAGAAACGGGATTGACTGTCGGCGAACACATGAAACGAGGCAATGAATGAAATCCCCACTACTTAAAGCTGCTGCCTTGATCTTCTTTCTTTCCTTAGTTGGTTTTATTTTTTGTTATGGAATGTTAAACGAATAAGGAAATGCTACCAAGAACCTTGCTGCCCGATTCGGGCTAGGAATTGGCCGCCTTCGGCGAGCCGGAAAGTTGAGTGACCCCCATGCGCTGATGAACACTGTAAAGTCCTCAGAAGTCGCCTGTACGCTTGTTTTGTCTGCAAGTCGAAGCTATGCGGCATCTGCTCGGTAAAGAAGATTTACGGGCCATACAAAGGCAAGCGAGTGTGCTGCTACGTTGGGGACAAGCAATGCTCTAACGTTCCATTCCCCGCCAACACAAAAGCCGCCTGATTTCTCAAGCGGCCATGTGCAGGTTGTCATTTGAGTCACGTGGTTCAGGACGTGGGAATTCTACCCGAAAAAAACTATTTGCACAAGCCCTGATTTGGTATATCATGTTCGCAAGGTTGTTATTTGAAACAGGATTTCCCTTCCATTGGAACCATCCACTCCCGAAGATAATCCATTAACCTTCGCGCTACGGCTAGCACCTGCTCGTATATGAAGCGCCTCGTCTAACTCCTAAACAAGAGCCAAGAGCCTAAAACTCAGACGACACGCCCTGTGCTGATTCGGTGGCGCGTAACAAATAGTCCAGCAGCGAATAATAACTAGCTGCCCAACCAACGAATCAGATACCGAGCACGAAAGCGTGATGGCTGACGGGGCTGCCACGTAGCACGAGATAAGAGTCAATCTGTCAATTAAGACGGCTAGCTCCTCGTGCGCTCGACTTCTAAAGCTGCCCCAAGCATGTTGAGTGATTACGGAGGTTGAGTGGCAAAGAAAAACGAATGTCCACGTTGTAACAATGTAAGACCTAAAGAATGGTTTGGAGACCCTAAAGCACCTTACGCTATTTGCTTGAGTTGCAGGGTAGAAGTCAACGGTGAAAGAAAACAAGAGAAACAACAAAAGCAAAGACTTAAATTTAGCCCGAACTGTGTCATTTGTGATGAACAAATTTTGGCCGGATTTGAGATTTGCGCAAATTGTCAGCGCGGGATTGAATTGTTCAAAAACAGCACAAAGTTACTAGGTCGGGCGACTAGTTATGTTGGCCGGAATTTAAGAGGAAAGAAACGGAAGTTTAAGAAATTCAGGCCGCGAAATAACAAGTTGCAGGAATTGATCAAAGCCCCAAAGGAAAGACCAACGGGATAATTATTTGAGGTTTGACCACGCAATCAACAAGTGAAGCCGCGCAACGCAACCTGTCTTTTGTAACCCTGAACGCGGAAACCCTAGACGCTCTTTTCTTCATTAACTTTTCAGGTTTTGAGGTTCACTTAATGCAATTAACAGATAACTTCGCTTACACGAAATAGGGTATTGACTTCGCGGTTACGAAAGATTATACTCGGCGCATCTTAGCTGGCGAGCTTAATACGCAACGGAGGGTTAATTCCAAATGATTAGTGAGACTTATCGAGAAATCGAAATCACGCTGTTGGAAGAAGAGAACAAGTGGCGCTTTACCGCAAACGGTCGGGAAAGAACCGCTCCAAGTCTCCCAAAGGCAAAAGAGTACATCGACAACGCGCTGGACGAAATCAGGACTAACAAGGTAAAGCCGTGGCAGCCGTTCGAGGCGTACCATTGTCGGTATTCGGACACCACGTTTAATCTGGTAACCATTACCTCACAGGCCGAGGGTTCGCGATACTCTCCTAGAAGTGATCGTTACTTCTGGGCTACACAAAATGGCAAGCGTAGCAAGCTGGACGGTGACTACCTCTACGCTAAGACGCCGGAGAATGACAAGTTGATCGCTGACTATGCCGCGCTCAACAGGGAACTAGAAGCACTTGAAATCAGGGTGAGAGCCGCAAAGGGTAAGATCGAGAAAATTACAATTCCCGCAACCAAATCGGAGGACTAACCCTCCCGTGTTGGCGGACACGGCAAAACCGCCTACAACCTATGATCACAACATCGCAAATCGCAACCAAATTAGGCGTAACCCAAAGGCGCGTACAGCAACTTATCAAAGAGCTTGGCATCAAGACTGAAATAGTCGGCCAGACTCAGATTGTACCACCTAACGCGCTGGAAAAAATGCGAAAAAGAGAGACTAAATCAGGTCGCAAGAAAAGCAAATAACACTATGACACAGAATAAAAAACACGCATTCCAAGGATTCGGAGTCTGTAACCAAATGGACGAGGTTGGTATTTGTGGGCTACCACCCTCTGCCGACATCCACGATGTAGGAGAGCAGCCGCTATCGGGAAATGCTGGGATAGTTTGCCCAACGTGCAAGGCCAGCTTTCTTACCTATCCAGACTTCACAGCGCATATTGGTAGTCCAACTTGCGCTAACGAAATCATGGTTAATGAGGAAGAGAGCACCGAGGCTTTCCCCGTTGTTGAGTCTCAAGCCATTTCAGAGTTGCAGGCTGCTCATTCGCTAACGCGGGACGTGTTTATGACCGCGCTGGAGGCGTTTGAAGACGCTACCTGCGATGCGGGCAACCCTGACTACCATATTAGCAAGAAACGCGCTTTAGCGGTCTATCTTGAGCAATTATTCTGCCATCCTGAGACCGACCACCTACAAAGAGAAGAGATAGCACGACTACGAGCAAGCGAGGATTTTCAATACAAAGAAATCGCACAACTGCGGAAGGCGGCAAGCATCCTTATTACCAACGCGGAGTTGATTGACGATCCACGAAACGACGGCGCTACCGAGCGCGATTGCTACGCGGTCGCACTGAACGACTTGGAGTCTCTTCGCGCTGCCCTTAATCCAATACAGGAGAGTGGAAAATGAGCATTAAAACACTTCTTTGCGGTTGCGTGGTAAGCGGTAATGACGTTGCTCCATGCGGTGAACATGTGGAGAGGTTTCAGGCTGCGAAGACCCTCGCCGCAACAGTTGAAAAATGGTATGCAGGACTAGCTGTAGACGTACATTCAGTGCGTGTGTCGCCGCACGATTTATTTCTAACAGGAGAACTTTGCGCCACTGAAAAAGAAGCGATAGCGGCCAAACGTAAACTCCATATTACCAGAATGGAAGACGACCGAAGGATTGTCAACGCACTTGATGAACGATTCGACGCGATTGAGGATGAAGAGATGGCGAAGGGCAACGCATGAACAAAGAACCATCAATAGGGACGGTCATTGCTTGCGTTGACAGCAACGGTAAAGACTGCACGGCAACTTACATGGGCGACGGCAAGTGGGAAATTACCCGTGACGGGAAAGTATACGGGCAAGCCGAAATGAGTTGGACTGAGTGGGTAGCCGCAAGCTGGCAGACTGAGATGGCGAAAGGAAGGGAGTAGAGATGACGAAGAAGAACATTGAATTATTGAAACGATTGCGAACTCGGTTCCTCAGGATGCGTCATCTTGAACACTTTGACATGACTGAGATAGCAACACGCGGCGAGTGTGGGGCAGTGATGTGCATTGCAGGCCACGCGCTTGATCTTGCTGGCTACAAGAGGCGTTGGAGCCCCGACTTTGGCGAATATCGTTTCCTTTCGCCAGACGGAAGCAAGGTATACGACCCGCTGAACACCGCGCAACGAGAACTTGGCCTAGATCGAGACGAAGCTCAAGGCGCACATGGTCTATTTTTTAATTGGAAACTCAAAACGCCAAAGGACGCCGCCGAAGCAATCGACAAAATCATTCAAGGTGCTGCCCAATGATCAACCTCGAAACCCAACTAACTCACGCCAAGTTTGACCCTTCAATCAGCCGTACCCATATTCACATGAATACAGTAGATGAAGGCTATCATCGTTCAGTAAGAGCAGAGTTGTATTGCTTGATGCGGGGAGATTACCAAGCTGCCGGAATAATCAAATACCGAAGAACGCCCCCAAGGGAAGATGGGTGCATACCGTGTTGCCAGTGTGGTGAATTAACGAAATGGGACGTGACTTATCAAGACCTTTGTTTTCGGTGTATTCGCGCTGACAATGAATAAGACTCCCAAACAGAAAAGTTTTTAGCCCCAAAGGAGACCGAAGTAATGAAACAGGAAATTCAAGGTGGTGAAGGCAAAGAACTTCGTTACGAAACTTAGTGAACTCTCCGAGCCGCGCAAGGCGTCGGACTAGAAACAGGGTAGCTTTTATGACAGGCGCATCGAATCCAAACTTTAAGCACGGGCTTTGGAGCCATCCGCTATATCGAACGTGGCGAGGCATGATGGCTCGTTGCTACAACGTCGCTAGTCACGGCTACCCCTACTACGGAGCATGCGGCGTCACAGTTTGTAAGCGGTGGCACGACGTGAGGTTGTTCATCGCTGATATGCCCGCTCGGCCTTCCGCCAAGCACACACTTGATCGTTACCCAGACAGGACGGGAAACTACGAACCAACCAACGTCCGTTGGGCTACATGGAAAGAGCAAAACCTTAACCGCAAACCTCGGAAACGCCACTTGCGCGGGACTCGCTGTAGGCGCGGCCACCAATACACGGAAGAAAATACGGGCATCAAATCAACGGGCGCGAGATATTGCCGGACGTGTTACCGCGCCAATCAACGAACAAGATACAAACAGCAGACAATTCAAACTTGAAAGGTGATGAATCATGGCACTAGGAAACGGAAAACCAAATTACAAACGACACGATGACGACGAATGGATTGATGAGATTCGCCTTGTCACCGTGCCGCGTTACAAAACGTCAGGGATGAGCGGCGACGAGTGGCGGTTCTCTGCCAAGGTTCAACTCTTGCGAAAAGGGCACATTCTCTTTGAGCGTTCTTTTAGCAAGCTACACTACGCCATAGATTTCCTTCCCGCAATTCAACACGAGTTTGCTGATCAGGGACGAGCGGATCGAGACGTGGACGACCGCCCCGTTGACTTTGATCGCTATTGCTTTAATCCCGGATGTCGAGAAGACGGCGTGGTTGAATATCAGCTAATCGATCAGTTTTCCAGACCCTATGGCGACAAATTGCCAAAGAAGCCGTACCTCGGCGAGTACCGCCGACGATTCTGTGAAGCCCACGCAATGCGCGGCGACTGTGGCCTTGAGGATGCGGACTCCAACTACACGTTGATTTCCGCGCCGCCGGGATGGAAAGGAAACGCTGATTTAGGCGCAAAGGCGGCTGAGAGTCCGAGTGCGCAGATGAACGTTGCAATTAACAGCCTTGGCGATTTACCTGCCGCGATTGAGCGGGCACGAAAGGATCACGATGAAAACAAAGGAACGACTGACGCAGGCGCTTGCTGAATCTAGCGCACCGGAATGGATGATTAAGAACGCCATCAACGGACAGTACGACGATTTCGAGTCACAACATCCGACGCCGATAAGCCTGCTCGTGGCCGATTGCCGCGCCAATGGATTGGACGCCATTGCGGCACGGGCTATTGACGGAGACTTTGATGCAAGCAAAGAAGAGTCTGACGCGTGGTTTGAAAGCGAAGGCAAGGACCTACTTGCATAGCCTTCAACTTACCAACACGCGAGCCGCAGCGAGCGGTACAGCCGAGCAGGTTAAGTAGTGAGTTCTGTTCTGCACGTCCCCCAACTGATTTGTTTACCAAGGAGAACGAGTGTGAGTGAGCCTCAATTTGACTTTGAGTTTGCCATTACCCCTCGGGTCGCAAAAAGTGGCAGCGCATGTGGATTGGAAGCTGTTTTTGGATCGCTAACCTACGAGGCGTTGGAGTTCCACGGAAGCGATACTTCGCGCCGCTTTCGCCGACGTTGGACTGACCGGCAATTTCACGCTGCCATTCAGGACGTTTGGAATCACGGCTATCGCATCGTATCAGTGTTGAAAAACCGCGCACCGGAGCCGGGGACAACGCCCGAGTTCCGCATAGAGAATTCCAACCTGTACGAAGGCCACGGGTCAGATATGAAAATCAAGGGGCAACTCCCATGACTGATCTATCCGTTAGTGAAGTAGAAGCGATGCTGGCGAAACTGACCGCACAGGGCGTATGGCATCCCTATGATCGAGGCATTGGGTGGGAAGCTCACCGCGAGGCTACCTGTGTCCCTGAGTGCCTAGAACTCAACATGCAGGACAAGGAAACGTTCAAGCAGGCTGATGCCGAGTTCATCGCCGCCGCCCCTCAGATAGCTAAACAGTACCTTGAGGTAGTCAAAGAGAACAGCGATCTGCGGCTGGGTGGGCCATGCACCTACAAAACAGTGATCGAGAGCATGGAGATGCTGGAAGCCGCCGGAATGGGTACAGAGGGCAAACCGAACACGCTTTGGGCTATGACACAGGAGGCTATTGAACAACTCGCCGCCCTCCGCAAAGAAAGAGATCGATTAGTGTCTACGCTGGAAGGTCGCGCTGAAGAAGAAATGAAAATGCTTGCTGAGGTCGCCGCTGAAAACGACGAATTGCGCGCAGAGCTAGAACGGCTGAAAGGGGAGAAATGAAAACTAAGAATCCAGAACAGAAGGGTAAGGCTAAAACTGCACCGAGCCTCTCAACAGTTGTGGAGAGCGGCGAAGCGCACGCAGTAGCGGGCTTGGCGGTGTGCCCATTCTGCGGAGTCAAAGCAGAGGAATCAGCGCGACCGCATTGGATTCACATCATGCATTTACATGACTGCTTTATCGCGCTTCTCGCCCAGCGGGACATGTACATCCCGCGTGACGAATGGTTGGCAGCGTGGAACACCCGAGTAGTAAGTGGTCTTCCAGCGTGGCAACCGATTGGGGCGGGACTACCAAAGGCGGGAGTCCCTGTACTGGCGTTCTTCCGCTATGCCTCAACGGGCAAAGGTCGCGTGGTTCGCGCCATGTACGCGCCAAGCCTGACTCTCACAGAAGAAGATTGGGGAGATTTTCAAAGCGGCGCGGATTACGACGAAGCAACTGACGCGACCTATTGGCCGGAAGGTTGGTACGAAAGGAATGAATACGAAGAAACGAACTGGAGGCTATCGGAAGACGTGACGCACTGGATGCCGCTCCCTGCGCACCCGATCACACAAGCTGAGGGTGGGTCTCCATCTCAGGACGTACCCGAATCGCTCGCTCCTGAAACTGAGTCTGTTTCTTCTGCTGAATCTATGCGTACTGCAGAAGTAAGTCAGGGAGAGGAAACAGAAAATCTTTAGGTTAATGGGAACCAACTGCACCATGGCTTTTAACGGTTGTTATTCTGAAATCATTTTGGAGGTGAGTGGTTGTGAAGCTAAATCGCAAGAGCGTGTTCGCAAGGTTCTACCTGTTGGCTGGCGATGAGTGGAATTTGCCAGAGGACTTTTGCTCCTTCTTTTGGGGGTTAGTTGAACGCGCCCTAAAAGTAATCATCTTTGTTGCGGTATGCCTATTCATTATCTGCTTCTTTGTTTACGGGGTTATTCACGTCGTCATGGCGGGATGGAGACACCCGACGATCTCCGCGACCGCCCTAGCGTCTGCATTCGTCATCGCCGGAGGGTTCTGGCTGGCTTACCGCCGAGGCGTAGCGAGCGCCGCGAGCGACTTACTGAAAATTGTAAACACGAAGATCGACTCAGTCAGAAATCGCTACTGCCTCCGAATAGAGTGGCACTAGCGTCAACGTACCAACACCGCGAAGCGGGTACAACCTAGCCCGATTCAGTAATGAGGGTTGTGCAGCATTGATCGACGTTTCAGTTCTTGGATTTATTCTTGAGAGGGAGAAAGAAATGGATAACAAAACTACAGACTTAAAAGGTGATGAGGAACAAAACCCAGCTTCTCCATCTGCTGAATCACGAGCCACTGGTGCGTTGAGTGCTGCCCTTGACCGCCTTATGGCCGTGTTCAATGAAGCGTCTGACGAGCGATACGAGAACCTAAAAGAATGGGAGAATCTCGGTCGGCGTTGGCAGAGCGAAGGAGACGGGTACGGCTACAACTTTCATCAAGGAATGGCCGCTGGCGCAAACTGGTGCGATATTTATTACCGCCGCGTGGGGCGAGAAATAGAAGCGATCCGCAAGGAGTTCACTCAAGCTACAGCGTCACCCGCTTCGGGTGCGCCTCTCTCCAGAGAGGGAGGGCAAGGGCAATACTGTGAACACCATACTTACCGTTCACTGTGTCCAGCGTGCAGCGGGTTGAGCTAAGAAACGTGATGACTATTAAAGGCGAATCGTTTGGACGCGGTGACGTAATCTTCGTTGTGGTTATTTTGATTCTGATCGCGCTCGCCCAAAGATGCTAAAGCTTCCAACGCACCGGAAGCGGGAAGCGGAGACCTAGCCCGATCAAATTGAGAGTATTGTGCAGCATGAATAAGAAACGCCTGATCCCCTTTGTCATCTTCTTACTATTGTTCTACTTCTATTACGTAATGGAACAACCAGTAGATATTTGTCCAGTAGAGTTAAAATCAGTTGAAGTTAAAGACGATCTGAGCAGGTATTGAAATGCAGCAAAAAGCTCCTAGCTGCCCCCACCGTTTGAGAAAGCCCCGCTTCGCGGAGGCAGAAAGTTGAGAGGTTATGAATCTTAGCGTTAAAACATGCGAGCTACTTACAGTGGAGAATGCGCTCACGCAGTCAGAGCGCGAGGCCATTTCAGGACGACCACAAACCTTAATCGCCGGAGATACAGGGAGCATTTTTATCGGTTGCAAGGGCGACTTGGTAAAGTTCCGCGAGCGCGTAGGAATAGCAATTTGCATGGTTCGTGCGGCGTGGTTTCTCGTGCTACACGGATTTACTAGCATTTCGTTCACGAAAAAGACAGACGGAAAACTCCAATGATTAAACTATCAGACAACGAAATCATTCATGAAAGCCCTACAGCACGAGAAATCGCGCGGGAGGCTGTACGGGTTAGCCGGAGCAGGAAAAAGGCTCTCAAGGGCATTTACGGCGCAGTACGAGCAGCCACAATCAGAGAATCAACCCGCCCCCGCTACCTTCCGCATGGTGCGTTCCAATTTTGGTGGGAGCAAGATGTTATCCGTCCTCGCGTTGGCGCTATCGAAGCAAGCCTTTACCCAAAATAAAGATATTGACAAGCGGTGTTGACGTTGATAGGATATAGCGTCATGGAAGAGAAAACGTTATCACGGCAGAGGCGGTGGGCGATTAAGAACCAAGCCAAAGGCCGTTGTCCTATCTGTGGAAAGAAGTGCGCCCCTGCTTTCAGGTGTAAGAAACACGCTAAGGCGCAAAAGAAGATTAACCAAGAGTATCGTCAGAAGTTGAAGGAAGGTAAGGGATGAACAACGCGCTATTTAGAATCTGTCTCTTCCTGAAGTGGGCGACTGCGATGGTCAGCGGCAGTTTGGTGGCGCTCATTGCGGTTCACTTTGGCCGTAACGCTTGCTTCTTGGCAGCTGGCGCGACTCTGAGCGGACTTCTTGGCGGGGCGTGCTGTGTCTTAAAAGCGGCAATTCACGTCTACGGCGACCCTGAATGGATAAAGAGTCTACGCGAGGAATGAATCGTGGGTGAATCAAAATCCATAATCCTTGAAGCAGAAGTTCATTCCTTCCCTGCCGATCCGGTCGATGAGCCAATGTGGGGGTATCCTGATGACGAACAGCGCGAACCTGCTCCTTGTTGTGTAGAGTGTGATTATTCTGATCTACAAGAATGGGAGTGGGAAATGAAGCAAAGAACTCTCGTTGCGGATCAACTAGAACTCTCCGAGCCGCCGCTTCGCGGTCGGAGTAACTTGAGTGCCCCCGCGCCTTGGGAGCGTTCATGAGCGATTTAATAAATATCGAGAAAGAACTTGTGCGCCTCGGCGGTGCGCTTGATCTTCTGACCACGGATTTTGAGGGTCTGTGCCGCCGCGCCGCCGATGCTCGCTCCGACTACGATATTGCATGGGCAAAAGCGTTACTCAAATCGAACGGTAGCGCAAAAGACATAAGAGAATCCGAAGCCGTGCAAGTTGTCGAAACCGAGATGCGCGAAGCTCGCATAGCCGAAGCAATTAGGGATGCTGCTAAAGAAAGAATTCGCGCTCTTGAGTCGCTGCTCACTGTTCATCAATCCCGCCTTAAATGGCTTGACGAAGGAAAACGATTTGCATGAGCCTCCCTCGCGTTGAAGAAATCTTATTTGAACATTTGATCGCGGAACGCGAGACGCGAGAACGTGCGCCTTCTCTGTTGCCGGACACGCTTCACGCCAACGCTTCATCTGCCGGGGGCTGCGCTCGCGCTGTCGGACTGCGCATGGCAAAGCTGGAAGGCGAACCCGTCAGCGCCGACGCTCTGTTCAACTTCTACATCGGGGACGCAATTCACGACAAGATTCAAGCGGCCATGCTTGCTAAGATTCCCAAGGCAGAGAAAGAAGTTAACGGAGTTATCGAGGACTTCATCACCTGTCGCGCCGATCTAAAATATCCTGCTGAAGATTCAAAGAGCGTATGCTGCGAAATCAAGTCCACTTCGGACTTCGGATTCAAACTTGCCACTGGCGCAAAGTTGAAATCTAACGGTCAATGGAACAAGAAAGACCAAAAGGCAGAAGGGCCAAAACGAGAACATATCCTTCAAGTTGGTATCTCTGCCAAGTCTATTGACGCTGACTATCTAGCGATTGTTTACGCTCGGAAAACAGCGGCCAAAGATGAACCAATTATACATGAGTGGCGATTCAAAGTGGAGGATTTTGAGGGCGCAATTCAGGATGAAATTGCGCGGCTAAAACACATTGTCGAACTAGTGCGCGGGGGGCGCATACCGGATCGAGAATATCAAGGGGGAGTAATTGACAACCCAAAAACAGTTCGCTTCCCGTGTGGTTATTGTCAGTACTTGAAACCATGTCTGACGTTAGGCGCAGGGGAAGTGGAAATCAAATAACAATCTAACCCAAGTAAAGGAACAAACCAATGAAAGGTTTCCAAGAAAAAACAACGGGTGACGGAACTTTCTTCGTCATCAAACACCACACAATTTGCCGCGAATCGAAAACCCCGCAAGAGGGCTTTCATTCAATCGAGACAGTTAACCCGCGCACTGGCGATAAGGTAACAAAATACATTCAGGAATTCAGTTCGCTTGAAGCGATGATCACGAAGATCGAATGGTATGACACCGATCAAAAGTACGAAACGCGCTATCGAGGGTTCAAGATTCACCTTGACGCAAGCGGGAAACATGGCGTTCTCGATCTTCCAATCAACGCTCGCGTCACAAGTCGGTTTATGAAGTTGGCCGAGAATATCGACTTCACAAAGCCTGTGGAGTTTCGAGCATGGCACGATAACAAGTCAGACTCGACAGCTTTACTAGTCGCGCAGAACGAAGTCAGCGTGCCGCAGAAATACACGCGAGAGAATCCCGGCGACATGCCGCCTCCGGTACAGAGAGCGTCTACAGGCAAGTGGAGCTACGACGATCAAATGGAATTCCTGCACAAGCGCATGATGGAAGTTGTTATCCCGAAAGTTGCAGCGACCGCGCCAGCCGCAACGCAGGAACCTACGCAGGGAAACGCGCTGACCGAACAATCAGCTACAGCCGACGCCAAGTTAATCGGAAAAGTCAAAGAGGCTCTAACTGACCTTTCTGACCATGACGACTATAAGGAGCGAACACGGAGCCAGTTGCTAGATGAGTTCTTCGGGACAACGAAGTTTGCGGAAGTCGAAGCGATGCCGCCTGATGTCTTGAAAGCGGTACTCAAAAAGATTGACGAGATAATCGTTCCCTTCTGAAAATAAGTATTGTGTCGAGGGGCGAGTTGTTCTAAAATTCGCCCGTTGACAATTTGAGATTTGACGCGCTAATGGCATGGTGCGTAGAATCAACCGCAAGTGACGGCTTTTCTTGAGCCGCGTTTCGCTACCAAAGTCTTTTGACCAACTCTTGCGGGAAGGTTCTAAGATATGCCAAATGCGGCGCGGTTCAAGAAAGGCCGTTTTCTATGTCCAAGGGCTTGCCCCCACCCAATCACACCCAGACTCCGAATATCTTTTTCGATGAGTCGCTTGCGAAAATTAAATCTTTCGCAGAGTTGAAGGTTATTCTTGCCGTCATTCGCCAAACCTTTGGGTGGCACAAAGATTCCGACAAACTGAGCCACTCACAACTAGCCAAAACCACAGGTTTAACCCGGCGAGGAACGATCAACGGGATTGAGAGAGCCTTGGAAGAAGGCTACCTAGAGCGCGAACCAAGCGGCCAGAGCTTCACGTATAGGCTCGCGCTAGTGAACATCGAAGCACCAGTGAACGAAGTATCTAGTGAACCAACTTCACCTGAGCTAGTGAACGTCGTTCACCAGCAACTAGTGAACCAAGTAGGCACACAAAAGAAAGGGAAAAAGAAAGTAAAGAAAGAAGAGGGGGCGCAAGCGCAGCCGGGGGGAACCGTCCTCTCTGGAATCGCTTTGCTCCGCGACGTGGCTCAGGCCTTCCCTCCCAAGGAATCATGGCCGCGCTATCTTGAAATTCTTGGCGAGAATGTTGACGAGGCGAAGTTGAGAAAATGTCGCGCCGAGTGGGTTGACCGAGGCTACAACAAAGTTTCGTGGAAGTGGTTTACCGAGTGGTACGTTGAGGGGATGCCGGAACGTAACGGGCGTACCGCAACGGCCACGGCAGCGCGAACCTACGAATGGCAAGGTCGTTACTACGCTTACGGGGAGACTATCTCGGACGACGGCACACGGTTCACGGTAATGGGTTCGGATGGAACGCCTACAAAACGCTGGCACACGCTGGAAGCATACGCAGAGGATCGAGGGCTAACTATGGAACAGGCAAGACACGGGATGAATGCGTGATGGAACTAAATCCATTACAGACACAACTGAAGCAAGAACGCGCCCCGCTTGTGGAAGCCCTTGGCGTTAGGCTCATAAACGGAAAGTCCTGCAAATGCCCGTTTCACGATGACAAGCACGCCTCGGGCAGCGTATTTCAAGACCAAGACGGTGGATGGAAGTTTCATTGTCATACATGCGATTGGTCAGCCGACGTGTTTGACGTGAGAGCGAGAGTCGAGAATAGGCCACTTGGGGATATTCTTGGGGAATACAAACCAGAGAAGCCAAAGCACTACGAAAGCCTTGAAGCGATTATTAGAACTTATCCAGATGTTGAAGAAACCTACAAATATACGAATCCGCGAACAGCACGAGTCGAGTTGGCAGTTATTCGCTATCGGATCAACGGAAGAAAAGCCTTTGCCCAATGCTCCCCCAACGGATCAGGATGGCTTAAAGCCCGACCTGAAGGAAAACTCCCGCTCTACAATCGAAAACGAGTCCAAGAATCCGAAACGGTGATTGTGGTGGAAGGGGAAAAAGCGGTTCACGCCTTGCATAAGGCCGATATGGTAGCCACTACAAGCCCAATGGGCGCGGGAAAGGCAAGGGAATCTGATTGGTCAATCCTCTCAGGTAAGAAAGTTTATTTGTGGCCGGATAACGATCCCGTCGATCCGAAAACGCTGAAACAAACGGGCATCGATCACATGAAAGATGTTCAGGCAATTCTTGAAACGATGAACTGCGAATTGTTCTGGATAGAGCCTTCAAGTCTCGATTTACCACCCAAGGGTGACGCAGTTGATTTCATGGCAAATAATGAAGGCTCGCCAGAAGATAAGAAAATGGCTGTGTTGTTGGTCTTAGATGAGGCGCAACCACTAGGAGCGGCACAGGAACTAGGAAAACGTTTGCAGTCAATTATTGCAGGGGAATGGGTGAGCTTGGAGTGGCCGTGGCGAATGCTGACTACGCACACACAATCGCTTTTGCCTGATACCGTTACGGCGGTTTGTGGTGAGCCGGGAGCAGCAAAGTCTTTCTTTTTACTGGAATCGTTTTGGAAGTGGCATTTAGCGGGGCATAAGGTAGCGATATTTGAACTTGAGGATGACCGAACATTTCACCTTCACCGAGTCCTTGCGCAGTTGGAATCTAATTCGTCTTTGACCGACGCCGAGTGGGTAAGGACTCACGCAGAACAGGCCACGGCATCATGGAACAATCAAAAAGACATTCTTGATTCGCTAGGAAAAGTGATGTGGGACGCGCCAAACTCTCAAATTACGCTTCCCGAACTGGCAGATTGGTTTGAGGCTCGCTGTCAAGAGGGATTTGAGTTGTGCGTTGTCGATCCGGTTACAGCTACGGTCGCATCTGACAAGCCTTGGATAGACGATCAGAAGTTCATATTCAGAGTGAAGACCACAGCCAAGAAGTATCACTCAAGGTTGATTTACGCGATTCACCCAAGGGTGGCAAACGGGAAAGTGGGAGCAAGTCTTTCGAGGATGGCGGGGGGCGCAGCCTACGCGAGATTCTCCCACTCCGTTTTGTGGATTACGAAGTTTGATAAAGAACGCTCAGAGACTATTTGGAGTCCTGATGGTGGCACGCGCCCAGCCTCATTTGAACGAACGGTAAAAATCAGCAAAGCACGAAACGGAAAAGGCGCGGGCGCTGAATTGGCCTACCACCTAAACACAGGAACGTTATGTTTTTCAGAATTTGGGGAAGTGTCAGAACATGAAAGCAATAGAAACTCGCTACGCGAGTCATAGATTTCGTTCACGATTGGAAGCCCGTTACGCAGTTTTCTTTGACGCGCTTAACGAACCTTGGGAGTACGAGAAAGAGGGATACGTTTTGGAGGACGGAACGCTTTATCTTCCCGATTTCTGGATGCCGAATCTACAGTGTCATTTGGAAATCAAAGGCCAACTGCCGACACAAGAAGAATACGACAAGACTCAAGGGTTGGCGCACGGAACAAATAAGGCCGCAGCAATTATCCACGGATTGCCGGGAGAACAATGGGGCATTCTGTATTGCGTAGACGACACTGACTCGTCGGGAGGTTGGGGAACTTGGCAATTCCGTTTCGGAGTAAACGCAAGCAGCGAATTAGCGTTCTTGGTAGATCAGTTTGACCCGGAACGGAGGATTCTATATTCCGTCCCTTATGAAAAAATATTGCGCACGAGTTATCGCTGGATGGAAACCAACGCGCTGCAACATGCGGCCACGCAAGCCAAAGAAGAACGATTTGAGAGGCGACGATGATTGTCTGGTGTTGGGACTGTGAAGAGTTTTGGGAATGCCCGGAGAACGGCCATGACGGAACAGACCTAATTTGTTACGAGTGCGTAGAGCTACTTAATGCAGGCTACATAATTTGGCGTGACCGCCAACAGGGAATTGAATGGGAGGGACTGATTGCATGAAACACCAAAGATACAGTCGCGCCAAAGAAGTCTGCCCCCGGTGCAATAATACAAATTCGGAAATCATAAAAGTTGGGCAGTATGAATATGCTCGCAAGTGTGATCACTCAACACGGCCAACACTTCCACTGGAGAAAAGTAAATGATAATCAACACCGACCCCGACGCATATGTGCCGATTAGTAATGTAAGAATCTGCCCGTTCCACCTTAAGAACGCTGGCGTGCCTTATGCGGGGTGCACTTGTTCTGCCAGTTACGGACAGCGAAGGGCTACAGAATCCGAGTATCGAGAGCGACGACGTAAACGCTTGGTAGAAAAACGTGCTTGGCTCTTGGAAGCACTAGCAGAGATTGAAGCTGAACTTCAGGATGTAGGAAAATGAATCTCGACGAACACGGTACTATAACAAACGATCAAGGGCGCACGTTTCGCGTGGTTAAGGTAGGCGACGAACTGCGCGTGAACGGGAGGCCGGATTGGCACGGTGGCGGCATGACGTGGGCGCAGACCACGGTTAAACGTCACCCCAAATACGTTTACGGAACAAAGATGGGAAAGCTGTTGCACGAGATCGAGAAAGTCAGATTGGTATGGTGGCAGCTTGGCGGTCACGGTAGCTATTTCTTTCGCGTTTCATCACCCCGCGTGTACTTTGAGACAAAATGTGGCTATTGCTTCTTTGGCTCCGACCCAACGAACACATTTAGGAGCAGTCGCAAGTCAAAGGCTACCGTTTGTGAGCTACCAAAACCGGACGCCGTTCTCTGCGGTCGCTGCCGTGGTGAAGGCGCGGTCTTTGGAAAACTCGGAAAAGTTGGACGCGGTGGCGTCACCTACAAAGAAGCCCGTGAGCGTATTGGCTGTACGGTGCAAGTCTCGTAACCACTCAACGTACGTGAGCGGGACGCGGAGAGCGATCAAGATACGCCCCGCGAGGGTTGTGCAGCATGATCCTGAATTCTTTGAAATGAAGACAACCCCTCTCATTACAGATCGGGCTAGGAGTCTCCGACCCGCCGAAAACCGGACGGTGAAGGTTGGATGGCTTTCCAAGAAAATAATTGTTGACAGATGCTTGCACCCCAAGTTATGCTTGCCTTACTATGAAGAACGTTGAAACAGAAGCGCGGCAGAACGTCGCCAAACTAAAAAAGATTAAAGGCATGGAGAAAATCGCCGAGTCGCTTGAGCGGTTAATGGATGGCGCGGCTGCGGGGGGCGCGGCTAGAGCTAAGAAGTTAACCAAGAAACGGCGAGTTGAAATCGCTAAGAAGGCAGCTAACGCCAGATGGGGGAAGAGGTGAAGAGATGACAAGCGCGCAAAAGATTACATTCCCGCAGTTTAGCGGATTACGATGTTTGATGATGCCTTACATTCAGGGAGATGCAGCATCCGTGCCCGATGAATATCAATCTTATGCTGACATTCTCCGTTCAGTCTTTTTGAAGAAGGGCGACATTGGCTATCTCACGATTGATGAATCTGTGGTCGTTGCTGGGACTCCGCACCGTGGCGCACGAGCTAAGGCCTCTCGCGCCCTGCATACAGAAGTCGGGCGACTACCCAATAAGATTTACTGCTGGGGGAGTGGCGGCGGGTGGGGAAACAAGCACAACGTAACGCTCGATGGTAGCGTGGAGGTTCTGCTCGCCAACAACCTTGACGATTCATGCGCCTTGTGGAACGCAACGCACCACGATACGAGCGTTGATGGAGACATCGGACATGAAGCGGCACGGTATCCCTACCGAGATGCTGTGATGATGAAGGCTGGCGAAGTCCACAAAATCGGAATCCTAACGCCGCACGAGAGCCTTCCTGTAAAAGAAACAACGGCACGGCAGTTCTTGCGGATCATATCTTCGGGAGTCCACGGGCGCGAGCCGTACTTCACGATCAACCCAATTTTGGCGGCAGCATGATCGACTTCCGAATCATCGCACTATTACTACTCCCTAGAGTCTGTCCAGTCTGCGGAGAGCAGGAAAGTAAATGAGGACAAAACCTCGCGGTGCTAACGGGCTGGGCCTAAGAAAGACACGTACCTTGACCGTAACGAAAGGAAGAAAATGAGTACATACGATCCACGGCAAATGGCAACGGACGCTCTAACGCTCTCCACGCCGCCTGCGCATTCAGGACTAAAGACTTTTGTGAGCGAAGAGGGTGTTTACGCGCTTGCAAGGGCACTAGAAGACGCGCTTGATATTGTCGATTCAATCGAAGACGAGGACGAGTAAATGTTCACTATCAATCGACAAGTATTAGCGCGAGAATTCGCCCTACTTCAGACTGTCGCCGAGAAAAAGGGAACGATCCCAATCTTGTCGAGCATTAAGGTTGAATGCCAAGGCGATCTTACTGTTCTGACGGGAACCGATTTAGACGCCACAATCATCTCCAAGGTGGAATCCTCTGGCGAAGCGTGGGCGGGATGCGTTCCTTTGCGGCAACTGTTTTCCTTGGTCAAATTGCTTGACGGTGAAAATCTCGAATTTTCCGAGCGTCCGAATGGGCGGCTGGAAATCAAGAGTGGTCAGTCTAAACACCTAATTCCGTTTGAACCTATCGAGCGTTTTCCTGAAGTCGCGATTCCAAAAGAGCAGGGCGTTTCTCTTGACGGGGCAGTTCTCGGTGCGATGGTGAAAGCGACAGCCTTTTGGATTAGACCGTCAGAAGATGGACTAAAAGCGACCGAGTGGAAGCAGACGGGATTGAGCCTGCGCTCAGATGAAAAGTCGCTTGAGGTAATGTCTTTCCGACGTACCGCAGCGGCGATTGCTACGTTGTCCGCCAGTCTCCCGAAATTCAACGTTATCATCCCAAGACAAGCGGTGTCCGCGCTTAGTTATTTCAACGAAGATTTACAGATGATCGTGACGGAAAATCAAGTTGCGTTTATCGGCGCAACGCGAACACTGTCTGCCCGTATCTTGGAAGGCGAGTTCCCCGCGTGGCGCACGTTCCTGCCGACATATGAACACAGAGTGGAAGTCCCTGAAACTTTCACGGACACGATCAAGAGAGTTTCGGTAACGACAGAAGGGCAACGGGCGACGTTTGAAGTGCTGAAGCTGACAATTGCCAAGGACTCCTTGAAGCTGGAATCTCGCGGCGGCGATAACGGGCAGTCAGAAGAAATACTGCCCACTACCTCCACGCTGAACGGGAAGACTGTGGCGATAGGCATCCACGGAAATCAGACGGTCGAAGCCTTGAGTCGCTCGGACTGCAATATAACGTGCGAGTTTGTGGACGGGACACAGCCAATGATTTTTACTCCCGCAAACAAAGACTTTGAGCTTTGCTATCTCACGATGCCGTGCAGGCTGGAATGGTGAAGAAACCTGAACCGCAAAAGATTCCAAGAGAATGTGATCCAAGTAGGAATCTGCATATTTACTTTGGTAAATCAGAAATCTGTCAATGTAAGAAGGGGAAGAAAAGAGTTGTAAGTTAATACGCTACGATCATTCCCAGTTCAGGGTTTCTAAAGACAGGATTGTTGAGTGCCTCTGAGTCGAAAACCACGAAAGCCAATGATTCGATCCGCCTTTGTGCGGCACTCGGAATTTCGCCCTAAAACGCTTCCCAAGCGGAAAGTGGCTACCGATGGCTTACCGGACGAGAAAAACAGTTCTAGCGCGACTCTGACGCAAAGGAAGCCTATCAGAAAGGTCGGTCGCAAGGGTTATCAGTGGATAGCCGCCCGTAAGTGGCTCAAGAAGCAATTCAACTGGCTTGGGCTTACTCACTGCATGATGCGTTTTCAGGGATGCTGGTATGACGACGGGATCGGGTTTGCGCATCCGGCCAAAAGACGAAACTTGAGAGAAGGTGAATTATGGCTCGCGGTGCCCGTGTGCAACGCTTGCCACTCGCAGCTTGAGATTATGCCTCCCGAAAAGATGCGAGAGCTAGTTGAAACGGCTTGGGCAAAAGCGGGAATAAAGCTACCACAATGAAGATTGATTTTCAGATACCAGTTAAGACTATCTCCGAGGCCAATCAGCGCGAGCATTGGGCGGTTAAGCACAGACGCAAAAAAGCTCAACAGGTGGAAACCGGACTAGCTTTTCTGGTTAACGTGCGCCGGAATATTACCTTTCCTTGCACCGTAAGGCTCACCAGAATCGCGCCAAAGGCTTTGGACGCCGACAATCTCGCTGGCTCATTCAAACACGTTCAGGACGCCCTTGCTCGCAAGCTAGGCGTAGATGACGGAGACGCAGAGAAGGTCACTTGGGTCTACCAGCAACTACCAATCGGCCAACGGCACTACAGCGTGAAGGTGGAAATTGAAAGCCAACCCTCTAACCGATAAGGAGAGTCAATGAGCCTGAGTTTTCAAGAGTTTTTGGCGGAATCAATGAAAGACCCTGAATTCGCGGCGGCGTACAAAGAGGTCAGCGAAGAGGAATCCAAGAAACTGTTAGTTGCCGCGCTCGTTGAAGTCGCTCGCATGAAACCCGTAGTAGAAGCTGCGGTGAAGTGGCGAGCGGGATACGGTGGCAGTGTGGAGTTGATTCGCGTTGTTGATGCTTACGAGAAAGGTGAATCTCAATGACCACCAAACAAACCATGCGCCACCGAGTTACAGGACAAGTTTTCGTGATTCAATACACCCTGATCGACGTACAGCCTACTTGGGATAGACCTAAACGTCGTATCCGACCAGCATGGAGTTGTAATACAGGAAGAGGTATGTGTTGTTGTCAGAAGGTAGGTTAAGGCTGAAAGAGAGCAGACTGCGACTTTGCTGCGTTCTTGGGTATTACGCCGCTCTTGGTCTTGCTTCGGGTGAACTAGATGCTACTGAATTTATACTTGCTAACTTTGCTTTTTGTGGCGGGGAACTTAGTATCTTGGCTCGCCTTGAATCGAGTAGTAAAACAGATAATTTGGGCTAGGCAGAGTCGCCAACTGCATTTTCTAGCTCTTCGTTCCTTAGGCCGCTCGTTGGGTGCTGAATCCTTCCAAAAAGGTTACTACAAGTTGTACCAGCTACGTTTCTGGCTGCAAGTTCTCCGCAGCAAGTCAAGACTTTCCCGCGCCTGTGTCCCGAAGGAATCAGCGCAGTCGGATGCGGTTCGCACTCTAAGCTCTTATTCGCATTGCTTTGAAATCTTGAATGTCGCGTCATAAACATGTTTTCAAGGTTTACATGTTCGGAGAGAAACCCCGCTCGTTTGGAGCGATTTTCTAGTTCCGTAGTCGCTTTGAATTGTTGGAAATTTTCTTCGCAACAACTCGCGCAAGCAGTGATAAAATAACAAATTAACGACATGCTTAGCAATAAGAAAATTCCACGTACTTCGCGGGGTAGCACACCTGAAACAATGGCTCGTGCAAGCGGGCGGGGCGTGGTACTTAAGCCCGAAGAACAATCCAGTCCCCGCAGTAATTCGGGCGCATTACTTACTGACACAGAACTAATCGCTCTTGGTTATGAAGCTCTCGTGATGATGATGGCGCGTGACCCTAAACGTTGGCGATTGGAACGTCGCGCCGCAAGAATGCTAAACCGCCTTCTAACTGAACGCGGCTTACATCAAATTATCCGCGAGAAAATTGTGGATATTGCTGTGGGGCATTGGCAGGAAGCAAAAGGATGGCGCGGAGAATGTAAGGCGCATCCAGCGCAACGGTAGTCCCGCAAGCTTAAGAATCTGAGGCTCGCCAAAATAGCCATTGGACGCGGACTGATCCAACGTGGTCGGTAGCTTGAAGCGAGCCTCAGTGCAAGGGAAGAAAAGTTAATGAAGTCAGGAATCGTTATCAATCTCGACGATCTAAATACCTTGATCGGAGAATTCATTGCCGAGCAGTCACCCAGCGAACAAAGACTTTACCGCTGGCGATTTGGAGAATTCTTAGAATGGGCAAAAGTAAGAGAAGAAATACGCGAGGAAGAAGAACTTCGCGCTGAGGACTAGCTACTTATTCTTACCGATTCGGATCACTTCGTCCAACTGCTTTTCAAGTAGTTCTTTCTCAACTTTCAACGCTTCGGCGCGCTCAAACTGAAAGTCTCGTTCCTTGCGGAGTGTTTCAATAGTGCCAGTCGAAGTTGCGATTTCCTTGATCAATCCGAGCATCACGTCTCCAGCATGGATCGTGGTATTAAGATCAATTTGGCGAGTCTCTGCTTTGGTCTTCTCTGTCTCTGCGTCTGACTGCTTTTTTCTAATTAGTGAAGGAAGGTAAGTTGCGCCGTATCCAAGTAATGCGGCAACAACCATCTGCGCCCAGCCCTGCCAAGTGTGAGGAATTGGGGGTGTTTCCTGCATCGCATAGTTATCCTGCCGCTGCCTGTCTTGCCTCTTTAAGCCTTGCAACCCCCTCTTGAAGTTGCTTGAGGTCTTTAACAGGCACTGTTTCTAATGATTCACCGTGACGGTAGATGAAGGTCTGGGGTGACAAAGGGAATTGATCGTCGTTGTCGCCGTAGCTTACGGTCGCTTCGGGCAACGAACTATCCTCGTCACCAACAACTAGTGGCACTTCCATTTTGAAGTACCCGTGCCGACTTGATAGTTGGATAGCACGATCCTTCGTGAACGTGATCGCGCTACCCTGAATCTCCGGCCCTCCGTTCCAGCCAACAAGCCAACTTACAAAACGGATAGGCCACTGTCGCCACAACGGTTCGTCTGACAGCAACTTGCGTTGCCCTATGAAGTAGCCGGAATTAACCATTCTTCAACCATTTCCGAGGATAACGCCCGTATCGTCATGGTTCGGTAGGAGTACAATCCCGCCGCTGATGCTCGCCGCAACTGCAATAGTAGCCAACTTAGACTCAATTGCCGCCTCGAATTCTTTGGCAGATGTAGCGTGTTTGTTTGTGAACGTAACCGAGGCTTCTAGTACCCCGATAGCTTCTTCTGTTTCAGGATCGTATGGCATGGGGGCGATTCTCCTTTATTTTACTACCGCACCAAATACTTGCAGCCCCAAAAGCAACAGCAGCACAAACAAGAGCAGGTTGCCGCCGCCGAGTATGCGTGGGTTTGGATTCGCTACGATGAATGGGTATAACCCAAACACCGCCCAAAGAATCATTAGCATCCAGAAGATCATTGACAACGGCATCGTGTGCCTCCTTTTGTTAACTCAGCGAAGCAGAAAAGTTAACCTTCCCAGTGTTTCCGCAGAGGTGGATCAGGATACCCTCTCACTGGCTGTTTGGCTCTCTTTTCTGCTTCCTGATGCGTTCTAGCAAGCGATCCCCTCGTGGTTAGCCTCTATCCTCTTCGCCCAGACAATTAGAGACAAAAAGAAATCGCTTGCTAAAGTCGTTAGCCTTCGGGAACCGTTCCCGCCGCGTTCAGTGAATCACGAATCGCGTCAAAGGCTGCATCTGCATTCTGTAGCGCGGCTACCGCTGCGGCTACGTCTGGATTTGGTTGGTTGAGCAAGTCAAGCACGCGCTGGACTGCCGCTTGAAGTTCGCCTACATCTTCGCCAATCTTGGCGACAGCGATTGAGAGTTCCGACATTGTGTTTTTTACACTCCTTAGTTGAAGGTTTATGACTACCAAAAGCAGAATTATCAAGGCGAACAACAGAAAACTTAATGCCCAGATATACTTGTCTGCATTGCTCCAGTCGATGTCCATGAGAAGTAATTAACGAGCAACTTCATTTCTCGGCGCGATTTTTCTTCTTTCACCTTTTTTAGTTGCCATTCTTAGTGCTCCTCAAGTTTCAAGCTGCCTTTGCACATCCAAGCCGACAGCCTGAAGCTGCTCGTTAAGCTTTACTGACAAGGATTTCTATTCGTCGGTATCGTTCTCCCCGACAACTCTCCACGCTCTTTTATACGCGCTTCAATAGCTTCTGCTGGCGTTCCTTCTTTCTTTGCAATTACACAGGGTTGAGTTACCTTCACCTGTGCGCGGTGGTGCTTTTTGCGCTTCTTTGCCTCTACTGAGGGGACGATTAACAAGCAGATCAGAAGTAAGAATTTAAGTTTCATGTCAACACAACTCGCGCACCATCTGGCAGTGGTACAAACTGAACTTCCTTGGGTGCCATCATTCGCGATAAGGCGCGGCAAGCGTCCCGAGTATCGATCGCGTTAGTTACCCTGCGCAGCAAGTGTTTATTCACGATTGTCGGGCCGCGCTTGAGATGAAACCGCAGATCAGCAAGCCATTGGTCGGCATTCATTTCAAACTGTTTCATCTCACATACTTCCTTCTACAATCACGATCCATTAGCCAGAGATAGAGCCACACCCACTTCATTTTACTTCCATCACCGCCTTGAGTTCCTTGATTTGGTCGCTGATACTCTTCGTTGGAGTTGGCGTTCCTGCCGCTATCGAGAACTGCGGAGGTGCTCCGTAGTAAACTCTGGCGCTCTCAATTATCCCGCGCAAAATCCTTTGAATGTTCTGCAACTTCTCATGCGATCCGAAATGTCCACGGGCGCTCACCGATTCAAACAGCCGTTCGTACGTATCAACCGCATTCAGCTTGCACGGCTTATCTCCGCACGCATCAAGAGATACCTTCAAGTTGGCCGCACCTGAAGCTAGATCGGTAAAATCCACAACCAAACCGTTTTTGATTGTATCCGATAGCGGTAGTGACTGAATCAGGGGGCCAGAGGCCGCTAGGACGATTCGCAACTCTTGCGCGAACTTCGCGCCACACGCGGCCAGAAAGAGGCTAAGAACGAGCGTGAGAGCCAATGCGGGGTATCTTAGAAGTCTCACTGAGCAACCTTTCTTGGCGAGAACTCAGCCATGCCCATAGTTGGCGTTTTCCGAATCCAGAACGGCGGAATGCTTATGCGTGACGTGGTTTCGAGCTTGCCGGGCGCGTGTTCACATTGCGTGCGCGTCTTTACCTCAAGCTCGCCACGAAAAAGAACGCGGAGCCTGTCCGTCCAACTCAAGGTGCATCCCGTAATAATGTGAATCTCGTCTTCGTAACCTTCTTTGATCATAGGCTCTCAACTTTCAAGTGGGTTTCATCAACAACGGTGGAGTAGCACGGTGCTCTCTCAGCCTTAAACAGTGCGAAGGGAAATTGAAGACTGCCTACCAGTTCCCCAACTCGTAACCGTCCCGACTTCCCTCCCACCTTGAGTCTCAGTTTATCAAACTTTCTACGGTCTGACACTAACTTTTACGTCTGTCGGAACGACTCCACCAAATCGCCCCCGATCTCAAATCGCACATGGATCAAGGTCAGAATATCCAGTGCGTACTTAACTCGACTGGGATTTGCATCTGTTTCCACTACGTCCTTCAGCATTAACTTCAGCTTGGTCAGGTCTTTTTCATTCTGAATCTCGTCCCGTTGGAACTTCTCAAGTAATACATCCAGTTCTTTTGTGTGTGGAGAATGCAAAGCCTGAGCAGCCGATACGCTCATCCCCTTAAAGTAGATTTCAGCCTTGGTTTCAATTACAGTTAGTCGATTCAGCGCGGTCTCCACCTTGCTCGTTAGCTCTTTGAACTTCTCTTTCCAGTCACCTTGGGCGTCCCTGCGGCGTTGATAAACCGCATTGGCAATGGAGACGACTAACGCAAGTAGGCCAACGTAGGGGATTAGCTCTTTCACTCGATACACGTCTCTCCGGCAGCTTTCGGTTCTTCCTCATGTACCCGCCTGACTGTAGCCTCAATTTGTGTTTGATCTGTGCCAGTATGATAGAGCAGGTTGACTACTACAGGGAACTCGGTGCCGTCTTTATGTCGCGCTTTCAATGTTCCGCCTGCGCCCATCGGACGATTGACAGGATGGCGAACGTAACCAGCCCGATGAGCTTGGTGCCTGTGACGTAGGGCGTCAGGGAGCAGCATGTCAATACATTGACCGATTAGTTCAGATGGATGATAACCAAACGTGGCGCAAACTTCCTCGTTGACAGCAATGATACGCTCACCATCAGAGATTATCTTCGCGTCGGACGACCGCGCCCACGCTTTAAACAGAAATGAATAGCTAAGGAACGGACGAGCGGCAGTTTCCAGCAGCGCGTCAGTCGTTGCACTTTCATCCATTGCGCTATTTTGTTCGTCTGTCATCGTGGATAACCACTCAACCTACCGTGTCCGTTTCGGCGCTTTCCTAGCCCGACTGGGAACGAAGTTCTTTTCCTCATTTCCCTGATTTGCTATCATCTTCTTGCTCTACTCATCAACCTTTAGGATGGTTTTCGCCCCAAATGTTCAAACGTATTGCAGTCACGTTAGTTCTAGGAATCTGTTTAGGTCTCCCATTTGGAAACTTCCATGTACGTGCTACTGAAACTGAACCGCTTCGCTACGTTGCAACTCTAACCCAATCAGGCACAGACGCTCCCGTTGCCCATGTGATTCACAACACCATTGGAGAAATCGTATGGCAGCGAAACAACGTCGGTCGATACCAAGCTGTGTTGACAGACGGATTCCCCGTTGGCCATGTTACCGCCAAAGGTTGCACGTTCATTGAGCGAGTTAACGAGCATTTGATCGTTGCTGAGTTTGATATTAACGCTTCGGACAGTGACACCCTCCAATTCAGCGTACAGTCACGAGATTCAGGGTACGCTCAAGGCGTTGAAGACGTGTTACTTGATACGCCGATTGAGATTACCGTGTACTCTCACTAAGGCGTGGCGTCACTAATTACGGGAGCAGGACTGTCTCCATCCTGTACTTCCCAAGTGTTAGGATGAAGCCACGGGTAGGCATCCTCAACGGACGATGAATTGAGATAGAACCACGTTCCGTCACTTCCGTAAACGCTCCACACGCCCCCTTCAAACGCTTTGATTACGCTATTATTTGTGCTGTCAGGCTGGCCGACAAGGTTGTAATAAGGTCGTGTTTCAAAAAGCCCTCTTACTGTATAGCTTCCATTTGCTGCTGCTGTACCTGCTCCTGAAACTAAAGCTGTAGGTACTGGAACTGGTACATAGGTGATAACAATCACTCCGTTGCCGCCGAGAATGTCTCCTGTGGGGTTTCCGCCACCGCCACCGCCGTAATTCCCGCCCGCGCCTAATCCGCCGCCACCACCACCGGGGCCAGCGGTGCCGCCAAGTGTTGCCGTCCAAGTAGTGCCTGCCGCGCCGGGATTGTTGACCGCGCCCCCTGTGCCGCCATTTGGCCCCCCTGCATTGCCACCTGTCGCGTCAACTGCCGCTTGGCCGTCTCCAGACGGCCCCGCAGCCCCGCCGCCAGCCCCGCCAATACCTCCAACCGCTTCTCCCCCGTTACCACCTGAGTGAGCGCCTAAAGTTGGTACGCAATCAGCGGCAGCGCCACCTAGGCCTCCTGTGGGGTTAGGGGGAGAGGGCGTCCCGCCTTCTTGTCCGAACTGTCCGCCAGCAGCGATCAGTTCTCCACCGTTCCCAAAGTATGACCACAATAAATCCGCAGGAAAAATGGGGGCTACAGCACTGACCCCTACTTGATAAGCAATCTCGGTATCAACGCCGGGATCGTAATTTTCCAGCTTGGCGTAGGCACCCCCGCCACCACCGGCACCGTTCCAAATTTCAGACCCAGAACGCCCTGCGCTGCCTGCCCCAATCGCTTCAATCGTATTGTTTGCAGGATTGAAATCTACGGGTACTGTCCACGTTCCACTCTCGGTAAGAATGATTACCGTAGAATCAGAAGAAGCCGAGGCCGTTGTTTGAATGAAGATTACAGAAATAGCTACACCCTATCTCGCCCTTGCGCACTCAGGACACTCCACCTCTATTTCCACAGGGATATTTAGGTGCGTGCCTACGATGATTTGTAGTTCTCGGATCGCGTCATCTCGTTGTTGACTAGTTGGATTGCTGGGGAGAAAGTGAATAACTTCTTCCTCCGATTGCCCTTCGGTAATTTTTGCCATCGGCCCCATAGCGAGATAGCTGATCGCAATCAAGGCCAGCGTAAATATTCGTATGGCTTTCATCTTCACAGAACTTCCTTTCTTGAGTTTTAACTAAGTACTTGCCGTTGTGGTAAAATAAACAGCCCGAACGAAAGCGCAAACTCTCGCACGGGCTTAATCAGATTAGCTAACAAGGAGCCAATGTGACTTACGATAAATCTACCATTGTTTTTGAGCCCCATCCAACGAGAAAAACGTTCTGCGATTTGACCGGACAACGCTTTGCGCGGCTGACCGTCTTGGGCTATGCCGGAACCACCCCAAGCCGCACATCTCTTTGGTATGCTGAGTGCCAATGTGGAACCGTTGTCCGTGTTCAGCCAAATGCGATGAAAATCGGAAGGATCAAGAGTTGCGGGTGTCTCAACAAAGAACTTCAGCGCACGCGCATGACTAAGCACGGTGCGTTTCAAACCCCCACATATAAAGCTTGGCAAGCAATGCGGAAGCGAGTAAGCACCGCATGTGCTTATCGGAAAAACTACGCTGATAGAGGGATAATAGTGTGCGATCGATGGAATAGCTTCTCCAACTTTCTGGCTGATATGGGAGAGAAGCCCGAAGGGCTGACGCTGGATCGAATTGACAATAATGGGAACTACGAGCCAAGTAATTGCCGCTGGGCTACCATGACCGAACAACTGAACAACAAGCGAGACAACCATCGTATTACTTATCGAGGCCGCACTCAGACTCTCTCGATGTGGGCACGCGAACTTCATAAAGGTTTCGACCTACTCAACCAGCGACTCATTCACGGCTGGAGCATTGAAAAAGCATTTACCAGTCCTCTACAAAAGGGTTCCAGTTAGACTGAATCCAATATCTGCAAGTGTGGCATCGGGCGATGCGGGAGCGGTAATTAAAATAATGTCCCCTGCCGCGATAGTTGCTGCCGTGCCACCTACGACCGTAATGGTCGTTCCCGCTGCTGCGAATCGAAGAGTCGCCTTAGTCGTCGCGTTAACACTTACGATAAAATCTGCCTGAGCAGTCGCGGCCACCCCTGCCGTTCCTCGTTGTCCACTTGCTGAAAGCGTAAACGCTCTGACAGCTACAAATCTCAGCACTACCGCACTTGCATCAGGGACACCTACAACAGCACAAGCAAGATCGTAAGGCACTCCCGCGCCCGTGTAGCTGAGAGTGATCGCGGGGGTGGTCGTAGCAGTCGCCACCGACCCGCTGAACCCGTTCGCGGTAACTACGCTAACGCTTGTGACCGTACCTCCTGAATCGTTATCAGGCGGTTGTGGGCCGGGGTAGCCGGGGGCTGCTTGTCCGGGCATAATTCTTTCTCCTTATCCGACGAACCGTAAGTAAATGGTCGCGGTTGCGGTAGTGCCCGCATATAGGTATATCTGGCCGATCGGGATCGTGTTACCACCTGCACCCGTGGCTGAGTCCGTAAAATACGTTCCCGCTGTTAGAGTCGCTCCGTGGGTCGCGTCTACCTGTGAAGCAAACCCTACCTTCAAGTCTTGAGTAGCCACGAAGTTTAATGAGACACATTGGCCGGGAAGATTTTTAGATAAGGGAAAATCAAGTGCCGTATCCGTTACAAGATCGTAAATTGAACGCGCAGTTGCTGCTCCGGTAATGGATACTGTCCCAAAGAATATCTGTTGTTCAGCCATAAGTGCTCCTCTACGCTAAATCGGTAGTTCGGAATTGCTCAACCCAGATGGAGCCTGTCGATCTGAACGCAATGGAACTAGATCGACCCGCCTGAGTGGTTTGGGTTCCTGACGAATGAAACGTCGAAGCGAACGTTACCACGACTGAGCCGCCCGCGCCGTTCAAGGTGTTAATAAAAATCCAGTCTCCCGCGCTTCCTGCCCCCGTAGGGGTAATTGTTGCCGTTGCGGAAGTAGCAAATACCGCCGTGATGTCGTGACTAGAGATTGAGACATCAAGGCTAACGCCAGCCGCCCACGCATCTGCCGTGGTTGGCGTTGTTCGTAGTTTCCCTGTGTTTCCAATGGTTAACGCAGTGGCAGAAGCGGCGCCAAGTGCGGGCGTAACCAATACCGGAGAAGTGGCAAATACTAGCGGCCCGCTACCTGTTTCCCCTGTTACCGCTGCGGCGAGATTTGCGCTGGAAGGTGTCCCAAGAAAAGTGGCTACTCCGGTTCCAAGTCCTGAGACTCCCGTGCCGATAGCGATTTGACCACCACCCGCAGCGTTTGAATGATCATGCGTGGCGTTTGTAAAACTAGCAATCGTTGGTGTAACTATCGTGGGACTGCTTGCAAGAACGAGGTTCCCTGTTCCAGTTCGATTTGTAGTGGTTAATGCAGTCCCACCATTGATAACTAAAGAAGTGTTTGCGGTAAGCGTGGTGAACGTTCCAGCGGCAGGGGTTCCTGCGCCAATAGCTCCGGGGTCAGCAAAGTCTTGTCCGTCAAGTTTATCTGAATTGAGATTCGTAACCTTAGTTGTAGATGCGATAATTAACGGCGCGGTTCCCGTTGCAATCGTAGACTGAAACTGACTCGCGGAAAGGACTCCACTATCGGGCGTGAGAACGATGTCCCCTGCCGCGTTGGTAGTTATGACGTTTAAATCGCCAGCAGCATTCCTAAACCCCAACGCACCCGTGCAAATTACTATCTGAGGATTTGCATAAGCCGTAGAAGTTCGGCTTCCCCAATTTGGTAGCGTATTAAACTCTCCCGGTGAGATACCAAATACCATCGACGCGGCTTCACTGTTAGAGAAATTGTAAGCGTCAGGGCCGATCTTGTTGATCATTTCAACGGAGCCCCGCGCTTGATTGTCCAGCAAGAACCCGTAAACCTGTCCTCCGGTTTGATTGTTCACGTATACAACCCCAAACTTAGGGCCGCTTCCGTTCACATCCAGTGGAGACGTATAGCAAAACACCTTACGGGCAGCAGACTCATCGTAAGAATCTTCTATTCGCGCCGTTGCAAAGTTCGTTGAAAAATCGTCGAGATATTCGTTGGTGAAATAGTATTTATAGTGGCTGCTTCCCGCCTGCTCAACTCCGTCCCAACTGTTATTTTGGGTTGCGATTCTCACGCTGCCGCTGTTGGCTACGCTACCTGAATTGGCAATCGTACATTGGACGTGCTCAAATTGCTGCCACACGTTTTGATTGCCGGAGAAGTCAACCCCCCAAGTGTCGGCAAAGATGGTCACGCGACTATAATTGCCGTCAGAAGAATTATGTGACCCTGAACTACATCCGTTGGTCTTCGCGAGCAGTCCTATTGAGCCAACCTCGTTAGCTCGAATCGTTACATTATCAAGCGCATTGTTGTAACCTAAACTTGAATCAAAACCAGAGAGAGCCATTCCATACTTCACGCGACTGTTCGGATCGCCAAACTCGATGTTACTGATCACTAACCCCGACGCGGTATTTACAACTCCCGTAGCTCCGGTCTTAGAACCCGTGTAGTTAACTTTTGTCAGCCCAAACGGTGTCCCGCTTTGATCGTTTGACCCGTAGCCAAGAATCTGTATTCCCGACTTGAACGTACCGCTCGACCTTCCCCCAAATATCAACGGAACATTCGTGGTTTCAACTGCCGCAGGAAGAACGACTAGCCCGCCCCCCGCAGCTAGTGCCGCTGTATACGCTTGCTGTAAAGCTGAAATGGTAGATGTCGGTGTCGAGGTGGTGTGCGCTGTGCCGTTCGCATCGAAGGTGTGAATCGGATGACGTACCCACCAAATCGGGTTCTCTGCCTGAAACTTCATTGCTCCCGTAGTCGCGGCGGTGCCAGCGTAGATTCTAATTGCGCAAGCTCCCGGTGGAGGAGTCTCTGTCACGTACAACGGCATCCACGAGCCTACGGTTGCGCTGGGAGGCGTTACACCCGTCGAGATAGGGGAAAGGTCAGTCTCGCCGTTCTCCGTGACGTAGGAGTACGAAAAGAACAATGTGCCCATAGTCGAGAGTAGGCTTGTTATCTTCGTCAGCGTAGGCGCGACGTTGGGAGTCTCACCTAACGGAGTTGACCCATCCGGCATAGTCGCGGTTGATCCGCCCGGAGGTGCTGCTCCCGCTGCGTTGTAAGCCACAGCGAATCCGCCAAAGGAATTATCTTCACCGAATCCTGTGTTGTTATTCTCAACCGCCCCAGAAACATCCGTAGCCCGCTTGAACGTATTTGCTCCGTCCAAGTCTTTGATGTAGACGTTGGCTGAAGCCGCCAGAGTTGAATTCGGCGCGTTGGCTTTTACTGCTAAACCTTGACCTTCAACAGCGGTAAAGCTGGGGGACGCCGTGCCGATAGTTGATTCACCTGTTCGTCCATTGTAGGTAATTGCTACTTGATACCTGTGGGCGTCGGTAAATGATCCATTCCCCGGCTGTACCCCAAACGTTCCAAGAGTCACAGTCGGAGTCGAAACGGTCGGCGCAGACGCAGGAGCAGGAACAGTCTGAACAGCAGCGGTATATAATCCGGCGTTGAACTGAGCAACACGCGGATCGTTATTCCCTACGGCAATGGGATTCGTAGCACTAAGAGGCACTACGCTTAACTTGGAAATTCCTTTGATTAAGGCCGAAGCATTTGATGCGGGACTAAGAGTATTAAAATATGAAATCGTTGCCGAGCGAGTTAGGTAGTCAGTTGGCGGATTCGCCAGAGTATTTGCGCCCTCGTTGTAGATCGTTAACTGCGGAAAGGTAATAACACCGCCCGGATACTCTGCTTCGGAAGGAACGACCCACTGATTAAAAAGAAAAGTCTTACCTGAATTACCAACAAAGAATTGCGCGGTACACCAAATTGATTGCGGATAAGGAACGTTCGCGTCAATGGTCGTGAAAACATCTTCAGCGTCGATGGTTACAATGTCCCCTGAGATGGAACACTGAAACTCGATGTAGTTGCTTTGGCCGCCTAAAACATTTTCATCGTTGACATCGAGATACGATTGGTTATACCACCATCGAAGCGTCAATGGCTCTCGGAACCCCGGCGCAAACTGAACCTCAAATTGATCAAGGGTTAACATCTATCGTTCTCGTACCGCTTCTCCGTTTTGAACTCGTTCACGTATTGCTGGAGCGTAAATATCAAAACTGGTTCGGTATCGCTCCCGCGAGGCTTCGCCGTAAACAGTCGCCCACGGTGCTACGTCTTTCGTTATAATCGCTCCTGCGCCAATGAAGGCATGTTCTCCAATTTTTACCCCCGGCAAGATCGTGGCGTTTGCCCCAATAACCGCGTGGTCGCCTATCACTGGAGGCTGCGCAATGTATTCAGTGTTGCCACAGATCGGCCTCTTGTCGTCGCAGAACATCGCGTGGGGAGAAATAAAAACATTGCTGCCAACCTTAGAGTTGGGCGGCAAGAAAGCAAAGGCCGAGATGCGTGTGTTATCTCCAACGATCGTTCCGCGTCCTATCTCACAGTGCGAGCCTAAACTGCAATCCTTGCCTACAACCACATCGGCCAAGACAACGGCGAAGTGCCAGATAGTCGTACCATCACCTATCACGGCTGACTTGTCGATGAAGTTGAATGCGCCATTAGAGAATTGATTCATAAACCTCCCGCATTGCGAGTGCCATAGATTCGTCGCTTGGAATCGGATCGGGAACACGAGGCTCCCGTTGACCCTTCAAAATCTCAATAAGCTCTACCGCCATATCTAATTGCGATCCCTCGCGCACCCAAAAATGGCTGTAAGGGTTTCCCCAATAGGAAATCACCTTTGCGCCACAAAGATTGGCTTCCATGCCCATGCGGTTCATGTCCCCGTATCTGACACCATTCCAGTAGAAATCCACGCTGTTGAGAACGTGCCTCAGCTCGTCATGCGCCCACGTTAAAGGTGAAACATGCGCTCCGTAACTTGTGCCGTTCCGATCAATGATCGGGAACCAGATGCGATGTTGATCCTGTGGGACATAGTTTGCGTGAAGACATGCATCAGGGATTTCTTTGTATATCCATGGCCAACAGATGAAAATATCGTAAACCCATTTCATGAAGTGACTGTTCTCACTCGTCATTACACTTGGGTTGCCCGAAAACTTTCCTCTGCTTCTCCCTGCTCTCCAGAAGTCTAACTCTAGCCCTAAAGGAAGAAGGCGCACCTTAGTGGCCTTGTCACACATGGACTGAAGTATGGCCTGATGGCGCGGCCAGAACGTACAAACCGCGTCAGCGGTTCTCATCCAATGCATCCAAAGCTGAAGGGAGTCGGAGTGCCCGTATCCCTTCTTGCTGTCCTCCATGCTCTGATGTACCACGTATTCAGGGGTTCCGTGGCTGATCCAAGCCATCTTGAGAGGACGCGTAAGCCGTTTCAACATCTCGTTGGGAAAATGCGTGTGGGGCACATGCACGTCCGCATCGGCGTACTGATCCCACTGCTCACTCGGAACCTCTTGAACGTTTATCAAATAACTATCTAAGCCAAGCTTCTTCTCTGCGTTACAGAGAGTCTTTGCTACTTGGTTCATCCCTGAATTGTTAAACGCTGTCCAGTGGCAAATCTTAAGTCCCGCATGCGAAGCCGACGCCGCGACGATACGAGGCTGAGACTTGGTGCCAACGTTTTTCTTCGCGGTCTTCTTAGCCGCCATTTAAGACGCTGCCGTAGACTGAGCGGTTGAAACGTTCGCGCTCTGTGAAAGGTTCTGTGAACCAGCTACCGATGCAGTCGCGCTGACACCGCTTAACGTCGCGCTACCCGCCACCGAGCCAACAGTTGAGATCGTCGTACTTTGCGAAACGTTCTGACTGGTCGCGTTGGATGCCGTCTGTGAAATGATTAGTGAGTTGCTTGTAGCCGCGCTGGTCGCACTCGATGCGTTCAACCCTGCCGAGACGCTTGCAGATGAGGCCGTAGAAGCCCTCAGGCCTGCTGAATCAGCTTTAGACGACGCGGTAGCTGCTTGAGTGGTTGAAAACTGCGCAGCGATGATCCACAGGCCAGTGGAAGTGGTCTCAAGTTCTACCGCTTCACTGGTGGCGTCGAGGGAAGTCGAGAATGTGGCACCTGCGTTGACTATCGTGACCGTGTTCCCTGACGAATCAGCGGAACTGATACTGACTACTACGCGGTGATATGCTCCACTTTGAAGATCGTCGTAGAGTGTAATCGTGAATCCGCCGCCCGTGGCATCCGCGACAATTTGCTCGATCTCAGGATTCGTCAAACTGTAAGTTGTGCTTACGTTGACGGTCTGAATCTGCCTTCCGATCTGAGTGATTGGCATCTTTATTTCTCCTTAATGGCTGAACTGGTATTTCGCTTGAAAGGCAGCTAAAGACGCCTCTCTGTCGATTGAGTCGTTAATCTCCTCAAGGCACTGACTACATACCTCGACTTCGTTTACTTCTGGTTCGTAAGGAATTCTTAGTTCCTCAATAGCGTTGAAAATATCTTGCTCGCTCCAGTTGTAGAGCGGCGCATCCATCATCGTTGCGCCAACTTCTACTCTCTGCGGGAATGTTGCTTTCATTAGCGGGTGCGAGTCCTCTGCGCGGTATCCCCACAGAGTCAGATCGCTATTCCAGTTAAACAGTGGCGTCCTCACTGTTGAGAGCTTTTCGAGTTCACACTTCTCACTTGGCTTCAAGTCTGAAATCAACGGCACTCTCGTTTGCCCGAATGAGTATTCATCAATCAGTGAGTACCCGTCTCCATTCGGAACTAGATACCTGTCTGCTGGGGCGTAAGAGTAAACTTGTAGATCGTTCTCGATGATGATTGACTCCGCGAACTTTGATAACTTGTCGCCAAAGTAAAAGATCGGGATATTCGGTAAAACTTGTCGAGCAAGCGTTAAGAGAACTAAACTATCTTTGCCAAAGCTAACAAGTATCGACGGGTTCTTAGCTTGCGCTAGAGACTTGCGAATATACTCAACGGCTTCGTGGATCATCACATCATCGCCATTCCAGCCGCACCTTGCCCGACTTCCATAATATCGCCGAACAGATTGTTCCCCTGTACTGTTTTACTTGTGCCGCTACTAGTTCCAGACGAGCCTTGTTGAACGATTCTGGGAGCCATTAGCGCAGCCAACGCGCCCTTTTGGCCGCCAATCTGCTGATTCTGATCGTACTGCCCAAGACGAAACGCCTGAGAGGCATTCTGATCTATCTCTCGGTTCCCTGCGCGTTTCAGGGCGTCTTGCATAGTTGCCGAGTACTTACCTGAAAGCGGATTTATAAAAGACGAATTAAAACGATTTTTGGAATCTGCCGCCCCGTAAGCAATCGATGGATCAATCTGCGGCTTGTAGTTTGCGTAGTCGTCAATATACTTGTTGGACTCCGGCTGAATCTGCCCATATGTCGCGGTGTTGGCGTAGTTCTGGGTGGTTGCTACGTCGGTCTTTTTCTTTGCCATGATACTAATCTGTGCTATACTGCGCTTATGCCTTTAGCTAACCCGTCGCCGCTAGTCTTATCTGAACAAGATATTAAACGTTTTTGGGGTCGCGTTAATGTCGGCGATCCCGATGAATGCTGGGAATGGAAGAATCTGAATACGTTCAGATATGGCCTGTTTTACTTTCATCAAAACGGTGTTAGGCGAGATGTAGTGGCGCATCGAGTGGCCTACTTTCTGCGTCATGGTGTCAATCCCGCCGAATTGTGCGTACTTCATAAGTGCGATAACAAACGATGCTGCAACCCGAATCATCTTGAAATAGGCGATTTTCAGAAAAACATGAAAGACGCCGTACGAAGGGGGCTTATTGAAACAGGGCCACGCAAGGTTTATCGACTTGTCGGACGCGGCGAGCGCCAGCACCTTGCGAAACTGACCAAAGAGAAAGTTCTTGAAATTCGCAGACTCCACGCAGAAGAAGGAATTGGGTGTCGAAGGTTGGCGCGAATGTTCTCCGTTACAAGCAACAATATTCTTTACGTATTGCGGCGAGCAACTTGGAAGCATGTCTAGAGTTTTCTTCTTCGCCATTACGCCGCCATCTCCATCTGTTGAGCTTCAGGTCTTATCGAATACTTCATCCAGCGGATTACTTTCCCCTTGTAAGTCCCTCGATACATACATACGCCTTCAAACCGAAACCCAATATTATCACAAAGTTGTCGCACTGCTAGATTCTTTTCCGCGATGAACGCAAACCCTTCTTTCATACCCATTCCCAAGAAGTCGCGAACCACCTGATTGATGCCTTGAGTCAACGCTTTCACATCTGAACCACGCTTAGCCCAAAGGTGAGAGTTGAAAGTATCTTTCCCCGCCGCTGCGACCACTAGCAAGCCGATTAATTCTGCATCGAATATGCCAACTATGATGTCATTCGCTTCGGCCAGCATCGCTAAAAACCCATCTACGTCATCAGGGCCGAACACTTGATCCATCTGCAAATACCACGATGGCTTACCTTGATCCCAATAGAACGCCTCCCGCAGAAGCAATTCATCGGTTTCAGGGTAGAGTCTTCGGAGGTTCATCCTAGTGCCGTACAAATTGCCGCGTGCAATGCTAGGTTATCCGAGTCCATCGGCGTGCCGTTAATGGACTCGATGATGATTACCCCTGCGGCCAAACTGGACACCAAGTCGTAGTCGCCATTGTTGCAAACCTGATAGTTTCCGCCTCGGTCTTTATGCTCCGCTCGCACTAACGTATAACCATCAGCATTTGTGAACAATTCGATATTTCCAAAATCCGACTTGGGGTAACATGCCCGTAAAATGGCTTGAGGTTTGGGATCGGGTTCATTCAGTGCAAAGTATGGCGCATAATCGTTGTACTCAAATAATAGTCTATCGCTCTCTGATGTCACCACCACGAAGTTTGCCATTACACCCACTCCACGTTCATGTAAGCTGCAACGTTAATAGCTGAACTTCCCAATGCAGGGGTTCCAACCAAAGCAATCACGTCAGTCGCGCCAAGTTGGGAAAGTAGGTTCTCCACCGACTTATAGTTCTGCATGTTCAAACTCGCATAGGTACAATCTATTTCTCTTCCACCCGTAACGAGATTCAGCAGCGTCCCCACGACGGATTGGAAGGGCGTGCTTGCTACATCTACGAACGTCGCTACACCTGCAATCGTCGGGTTCAACACAAGGCTGAGTTTCAGGAAATCGTTCGTCTTGATCGTTCCTTCATAGCCTTTGATTCTAACGAAGTTCCCGACTGCTGTTTTCTTCCTTACCGCTGCGAGTAAATATCCGATCCCCGCCGTGGTTAGGCTGATACCGCCCACCGCCGACTGGACAGGTACGCAGGAATTAGGAGCCATTGTCGGCCAACCTGAAAGTCGATTGATAATCGTTGTGAGACTCGTTAATTCCGTAACTTGATTGGCGGCTGAAGCTGCCCCTGTAGGCAACGGAAGTGACGCAGCGGATACGGGTTGGGTCGCAGGTAAATTAGAAACCGCAACCGTTCCGGTGACGGCTTGACTCGCCGGAAGGTTAGAGACGGATACCGAGCCGGAAACGGGCTGCGTTACACCCGATCCGTCCACCTTAAATCTATGGTTAGTCTGGTCGTAGATGTCGCGCAGCATTTTATTCGTGCCGCGCAGTCGTGACGAAAGAGTTCCTCCGTCTGTATCTGACATTAACGAAGCGTCGTCTATTGTTCCAAGAACCGCAGTTAAGGCATCCCCTTGATTTGGCGTAATAGGAGGAGGTGCGGGAGGTGAAACATCAAGAGTTCCGCGTCGCTCAATCTTGTATGAATAGTTCCCATCAAGAGAAAGCTTGTACGCCGCTAACGCTGTGGTTGCGCTGAACGTGGTATATTCAGCCGTCCAGTCAGACTGGCCGACAACGCTCTCACCGTCCATTGCGATAAACCGAAATTCTCTCATTTAGAAAATCAAGGGAAGATTTGCGACCACACTGCCGCTCCCGTCGTCGCGTCTTGGCAGACATAGGTTATTGGCCCTGTCGTGTCTGTCCATAATGAGTTAATCGAGTAGCCGTTAGCGTCATCATCGTCCACTGTTGGAGCTACGTTTGTGGCAGTCTGCTTGGCGATTCCAATGTTTGTTAGAATACCCGCAACTGTAGTTGCTCCCGTACCGCCCGATGCAATCGCCAGCGTTCCGGTAAGAGTGATTGTTGTGCCACCGGGGGTAAAAGCTAATCCTGTCGTCCCCCCGGAGAACGTAATGGTTGGCCCCGACACCGAATTAATCGTGGTGATAGCAATGGAGCCGGGAATGGCTGGAATATTTATAGTTTCGGCAGTCCCGCCGCTATAACTGTTATAGGTAACAGTTGGATCGGTTACTGGGTCAAAATCGCCACCTATTCTTGCCATTTATGCTATACTCCAAACAAGTTTGAGCCGCCGAGACTGACATCCCGAACGGCTCCGATCAACGCAGAAAGGTAACTTCCGCAATGACCGTTGAATATCTTACCGTAAATTATCTCTCGACTGAAGACCTGATTAGATTTTTCTCCAAAGTTAGTATTATTCCGTCTGTTACATGGAATGGAACGGCTTGTTGGAACTGGAAAGCAAGTCGAGGGCGTAAGGGCTACGGGGTGTTTTGGCACGGTAAACACCAAAAAGCTCATCGCTTCACGTTCGCGTGGACTATCCACCCGCTGCCCGTAGGTCAGGCGTTGGGCGAAATCGATCACTTGTGCGCAAATAAATCTTGCTGCAACCCTGTACATTTGGAATTCGTAGATGGCCCTGAGAATGCCCGCAGAGCAGCAGAAGCAAGAGCGGGCTGCAAGCATGGACACTTGTGGACACCTGAAAATACTGGTTACAGAAACGGAAAACGCTATTGCCTTACGTGCGCCAATCGTCCGCGATATAAAAAGCTGACTAAAGAGCAGCGAGAAAGAGCGAACGCACTTCAAAACGCAAGACGCGATGCCAGCAAGGACGCCTACAACGCGCAGGCCCGTGCGTATAACGCTACGCGCCGTGACATTATTAACCAGCGTACAAGAGAATCTCGTGCCGCCAATCGATCTGCCTATAACGCGAAGGCTGCTAAATGGCGACAAGCAAACCGAGAAAAGATTAACGCTCGCCAGAGAGCAGCCCGCGCTGCTAACCCTGAGGGCTATAAGGCTACCAATAAGAAGCACAATGATCGTAGGCATAAATAATTAGCGACGACAGCCAATCTCAGCGGCCTCGATAGCTATCTCATCCACACGGTCAAGTTCTCCTGAACCTGAAAATTGACCTTCTATCTGAATCGTGCTTACATTTAGGTTGCTGCAATTAACTTGAAATTGCGCCCCGTAAGCAACTCCCGCCGTATTAGGCAACGCGATTGCTCCCGTCAGACTCGATGCGTTTCCTGCTTCCAACGCAACAACATCCACGACTTGCGTAGGTTGCGCTCCAAACACTCCAAACGTTCCTACCGTTGTATCTCCGGTAATCCGAACTCGCTTGACGCAATGTGAACGAAGCTCTACACCATTGTCAGAAAATGGAGCAGCCATAGCCCAATCTACCTGCGTTCCCGCAACTTGATCGAATCGTAGCGTTTGAATCTCCACTGTGTTATTAGCTAATCGCCCCCCACAAAGAAACTCCAAATATCCACCAACCGTAGCCACCCCTGAAACAATTTGGTCGCGAGTGGATGAAGACAAGACCACTTCCCCTAGCCACTCATTTTGCCGAAGTCCAAACACGAGAATCTTTGTCGTCCAAAAACCGTCATCATTTAATTTGTCGGCTGAATGGAAATAACAGATTGCGTCGTTAGTCGGATCGTGCCCTATTAACACGTTGCCAAGATTCCATTCGTCGGTAATAGCCTGAACAGGGGCAGCAAATCCTCTATCGGGGGAAACGTCAGCATTGCTCTGCGAAATGAATTGCGCTTCAACTCTCGCTGGCCCACCAACACTAAACAGGTAAATAGACTCATTAGCGATAACAACCTGATGCGGGGTAGCGAATCCAGCCCGCAGGAATGGCTGAATAATTATCGGCACTACATCGCTCGGCGTTCCCTGCGCAATCTGGAGATGATTCGGGGTAAGCAAGTACAATCTTCCAGATGCGGAGACTGCCCCAAGAATCACTTCTGGAGGCGAAGATGAAAACGCTACATTGGTCGGCGCGGCCTCAATGTTCCCCGGCTTGGCTGGGAAAATAAATGGCCCCGGCGAAGTCGAAAGTACGGAGGACGAATATCCCGGCCCTTCACAGCTAATCCACACGGGCACGTTATTTAGCAGCAACACAAAAACAGCGTCGGGGGGCGGATCGTCGGGAACGGCAAAGTTGACTATCGGGTTTCTTTCCACTTCTGCATCAAGCCACTCAATGTCAAAGTCTCCCCCAGCGGGACTTACCTGAGTGCTATCGACAGTTATGTAGTTGAACCACGGGCCTTCTAAGTAGTTAAGATCGGCACCCAAAGAAGCAGAGAAGGTTGTAACAGACACAAGCCAACCATCCTGTAAATGCGCTGTATCCATTGCGGGAAAAGTGATTCGCACCATGTCATCGTCGGCAATGGTTACATCTGCGCGAAGCGAAGGAAGATTGAATCCTTGCGTTTGAGTCTTGGAGGGCTGAATGACTATTGAATAATTACCCGCCTGCATTCCTTTGGTTCCGCCGCTGACTGCCGCAAGTGACGGAGCGGGAGGCGTATCCATCCCCAACGGGGAACTAGCATAAATACCCGTATTTGGATCGAAGATGGAAATCTGAGGCTCACGAGTGGGAGTCAAACTAAGAGTGATTAACTGCCCGTTCAGATAGAACGCTCCGCTTCCAACTGAAAGCAGTGTTCCCTTGTCGAATCGGAGCACGTTGCCCCAAAGCAGTGAGCCTCTTTGCGTGTCCACAGGGAAAAGAATTGGCAGTCTCCATCCCTGCTCACCTGAAACTGTTCCAGTAAATGTTGGTGCTTGCCATGCGATAAACGACGTGTCAGAAACAATCCGTTGAACCACTAAGAGAAAGGCGCGATTGTCCCCGTCATCTACGACCAAGACTGATTGACCCAGATTGAGTTCAGTAATGAAGGACGTTCCCGCTCCGGTTACAGTGGTTGAGCCTGAAGTGAGAGACACTGTTCCGGTTAGAGCGATAGAAGGAATGTTCTCTGAAAGATTTAGTGAACCTGCGTAACACTCTCCGTAATTGTACGGAGCTTCGCCACGAATCAAGAAATTCTTAGCGCGGAAAAGTGCGTCATTGGACGTTGATCCTGATCTCGGTTGAGTTGGCTGAAATCGCGTAGGACGGATGGTTCTAGTTGGAAGATTGGTTCCCACAATTTACGCTGCCGCCTGAGTCGCTCGACTAGTTATTGCCCCGCGTAACGCTTCGGCCAAAGCCTCCACGATGTCTGAGGTTACTTCTGATGAAACATCTAGCGCGTCGCTTGCCGACGCTGGAATTTCTGGAACGCTTGGAACCGTCAATTCAATCGTCCCTGAAAACCCACTGCTAGGATCGTATTCTTCGTTAGCTGGGAGATAGTGAAAATCCAAGTCTCCCTTAACGCAGTAAATATTCAACTGAATTTGCCAAGCGTCTCTAGGTTGAACGTAATCAAACCACTCTCCGCAGAACGACTGTGCTTGAGCTACAGTTACATCGTCAGGGTCGTCAATCGAGCTATTCACCATGCAAGAGGTCAGAACCGTTTCTGGTAATACGGCGACTCCGTTTGTTACCGTTAGAGAGTGCGTGCGCCTTAGAAGCGACTGTTTGCGACGTTCGCCCGTTCCCGCGTAACCTTCTGCGACGGCTTGGAAGACAGACGGAACCAACGCTTCCATGATCGTTGTAGCGTCGTCTAAATTAGGCGCAACATTAGCATCCAAGCCCCGCAAGGCTTGGAAGTAGCTCACACTCAACATCTCTTCGTAGGTCATGCCGCTGCCGCCATTACGGGTTGAAATTTAGCTAGCCACTGGTCGGAAATCGCGCCGAACGAGTTTGCCTGCTGAATAAATTCGTCGTCGCGGAAGGCTTGCCGTAAGCCTTCATCGACTAATGCCGCCTCCAAGTCGTCAGCTAACAGCATGGTATCGTTGGCTATAATTGCTGCTCGCTGCGCTGACTCGTCATACTTACAAACCTCAATGATTACATTCGTGCGCGTGTGATAGACCGTAGCCCCGTTGATGTTGTACCAGTATGCCGCCGACTTGAAAAAGCTCCCCGCGTTTGCTGACCTGATAGTCACTTCTCTTAGCGGTCTCTTGACGCACGGAGTTCCATCTGATGAGTCGTAAACACTGCCGGGGATACCTACTACCGGAACGCCTGTAGATGTATTCGTTGGTAACGCTGTTCGGTTAGCTATCGCGCTCGTTAACCCGCGAAGGTATGAGCGATAAGGGTGCGCAGAATTCGCAATGGCATTTACAAATCTGCCTTCTGCCAGTAACACTAAATCGACAATGGACGTAAACGGGAAGATCGGGGAATTCACTTCTGAGTCGGTTAGCGGAGTTACGGTGTAGGCGGTCTCTAGCTGTGCCGCAGTAGTTCCAAGTACCGCGTTAATTCTAAGGGCTATCTGGCGCAAGATGGCGTCGTATTCGACTGACATCACGACCATCCTCCCCACGCGCCGTTACCACCATCTAAGGAACCAACGCGAATGCCCATGTGATCCTCGACCGTGTTTCTTATGTACCTCAGCCATCCGTCGCTAATTCTCGCCTCGTCGTTTTTAAGAGCTTCGGCAATTTCTCGACGGTGCGCCATGTTGTACTTTTGGTCGCTGCTGTCCCATTGGCACGACGGAAGGATTGACAACGCCCCCCACGTTTCCACAAGAGAATGAAACTGGCTCAACACGGGCGAGTCTTGAATCGCTGCGGTACTCGACCAATCAGAACTGGCAAAAGTTACTAAATAACTAGCCCCCAAATTCGGCATCGGCAACACCCGCACCCAACGCGAACCATCATCACGAAAGTAAAAAGCCATTCGCATTGCCGTGTTTGGGCTACCATCAGTGAACATATAGTTCGCCACGTTTACGGGATAACCCCAATCAAAATTCATGTCGGCTATTTCGACAAATTCAATCGACCTTTGAGGAATCGAGAGATTTTGGGGATAGTACGTTAGAACTTGAATTGGCTTTCCGTAACTAGAGTCCACCGCGAGTAGAAAATCCTGCGTGGTAGGCGTTACTTGGAGAAGGTAATCCGGCTTGAGACTCCACGGCTGTCCGGTGGATTCTAGCTGGGTATAAAACGATTGGAGGGCTTCAAATGCGGCCTGAGTTACCCGACGACCGCTGGGCTTGTTAGGCAGCGGTTCGTCGGTTAACAGTCGAATATTGCTACAAATCTGCTGCACACTTGGCAACTATCATTCTCCTACTCACTCGGAGTTTCAGGGTTCATGGCTTCACATGCTCGTTCGTGAGCTTTCTTTCCCGCCAACGTGGGAGATGTTCGCCCACATCCGTCACAACTGAAAACTTCCGCTTCTGACTGCGCCTCGGACTGCGCGGCCAATACCTGAGCTTCCAGTTCAGCAATGCGTTCTGCGTCAGCCTTCCGCGCCGCTGCAAGTCGGTCGTCCATGCGTCTCTCAATCATCTCCATGTCCGCCGCGCTCATTCCTTGTGAAACTTGCGGGATCGCATTCTGGGCGGTAAACATCTTTGCCAATTCCTGCATCGGCTGATCCTGCCGGGGGATTTCCAGTTGCTCGATGAGCATTTCACACACAGGAGAATACGAATAGCTCCATCCACCTTGCCATTCTCCGACGTGCCCTGTCTTTAACAAGCCGTGCTCGACGCCAACTTGTCGCATTGCCCAAACACGAAATTCATTGCACATTCTCAAGGCGTCAGCCCTGTATTTCCCGAAGTCAATCCGTGAATCGGTGACTACCGCTGACTTGATTTGATCTTCCAAACCTCGCAAAGTTTTCTCAACCCCGTCGCCAAACATGGCGGTTTCGATCACGTCAAGAATTCCGTTGTTGTCGGGCGTATGACACTCTTCCCACGACTTGCCTTGAAGTACAGAAATCTCGTCCATGCCCTTACGGATCGGGTTCATGGAATAACGTCGCAGGATTCTCAACCCATCACCGGGATACACAGGAACAAAACCAAACTTGTTCTTTACCGCTTCAGGGTTCAAGGGGATTCCCTGCCACGCTACAGCCTGAAGATCGCCCAAGTGCTGCATTGGAATCGGCTCGCCGCCCATTTCCAGAATCGTTGCGCGACCACGGGGAACAAACCCTCTTCCGTATCTTTGCAAACAAGGATTCGGAGTCTCTTCGCCGCCTACCTGAAGCCACGAGATTTCAGACTTTCGTTCAGGCACAATCAAGTCGCCGGGGAAGAACACCCAACGAGTAACATTCGCTCCAACTACACGAGTATCAAAGAATCCAACTGAATCAAAAATCTCTGGCTTTGTCTGTTCGAGTACTTGCGACATAAGAACCTTTCTATTCAAACGTTTGTTTACCTTCCGGCCATACATAAGCTGGATAGGATGGAATTGGCGGCTCAACTATATCGAACGTGCCATAAAGATAATCTGCGATCAGCGTTCCAATTACTACACGAGCAGAAACACCAAATCGCGCTTCACTGCGACCTAAAAGCTCAATCTCATTGACTAATCGCTCAAGCATAAATTTGGACTAGATTCGGACGGTGCGCTTTCTTGATTTCCGCCAATTCGCCTCGTTTCTGAACTTCTCTGTCTCGAATCATCTGAAGTCCCCATGTTTTTGCTTGCTCTAACTGAACGGGGTCAAGATCAGGTCGAACGTTAGGATTCGTTGCCGCATCCTTTTCTCGACGCGCTACTGTTCGTCTTAGGCGGTTAAGTTCCCGATCACCGGGAGTCGCGTAAGTTCCGTAGCAAATCTCGCCTAAGTCTCTTGCTTCTTTACAGCACGTCAACGTATGGTCGGCAATGATTCCGATGTAAGGGAGTAGGTTGTACCAACCCTCTCGCGGTACTTCTCCGCAAACATCTTGATTAACAGTCGCCGACTCTGTGATCTCAGAACAGAAACGACAAACAAGCATATGTCCCTCAGACTGGTCAACGCTGATCCATTTGAACGATTTGCAATAACGACAAATCGTGGGAGGTGTTTCCGTAACCACCTTCCGATAGCGTGTTAACTCCCAGCTTTGAGCAATCGCTTCTGGCTCAAATCTCTCTTCCAGAACCCACCTTGGAGGAGAGATGTCTACATAGTCGTCATCCCCAATATCAATGGAGACCGCACGGTAGATTTGCCGCCATTCTCCCGCCGTGGCATTGCCCGCAAAATCCCACGCGGTATTCTCATATCTTCGACAATCCCACGCCCACTTTAAGCGAACGATAGGATGCCCCGAAGGGCTGACGCCAAGAATTTTGTTAAGTTTCCGCTGAAAAGAAGGAACATCAAACGACGGAGACTTATAAACACCAGCGTCAGCCCATTTCGAGGGGTTGTTGTACGCGTCGTGATCCATTGACTACGAAGCGGTCTTCCCTCCGATGACCATCCACGTATTGCTGGACGGAGCGCCGTAGCGAATGCACAGTGCGGTACACCCGCCATCGACTATCTGATAGTCCTGCGTGCCGATTACGACGGTACACGATGTCCGTTGCGTGGTTCCATCGATGGAAGTCACAATCACCGGAGAGTTGCTTGTTGCCGTCAGCGTGATTGCCAATGAATTAGCCCCGCAGATCACGATGTCATCGGTCGCAAGCACCGAATAACTCGTAGACGGATTTTGTACTACTGCGTTAGGGCCAAAACAATTCGCGCTGACAATAAAGGGGTCGGTTGTGTTGTGTGTTGCCATCTATCTTCTCCTTATAGGCCAGCGGAAACCTGTGTGGCAAAAGGAAGCTGACTTCTCTTAATGAAGGCAGACCCTCTTCCAGATAAAGTGGCGGGATTCCCCTTCCACCCCAAGGCTTTTTGGTAATTATCCGAACCAGTTTGGTTTGCGCCCAGCAGCATACGCATCTCTAGTCCGTCCCGATTGTACGGGCCGAACGGTTTCATCTCGTAGATTTTGTAGTCGCTGGTCTTGGCGAAGTAAACGCGATCTTCGTCCATGTCGGCGTCACAGATAAAGCGAGTGTCGCCATCCGTATAATCACCCTGAACGCCCTTCATCGTGTCCGATCCGGCGTCTTCGCGGAGGTAATAGCCAAGGTTGTAGCCTTGCTTGCGAATCGTTGAGTACTGACCGGGGGTGATGAAAGCGGTCAAGTTGTTCTTGGCTTCCAGTTGGTTGTTGCGAGTCTGAAGCAACGCCTTCGCGTTCTCAATGGCCGCAGGGGTCAAGAGAGCGCCCGCAAGGTCTACCACAGGGGCGTTCAAGTCGGTATAAACCGACGTGTCGAGTCCCTGAAGCACGCGGTTCTGGTCACTAATAAGCCAGCCAAGCCCACGCATTGCCAACTGGTAAGAACCTTGAATCACAATCGGGTCGCCGCTGGAAATAGTTCCAGAGAGAACGTTGATCGTGCAGGAGCTTGTTCCGGCAGTTGTGACAACGAACGTTCCACGTACCGCGCCCGTCGAGGCGTTGATACCCTGATACGTTTCGCCTTCCCACAGCCACATCGTTCCCTTGGTCTGGCCGGGAGTAGTCGCGGCGGTAGTGGTTCCGGTAAGCGATTGTGAACCAAGAACGGTCGTCGTGGTTGCCGAGTAAGCCACGGCAGCGTTGCCAGTTCCGTAGAAATACTGGTTCATTCTCTTACGGAAGGTCTCGGTATACTGCACCATGATCTGATCGTAAGAGTTAACGTTGTCTTCGGTGTCATTCTCCATCGACTCGATGGAAGAGTTAGCCCAAATCATCGGCCATGCGCTCATGGTCGGATAAACCCACATTGAAACAGTCTGTGGGCCATTGGCTTGATTGAAGTCTGAGTTGTCCGGCGTGAACCATGTCATGCCAGTGGGACGACGGGCGTAGTCAGGAAGGCGATAACCCTTGGATGTAAGTTTCGGCTTGTCCACCGCTTTTCCAAAAGCTCTCATGCCCGGATCATTGTTCTCGTAAAACATCCGAACATCCTTCTCAACCGCCTGCCGTTTTAGGTCGGTAATCTGGTCAAATTGTACGGCTCCCATTAAATTCTCCTCTTAACCGCCATACGCAGAAGCGTTTGTCAAGCTGTACTCTTTATCAACCTTACGATTGAACGCGTAGTACTCCTGTGAGCCTATCGGGTGAGGATTCTGCGAGTAGGGGTTTTGAAGCCCTTGCTGCGCTTGTCCCGTTCCGGAAGGCACAAACCGCGCCTGCGCCGCCGCCAACTGACTTCCTTGCTGCGCCGCTGCCGTAGCCGCCCTCTCACCGCTCGCCTTTGCTAGTCTCAGAGCGTAGTCGTTCACTTTGGCGAGAATCTGTTGCTTGGCTGCGGTGGACTCTGATAAAGCCCGCGCTGCCTGCATCTTGTCTCCCATAGCTTCAAACTGCTTGTAAGCTGCCCTGCGATCACTCCAGCGATTTGCCAATTCATCAAACCCGTTCGGTTCTACACCCACTGCTTTGAGGGCTTTTACCGCCATCTCCCGATAAACAGGGAAGGGACTTTGTAGGTTTCCAATCAGGGAAAGAATCTTGGTGTGTTCAAGTTCGTTTACGGTCGGGTCACTTGAGAAAGTAAATTGCGACGAAAGATGTTGGTGAATGGAGTCGCGTATGCTCGCAGTCTCGGAAACTTGATCCTGTTCGATTGTCTGCGCCAAGTCGGACTGAAACTTGGTTTCGGCGGCTTCTTGTGCCGCTTTCTGCCGTTCCGTCTGCTCTTGCTCAAACTTTTCGGTGGCTAAAGCACGTTGAGCGTTCCGAAGCACCTCATCTGCAACAAGTGGCTTTTGCGCCAGCATGTCGAGCAGGTCTTCTCGCGCATCTTGAGACATTGACTTGAATGCCTCATGGTACTTTTCAGGAACTTTTCCGAGGTCTTCTGCTGTTACGACCCCCGAAGCACGTAACTTGTCGATGTTGCGATAGTCGTCTATTCGATCTGGATCAAGCCCATGTGATCGGTACAATTCCCTTACTACCGTACTTGGATTTCCATTTGCGTCAGGGACTGTAATTACTAGGGCATCAGCAAATATCTGATCCAAAGTCCCCGGCGATTCGGCCTCTAACCTTTCAAGAAACGGCCTAGATGTGAATCCACTTGGATTCTCGGCAGAAGGAGTGTGAATAGACGAAACAAGCTCATAAGAAGACTTTGCAATGGTCGGATCGCCGATTGACTCGGCAACTTCCTTCCACGGCTCTAACGGCTTGTAGCTATCTAATCTTGAGTTACGTTCGCGCAACTCCGACCGCATTTGAATGATGGCTTGTACTTGAGGATCGTTCTCCTTGCCCTTGAGATCGTCGTCGTTCTCAGGAACTTGGAAGGCAGCCTCAGCCTGCCCAGCCTTATCATCCGTGGTTGGAGCTTGCTCCGCAGTCTGCGGGGCTTCTTCACCTAAATTGGCAACCGGAGCATTGCCCGCTTCTGGAGAAGCGTCGATAGCAGGAGAAGAGCTATCAATTACATCCGTGGTTATTTCATCCATACTTGGGGGCAATAAAAATGCCTGATTACAACCCCAGAGGCTTTCGCTATCTGGAACTCTAATCAGGCAGGTCAACTACTTGGTTGACTATGCTATTCGGTTGTCAGTCTTCTATCGTTAAACTTAAAACTTCAGCGCGTACATCCCGCGCCATTTTCATCAGTCTCCCTGCTTGAGCCTCTAAATGATCTAGCGTTTTCAAGAGAGCGTCACGTCGATTAGGGATTATAGGGATTTGCGGGGAAAACGCAACAGTTTTAACTGTAGGCGCTTGTCGCACGTCGTGTAAAACCTGAATTCCGGCCTCTCGACTGATTCGGTCGCTTAGTTGACTCATTTCTTGGTTGCCGCCTTTGTCGTCGGTTTCTTGGGCTTACTTTTCTCGATACGGATTTTATGATCGGCTTCAACCTTGGCCGTTTCCTTGTCTTTCTTCTCCTCGCGGCCAATCATTTCCTTTTCATGTTCGCGGTCAAGGGCATTTTGTTCCGCTTCATGCTGCTGGGTAGATTGCTCTTGGGCGTACTGAAGCTGCGCACTGGGGTCTGGCTCTGTCGCTTCCGGCTGCTGCGCAGCTTCTTGTTCTAACTGATGCTGTCCTAATGCCATTGGCGCGGCAGCGGCAGCTTGAACCAATCCAGTTCCACCCGCAATAACCGCTTCCTGCTGAACCGCCCCTTGTATCATTCCTTGGGCGAGCATCTCAGCGGCAGCGCGCAACGGCATTGGAGCGGCTTGACCGGAATCTTCGGAGAGCCATTGGGCAAACCAATTAGCCTTCTCCTTCAACTGCAATTCTACCGCACTTATTGGCGGCTGAATCGCTTGAATTATCAATTCCGGCTGTGTAACACCGACTTTTACCGCTTCCTGCATCTGCTTCATTCGCTTCAAGCAAAGCTCGTTTACAGCGTCGAAATCATCAGTTTCGGTGTCTACGTCAAAATCTTGTTCGATCTGGTTCGCTAACTTCGGATCGGCGGTTCGCAACGCCAAATATCCTTCCGCACCCCCAACCACGTTAAAGAACTGCATTCTGTTCTTCTGCTTGGTGAACGGGCCTTTTGGCATCTCACTGCCCTTAACCACACTGAAAAGCAGGTCGGCCTTCACATCTGCGCCGGAAAGCTCAATTCCTTGCTGCTTGCCATACTTTCCGCCGAGTTCAAAATAGCGCCTTTGTGGTTGGTGGTCTCGAAATAGATTGATGGTTATTTCCGCGCCCCGCTTCCGACAATCACCCTTAATTTGGAAGATAGGTTGATTGATCGAATCCGCGTTCCCCTGATCGATTTCTGCCGCTGTCGCTGTAGTATTACTCGCAGTGATTCCCGGTTCTCCGTTGGCAAAGTCAGAAACCATCGAAGTCTTCTGTGCCATCACGTTCATAAAGTTCTGGGAGTAGTTAAAGAACTGCGCAGGCATCGCTGTTGGCTGCATTTGGTGGATCGCGTCCGCTAACTTTCGGCCTTCGGGGAGCTTTGTCAGGTCAACCGGAATATTAGTTTTCGGCGTCCCGATGTACTTCATCTTGTTTCCGGTCAGGATTTGGTTGTCGTACATCACCGCTGGAGTGTAGGTAGAACTCATGTAAGACGCGGCTTGATTGTTCAAAGTGTTGAATTGTTTCTGAATTTCAACTGTGTCTGCCAAGCCTCTTCCTGCCCCTGTTTGGGCCTGCATAAACCACGTCCCGCTAACAATGTGGTCTTTGTGCTTTTCAGGGTACAGGGCAAGGACTACGGCCATGCCGTTCAACCCTACCGCGCACAACCCGTCAGGGAATACGTCAGTTAGTTTACCCTTGGGAATCGTATCCCCATCCACAGTCTCTTCATCGCCCATGAGGTTGATGTCAGCATAACAATCAGGACTCACCCAAAACTCGTCGAACGTATAGTGGTCGCGGTCTTGATCTTCATCGTCCCCGTTGCGCCGATTCCCGTAGGCCGAGAAGCCTCCGAGAGCAGAGCCTTGCTTGCCTAATGCCTCCAAGACTTCCAATCCGTAATCATGGTCAACATTCCCTTGAGGGACTAAAACATTGCCCAAAACTCTCGTTATTGCGCCTTTTGGAATCCTCTGGCGGTAGATAAAATAGTTGGAATCTTCTGGTCTTTTAGCCAAATCCCACCGACAGGCAGGCATCGGAAGTAACTCACAAACAAGATCGCCTATTTGCTTGCTTTCCTGCCGTGCCATCGAGTGAATGGAATCTTTGGCTGGGCCTTCCACCATAACTGCCGTAGATTGGCACTGAGGGCACGCTTGCCCCGCTGCCAATGGCCCTTCCCCTCCCAAGGCGCCCATTTCTGCTTGGTTTGGGGGCATTTCAAACTCACTTGCTTTCCCGCCATACTGACAATCCCCGCAAAAACCGAACCCATCCCCAAAAGTTACTTCTTTTTGCTCGAAAATGTCTTGAATTACGGACATTGAGACTTTTGAATCATCGAATCGGTAACGGTCGATATACGTCCCAAACGTCATCCCCATTAAGCCTTCTTGTTGGGTGAAATAGTGATTATAGAACTGTCTTTCGTAGTAGTTGTTGATCGTGTCGGCAGCTTTGGCGGCGGAAGCGCAAGAGTCGAGATTTCTTCCCGGTCGGATTAAGATGTCAGGGCTGGAATTCTCCCATTTTCCCAGCAAGTTCGTCTTAATATTGTTCATAATGTTCAACGCACGGCGGTCTGCGTTGACATTATTTCCACCTATCGGAAGGACTCCCCAAGACCCGTCCACAGGGTTTCTTGCGGGAAACTGCTTCCCGTTCAAGAAAAGGTTGATCAGTTGCCCAACGTTGATTATTTCTCGAAATATGAGTTTGTCTTTTCGGTGGAAGTGCTGGAATCTTTCCTTGAGGCTGTCCGCAATGCGTGAACTAGGCTTCTTGCCGCCTTTTTTGAGATCGAGCAGCGGGCGCAATGGCGCAAAATTGGAGGTTGAGGCTATCTGAGACTGAGGCTCAGGAACTTGAATGGCTGCTGACATTAGGGGGTACTAACCAATCAATTCTTCTTGATCTTGCTCGTAATCGTATGTGACAGACTCACCGCGCATCTCTTTTTCCCAAAGTTCGGTCGCTAGTCGATCTGCTTCACCTTCAGGCTTTCCTGCTTGGAGATAACAAGTCTTGTAGTACTGAAGCCTCGCGGCGTCTACTTCTTCCGGCTCACGAACGAACCCTTTTGGATGCGGGGAAACTTCAACTTTTACAGGGGTCTCGTTCAGACCATACCCACCATGCTTCGTAATCACCCGTGAAGCCATTTGTAGCGTCATCCAGTCCTTAGACTGTCTCTCTGACGCTACTATATCGTCCAGCCGCTTTCTTTCTTCAGCTAGTCGATCTTCGGCGGTTGTCGCACGTTGGAGAGCCGCCGCAAGCGCGGCCTCCATGCGAGCATATTCTGCGGCACTAACCCAAGGCATTATTCCGGTGGCTGGCTTCCGCCTCCGATAGTGGCCGAGTTCGCGTAGGTTAAATCGATCAAACCCGTGGTCGTGGTCAACGACGCGAGCCTAGCGTCCGTCAACTCACCGCTGTACAACCCAAGCAAAATGCCCAGATTGATACGAGGTGCAGCAAATCGCTCGTCCACATGGCGAACACTCGCAGCGGTCAACACCGCCTCTCGGAGCGCGACATTGGTATTTGATGCCGCCACGTTTGTGTTCGTAAGGAACGGGTAATAGCCGTAGGCCGCAATTCCTTGTTTGCAAGCGGCTCCGATTTGCGACTTGGAAAGTTGTTGCGCATCAAAATGAAGACCAGCTAAAGGCATTTGTGTTCTCCTTGCTTACAGGTGCTTATTTTTACGCAGCCTCTGCGGCTGTTTTTACTTTTTCTTCGTCCTGTTTTCGCTTAATCTGGACGACTTCTCTTTCAAAACGGGCGAATAAAGTATCTCCGACGCTAGGTTGAGCGCCCCTATAGATCGTTTCGGCGCTATTGATTAACTCACGACGGAACTGCACATCTGCGTCGGCAAAGGCAACGTCGCCGCCCTTAATGTTACGAACTTTGTTGTAGGCTTCCACTGCTGCTACCGCACATCCCTCAATCGGGCTGTGGGCGATACTGACCTCAACTGTTCTAGCGGGAACATCTACAGACATTACTGCGTGGCCTTCTTTTTCTTCTACCTTAACCGGAGGGGCTTCTTTGGCCTTGGGTTTCGCAGGTGGCTTGGTAGAGTGAACCGCAGGCGGTGTATGGGCGTGCGGCGGCTCTGGCTTCTCAGGCGCTTTTGCTTTTGGGTCTGGCTTTTCGTTAGGGTTATTCGGCATTTAACTCTCCTTTGGCGGTCTTGATTGCAAATCTTGGCACGGGGGCAGTAATTCGCATCGTGTAAATGTTCGGATCGTTTGTCGGTATCAATTCTTGCGTTATAACCTCTTCGTCAGATTGCAAGCGCACGACTTTTGACGGATCAAGGAAATAAATGCGATCCATTTCGCCTATGGCGTCGTCGTTAATGATTGTATTCATGGCTTTCGATCAGGTCGCGGATACGCTACACGATGGCGGCGCGGGAAATAATCGTTTAATCTCTCTTGAATTCGGTATGGGACTTCCCCTGTTTCTTCTTTCAGGTCTGAAACTGTTTCTTTTACATCTGTAAAAATCCGGCGCGGGAGACTTGTTACACGTCTCCATCTTTCAGGGCTGTAATCAGGATCGTCCTCTTCCTCGCGCTTTTTCTCTTCAGGTTTCATTTGGGTCGAGTTGGCTTCGGGAAAGAGACTTTGTGGCGTTTTACCTTGTTCGGCAAGCCTTTAGGCGACTGACCGCGAGTGAATTCAGCGGCTTCAGATGTAGAAAGTCCCGACTTTTTGATTGCGCCACTTTGAACGCCCTTCATAAATCGAAATTGAGCCTTTGAGGTCGCGGGCATACCTTGCTCCATCTGCGCCGACATCGGACGTGGAAAACCTTGCGCGGGTTGTCGTTTCATGTCAGTTACATTGCTTATCTCTACAATCGCCATAAGTTATACACGGTTTTCTTAGCTTGCTCAATGAAATTTAATTCAAGACCGCTGCTTGATTCTGATCGAAGCCTCGTTTCAATGCCCTTAGATCGTCAACGAGGGCTATTGTCGCGTTGTGTCGAATGCACCAAACTTGAATCTTGCCATCTTCAGTGACTCCCGCTTGAACCCAAGAATACTCTTCTGGCGACATTTCATCAGGCAGTTCGTCTTGACAGAACCCGCAGTTCATATAGCCAACGATGCTGTTTGGAATTGAGGCCGTAAATTGATTAGGCATTACTTGATAAACTTCCTGCGTTTACCTGACCGAATCTCGGAAATCGTGGACGCGCTAACGTTATACCTCTCGCTCAAAACGCGTCCCGATCCGGGAGTTCGTGGCGTTGTGCGAATAACTTTAACCGCCTCAACGTCTACCTTGTGGGAAGCAAGATTGCTATATAAATGCGAATGAATCATGTTGTCTCTTCTGGTAGTCCATTCCAAGTTAGCGGCTCGGCAGTCGTGACGTACAGCGTTTTTATGTCCCACTTCAGGATGGTTTTCAGGATTAGCGATAAAGGCTTTGGCGACTAGGCGATGAACCCGCAGGTGAAATGCTTTCCCGTTGCGCCGAAGCTCCACCTTAGAATATCCATTGGTCGCCACGCCGCCTGTAATCTGCTTGATTACGGGCGTAGTACCCAACATCCAATTCCGCCCCATTCCTGAATTCTTAGGGTGAGTCCAATAGGTGCGTACACGGCCAAGGCTACTAATATCGTAACCTGAAAAGCCCTCTATCGGCTTCCATGTTTCTACTTCGGTTTTCTGGAATTCTGAGAGTAAAATCAGTGCAGTCATACCTTTATTTTACCACATACCTGCGTATTCCTGATCGCCTTGATCTTGCCCTATCGGATTTCCCGACTCATCAAAAGTAACCATCATGTTTACTTGAATCTTGGCCTTGGCTTGGGCTTGCTGATAGTTAAAACTCATCTCAGCCGCCGCGCTTTTGAATCCACCCGTAGCGGTCATAAGATTCTCAAGACGGTACTTCTCTGGAATTGCTCGCTCGATTTGCTCTTTCTCCGTCAGTTCTTTTGCCAACGGGAAATAATCTGCCGCACCCGCTCTTACGGTGTCGATTGCATCGTTGAAAAGGGCGTAGGGGACAAGCGTGGCGGGGGCTTCACCGGATTTCGGCATCGCCCAATGGTACGCTGGAATTTCTGCTCTATGTCTCGCTAATCCCGCGTCCGTGGTAGGTACTACCAGCTCATCATCGTCAACCACGAGATAGAGCCTTGGAGAGCCTTTTAGGTGCGGTCTAAACGGGTGCTGCTTGTCCTTGCTGATAATCTCCAATGCGTTTCTAAGCTGCGCGATCCCCCTTGTTTTCCCTGTCGCCCATGCGTCAAACGGAATGCCGTGCTCTCTGCGGTATGCCAGTCTCTCGGAACTCGCTTCGTGGCTCATTCGCCATCGACTAACACGCTCTTTTTCTCGTCGCGGCAACATAACTCGATTGATTTCTTCTGCTATCTGCCGAGGTGTCCAGTCCGTCACAGTCAGCCCTCGATACAGAAACACTGAGCCGCTTAATGGGGCGTTTTTTGGCGCGGTCGCAAACCAACTAGTCACGCAAGGGTGCTCGTTCGTTGTTCCTGCATCCTGATACACACTCAGCAACCAATGCGTGGGAATTCTCGGCTCACCAAATACTTTCTGGAACTCAGACCATGAAATAACGTGGTACTTCTCATCCCACATCGAGAGAATGTCGCCACGTTCTGAGATTAACCAGTCGCCACGTAGAAGCTGTTCGCGGGTTATCGGATCAAGTTCATTCAGGAACTCTTCGTACTGCTCGCGGTCAAGGTGGGGGTTGTCTTGGAGTTTTGCGGGAATGAAAGCTCGTTTGAATGCGCGGCCTGAATCGTCTTCACCCTCTTTCCACCAAACCTTCGCTTCTGTTGCGTCGTTAGGCGTGAACTTTTCAGGAATGAATCGCTTGTAAACCCATCTTGCGCCAACGCCTCCGGGGTTCGACGCTGATCGCATTCGTAGCGGTACATCACTGGTCGCTAAACGTCGCAGACGAGAGAAGAGATAAAGGTATTGGCTTTCGGTGAATTGTGAGAGTTCATCAAATCCGATGAATTGAAATTCTGCGCCCTGAAACTGGTATTTATCGTTCTCGGTGTCGAGATAGCCAAACGTCAGACAGGCTCCACTCGGAAACTGCCATTGCTTCTTCTGTTCGTTCCACTTGGCGGCAGTTCCGCGCAACCACCCAGCCGCCCTATCCATCAATGCTCCCGGCTTGGAAAGGTCAGCATACGTGCGACGAAGCAAGAGAGCGGAATATCCCGGCGTGTTAGCGTGCTCCAACGCGGCCATGAGCAAGCATGACGACTTACCGCCGCCTGCCGCGCCGCCATAAAACGCTTCCCGAATATCGTTAAGCCCAAGAAATAGAGCTTGGCGTTCAGTAGGTTCTTGTGGGCTCCATTTTTGCTTTGCCCCTAGTTCCTTGGCAAGAAGTTGACGAACCGCCTTGCGCTCGGCCTTCTTCCCCGCAAAGAGTAGTTTATGCAGATTCTCCTGCATGAACTTCTTGCCATCTTCTGGACTCATTAGAGCCGCTTGAGATGCAAGCTGTTCTGATAGAGTTTCTACAAGTCCCATTTAACCCTTTCCTTCAACTCCTCCAGATAATGCGCCTTTTATTGCATCACCTTGCGCTCCAAATCGCTTCCGGCCTAGCAAGAGTGCGCCGATACCGCCTAACTGTCCCCCAGTGTCAGGTTCTTCCATTTGCGGAACTGCCATTTGCATTGGAGTAGGTGGGCTGAAGTTAGCCTGAAGAGGTTCAGGTGGTGCGAGTGAGATGTTTGCGTATGCTGGTTTTCTGTTTATCATTTTGTTTCTCTAATTCCGCCTCGATCTTGGTTTCTAGTTGAAGCATTGTAAGCGGCAGCGGATTGCCGTTGTCGAATTCTTTTTGACAAAGCATCCAACGCTGAATCCAATCAGGATTTTCTTCCGCAAATACTTCTAATGCATTTCTCTCGCTCATTGGAACACGTACCCCGTTTTCTCGCGGGACTTCCTTTCTGTTCGTTGCTGTCTCTCTTGTCGTTCAACTCTTGGAAGTGTCCCGCGCTGCATTCCTAACGCCTCAAATCTCTTCCTTACTTCGTCCTGTTGATCAGGAGGCATGGTATCTATCAGCGCGGATTTCTTCTGAAGCATATCTTTTAATTCTGCTTTCTGTTCAGGGGTAGCCACAGAATAAACTATCACTGCTTCTCTTGCTCCGAGTCGGTTGAAATCCTCCTGAAGTCGAGTCTTATTTCTCGCTGCCAGAATTCCTTTAGCTTGACGTTCAGTTATCTTTGCTCCCATTGCGGCTATGTCTGCTGATACATCTTCACCTTTACGTGAACGGGCGCGTAGCTGAGATTTCTGCCTGTCTGTTTCAATTTGTTCTTCCTCTCGGCCTTGCCGGGGAGGCATTGATTCTCGGACAAACTTGCGCGACATTTTTTCGGCCAACGTAGTTGGTTTTTCTGCTGCTTCGGGATAACTCCCCGTGCCAATCCCTACGAACGTTGGAAGAGACTTTAATCCACCTACGATTCCGCCCTGCTTTAATCCTTCATACACGTCCTTAGCAGGTAGCGGGGTAATCAAGTCCTTGGCTTCCCGTGCGTAACTAAATTTCCTCCCCGCAAAATCTTCTCCCGCAATTCGATCAACAACTGGAGCTACGGCAGGGTTCAGTTTCGAGCGTGCAAACTTCTTGGTCATATCAGACAGGCTTTCCCCTGCGTAATAATCCCCCGCCTGCAATCGCTGACTGTTTACCGGACTTAGCCCGCGTGACATGTTGATTATGTAGCGTAAGGGTTGTTGAAGTCCCGTGAGTTGATCGTAAACCGTATCCCCGAATCGGATTTTCAGAAACTCGCTGTCGTCAGGGTCGAGACTTACCTTCCCACCCGCCGCTTTCACTGCTGTAAGTATCGCCGCCGTTGCCCCCAAAAACTTTACGTTGTCTTTAATCATTCTCGCCCGTGCGCCCGCTGGCATTCTCGCAATCGTCACAGGGTTGATCATGTTGTTGAGCAGTTGGACGCGGCTTGCTAACAATCGCGGAGAGAACATAGCGATATTTAATGCGGGAGCAATCGCATTCCCTCGACGCCCTAAACTTCCGCGCCCTGTACCCGTGTTAATCAATCGCGCTATCGCTTGTAATTCAGCGGGATTCCTTCGTTGGGCCTCAGTTAGCCCTTCCAACATTTGCTTGCCCATTGAAAGTCTTTGAGCATCAAGAAACGAGACAAAGGTACGTTCTGAAAATCCAGCAATCTGTTTCGCCACTGGAACGTAGTCAAGATATTCCTTGCCTAGATAGCCTTCTTCATGGTGACTTAGATGCGGGTCTTGTTTATCAACTCCGGTGAATTCAACTCCTGCCTTTTTCAACGTCTCGAAATCTTTGTCAGCCTTAATTTTCGCCTCTACGTTGCGCCATCCTAAATCGCTGAACGACTTCACCATTTCCTTGAAAGGTTTTGCTCCTCCTTCAATCGGATGCGTGATCGCGTAGAATCCACCTTGACGAAAAACCGCTGATATGTCTCCGATAGATTTTAAGGTTTTAGGAATCGATGCCGCCTTTGCCAACTCATCGGAAATCATTCCACCACGCCCACGAGTAGCGCGATACTTCATCTTGGCGTATTCAGCCTTAATCTTTTCAACTTCCTTCTGCGCGTTCAAAGTCTCTCGTGTGTATCTTGGTGCTTCTCGTTTTGCCTTCTCACTGAAATCGCCTTCAACCATTCGGCGTTCAAGTTCTGCTTTCTCTTTTTGGAGCGTCTTTAGTCTGTTTTGGTTCTTGGTGAATTCTGCCTTCGGGCCTTCTTGTCGTGTTGTTCGTCGCCCCGCCTGAACGTCCTCTTCTTTCAAGAGCCGATTGATTTCAGCATTGACTTCAGTGACGCGCTTTTGAGCCTCAGAGCGTTGTTTTGCTGTTCCACCGTACCCAACTAAGGCTTCTGCTACCTGACGCCGTGTAACGCCTAAATCCTTCACTAGATCATGCGCTTCATCCAGTAACGCTTCAGCTTTTAGTCCGATATTTGCTTTCGCTCGGTTGTGAACGTACTTGATTAACTCTTTCGTCAATCGGCCTTCAGGGTCGATTCCCGCAAGACCGCTCGCATGAATGTTTCCAGATTTAATTCGGGCAAGTTCCGCAACGATATTCTGTTTGATGAGTACCGCTTCTTGGTCAAGACTCGCCTTTGTCTCGGTTCGTTTTCGCTGTCTTCCGACCTTATTCAACGTCGCTTCAAACTCGGCCTTAATTGCACGTTCTTCCGCTGCGTCTCGTGCCTTCTCGGCCTTTCCAAGTCTCGCGTGAAGGTCTTTCACTTCCGCTAATTGTTGTTCGGTTAACGGAGCGCGTTTGTCTTTCTTTAGCCCTGCAACCATCTTCACAAGGGAGAAATCTTCCGCTAAAGCTCGTTTTCTTGCCGTGCCCGCTCTTGACCACTCTGCTCCCGCTAAATCATCGGCCTCGGAGATTTTGTCGTACTCAGACAGTCTCGCATCGAGTTCTGCTGACTTCTCAGCAATCACTTGTGGGTCTTTCGCTTCGTACAGTTCTCGGTTCAGCCGATCAATCTCATTCTTTACTTCCACAGCGCGGAGATTCACTTGCATAGTCTCCACGTTGTTGAAGTTCTTTCCACCTTTCAATGCCTGCTCAATCAGTACATCGGGAGCACGTGGGTCGGCAGCGTTCTTCTGTTTCGCTTCGGCAAGCACCTCCTCAGATTTAACACGAGGAACTTGTTCCAACTTGGGCAGTCCAAGAGCTTCACGATCTGCTTGCATTGAAGCGTCTTTTGGAGAAGTGGTAGAAGGGGCGGCGTCCCCAGCGGAAACCGCCTCCTTGAACGTTTTTGGGTTGACTTTGGGTTCTTGCGCCACGGGTTCTAGCGGTAGAGCAGTGGCATTGATACCCTCCTCTCTTACTTCAGTTTTAGGAGCGAGAGTTTCTACTTGAGGGGAAGGTCGAGATGATTGCTCGTATTCAATGTCCCAATTCGTTTGAGTGCGCGGATCGGTAACACGAGTATCTGCGCCGCCCATGAAGTTTGGGGTTCCCTCTCGATACCAAAAACCGTTCTTGCGGTAGCGGTCACCCATCTTTACATCTGGAACATCACCGCCGCCAAGTCCACGCCCTGCAAATTGTTCAATCAGCGATTCAGGTGCGGTTGGGTTATCTCGCCGCGCCTCTATCTTGACCCACTCAGGCGCGGATGGTTTAGGACTTACAGAAGATTCCGGTTTATTACCGAGTGCGTTTTCAACGTTCAGGGTTTGGGGCGAAGCGACCTTGCTGCTTGAAAGCTGCGCCGTCTTATTTGCAATCCATTCATACGCGGGAACGGTGTCCATCCCCAAAAGTTGAGCTGCGCGAATACGGTGATTCCCTTCAATGCCCCCCGCGCCGATTGCGATAGGCTGGACATATCCTGAATCGCTAATGGCCTCTGCCAATTTCCTTGACTCAGATTCAAAACCTCTCTTTGAAGCCACACTTGGCTCAAGCGTTAACTCGGCAAGTGGAACGTCACGCAAACGCCAGCGCCCAGCATCGCTATTGACAATGTATTTGCCTTTAGAGTCTTGCAGTGAATCGAGGGCGTCACGTTGAACCCTAGCGGGAAGTTCGTCCGTGCTGAGAGTGTCAGACGGTTCGCGCTTAACTTTCGTTTGCTCAATAAGGTCAATCAGTCTTTGGGCGTCGTCAGGTTCAACGTTTTGTCTTTCAGAACCCTGAACTGGAGACTGCGAGGTCTGTGCTTCATTCCTTGCACGCTCCAACGCTCTTTCTGTATCAATAATTCCTGCTGCTCTTGCATTAGGATCGTCAGTTGGAAACTCACCGGATTTCATGTCAGCAAGTTTTGCTTCTAGGATAGCTACTGACTGTTCGGCAGGACTTTGTTTTGGTTCAAGGTATTCATCTAGTGGATTTTCTGTGGGAGCTTCAGGCTTCAGAGGAATCATCCGCTCGTTTCCCCTGCCGCGTAAGTCGGATTTTTTCACATAATGAATCGCCTCTGGGTTATTTACTTCTGCGACTTTGATTCGGCCTCGACGTGCTCCGCTTTGGTCGGGCACGACTTCAATTTCTCCGAATTGGAGATGTTGAAATCGTTGCGGTTGAGCGGACGGTTCGCTTGCAATGCTTCCTTGTTCACTCGTAGATTCAGGTGGTCGCACTCCACTAGCGTCACGCTCTGGGGGTTGATTCCGCAACTCTGTAGAAACTCTGTCCAATCTTGCGTTTCGTCTCCCTTCAAGTGCTTGTTTTCCGGCAGGGATTCCGCGCATGAGAGCATTCGTTACGCCCCCTGATAGCGCATCTTGTGGCGTTGCCCCCGCCGCTAAATCCAGTGCCGCCGTTCCAAGTCCCGTCGCTCCTGCTTCCGTTGCTGCCTTTGTTAGCCCTTGTCCAATGCCGGGGATTTCAAACGCCAGTCCCGTCAACGCGCCGTGTGTAGTTGCTGGAGCTACAGGTCGTCTTGCTCCATACGCCTCAGTTCCCGCCCCCGCGCCAAATGCTACCGGAGCAGGTACACCTGCACTCATTAACGCCAACTCAGGAGCAGTTGCAATGAATCCCGATGCTACGTTCTGAACAAACTTACTTGCTTGGTTTCTATCTGCACCTTCGGCCTCAGCGGCTTGTCTTAATGCCTCTGCATGGAGTCTAAAGGCGTCTGCAGCGGCTTCTGTACCGGGAGCACCTGTCGCCCTTCCTAGTCCCGCAAGTTTATTCACAAGCGGAGCTATGCCCTTGGCCAGAGTTTCTGAAGTCCACTTGGATTGCCCTGACTCTGGCAACGCTCCGGTACTTTTGAGTGCGCGGCGATACTCTTTTTTCAACCGATCAATTTCAGGTTTGTCTCTCGCGTATTGCTCTGCCTGTTTCGCGGCTTCCTCTTCTTGTCCACGTTCAACTGCTGCCCGTGAGGTTATCGCCGCCTCGCGTTCCTCTTGGCTCATGTTTCCCATGTTGTAAGCAGGGAGACCGGGGAGTCCTGTCCTGTTCGCAGCGGCTTGCTCACGGGTCATTTGCGAGGCAATGCGTCCCCTGCGATCAGTCTCTTTCACGCCAGATTGAGCGGCTTGTCGTAACGCTTCTTCGATGCCCGCGCTTCGTTGCGTAGGTTGCGGTGCCCCATTCCCGGCAACCCCGCCCGTTACTCCCGCAAACGGAGATAGACCTTTGATAGACGTTCGCGCCATACCTCGACCTTGAGGCTTGATTGCTGCCGTTCTCGCGGTTGTATCTGCTGTGATTTTATTCAGAGCGTCCAAGATGGAAGGCTGTGCGCCTACACTTGGTTGGCGTTCTACTCTTGGAATGAGAGATTTATTTGTAACGGGCTTAGTTACAGTTGGCGGATCAAGGTAGTCGTCTAGTTCGCCTTTGGGCTGGATGGGCTTTTGGGTGTCATCGCCCGCGTACTCCAAATGGACGTGTGGCCCTCCCCAGACTTTCTGCAACGATCCGTCTTTCCGGCGCGGTCGCGTGCGCTCATCGCGCAATAACAATCCACGTTCTGCCGCTTTCTGGCTGAGAGTCTTTACCGTGTTGTCATCGAACGCACCCGAACCTTTAATGTCTACCGCGTTCCCTGAGTAGTGAAGCGAACCAACGTTGTGCCGACCACCCGTGGTCGAACCCATTGTCAATTTATTTTCTTTTGCAAACTGAGAGAGTACGTCCAAGTGAGAAGCCGTGGGCTTAACTCGCGCTCGCGGTTTTGGTGCAGGGTCTAAATAAGCGTCCAACTCATCAGGCATTTATTTCACTACGCCAGTCATTTCTCACCAAGTTATTTCACTCGGCCATATCCACTCAGTCTCACTTGGAGCTTCGGAACCCTCTCGGAGAACGTTCCCACGCTTGGCGCATTGCTGTTCTTCTGCTGTTCCTAAAACCGTAGAGCCAATCCGCGCAGCCAATTCGTGAGCCTCTTCCCAACTTCTCGCGCAGAGTTCTTCGCTGTAGCGAGAACCGTCAATAATGCGTTCTGTAAGGTAGATACGGACACTCATTGCAACTTGGTTCTTTCCCGAATTTCTCTTTCGACGTACCGATCAAGCTCAGTCTCCACCCCTTCCACCATCAAATCGAGACTCAAGTTTAATTCCTGCACTTCTTCTGAGAGCGGAAGATTTTTCTTGTACCATCGTTGCGCTGTGTCAGATTCTGTCATTTCAAATAGACCAGTCGTGAATTGAGCCTAAGTCGTCTTCGGGCGTTGCCACTCGCGGATTGTTGAAATACTCGGCAATGTTCATTGAACGTCCATACAAAGGATCGTTGACTAAATCGATAGAACGACCTTTCTGAACTCGACTGACCGCGTTAGCAAAACACACCATGCGACCAGCGAGTACTCCCGCCTTCTTGTCATCCCCTGCCGCGATAACCGCAGGAAGCATCGTGCCTAATTCCAACATTTTCTCTTCCGCCCATTGAGTGTCGCTCATTGAACTTTCACCCCTTCCGATTCTACTTTCTTGCGAGCTTCTTCCTCGGTCAGTCCTTTGTCTTTTGCATAGCGAGCGAGATTTGCCGCGCTCATTGTTCTGCCTGTGTAAGTGGTTTGCATTGTTGGCGCGGGCTTCGCTTTCGTTCTCCAAGTGCGGATATGATCGTCCAATTCCTGTCGCCGCTTTGTTCCTTCTTTTGCTCGACTCAGCAAGTCAGCGTGTGCGGGATTTGGATAACCCTGCGCGTCCACAGCGGGAGTATTTTTCAACTGTTCTTCAATCTGCGCGAGTCCTTCATCTATCTTCGCTTGTTCATCCTGCGCGTCTTGAATATTCTGCTCGATACCCTCGACTGCGCCACTGTTGGCCGTGCCGCGCATTCCTGCAACTTTCAACTGGTTCTCACGGTTCTTCGCTGCAATGTCCTCACGCGACTTTCGATCCAACTCCCTCTGTTGCCTATCAGCTTCTTTCTGGGTAATCAAACCCAACGCCTTCTGTCGCTCGATTTCCAATTTCGCGTTTTCAATCTCTCTCTTCGCGTCGAGTTCCGCAGCCTTGATTGCGGGCTCCATCTCTCTCTGTGCTGTGAGAGCTTTCATTCCTCCCAACTGCGCTTGTTCCTGCTCAAGTTTCAACCCTCTGGCAATGTCGTTATCCAAAGCATCCAAATCAAATCTTCTCTTCAACTTTGCTTCGCCACGGTTCGTTGCCGCGCCGAGTGCGCCACCCCCGATTGCGCTTCCCAAGATGTTATTTGGATTATCAGGATCGCCCTTCGCCAAACCGATCAGCAATCCCTCACCGATAGATTTCAGTTTTCCTTTGAATCCCTTTCTCGACTGCGGAGGGGCGACTTCTACAAAATCAGGCTGGACGTTCAATTTAGATTCCGGATCGGCGTCATTCATTATCTGACGGCGCTTCATTAAAGCATCAACGCCTGTGAGCCCACCCATTCCATAGCCAATTCTCACAGGGGGACGTGGTGCGTTCCCTACCGTGCCAGCTTCCACGGGTGCGCTCATTCCTACAGGGCTTGCTTCAGGAAGCGGCATGTTGATCTTCGGTGGAGTGTTCCCAGATAATGCGGGCGCGACTGTCTCAGTGTCTTGTGCGGACTGTGGCCTCTGGAGGGACGCGCTCATTAACTCCAACATTCGGCGACGGCGGGGGTCTTCAACGAGGTCTTGTTGTGCCATGCTCGCAGTTTAGCATTGCAGGGATTTGATTGAAACAGGTTTGTTAAAAACAACTCGACCCCGCGATTGCTCACGAGGTCAAGAAGTGTTCACTGAGAACTTTTCGGCGCGTCCAAGTTGGCAACACCCTACCACAAAATAGTTGTTGCCTTCAATGTAAATCGGTCGTATTCTTGTCACGTTCACTGGGTCTCACCTGTTTACTGCTTACCCTGCGGTCTCTTGATTCCCAGCAAAATCGACGATAGTTACCGAAATACAAAGATCGTCCGTGCGCGGTGGCGCTTGTTGGAATATGAAGCTAACCGAACCCCTTACTGATAAACCTGCGTCAAGCCAGTCTGTAAGTAAGAGTCTGCGGAGAAACAACCGTTCGGGATTGCTGTTAGCCCTGCGTCCAGAGAAAGCACGTTAATAACATCGGAAGGTCTGAACACCCGTTAGACCGATGCGGCCAACTCAGATATGGTAAACGGCTCCTCGTTGGCAGAGGATGACTGGCTGAGTAACCCGTCTGGAGAACCCAACGCAAGTACTGTGAGAACTCATTGGCGTTCCACAAAAGCTGCTAACCTGCTCCCAAATCGTGGTGGGTTAGCTGCGCCTGCTCGAATCTATTACCGTACCACTCAACCAGATGTTGAATCCTGATGCGAGGCTGAAAAGCCGAGTCCTTATTGACGTTCTTTGGTGGGATAGAGGCTACGTTCCAGCGCGTTAAGCGGGGATTCAGGCGGCTAAGTTGAGAGGGGTTTGCAGCATTTTACTAAGGATTTCTCACTATCCTATGGTAAAATTCCCGTCTAGTTCTTTGAACGGCCATCAGCCGACAATCTCTACCGTGATAATTGCTGCTGGGCATATCCACTTTCGGCCATCTTCTACCGCGAATCCTTCACGCGACAGCCTGCGGGCAAACTGCTCAAGGGAGTCGTCGCTAGTGAAATTGTAATCCATGTAGCCATCAGCCTGAGTAAAGAATCCCAGCGCCCCGACCTCGTAAACCCGTACTTTGTACTTGCTCATTTCTCCCTCCGTATCCTCTTTGGCCGATCACTTTTTGAAAATTGGAATATAGCGTTCACGGTCTGCCGTGATAAGTTTCTGCCGCTTGCGAGCGAGTCGCCTGCTGTCTACGCCCTCAATCGCCAGTGCCCCCAAAGCTACCGCCCCGACACTCAATCCGACCACAAGCAGCCCGACTATCACGATCACAGCCGGAATCCACAGCGGCGATAACACCCACCACCACGACCAATCAATCTTGCCCAACAGCTTGAGCGTGATAAACACGATGGTCAGCAAGCCACAAAAACCGATGCCGCCGCTAGATGAACTTGACGATGCTTTATCGCTCATATTTCCCCTTCAGAGCCACTCAACCCTCCGCGTCGAGCGTTTCGCTCGCGCCTCTCTCAGTAGTCACAGAATGAGGGTTCTGTGCTTCATTTCCCTCGATTTTCCGCCCAATTAAAGCAACATTCTCTCCCTTTGGTAACTCTGTGTGCTCCCCGTAGTCGATGTCCTGTCTCTCCATAATTCGGGCGAGCACATCTGACTCCCGTAATTCGTCAATTCGTTGCTGCTTTTTACTCTTTTTCATCGTCTTTTATGCTAAAATTGGTCAGCTGTTTGACATTCGTCTTTCTTCGTAACGCTTGTCAGCGAGAACTTGTCCCTGCCGCGCAATGGACTGAAAGTCGCTCCAATTAACTCGCGGGTCAAACGGGCGATCATGCAGGAATCTCAACTCAGAGCATTCTTTATCTTCAACCCACATGGCGATTGTCCATTTAAATTCTCCGTTTTCTGACCACAAATTGATATGCAGCCGATCATCAAGCTCCAACGGGTACATTCGCGGCGATTCCAGCGGTTTGTAAAACTCGCGGTTCTTTGGGGCGGGACGCAGCAGGTAGTTCATTTCTTGCTCTGCGGCCATAAATGCTTGGCGCTCAATCTCGCCCGCATAAGTCCACGAGAGTTTCAGCCATGCTTGTTGGCGGATCGCGTGCGCAATCGCGGCGTCAACATAACGCTTGATCGCGGCGTCAACATAACGCTTGATCGCGGCGTCAACATAACGCTTGATCGCGGC
>Ga0157380_10000046_pt1 | contig 73022 bp, 62 predicted proteins | sample S35metaG_FD_119757 | JGI IMG/M metagenome (GOLD analysis project Ga0157380, IMG submission 119757) | Switchgrass rhizosphere microbial communities from Kellogg Biological Station, Michigan, USA - S3-5 metaG | ecosystem: Host-associated > Plants > Roots > Rhizosphere > Soil | place: USA...
AACCAGCATTCACAATGGTTTCATTCAGGCTGCTGCAATGGCTACAGGGGTCATGCTCAGCGACTGTGTTTATATACTGATCACCGGATTTGGCAGTGCAGGCCTGTTTACCGGCGAGATTTTCAAAAGGTATTCAGGAATGGTGGGCGGCATCCTGCTGATCATATTCGGGATCTCCACCCTGCTTAAAAAGCAAAAAATAAATGCTGAAGCAATTACCGATCACCCTGACTCCGTTCATTTGTCACGATATCTTGTCAGGGGTTTCATCATGAACACCCTGAACCCTTTTGTGGTCGTTTTCTGGATTACCATTGCAACCACCATTGCCATCAAACAATACACCTTTACACAAAATGTAGCTTTTTACACTTCCACCATGGTGGTAGTGCTGGGCACCGATCTGCTGAAGGCGTTTGTGGCAAACAAGCTGAAAAAAATCCTGACTGTAAACATCCTTGTCTGGCTTAACAGGATTTCAGGAATTGCCCTGATTCTATATGGGATCAGGATCATGGTGAAAGTCTTCTTCCCGGCTTTCTGATCCTTCAGCTCCTGTTTTTCAATTGCAGCATGCACTGTTCAGCACAGCGCTGTCCGTCGATGGCTGCCGAAACAATACCTCCGGCATATCCTGCCCCTTCCCCGCAGGGATAAAGCCCCTGAACGTCAATATGCATCAGTGTTGCAGGGTCCCTTGGTATGCGCACCGGTGAAGAAGTCCTGGATTCAACACCTACCAGTATCGCTTCATTGGTATAATAGCCTTTCATCCTGCTTTTGAAATAATTTAATCCATCTTTCAGGGTGCCTGAAATTTCAGGAGGCAAAACTTCACGTAAATCCGCTGAAGTAACACCTGGAATATACGAGCAGGCAGGAAGGTCGGTGCTGATCCTGTTTTCAACAAAATCCACCAGACGCTGCGCAGGCGCTTTCAAAAGACCTCCCCCCGCTTCCCATGCTTTACGTTCAATATTTTCCTGATATTTTAATGCAGCCAATTCTCCATGCGAATCAAACGGTTTAAAATCCTGGTGTTCCAGGTTTACTACAAGACCAGAATTGGCAAATGCATTATTTCTTTTCGACGGAGACCAGCCATTCACAACGATTTCCTTTTCACCGGTCGCTGCAGGTGCTATAATTCCTCCGGGGCACATGCAAAACGAATAGAGGCTTTTTTTTCCTTCATTAAAAGTAAGACTGTAAGAGGCAGGAGGCAGAAACGGATTCCGCACAGCTTCATGGTATTGCTGTGCATCAATGATCTCCTGCCTGTGTTCCACCCGAACGCCCATGGCAAAAGGCTTTGCTTCAATCCTGATCCGGTCGCGGTGCAGCATTTCAAAAATATTCCTGGCAGAATGGCCCGTTGCCAGGATCAGCGCCTCACAGGGTAAAAATGATTCATGCTGATTTTCACCTGAAGTGTTATACACTTTAATTCCTTTTACACCGGCGCTGTCGTATATAACTCCTGCAAGAGAAGTATTAAAATGGATTTCCGCCCCGTAGCTCAGCAGGGTTTCGCGCATGGAAGCGATAACAGCGGGAAGCAAATTTGTGCCGATATGCGGATGGGCATCAATGAGTATGTCTTCATGCGCACCATGTTGCACAAAAGCCCGCAATACACTGTTCACATCACCGCGTTTGGTTGAGCGGGTATACAGCTTTCCGTCTGAATACGTTCCTGCACCGCCTTCACCGAAACAATAATTGGAATCGGAGTTTACAATGCCCTGCCTGTTCATGGCTGCCAGATCCCTCCTCCTGCTTCTCACATCTTTTCCCCTTTCAATAATGACCGGTTTAAGGCCGAATTCCAGCAAACGCAAGGCAGCAAACATGCCGGCCGGACCACAGCCTGCAATAAATACGGGCCTGCCGTCATGGACATTCCTATATGCCGGAGGAGGAACCTCCGGTGCTATAACTTCTCCGGCTGCGTATACTTCAACCCATAAACGAATTTTTACCTGCCTGCTCCTGGCATCGACAGCTCGTTTTACCAGGATGACATTCTGAATTTCCGCTTCAGGGATCTGATGCTGCTTCCGCAACAGTGTTTTGTAGTTGATGCTGCCGGCAGCCTCTTCGGGCCGCAAAACAAGCTCCAGTTTTTTCATGCTGAAAAAAGCTATTCGAATGTAAAAGAGATCAGGAATATTTTTGATCTGAGCGCATCCAGCGTACGTGCATAGATCGAAGCATCCTGCACCAGCAGGTTATTGAGTCCCTGGTACATTTTCAGCTCAACGGCAAACTTAAAAAGTTCCATGTAACAGTCAATGCCGGCCCCTATCGTATAGCCGTAATCGTTCCTGTTCAGCTTCACATATTGCTTGTCCTTGTTTTTAACCTTGGCCTGCGAAACCATGTCGATGCTGTACTTCATACCGGCCAGTGCAAATATGCGGTAATTGTTGACCCGTTCAGATTTGAACTTAAGTTCAAGTGGAAATTCGAGAAAGCTGGACTCCACTTTTTTGGTGACCTTTTCAACCGGCACGCCGTTGGCATACAGGGCATACTCAAGGTCGCGCTGTGCAAATGACAGATCGGGACAAAAACGCAGATCGAAGTGATTCCCTAAACGAAGATTGGATACTATCCCGAGATTAAAACCGCTTTGTTTGGCTGATTCAACGGTGTAGAGCGAATCGTCGCCATTGAAGCTGCCATCCCTGTCGATGTAAAAATCGGTGACGTTGATTCCCAGCAAAAATCCGAAATGAATTTTCTGCTTGTCATACTTGGGCAGGTTCTGCACCTTGCTTTGCTGCGCCTCCAGGCTGAAAGGCACCAACAGCATCAACAGCAGGACAAATTTCTTCCTGTTGTTCATATAATGTTTGATGGCCTTTCTCAATTTTTTATTTTTTTCCTTTATAAATGGAAGCGATTCCGAATGTCAGCGGAATGCAGGCTGTCTGCATAAACCCTGCCCGGTTGTAAATTTCCAGGAATTTTTCACCGGTGGGGAACACTTTTACCGATTCGGGTAAATACGTATAGGCTGCCGGATCACGGGATACCATTCTTCCAATCAAAGGCAGTACGCTGTTGAAATAAAAATGATACAGCTGTTTCACCGGGAATGCAGTGGGGTTTGAAAACTCCAGCACCAGCGAAGTACCTCCCGGCTTAAGCACCCTGAACATCTCACGCAGCCCTTTCTCCAGGTTTTCAAAATTCCGCACCCCGAAACCAACGGTGATGGCATCAAATGTATTGTCGGGAAAGGGCATTTGCTCTGAATCTCCTTTTGTAAGAATGATCATTTTTTCCAGTCCGAGCGACATAATTTTTTTTCTTCCTTCGTCCAGCATGCGTTCGGCGATGTCAATTCCTGTAATGCTTTCAGGCCTGAGGGTGCGTGCTGCAATGGCAAAGTCCCCGGTTCCCGTAGCCACATCAAGTATTTTTTTGGGTGATTCCTTTTCCAGCATCCGAATGGCTTTCCTTCGCCATCCTTTATCAATACCCATCGACAACAGGTGATTCAGAAAATCATACCTGGGAGCAATGTTGTTGAACATCAGCTCAACTTCCTGCTTCTTTGATTTATCCTGGTGATGATAAGGCGTTACGATCATGGAGTTCAAAGTTCAATGTTCAATGCTCAATGTTTATTATTTTGAAACTTTGAGTTAATCAGCAGCAAGCAGGATTGCTTCCTCCATAAACTGATCCTTATCAACAGGTACCACACCGATCTTTTCACATACGAGTCCGCCTGCCAGGTTCGACAGGCTGGCAATTTCGGCCGATGTGGCGCCGGCAGCCATGCACAAAGCGGCTACGCTGATGACGGTATCACCTGCACCCGACACATCAGAAATATTCCGCACATGTGCCGGAACGATCAGGCTCTGGTTTTCATCTGCAATATAAACTCCCGCTTCACTCAGGGTAACCATCATCCGGTCAATGTTTTTTTCTTTCCTGTACCGTTCGGCTGCGGCATCAAGGCTTTCCTTGCTCAACCTGTCGATATCAGTTTTCAGCCCTGTTTTCAATTCCTGCAGATTGGGCTTGAACAGCGCTACATGATGATACGCTGAAAAATTTTTTTTCTTCGGATCCACGGCCACCGGTATGCTTTTGCGTGAGGCCATGTCCAGGATCCGTTCTATCAGTTCAGGATACAAAACACCCTTGTCGTAATCTTCAAAAATAATGACGTCAATTTTTTCTTTTTCAACCAGGTTTTTGAAAGCATCGGCAAGCAGCCCGGATTCATCAGCAGAAATGTCATCGCTTTGCTCCTCATCCACCCTGAGCAGCTGGTGATTGTTTCCGATGACCCGTGTTTTTACAGTGGTAATGCGGCTTTTGACCTTTACAATTCCGTCGGGGCTCATGTGCAGGCCTTTCATCAGCTTCAGAAAAAGATGACCTTCCGTATCATCGCCAATAACAGAACAGAGATATGGTTTAGCTCCCAGCGCCTGGATGTTGATGGCCACGTTGGCAGCGCCACCCAGCCTGTCTTCCTTATGTGTTACGGAAACCACAGGTACGGGCGCCTCAGGGGATATACGATCCACTTTCCCGAACATATAGGAATCGACCATGACGTCGCCGATGATCAGCACCTTCATGCCTTCAAACTGTGCGAAGAGCTGTGAAATATTCAGTTCGTTTGCCACGTTCGCCTGTTCAATGTAATTTATCGAGTGAAATTTTCATCCGGTCAACTGCTTTCATCAGCAGGTCATCAGAAGTGGCATAGGAAAGCCTGAAACAATTTTTGTCACCGAAAGCCTCACCGGTAACAACGGATATTTTTGCATCATCCAGCAGGTACATGCACAGGTCATTACAATTGTTGATTTTTACACTTCCGTTGCTTTTACCAAAGAAATAACTGCAATCGGGAAAAACATAAAAAGCCCCCTGTGGATCATTTACCTTAAGTCCTTTGATCTGCTTCATCATGTTTACAACCATGTCGCGTCGCCGCCTGAACGTATCCTGCATTTTTTTGTACATGCTCCAGTCGGAACTCACCGCTTCCAGCGCCGCTTTCTGAGAGATGGAAGAAGTGCCTGAAGTAAACTGTCCCTGCATTTTATCACAGGCCTGTGCGATCCATTTTGGTGCGGCAATATAGCCGATCCTCCAACCTGTCATGGCATATCCTTTCGATACGCCGTTAACTATAATAACCTGCTCTTTTACTTCATCAAACTGTGCAATGCTGCTGTGCACCTCACTGAAACGAATGTGCTCATAAATTTCATCCGACAGGATGAGCACACCGGGATGCTTTGCAAAAACAGCTGCCAGCGCTTTCAGCTCACCTGCTGAATAAACGCTGCCGGTTGGATTACAGGGAGAAGAAAAGATGAACATTTTCGTCTTCGGTGTCAAAGCCTTTTCCAGCGCTGCAGGGGTAATTTTAAAATCAGCATCAATTCCCGTATTCATGTAAACCGGGATTCCTTCAGCCAGCTTGATTAGCTGTGTATAGCTGACCCAGTATGGGGTGGGAACAATCACTTCATCACCCGGATTTACCAGGCTCAGCACCACATTGGCAATGGACTGCTTGGCGCCTGTTGAAACCACAATCTGATCGGGTGCATACACCAGGTTGTTTTCCCTTTTGAATTTTTCGCTGATGGCTTTACGCAGGTCAGCAAAGCCCGAAACGGGGGTATAGTGCGTATAGCCGTCATCAATGGCTTTTTTGCCGGCCGCACGTATATTGTCAGGCGTCACAAAATCAGGTTCGCCAAGGCTCAGGTTAATCACGTCAAAACCTTTTTCCTGGAGCTCACGGCAGAGCTTGGACATGGCAATGGTTTGAGATTCCTCAATGCTGTTGAGCCGGTCGGCAACTTTATTCATAGAATAATGCTAAAACCGGCAAATTTATGAAAATAACAGGAATGGGAAAGTATTGTGGTTTTTTGGCAGTGATACAGTCAGGATATGGTAAAAATGAATTTTACTGTTACTTTTGTTTCCCTTCTGATCAAACTTTATTACTGCTGCTTGAATAAAATCAACTTAAAGGAAATCACCGATACCCTGGAACGGATTGCACCGCTTTCATACCAGGAATCCTATGACAATGCAGGTTTGATCACCGGTCATCCGGACATGACCATTACCGGCGCTTTGATCTGTCTTGACAGCACCGAAGAAGTGATCACCGAGGCCATCAGGAAAAACTGCAACCTGGTCATTGCCCATCATCCCATTGTTTTCAGTGGTCTTAAAAAAATCAACGGTAAAAATTACGTGGAGCGGACCGTCATCAGCAGCATCAAAAATGACATTGCCATTTATGCCATCCATACCAACCTCGACAATGTTCGTTCGGGAGTGAATGCGAGGATCTGCAACAGGCTGGGGTTGCAGCATACCAGGATACTGGATCCGAAGCATCAGCTGCTTTGCAAGCTGGTCACCTTTGTCCCCGAAAAACATGCTGAAAAGCTGCGGGCAGCCTTGTTTGAGGCAGGCGGCGGCAGCATCGGCAATTACGACTCCTGCAGCTTCAACATCAATGGCACCGGCACTTTCAGGGGGAATGAGCAAAGCAATCCTTTTGCAGGAAAGAAAGGTACGCTGCATGAGGAAAAGGAGACCAGGGTTGAAATTATTTACGAAAAGCACCGGGAGCGGGCCATCCTGGCTGCTATGCTGAACAACCATCCGTATGAAGAAGCAGCCTATGACTGTTATGCACTCCAAAACAGCAATCCGGAAGCAGGTTCGGGCATGATTGGCGAGCTTGAAATTCCCATGGAAGAAACAGCTTTTCTGGAGCATCTGAAAACAACCATGTTAACAGGCTGCATCAGGCATACCAGGCTGAGAAATAAGAAAGTGAAAACAGTTGCCGTTGCCGGGGGGGCAGGCAGCTTTCTGCTTCAGCAGGCCATCAGGGGCGGTGCCGATTTTTTTGTTACAGCCGACTATAAATACCATCAGTTTTTTGATGCCGATAACCACCTGGTTATTGCTGATATCGGGCACTACGAAAGCGAGCAGTTTACCAAAGATCTGATAGCTGATTTTCTGAAAGAAAAATTTCCTACATTTGCAGTCCATTTATCGGAAATAAATACGAACCCTATAAAATATTTTTAGCAGATGGCGAAAAAAAAGGTTACAAAACAAATTCCGAAAAAAAATGTTAAGAAGCCTGTGAAATCAGCTGCAAAAAAAGCAACGAAGAAAACATCCAAGCCAGCACCCAGGAAAGCAGCCAAACCGGCGACAAAAAAACCGGTAAAAGCAACACCGAAAAAAAAGTCGGTTCTGAAAAAGGCCGTAAAACCAGCAGCTAAAAAACCGGTTAAACCAGTTGCAAAAAAAATTACCAAACCGGTAAAGAAAAAATCTGCACCGACTGCAAAAAAAACAGTTAACAAGGCTGTTGTAAAAAAAGCACCCGCAGCAAAGAAAAATGCAAAAGTTCCTGTCACCACAAAAAACCTGAAGAAGGCCGGCAGTGATTCAAATAATAATTTAAAAATCAAATCAAAATCATCCGACGCAAAGAAGTCATCAACCATGGACAAAAAAGTAGTGAAGCCTGCAGAACGGAAACCTGTTAAAGTGGCCGAAAAAGAAACTGTAAAAATTTCAGAAAAGAGGGCCGCCATCAGCCGAGAATCGAGGATCAGCAATGCAGAACTTGTAAAAAAAGAACCAAAGGCAGGTCAGAAAAAAGAATCGCTCCTGGCTTCCCTTGAAATCAAAAAGCCGGTCAGGCTTTTCTTCCCGGAAGCCAAGCCCGGTCATGAATTTACGATTGAAGAGAAATTAAGAGCGCTTTACCAGTTGCAGTATATTGATTCACAGATTGACAAGATCAGAATCGTACGCGGTGAGCTGCCAATGGAAGTAAGTGACCTGGAAGATGAAGTGGCTGGCCTGCAAACGCGCATTACCAACTATACACAGGAAGCAGCCGCCATCAATGAACAGATTACCAATAAGAAAAATTCCATTAAAGAATCACAGGGGCTGATCAAGAAGTATGAGAGCCAGCAGATGAATGTGAAAAACAACAGGGAATACGATTCGCTTACCAAGGAAAATGAATTTCAAAAGCTGGAGATCCAGCTTTCTGAAAAAAGAATAAAAGAATTCGGTGCGGAGCTTACAGCCAAGAATGCCATCCTGGAAGCGTCCCAGCAAACACTTGAAGAAAGAGCATCAGATCTGCAGAACAAGAAAAACGAGCTTGACAACATTGTAGCCGAGACACAGAAAGAAGAAGAAGAATTGCAAAAAATGTCGAAGCAGGCCGAAGCCATCATTGAGGAACGCCTGCTTTCAGCATATAAAAACATCAGGGAGAATGCCGTTAACGGCCTTGCAGTAGTTACCATTTCCCGTGATGCCTGCGGCGGTTGCTTTAACAAAATACCACCACAACGTCAACTCGACATTCGCCAGCACAAAAAAGTGATCGTATGCGAGCATTGCGGCCGGATCCTGGTGGATGCCAGCTTCGCTGAATAAAAACACAAAGAAAATTGAACATGCAAAAGGATTTCTGAAAAGAAATCCTTTTTTTTGTTGAAGCAAACTTATTAAGAGGCATGACTCCCCGCCCCACTCTTCTGACTTCATGCCTTATCTTCCTCTTTTTATTTAGTGTTCAACCGGCAAGTGCAGTATTCGAAATGAATGCAAACTGCACCAGGGCTTACCAGGAAATCATGGCCTTGCGGTTTAATAAAGCTGAACAGTTAATCCAGGCTGAAAAAAAAACAAACCCTTCCAATGATGCTGTGCTTTTTCTCAGTCATAAGTTGCTTTTTTTAAAGGCTTTCATTTCAGAAACAGCCCATGATTTCGAGCTGCTTAAAAAAGAAAAGGATGCATCACTTGCAGTCCTGGAGCAGGGAGATAAGCAAAATCCATATTACAGACTTTCCCAGGCTGAAATATTGCTTGAAACCGCCGTGGTCAAGATTAAATTCAGGGAATTCCTGAGTGCAGCCATGGAGATCAGGAAAGCATACAGGCTGCTGGAAAAAAACCTGCAGGAGTTCCCTGCCTTTAAAGCCAGCCTGAAGGGTATGGGCGTGCTTCATGCGCTCGTGGGCGCCGTTCCGGATAACTACCACTGGATCGTTAACATGGTGGGCATGGAAGGTAATATCCGCCAGGGAATCGGTGAGCTGAAATCAATCCTGCAGATTTCCGAAACGGATCCTGCTTACGCCTGGCTGCATGATGAAACATTGTTTATGCTCATCTTCACCCAGTATCACCTGCTGAAAGATGATGCAACGACCAATAAGTTCATTGGTATGATCGATTTGAAATCAGCGTCGCCGTTGTTTTATTTCATCATAGCAAACTATTATAATTCATCCGGTCAGAGTGAAAAAACCCTGACCCTGTTTGAGAGCCGCATCGAAGATCCTGAAACGTTTCCCATGCCCTACCTGCATTTCATCCGCGGAAGCGCCATGCTGTTTGACCTGGATGCAGGATCTGAAAAATATTTTAACCGTTATATTGAAACTTTCAAGGGCCAGAATTTTATCAGGGCCGCCCGTCAGAAAATTGCATGGAGCAATTTTATTTCCGGTGATACTGCAGGTTACTTCGATCAGCTCAGGCAGATCAGGCAGGCAGGCAATGATTTTACCGACGAAGACAAGCATGCCATGAAGGAAGCTGAATTGAATGAAATGCCGAATCTGTACCTGTTGCGTTCCCGCCTGCTGTTCGACGGCGGTTATTACCAGCGGTCGTTGCTTTCGCTTTCAGGAAAAAAAATACAGGATTATCCCCGGCTCAAAGACCAGCTCGAGCTGACTTACCGGATGGGAAGGATATACGATAAAACAGGTCAGAAAGACAAAGCGAAAGGTTATTATGAATCAACGTATGAGAATGGCAGGCTGCAGACCTGGTATTATGCAGCCAATGCAGCACTCAACCTGGCCATGATCTATGAAGAAGAAGGGAATGCGGAACAGGCCATGAATTATTATAAAAAATGCCTTGCGCTCCGGAATCACGAATACCAGAACAGCATTGATCAGAAAGCGGAAGCGGGAGTGAACAGGCTGGAGAAAAAATAGTTTAAAGTTTAAAGTTTAAGGTTTAAAGTTGGTTAGATTTGCGGGTTCGATAACCGCATGCTTCACATTGACATCATTACCATTCATCCGGGCCTCCTCGATGGACCATTCAGCCACAGTATCCTGAAAAGGGCGAATGACAAAGGCCTGGCAGAAATCAACCTGGTTAACCTGCGCGATTATGCAACGAGCAAACATAAAAGCGTGGATGATGCGCCTTATGGCGGCGGGGCAGGCATGGTGATGATGATTGAGCCCATCGACAACTGCATCAGGTCCTTAAAAGCAATCCGTAATTACGATGACATCATTTACATGAGCCCTGATGGCGTCATGCTGGATCAGCCGCTGGCCAACCAGCTTTCCCTGAAAAAGAACCTGATCATATTATGCGGTCACTACAAAGGAATTGATGAAAGGATCAGGGAACACCTGGTTACGCGTGAAATATCCGTTGGAAATTATGTTTTGTCGGGAGGTGAGCTTGCAGCAGCTATTTTGTGTGATGCGGTGATCAGGCTGCTTCCCGGGGTCCTGAACGATGAAACTTCAGCCCTCAGTGATTCCTTCCAGGATGGTCTTGTTGCACCGCCTGTGTACACCCGGCCAGCCGACTTCCAGGGCTGGAAAGTACCGGACGTGCTGCTTTCAGGCAATGAAAAGCTGATCAATGAATGGCGCGATGAACAGTCGCATACAAGGACAATAGAGCGAAGACCAGGACTTTATAACAAATAATACCAACCTAAGCAATCAGTTTAGGGGAATTTGACGAAACAGAATAAATCTTCAAAGCTTAGATTACACAATTATCTTATCATGTGTCAAAAAAAAGAAAATATGCACGGTGACTTACCCCATCATAGCATAAATACCAATGTAAGGTATCTTCTTTTTTGACAAAAGGAACTGATTTTTTTATAAAGGCGGTGTCCCACCAAAACACAGGATGTGTGTTTAATCCTCCATAAAAGGGTATGCCTCGCTCAGGAATAGATTTATAGGATCCATCTTCATATTTAATAAATGTAGCACCATCATCTAAAACAAGACCCAAATTGTTAATAATTTTTTCAATAGTAGAATCGTGACATTGGAAAGAAAACCAATATGAAGCATCAAAGCCAATTTCTTCAGAATAGTAATACAAATACTTTATATCTGGGGATGGTGCAAAGTTGAAGAATTTTTTAAACCTTTTTTTATTGAGGTCGGTGTCTGCCCTTGTTGGATCACTGTTTTCGCAAGAAATAATTAGTGATGTTAAGCAACAGATGAGAATTGAAACAACAGCTTTAGTCATATACGTTCGTCTAACTTTATTTCTGTGTTGCGCAAAAAAAAATAAGGTTTTCAATTGTAATTTCCAATTCTGAAATTTTCCATAAAGATAACTCTCTGAATCCTATCAAAAAATCCGATGGGTTTCCGGCTATTACGGTTAAATTTTCGTAAAAAGTTGATTTTTAAGCGATTAATCCAAGTGTTGAGAGAGTATTATTCACTAGGTCAGGACTATATTTAGTTGAGCTGCAGGCTAATCAAACAAAATTAATTTATTGATGAAGTTTTATTTATGAATATTTTTTATCTTCGCAGCCTGTTTTATAAAAACGGGGTAAAACCGGCTTAATTGACCGGATTTCAATGTAAAAAAGCAGCAAAACAGTAAAAAATTACAATCATGGACTTAGTTAAATTGGCTTCTGAACAGCTTACAGAAAAGAAAAAAAGACCTGAATTCAAGGCCGGTGACACCGTTACGGTATTTTATAAGATCATTGAGGGTAATAAAGAGCGTGAGCAGCAGTTCCAGGGCGTCGTATTACAGCGCAAAGGAAGCGGAATGACTGAAACGTTCACAGTCCGTAAGATTTCAAACGGCGTAGGTGTGGAAAGGATTTTCCCACTTCAGAGCCCTAAAATCACCAAGCTGGAGCTGAATAAGCGTGGTATCGTGCGCAGGGCAAGGATATTTTACCTGCGTGATATCTCCGGTAAAAAAGCCCGGATTGAAGAGAAAAAGGCATAATCGAACAGATTTCCAAATAATAAAAAAGCCTCCGTTTCCGGAGGCTTTTTATTTTTATTCGGACCTGATGTTACTTTATGTTGCAGAAGTGTCTTCCCCTGCTGTATCGCCTGAAACCTGCGCTGTTGCATCTGTTTCCTGCTCCGTAACCGAATCGCCGATCATCAGCTGTTTTGTATCCGGTTCGAGCTCCAGCTTATCGCCCAGCACGCGGATGATTTCAACCAGTGCATTGATACGGCTTTCAGTGCCGGCAAATTTATTGACCACCACCACTTTTTTGGTTTCCAGGATGCAGAATCCTGATTTAAAATTGCCTTTTTCATATCGCAGCTCATAGCTGTTATTTTTGAAAATATCTTCCAGCTTCCTTAAATAATGCGGCGTGTATTTTATCATATGATCAATTGGTCAGCATTAGACGGGGCCAAAGATACGGCTAAAATCAACCTGTTCAGCCTGTAATTATCAACACTGCAAAGGGAAATTGTTATTTGATTTTTTTCATAAAATCCAGGACGCTTTTTGCAGCTTTTTCAGAGGCCCCGGCATTTCCAAGTTTGATCCTGAGCTCCTGATAGTCATCCATCAGCCTTTGCCGGTGCTTTTCATTGAAAAGAATATTTTTAAGCTCCTTTATAATGTTTTCAGCATGCAGCTCATGCTGGATTAATTCTTTCACCACTTCCCTGTCCATGATCAGGTTGACAAGCGAAATATACTTCACTTTGATCAGCTTTTTGGCAATGTGGTAAGAGATGAGGTTGCCTTTATAGCAAACGATTTCAGGCACGCTGAAAAGAGCCGTCTCCAGTGTCGCCGTTCCTGATGTAACCAATGCGGCGCTTGCATTTTTTAAAATGGCATGAAACTGTCCGGGTATAAAACGAAGCTGTTGTCCGGCTGTAACGGTTTCATAGAAATTCATCGGAATCGAAGGCGCTGCCGCAACCACAAACTGATAGGCTTCAAAGCTGCTGCACACTTCGGCCATCAGCGGCAGCATGGTGCTGATCTCCTGCTTACGGCTTCCCGGAACAAGTGCAATGATCGGTCTTTCATCCAGGCCGTTTTGTTTTTTCCAGTCAGCCCTGCTTACTGCCTCCGTTTCATTTTCCCGCACAATGGCATCGAGCAACGGATGTCCTACATAAGTTACATCATAGGAGAACCGTTTATAAAATTCCTTTTCAAACGGAAGGATTACCATCATCAGATCAACCACTTTTTTGATCTTATGAACCCTTGACTGTTTCCAGGCCCATACCTGCGGTGAGATGTAGTATATCACCGGTATTTTCAGTTCTTTGGCAAACTCAGCAATACGCAGGTTAAAGCCGGGATAATCGATCAGGATCAAAGCATCCGGCTTAAAATCAAGGATGTCTTTTTTGCACTGCTCAATATTGTTTAAGATGGTCCTGAGGTTGGTGATCACTTCCACAAATCCCATGAATGCGAGGTCGCGGTAATGCCTGATCACCGTAACGCCCTGCTTTTCCATCAGGTCTCCTCCCCATCCCCTGAAGCTGAGCCCTGTTTGGGATTTATTCATGGCATGAACCAGGTTCGATCCATGTAAATCGCCCGATGCTTCGCCGGCTATGATATAAAAGCGCATCTAAAAAATATATGATTTGTTGATGTAAAAAAAGATGAATGCATAGATGAAAGTCGACAGGAGAATTCCCCTGCCTGTACGGTCAAATTCCAGTCTCAGCATATAGATCCTGAATACAATCACATTCATAAAAAGAGCAATGAGCTGGGAGGTGGATTTGGAGAATATGACAGGCTTGTTGAACAGTTCCCTGCTTGAGTAAATATTGATTGCTTCAAACAGATAATAAATAAAAACGGGCAGCACCAGGCCGATTACAATGCCAAGCCACATGTTATCCTGCTTAAAAATCTTTTTAATCACCCTTATACGTTGAATTAATTAAACACGGAATCAGATTCCGGCAGATCACTTCTTTTTACTGTTCCAGTTCAGCTGGTTGAGGTATTGTATGGCATGATGGGCCGTAAAATCAAACTGCACGGGGACAACCGATACATAACCGTTCGCAAGCGCCCACTCATCCGTATCATTGCCACGATCATTATTGATAAACTTACCGGTGAGCCAGTAATAGGTTCTTTTATTCGGATCCGTACGTTCATCAAATTCTTCCTGCCATTTTGCAATGGCCTGCCTGCAGATCTTAATACCTTTTATTTTTTCCAGGGGCAACGACGGCAGGTTCACATTCAGCAACGTATCCTGTGGCATTCCTGATTTAAGAATGTTGGAAGCAATGATCTTCGCAAAATGCGCCGATGGTTCCATGTCGGCATCGAGGGAATAGTCATTCAGTGAAAAACCGATGGAAGGAATCCCTTCAATGGCTCCTTCCATCGCTGCCGACATGGTTCCTGAATAGATCACATTGATGGAAGAATTGGAGCCGTGATTGATGCCTGAAACACAGAGATCAGGTTTACGGTGAAGGATTTTATTTACAGCCAGCTTCACGCAATCGACGGGAGTTCCCGAGCATTGGTAGCCAAGCGTTTCACCATGCAGCTTCACGCGGTCAAGACGCAACGGCTTGTTGATGGTTATGGCATGACCCATGGCCGACTGCGGGCTGTCGGGCGCAACGATCACGACCTCACCAAGCGAACGCATCGCCTCTGCCAGGCTGCGGATGCCCGGCGCGGTAATGCCATCATCGTTTGTTACCAGTATAACAGGCCTTTGCTTTTTCATTGGTTTGCGAAATTACAATCTTTAGCCGAAGTATGGATTCATGCTTTGAAATTCATATTTATCTGAAAATAAAAAAGCAACCCTGACCAGGTTGCCTTCTTTTCGATCAGATGAAGATCTTATTTGGCCGGTGTAACAGGTGCTGTTTTTTTTGTATCGTCAGGCTTTTTATTTCTGTCCACCATTTTAATCATGTCTTTTCCGTCAGCGCATTTTCCCGGCTCTTTGCTGGCAGTGCCGTCTGCACAATAATACATCCCTTCCCTGATAAGCGATTTTTTATCATTCGGACATGCGCCAGGCTTGGTTGTACAATAATCACATGACGGGCAGCAGTAGCTTTTAATCGCAACCTTATGGGTTACCGTGGGTTCTTTTTTAGCAGTTCCCGTAGTTGTAGCAGGAGCGGCTTTTACCGGTTCCTGCGTTTGAGTTGGCTGAGTCTGGCTACTGGCGGGTTTCGACTGTTCCTGGGCATAGAGGGTTGTGGAAGCCATCAGGATAAATAAGGCACAAGCTAATTTTTTCATATGGTTAATGATTTTCAGTTTTTTATCAGTGAAGGCTTCAAAGATACTCAATTGTTTCAAATGCCATAAGATCCGCATATTGACCGGGAGCAATTGAAATCAATTCCTATCTTTGCTATATTCCTCATCCAGCCCTTTCATACCCGATGAATCTGAAAACCGCAATCCTTGCTTCAGCAATTTGCTTTACCTGTTTTTCATTGCAGGCACAGGATACCCTACCTATTCAGGATTCCGTTCCTTTTTACAAAAGGCAGATGGCCAAAAGGGTGACCAATGTGCTTAAGACCAACCCCATTGCCCTGCTGTATGGATGCATTCCCGGCTATACTGCCGAAGCAAGGCTTGTGAACGAAACTGCAGTTTCCTTATATCAGACGGTTTTTATTGGCGCTTCTTACCTCTTCAAGGGTTTACCGCTGGTACTTGCAGAGCAGGACAGCGCACAAAATCCAAGCGGCGTAAAGCTCAAGGTGAATGGCTGGCGCGTGCAGGCCGGTTACAAATTTTATATCAATGGCTTTATGGCGCACAAGCGAAAAAAAATGACAGGTCTTGCACCACGGGGGCTATACGTTGGGCCACATATTTCCTATGCAACTGCGAGGTTCACCACCAACTATGCCAAGTCAATCGGCGTGTATTACCGCATCAATTTTTTTAATGTGGATATTCAGACCGGATACCAGCTTATTGCGGGCAAGCATTTTGCACTGGATGTGTTCACCGGACTGGGTTATATGAAAAACGACATCATTTATTACGAAAAAAGTACGAGCTATAATGTGGATACCGAAGAAGACGGATACTTCTACAATTCCAACCTGAAATTTGTTTTCGGCTTTAACCTCGGATACGCTTTTTAACTGATCTATGAAATCACCACAGCCGAAAAAAAAAACAGTTGTTCATCAAAAGCCCGGCAGTCCTGCCAAAAATAAAAAGCCGGCTGGTTTTACCTGGTGGATGTCGTTACTGGTGGTTTTACCTGTTACATTTATCAGCTATGTCCCCTGCCTGCAAAACGGCTTTACCAACTGGGATGATCCTACTTACATCACCGACAATCCGCTGATCAGGGAACTCAGCTGGCCGGCGGTGAAAAGGATATTTTCAGAAGTTTATTTTTCCAACTACCAGCCGCTGCATATTTTTTCATATGCACTGGAGTATCACTTTTTCAAAGACCAGCCCCATGGTTATCACCTGGTGAGCGTGCTGATGCACCTGGTAAACACCGGCCTGCTGTGCTGGCTGGCCTGGCTTATCACCGGCAACAGGTTCATTGCTGCATTCGCTTCGCTGCTGTTCGGCATTCACCCGCTTCACGTGGAAAGCATTGCCTGGGCGGCCGAAAGGAAGGATGTGTTATATACGATCTTTTTTTTCCTGTCATTGATTTATTATGTCAGGTATATTCAGCAGGAACAGCAAAAATTAAAACCTTATCTGCTGGCTTTCCTCTTTTTTGTGCTTTCCATTTTTTCAAAGGCCATGGCTGCTTCACTGCCGCCATTGCTTCTGCTGATTGATTTTTATTACAAACGCAAAATAAATGTCAGGCTCATTGCTGAAAAAGTGCCTTATTTCCTACTCGCACTGATCATGGGTATTGTTTCCGTAAACGCATCCAGCAAATCGGGATCGATTGCAGGGAATGAGTCGTATGCTTTTATCGACAGGGTGTTTTTTGCCTGTCATAACCTGCTTGAATACCTGTTCAAACTGTTTGCACCCGTTAACTTATCAGCCTATTACCCGTATCCAGAAAAAACCGGGGGATCATTGCCGGTGGAATACTACCTGGCCCCTGTTTTAAGTATAGGCATACTGTTAGCTTTCATTTATTCCCTCCGGTCTGGCAGGTTTATCTTTTTCTGTTTCGGTTTTTTTGTGATCACCATCTTTCTGGTCCTGCAGCTGCTTCCGGTCGGGCCGGCAATTTTCAGCGAACGGTACAGCTACGTCCCTTCCGCCGGTTTTTTCCTGATGGTTGCTTTTCTCCTTAACCGGTGGCTGAATGACCAGCGGAAATCCATGAAAAACATGCGTGTCCTGTTTGTCATCGTTGCAGGTGCGTGGTGCCTGTGGCTTTGCGCTGTCACCTGGAGCCGTTGCAAAGTCTGGAAGGACAGCATCACTTTATGGGATAATGTCATCGGACAGTTCGACAAGGCATTGCATGCCTATAACAACCGCGCCGACGCTTATTATAAAAACGGAAACTATGAGCTTGCCGTCAGGGACCTGGATGTTGCCATTTCGCTTAATGACAAATATGCCATGGCCTGGTTCAACCGCGGAAATGCCTATGGCCAGCTGGGTAAATTCAAGGAAGCTTATGCAGATCTCGATAAAGCCATCAGCCTTGATCCAGCTAATGCAAATGCTTACAACAAACGTGGCCAGGCTCATGCGGTGCTTGGAAATAAAACGGCAGCTTTTGAAGACTTCAACCATGCCATCAGCCTTGATCCGTCCAATCCGGAATTTTACTACAACATCGGCATTACCTGGATCAATGCAGGCAATAAAGCGGAGGCCTGCCAGGCCCTGGAAAAGGCTGTACAAATGGGCTTTTCACCTGCCCTTAAGGCTTATGGCGAGATTTGTAAGTAAATCAATTAGCTGATTATAAACTTTTTATCCTGCAATTTGTTTTGACTTTCACAAAAAGGTTGCAAATTATATGTATGTACATATATTTTCATATCTTTGCAGAAACAAACAACTTTAAAAACAGGAAAAATGAAAAAACTCTTGCTGGCCGTCATGCTTTTAAGCAGCACGGCATCGATTGCACAAAGCAACTGGGCGGTAGATCCGGTTCACTCGAAAGTAACGTTTAATGTCAGTCATATGATGATCAGTGACGTGGATGGCTACTTTAAGATTTTCGATGGTCAGATGACGGCATCGAAAGAAGATTTCACTGATGCGGTAATTTCCTTTACCATTGATGCCGGCAGCATCAATACCGATAACGAGAAGCGGGATGGCCATTTGAAATCGGATGATTTTTTTGCTACAGAAAAGTATCCGAAGATCACATTTAAAAGCACTTCATTTAAGAAAGTAAGCGGTAACAAGTACCTCCTTACCGGCAACCTCACCATCAGGGACGTAACAAAACCGGTGACGTTTGATGTAACGTATAATGGCACTGCAGTGAATCCATACAAGATGACTGTTGCAGGTTTCAAGGCCACGGGGTCCATCAACCGGTTCGATTACAAACTGAAGTTTGATGCTAAAATGGACAACGGATCCATGGTGGTAGCCGACATTGTAAATATTGTCTGCAACATTGAAATGATAAAAAAATAAATGTTTGTTTATGGAACGGGCCTGCCGGAAACGGCGGGCCTTTTTTTTAAATTGAGGATTAAAGTTTGATTGGAAAGTTTCTAGTTTCTAGTTCCTGGTTTCTAGTTAGTGCAAAGTGCAATCCTAAATAGCCTTGACCGTTTTTTTATTTTTTTGAAAGCAAACGCCAGTGTTTTATGGCAATTCCTGTCCTGCTTTCCCCTTCCGCTTCCGCCAAATGTTGACCAGGAAAAACTTAAATATCATTGGAGGAAGCCTCTGTACGCGCGAAGCTCCAGCTTCGTGCGGAAATAATGCAGCAAGTTTCGCTTGCGTGGTGGTGAGTTGGTACCTTTCCCATTTCTGTGAAGCAGGATTTTGCAGTATTAAAGGTATGAAAAATAATCCCTTTTTTCTTTCTTCTGTTTTTCTATCCTCTGTTAACTATGAAATACTGAAGCAATTAAGCTAAGCCCGATTGCAGTGAGCTCCGGCGAGCGGAAAGCGGGACTGCAGCTTCTATGAAATACAGGTGTTTGCTTTCAAAAAAACATTCACATCACTCCCCTCCCCAAATCAAATTCTCCCATGATCAACCAGTGATCACCATGCGGTGTTTTTTTCAGAAGCGTAAGCTGGTCGGAAATGAAGGATGCTTCATAGGTCATGGCCGCGAACATGCTTTTTACTTTTTCAAACCGTTCGCCGGGAATGCCTGAGGCAATGCTGATGTGCGGGTGCCAGTTCAGGAAAGTCTGGCTGCGTGGTAAACCGGCAGCGGCCTGCAGGGATTTGAGCAGGCGGTTGATCAAAGCGGGTCCCGACACGGGAATATAAACGGTATCGTCGCTGAAGAAGCTGAAATCCTTCAGCTGCACGGGCACAGGCTGGTGATGGATACCTGTGTGCCTGATGGCTTCCACCAGGCCGGCTTCCATTTCCTCCTGCAGGTAGCACCTGAAGAGCACCAGGTATGGCGGGGTGCGGATGGCCCCGACATGTTCAAACTTCTTATGAAATTTTCTTTTCATATCCATGACCTGTTTTCGTATATAACCAGGCACATGCATCACGAGCATGTATTCGGAGGCATTTGCATGCTTCGGTTCATTTCCCGCCGGTCCGGTGGAAATGCCGTTGAAGGGGTTAAACGTGCGGAGCGAATGCCCCCCGCCCACTGCCCGCATCACGGCCTGCGGCCCGTATACGCGGCGCATGCGGTCCATGGCCTGGTAGAGGCTGATCATTTCTTCGCTGTCTTCAAACAGGTTGATCTGGCAGCCGCCTCCCACCAGGTGGCTGAAGCGGACGCCGGTGAGCCGGATGAGCATCCTGCGCTGGTAAAGCTTTTCGAACAGCTCTTTCACCTTGCCGATGAGGATGTGGTCGGATGACGTATAGGGGATACGGCACTGCATGGTGTGCGTGTCAAAATTGGAATACCGTATTTTAACCGTTACACAGGCGGTGAGCTTGTTTTCGCTGCGGAGCTGGTATGCCAGCTTCTCCGTCATTTTGATGAGCAGGCTCCGCAGCATGACCACGTCAATGGTGTCGCTGTCGAAAGTCTCTTCGCATGAAATGCTTTTTCTTTCATTGTACGGCTCCACGGGAGCGTTGTCGATGCCGTTGGCTTTGCGCCAGATGGCCAGTCCGTTTTCGCCCAACACATGCTGCATGAGCTCGGGCGGCATGCCCTGCAGCGTATGCACCCGTTCCACACCCATGCTGCGCAGCAGCGCATAGGTCTTTTCGCCGATCATGGGTATTTTGCTCACGGATAAAGGAGCCAGGAACGACTTTTCATCTCCATGCTTCACCTGCCTGTGGTTGTTGGGCTTGGCTTCGTCGGTGGCCACCTTGGAAACGGTTTTGTTCTGCGACAGCCCGAAGGAGATCGGCAGGCCGGTTTCACGGATGATACGGTCACGCAGTTCAGTTGCCCATTTGTAGCAGCCAAAGAAGCGGTCCATGCCGGTGAGGTCCATGTAAAACTCATCAATGGATGACTTTTCATATAGGGGTACGCTTTCCCTGATCATGTCGGTGACGATGTCGGAATATTTGCTGTACTGGTCATAGTCGCCCCGTATGACAATGGCCTCCGGACACAGGCGCCTGGCTGTGCGGATGGGCATGGCCGAGTGGATGCCGAATTTGCGTGCCTCGTAGCTGCAGGCCGCCACCACGCCGCGGTCGCCCGTACCGCCCACCAGCACAGGCTTGCCTTTGAGCACGGGATGCATGAGACAGGAAACTGAAACAAAAAACGAGTCGAGATCCATGTGGACGATGGTACGCATAGGAGTGATGAGTTATGAAAGTTAAGAAGGTTAAGAAGGTTAAGAAGGTTAAGAAGGTTAAGTGATGAATGTTGAATTTTTAACAGCGTCCGGTGTCAGAACAGTTCCATCTGCCCTCCGCGGAAAGGCCGTTTAAAGAGGGTAAGGTCATACTCCGGCATGCTGCGCCCGTCCATGTATTTTTTTTTGGCCATGCGGAAGAGCTGCTTAATGGCATCGGCCTCTTTGCCGTCGCCGCTCATGCGCTTGCCCCAGCGGCTGTCGTTGACCTGGCCGTTGTGACAGGCTTTGATCTGGTTCCAGATCTTATCAGCTGCATCGGGCATGTTCTTATAGAGCCAGTCGTGGAAAATATTTTTAATCTCGCCGTTCAGCCTTACAATCGTATAGCCTGCCGTTACACAACCCCGTGAGGCGGCTTCTCTGATAATGGAAGGGATCTCATCGCTGTTGAGGCCGGGTACGATGGGCGCCGTCATGACGCCTGCGGGAATGCCGTTTTTCGACAGCATTTCAATCACGTGCAGCCGTTTTTTCGCCGTGGCCGTGCGTGGCTCCATGAGCAGACGGAGCTCTTCGCGCAAAGAAGTGACCGACACCATCACATGCACCAGCCTGTGCCTGGCCAGCTCGGAAAGGATGTCAATGTCACGCAGGATGAGGCTGTTTTTGGTGATGATGCCCACCGGGTTTTTATATTCCAGCATCACTTCAAGCAAGGAACGGGTGATCTTGTATTTGCGCTCCAGCGGCTGGTAGCAGTCGGTGTTGCCGGAGAGGGTAATGGGCTCGGGCGTGTAGGAAGGCCGGTTAAAGTATTCGCGCAGCAAGGCAGGGGCCGAAGGTTTTACCATGATCTTCCGCTCGAAGTCGAGCCCTGCGCTGAAGCCGTAATAGTTATGGCTGTTGCGCGCATAACAGTAAATGCAGCCATGCTCGCAGCCCTGGTAAGGGTTGATGGTATTGAACATGCTGATGTCGGGGCTCGTCATTTTGTTGACGATCTTTTTGGGGGACTCGATGAAGACCTGTGTTTTCTCATCCGAAAGCAATGGCTCATCCAGCCCTTCCATGTGCTCGGCCACCACCATCTGCTTTATATACGGGTTAACGGTATTGAGCTGGGCTCCGCGGCCCTTCAGGTAATCGTTGTCGTTCATAATTGGTATTTCGTTTTGGTTGAAGTACCCGTTGGGGACATCACATGTGATGTCCTTACCTCTTACCTCGTTGGAGTTCACGTTGGGGACATCACATGTGATGTCCTTACCTGGTTGAAATACCCGTTGGGGACATCACATGTGATGTCCTTACCTCTTACCTCGTTGGAGTTCCCGTTGGGACATCACATGTGATGTCCTTACCTCTTACCTCGTTGGAGTACCCGTTGGGGACTTCACATGTGATGTCCTTACCTGGTTGGAGTACCCGTTGGGGATATCACATGTGATGTCCCTACGTTGGTTGGGCCGCCGGCTTCGCTGCAGTCATAATGATTGTATTATAATCAATTTTGTGATTACAATGTAATCAATTATCTTTACCGCTGCAAAAAGAAATTAACGTTGTTAATAAAAAACCCAGGGTTAACGGAGTCAAAAAGCAGCTATAAGTAAGGCCATAACAGGTGATGACCCAACGGGATTAAGAACCTGATCGAAGTTATAATAGGATATGTGTAAGGCCATCACATGTGATGGCCCAACGGGATTAAGAACCTGATCGAAGATATAATAGGATATGTATTTCAATAACAACATCAAACTCCTCCGCCAGCGGAAGAACCGCACACAGGAGGACGTGGCGCAGGCCCTGGGCATGAGCCGGTCGACCATCAACAGCTACGAAAACGGCCTCATCACCAATCCAACCATTGAAGCGCTGATCAGCTTTTCAGGCTACTACAAGGTTTCGATCGACACGCTGGTAAAGGTCAATCTGTCGAAAATGTCGGGTGCGAAGCTGAAAGAGATTGAACTGGGATTTGATGATTATATAAAGGGTACGAAGCTCCGTGTGCTGGCCACTACGGTTGACAGCAAAAACAAGGAAAACATCGAGCTGGTCCCGCATAAAGCCAAAGCAGGCTATACATCAGGCTATAACGATCCGGAATTCATCCGGACCCTCCCCTCCTTCCAGCTTCCGTTCTTATCTCCCGAAAGGAAATACCGCACCTTCCAGATCAGCGGCGACTCCATGCTTCCCATTCCTGATAAATCATACGTAACCGCTGAGTTCGTTGAAAACTGGATGGAAGTGAAAGACGGGCATGCCTATGTGGTCCTCACCCTGGATGACGGCATCGTTTTCAAGGTGGTGTACAACCACCTGCGCACCAAAAAGAAGCTGCTGCTGCGTTCACTCAATGCCGCTTATGATCCTTATGAACTTCCGATTGCGGAAGTGAAAGAGGTATGGAAGTTCATCAATTACATCAGCAGCGAATTACCGGAACCCGTACTGGCAAAGGATGAGCTATATAATAAGGTGATGAAAATGGAAAAAGAGATCAGCAGGATACAGCGGGCAGTTCGTTAATTAAATTTTACTCCCATCGTCTTATTCATTTCTTCACAAACCTGTTCACCCATTTCCCTCCCCGCGTTTCAACTGAAATAAAATAAATCCCGGGAGCAAGAGTACTAACATTCAGTGTATATGTTTTCTGATCCGGTTTCAAAGGGATGGAGAATGTCGCTTTTTTTCCAATGGCATCTGTTACCTGCAGGCCGGTTATAACCAGGTTCTCTTCCACATCAATCGTGAGAATGTCGGCAACCGGTGAAGGATAAACATGAAAATGATTATGTTCCGTTTCACCGATTCCCGTAAAATTGGTAATGCTGAAATCATCCATCGATGCGCCTGTTGAAGCGATTGCAAAATCGGCGATGAATTTGAAACGCATGGCTACATAAGGCAGGCCATCCAGGAATGAAGTATTGTATTCCACTTTTTGCCATCCCTGTGAATTCATGGTCCAGCCGGGCTGGTTATTATACTGATTGGTATTATACCAGTTGGTACCAAGCGTGTCGTTCAGTCCGCCAAGTACAAGCCAGTTGCTCCCGTTGGTTGAATATTCAATGCAGAAGCCATCGGCAAAAGGCTCGGTGTCGTAATTGATCCAGCAGGAAAGACGGCTGTTCAATGCATTGCTGAAATTAAGCACGGGTGTGTACAGTGTGGTATAAGCCAGGTTACCACATTCCGTATGCAGGTTCACATCCCAGCAAGAATCGCCTGAATGGGTACCCGTGGTTGCCCCGAATGCCGGCATGCCCAGCTCCCAAGTGGTGTTGGCAAATGGCGAAGCATACACATCCCAGCCGGGAGCGCCGTTCTCAAAATCGATGGAATACGGAATGTTTACGGAAAGCAAACCGTTCACCGTGGATTTCAGGGTATCGTTGAACTTGTTGATATCTGCGCTCCATGTTGTATAAATGATGAGGTCGTTTGGACCCGTGACAGGGACAAAAGAAGGAAGCGTAACGGAAACGATGGAATCAATCAGCAGGCTTCCCGTCCATGTAACGGGACCATATACGTTACCATTCGCTTCGTACTGCAGGTCAATAGAAGTGATGGGAAGCAATCCGTTATTCTTCAGGTTTACGGTTACGGGCGTTGAAACTCCGGAGCTTACCGAAGTGGCAGGTGTTACAATGGAAGTCAGTGCAGCGTCTTCCTGCAGCGGAATGCTGAGTGAAAAATTATCAACGGCCATGCCGTCATATGGTCCGACTACATTATCGGCATTGAAAACAAACCGGAAGCCCACAATGGAACCATTGGGTATGTTAAGCGAATCCAGCTGGTATGCGCTGATATTCCAGTTGCCTGAATTCCCCGTCCATGCGGGCAGGCCGCTGGAATTTATAAGGGGTTGATTATACCAGTTCAAACCCTGCGGATCGCCATAAATGCCAAGCATCAGCCAGGGACCGCCGTTGATGCAGTATTCCATCCTGACACCATCCCAATATGCTTCCGTGTTGTATATCCCCGCAAAGGAAAGCTCTGCATGGATGGCATTGGTAAAATCGAACCAGGGTGAATAGAGGTAACAAAGTGACGGACCGGTATAAATGCCATTCAGGTTGATATCCCAGCAGTTTGGCCAGGAGAAAGGTGCATTGGGAATACCGACCTGCGGAGTGCCCAGGTGCCAGTTGTCGGAAGGGTTCTGAAGTGACTCCGCCCGCCAACCGTAATCAGGGCCATCAAAATTATCATAAAACGGAAGCGGTAAAACAGGTGCACCGAAAAGGTTAATATACGAAGTGTCATTGATGTGATTTCCGTCTGCTGCCATGTCTGTATAACAGTAAAGGCTATACGTACCGTTCGGGACCGTGTAACCGGTCAGCGTAACCAGTCCAAGCGCACCCGGAAGGATATTGACCGTGACGCTGGAAGTGACTGGCGGACCGCCATTAATGCTGTATGCAATATCGGCCACGGTAAGGGTCTGGCTTCCGAAGTTCTTCACCACAACTGATATCTGCGGAACAACTGTTCCTGCAGGTGCACTGTTGGGAGCTGTAATGGAAACCACACCTGCATCAACCGGCGAAGGAATGGTAATGCTGATGTCGTCAATGGAAATGCCGGCATCCACATTATTGATTGCAGCAAATACAAAGCTGAAAATTACGGAGTCCGTCCCACTAAGGAAATTCAAAGGAAATGAGCTGAGTTCCCATCCGCTGCCCGGTCCCGCCCATCCTGCTGCGTTGAAGTAACCGCTCAGGAACCCGTTGTACCAGTTAAATGCAGAGGGATCCTGGTAATAGCCCAAAGGTAACCAGTTAGTTCCTCCATCGGTGCTGTACCTGATCGTCATGCCGTCGAAATATGCACAGGCCCTGTTCTGGAAAAAGCTCAGCGCCGAATTGCTGACTGTCGTAAAATCAAACATGGGAGAATAAAGCTCGCATTGCGATGGTATCGCATAGGGGGTGGTGAGGTTGATGTCCCAGCAGTTACTGCCCGAATGTGCCGAGCTGGTGATGCCATATGCGGGAGTACCATACTGCCAGCTGGTGTTAGCCGAATTCGTATAGGCCGTAAAGTCACCCGGCCCTGATTCAAAATCATTGGTATATGGAATCGTTGCAGAGGCAATACCCAGGACACTGGTGCAAAGCGTATCATTGAAATGAACCGAATCCCCGGCAAGGGTGGTAAAGGCGCAAACCGTAAACTGACCCGCAGGAACAAGAAAGCCCGGAACTGAAAGGTTCACGATGCTGTTGGGCTGCAGGTTGAAGGTGGAAGGAACCGTAACCGGAGCTCCGTTATTGACCGTATACGAAACCGAAAAAGAATTAAAAGCCTGGCTTCCGAAATTTTTCACCGTAATGGTAAACGGAGATGTTGTTGACCCTGCCGTCAGGAAAGGGAAATTCTGAATGGCCACCACGCCGGCATCTTTGGGTGGCAACGGGTAGATGGAAAAATCGTCGATGGAAACGCCGTCGAAGTTCTGGCTGGGATCGGAGGCAAAAATAAAACGGAAACAGGCATCGGAAGTCATGTTAAGTCCTGTGAGATTATATGAAGACTGCTCCCATCCAGCTGAAGCGCCATCCCATGCAGGATAACCGGTTGCACCGATGCCGGCATTGGTATACCAGTTGGTCCCTGCGGGATCGCCGGGATAACCCAGCATAAACCAGTTGACGCTGTCGAGGCTGTAATCGATACGGAAGCCGTCCCAGTTTAATTCCACATTCCTGTTCTGCCAGAATGAGATAACGGAGTTGGGATTGCTGCTTAAATCAAAAAACGGTGTGGTCAGCCACGACAATGAGTTATTCATATAGGGGGCAAACAGCTCAATATCCCAGGCATTGACGCCGCTGTGGGCTCCGGTAGTAATTCCATAAGCAGGTGGTCCCTGCTGCCATGGGCTGCCCTGGATCAGGCTGTCGGAAAAAGGAACCTGCACGCCTTCAAAATCATCAAAATATGGGATGTTAACAGCCTGTCCGTTTACAGGGACCTGGTAACCCGTAAAAAATGCAAAAAGGCACAATGCCTTTGCATACAACAAAGGGTTTCGCATCAGAAAAATTTTAGTTGATAAATATATAAAAAATTAAATATGCTTCGGCAGCAATGTTTGAAAATAAAATTTGCACAATTGAAAATTTCTGTTACTTTTGAGTAAATTTTTCTAAACCAACTAAAAAAACATGAAAAAAATCCTACTTTCTGCGACACTGTGCATTTTCGGCTATGTGTCCCAAGCCACACACCTGATGGGGGGCCAGATGACCTCATTGAACATCGGTGGGTTGACTTACCAGGTTACTTTGACTGCGTATCGTGACACATTGGGAATTCCGATGTATCCGACCGCCATGATCACTTACAGTGATATCACCGGCTTTTATCTGCAACATGTCGTAAACTGCTCCCCTCCTACCAACTATGGCAATGGAGTAGAAATGTATACGTATGTTGACACTGTTACATTTCCCGTAGCAGGAGACTACACCATGTGGTGGGAAGACTGCTGCCGTAACTGCGCTTTACTGAACATGACCACGCCTTGCGGAGAATCATTCCACCTTTACAATGAGCTGCATGCTGACGTAAACAACTCCTCTCCTGTTTTCTTAAATCCTCCTATCCCGATTGCACAGGAAGCAGTTCCGTTCAACTATAACCCGCTGCCTTTCGATGCCGACGGCGATTCCATTGCCTGGGTGCTTGACATCCCGCTGGGTGCAGGCGGCATTAATGTAGTGGGATATTCACTGCCTCCTTCCGACATTTCCATGCCCTTTACCATGAACCAGGTTACGGGTGAAATCACTTTCCTTCCCAATACACTTGGACATTTTGAAGTATCCGTTAAAGTGAGTGAATTCCGTAACGGTGCAAAGATCGGCGAGATCAGGCGGGACATGCAGATTATCGTAATTCCTTCGCTGAACAAACCGGCAGGCATCAACTCCAGCTCCAACACTTTTCCTTTTTCAGGAAAACAGTTTCTGCTGAATGCCAATGCAGCATTTAATGTAACGGTTACCGCTGTTGAGCTGGATAACAACCCGGTTTCATTCACAGCAAGCGGCGAACCTTTTATCCTGAATAATAATCCTGCCTCGGCAGTGATCACCAACGGCATCGGTCAGGCCTCTGCCACCGTGAGCTGGACTCCGGATGCAACCCAGACAAGAACCAATCCCTATATTTTTGCACTCAGGATATCGGAAGAATTCGGTGGCTCTGTTTTCGCAAACGATGTAACATTCAAGCTTGAAGTCGGTGGTGCAACCGGCATCTCAGATCCTGCAAATGCCGGCGAGCTTCTCCATGTTTATCCCAACCCAAGCAACGGAAACTTTTACGTTGAGCTGAACTCCGCCACCCAAGGCACGGTTCAGATCACCGTATCCAACATCATGGGCCAGCAGGTCAGCAGGCAGGCTGATGTGAAGGTTAACGAAGGAACGAACATCATTTATCTCAATAGCATGAATCTGACAGCCGGACAGTATTTTATTACTGTTGAAAGCAACGGCCAGCAATTGGGAATCCAAAAAATTGAAGTAAAGTAACAAGTAAGTATCCCCTGACGAGAAGACCGGTGGTGTGAAAGCTGCCGGTTTTTTTTTGCCCTTTTGGAAGGCATTGGTTTTTTTGAAACAGCATCTGAAAAACATATCTTCGCCCAACAAAAATCATGAATGGTTTTTAGCAGCCTCATTTTTATCTTCTGTTTTCTGCCCGCCTTTTTGCTGATCTATTACCTGGCAGATAAAAAATACAAGAACATCATCCTGCTTTTATCCAGCATACTTTTTTACAGCTGGGGCGCGCCGCAGTTTGTTTTTGTTATTTTAGGAACCACGCTGGTTGATTTCCACCTGGTGCGATGGATGGACAGGATGGAGAACCGGCTTCACCGGCGTTTGCTGCTAGCCCTTTCCGTTTCCATCAACCTCGGCCTGTTATTTTACTTCAAGTATTCCGGTTTTTTTATTGAGAATGTAAACCGTGTACTGGCGCTGCTTGGTGATGACCATGTTACCTGGACGAAGCTTGCCCTGCCCATCGGCATTTCATTTTACACCTTTGAAACCATCACTTACGTAGTTGATGTTTACAGGCGTGTCCATAAACCGCTGGATCATTTCTGGGACTACCAGCTTTATATCATCCTTTTTCCCAAGCTGATTGCAGGTCCGATCATCCGGTATCACAACCTGGCCGACCAGATCACCGACCGTTCAGCCAATGATACGCTTGATAACAGGCTGACGGGATTCTACCGTTTCATTGCCGGACTTGCCAAAAAAGTGCTCATCGCCAATCACCTCGGCGCGGAAGCAGATGCCGTTTTTGAAATGGATTATGCCACCCTCGACAGTATCACTGCCTGGACAGGCATCCTGGCCTATACGTTCCAGATCTACTTTGATTTTTCAGGCTATTCCGACATGGCGATCGGACTTGCCAAAATGGTGGGATTTAATTTTCCGGAGAATTTCGACAATCCATATATCTCAGGCAGCATCACTGAATTCTGGAAACGGTGGCATATTTCACTTGGCAACTGGATGCGGCAATACCTGTATATCCCGCTTGGGGGAAACAGGGTTAACACAAAGGCGCGTCTCTATTTCAACCTGTGGTTTGTTTTCCTTGCATCGGGACTATGGCATGGCGCTTCCTGGAGCTTTGTATGCTGGGGCGCTTATCATGGCACTTTCCTGGTGCTGGAAAGGATTTTTCTGCTGCGGGTATACGAGCGTATCGGAAGACTTCCATCCATGGTCATTACATTCTTTATAATTGTTACCGGTTGGGTTTTTTTCAGGGTTGAGAAAATTAAAATGGCTTTTGTCTACCTCAAAAGCATGTTTGATTTTTCGCATGGCCGCGAACATTACTTCGACAGCCAGTTTTATACTTTCTTCATCCTTGCTGTTGTATTTTCTTTCTACGGAGCCACCAAAGCAGGAAACCGGATCCAGGAAGCATTTTATACAGTAGAACGTTCCAACAACAATCACCGGGTGATGGCTTTCACCTGCGCCATGCTTTTTATCATATCTGCCATTGCAATAACTGCATCGGGCTTTAACCCATTCATCTACTTCAGATTTTAACATGATGGAAAAGCACCTGTTACGCAATCGGATTCTGATTTTTTTCATGGTATTGCTGCTGTTACCCGCTGCAGAAAGGCTTTTACATTTCGTCAGCACTGAGCCCCTGAAAGGAGCCATTACAGAGATGAAGGATCCGACGTTTACAACGCAGGAATGGTTTTCAGGCGAATACCAGCGGAAAAAAGAAAGATACCTCGATCAGCAAACTGGTTTTGCCCCGCTGATGATCAGGACTTACAACCAGGTGCTGTATACGCTGTTCAGGAAAGCGCGGGCCAAAGACGTGGTGATCGGAAAAAACGACTTCCTCTTCGAGGAAAATTATATCCGTGCGTTTTACGGTCAGGACTTCGTCGGATCTGACAGCATCAGGCGGCGGATGGACATGCTCAAATACCTCCATGACACGCTGGCGCTTGAAGGAAAAACCGTACTTGTTGTTTTCGCACCGGGAAAAGGATCTTTCTATCCTGAATACATCCCTGCCCATTACAAAGAGCCTGTAAAGGAAACCAATTACCGCCATTACATTCAGGAAGCAGAAAGGCTTTCCATTCATCACATTGATTTCAATAAATATTTTATTGATAACAAGGACGCCTCGCCATATCCCCTGTTTCCCAAATCAGGCATTCACTGGAGCCGTTATGGTGCCTGCCTGGCTATTGATTCCATCATCAAATACCTGGAGCATGTCAGGAATATTGATATGCCGGATATTTACTGGAAGAAAATCCAGGTGGCCGAAGCAAACAATGAAGACTATGACATTGGTGACGGTCTGAACCTGCTGGTGCCGTTAAAAAAGGATGTGCTGGGCTATCCTGACTACCATTTCGAAAAAGGCAACGGTAAAATCAAGCCGTCGGCCATGGTTATTGCCGACAGCTTTTACTGGGTACTTTGCAACATGGGCATTTCAGCCATCTTTGATAAGAACGACTTCTGGTATTACAACGAGCAGGTTTATACCATCGACGGTTCCAGCATCAGCGCGCCCCAGGTGGCTGATTCACTGGACCTGGTGGATGAGATCTCGAAGCGTGATGTGATCATTATACTGGCCGGAGAATCCACGTTACCCGGATTCGGCTGGGGATTTATTGAAAGGGCCTACCACTTTTTCCATTCCACTGAATACATGGCCAGGAAACAGAAAGAAATGGATGCCAAAGTGAAAGCGCTGTCCGATTATATCAAATCAGACACAAAATGGATGGAACAGATCGTGCAAAAGGCAGGTGAAAGGAACATCAGCGTGGATTCCATGGTGACCCTGGATGCAATTTACTCGGTAAAAATGCAGATGAAAAAATAATAATCAACAGGCTGATGATCGATTCATAAAATTGCCGAAATTGGCATATTATTTTATGCACTTTCCGTTAATCCTAATTATCAATACCATGAAAAAGCTCTTGTTTCTTGCGATTACAATCTTTTTTGCCGTATCAGTCAGCTATGCCCAGGAAGGAACTGCACCATCCGCACCAGCCAAATCGACAAAAGCCAAACCCGCTGTTTTAAAGGAATGTGTAAAGGTTATCAAAGGGAAGGTTTATGATGTCAGGGATGGAAAAAATGTGCTGGTTACCACTTCGGTGAATATTAACGGTACACAGATTTTTGCCGATGGCACCATGCAATTTAAGGATGGACATACTGACGTATTGAAAGAAGGCGACTGCGTCCTCACTGACGGCAGTGTACTGCGTGATTCAAGCGGCACTTTCAGGGAGCCCTGAAATACTCCAGCTACTTTTTCAGGATTATTCAGCAGCATGTATATCCGGTCTGGATTGCCGTTATTGACTGCAATACTTTAACAAAAGCTTATCGGCATCGCCTTTACCAATGCGTTTTATTTCCTGCCAGTCGGTGCATGCTCCGGATTTATCCCCGGATTTATATTTACAGATCCCCCTGTTATAAAGCGCATCAATGTCGCGTGGTGAAATTCCCAATGTTTCATTGAAATATTTAATGGCTTCGGAGAAATTTTCATTCGCTGCAGCATCGGCGCCGGTATTGTAAAATGCCGTAGCAAGCACCGGATCCATGATCAGGTTGTAACCGCATAACAGGTAATAAGTGGTACCCCTTTCATCTAAACGAGGCTTTATGGTAATGATCATATTTACATCAACCGGCTGACTATTAATTTTGGCTGTTGACCAGTTACTTTGTCCGATTTTAATCCATTCCATTAATTTTTTGTTAAGGTCAGGGCTGGATGTTGAATCAGTCACTTTCAGATTTTTAATTAACCTGTCCTTTCCGAGTGTAAAAATGACAACCAAAGCGCCCTGTATGTCAAATCTGAAATCCTGGTTCTTAATATCCAGGTGTTCCGAAATGTACTCCGCAAATCCATCCTGCCCGCGGTAAAATTCAGGTTCGGTAAACTGATAAAAAGATTTCTCATTGCCCTGGCAAAAACAATTTTGCGGAAGGATAAGCATCAGTGTGGCGGATGTAATAATCAGCAATAAGACATAATGGGGTCCTCTATTTTTCATGTTAAAAAGATTTGATGGCTCAAATATAAAATTTTCATGATTTTTCAGGTGAAATCCGGATTTTTCACGGTTTCAGGAACTGCCGGAACACATAAAAATTCTTTGTGATTTTGCTTATAAACCTGTAGGTTTGCAAGGATATTTTCACATCATTTTACCAGGAAAATCCATAAAAAAACAACTATGAAACATAATTTCGGAGCCGGTCCGGGCATCCTGCCCCAGGAAGCGTTAAAAAAATCTGCTGAAGCGGTAATTAATTTCAATAATTCAGGCATGTCGGTGCTGGAAATCTCACACCGGAGCAAGGACTTTGAAGCGGTATTGCAAAAAGCAAAAACGCTTGTAAAGGAGCTGTTGCAGGTGCCGGATGATTATTCCATTCTGTTTGTGCAGGGCGGTGCCAGCACGCAGTTTGCCATGGTGCCCATGAATTTGCTGAAAACAGGTGGCACGGCAGCCTACGTGGAATCAGGCGTCTGGGCCAACAAGGCCATCAAGGAAGCAAAAATGCTGGGGAATGTCAATGTCATTGCCACATCAAAGGATAAAAACTTCACATATATCCCTAAAGGTTATAAAATACCAGCCGACTGCGATTACCTGCATATTACCTCTAACAATACGATTTACGGAACGCAGATGCAGTCGTTTCCCGAGAGCCCGATACCGGTGGTATGTGATATGTCGTCCGATATTTTCAGTCGCCCGGTTGATGTGTCCAAATTTGATCTGATCTACGCCGGTGCACAAAAAAACATGGGCCCTGCAGGCGTTACGCTGGTCATTGTAAAGAATTCAGCGATTGGTAAAACAGGCCGTACCATCCCAACCATGCTCGATTACAAAACCCATATTGAAGCCGATTCACTTTACAATACGCCTCCCGTATTCCCCATCCTGGTGTGTATGTACACACTTGAATGGCTTAAATCAATCGGCGGTGTGCCAGCCATTGAAAAAATCAATAAGCAGAAAGCTGAATTGTTCTACAATGAAGTGGACAGCAACCCCATGTTTACCGGCACCTGCGAAAAGGAAGACCGTTCACGGATGAATGCCTGTTTCCTGCTGAAAAATGCGGAACAGGACGATGAATTCATGAACATGGCGAAGGCCGCAGGCATTGTCGGCATCAAGGGACACCGCAGCGTTGGTGGGTTCAGGGCTTCGATGTATAATGCATTGCCGTTGGAAAGCGTGAAGGTCCTTACTCAGGTGATGAAAGAGTTTTCGATGAAAACAGTTTAAAGTTTAAGGTTTAAAGTTTAAAGTTATTTGATTTTAATTTAAATGACTATTAATCGGTTTGAAGAAATAGTGGCGTGGCAGAAAGCAAGGTCACTTTTTAAAAATATTTTTGAATATTCTAAAAATCAAGATTTCAATAAGGATTATGGATTCCGTGACCAGATAAGAAGATCCTCAGGTTCTATCATGGATAATATTGCTGAAGGTTTTGAGAGAGGAACCAGAAAAGAGTTTATACAATTCCTTGGATATGCAAAAGGATCAGCAGGTGAATGCCGTTCTCAAATTTACCGGGCAGGTGATATAAATTATATCCAACCAGATCAGATCAGCACACTTGTTAATCAGTGCGAAGAAATTTCACGCCTGTTATCCTCATTGATTAACTATCTCAATACAACTTCCTACAAGGGGGAAAGATATAAGAACAGAGTTCATGAAAAAGAAGCAGTGTATTTCTCTTTGGAAATGGATACAGAAAATGAACAAGGTCAACAACTTTAAACTTTAAACTTTAAACTTTAAACCTTAAACCTTAAACTATATTTACATTCAACATATACGAATTCTAAATAACAATCCATTCAATGATAAAAATACTAGCCAACGACGGCATCGATTCAGCCGGAAAAAAAATTTTTGATGCTGCAGGTTTTACGGTGATCACGGATAAGGTGGCGCAGGAGAACCTGGCCGATGCGCTGAAAAACTTTGACGGTGTGCTGGTGCGCAGTGCTACTCAGGTGCGTCAGGCGCAGATTGATGTGGCCCCGAACCTGAAGCTGATCGGTCGTGCCGGCGTAGGTATGGATAACATTGATGTGAAGTATGCACGCGAAAAAGGACTTGCCGTGATCAATACTCCGGCAGCTTCCTCACAAAGTGTCGCTGAGCTGGTGTTTGCACACCTCTTTACCGGAGTCCGCTTCCTGCATGATTCAAACAGGAACATGCCGGCATCAACATCAAAAGAAACATTTGAAGCGCTGAAGAAAAAATATTCAGCCGGCATAGAGCTCCGGGGTAAAACACTGGGTATTGTCGGAGCCGGACAAATCGGAAAAGCAGTGGCATCCATTGCTGTCGGACTCGGCATGAATGTACTTTTTCATCGTCTCAATAATGAAGATGTGGTTGTGGATATTCCTTTCCATCCCGGTACAGGGTTGCAGAAAATAAAAGCCACCTTTAAGTGCGTCCCCTTTACCAAGCTGCTTGTGCAGAGTGATTTCATTACCCTGCATGTACCCTTCCCGAAAGGATCATCGCCAGTGGTTGGAAAAAAGGAGCTTGACCTGATGAAAGCTGGTGCAGGAATTGTAAATACGGCGCGCGGTGGCGTGGTGTCTGAAACAGATCTGCTCGAAGCGCTTGACAACGGAAAAGTCGGATTTGCAGGCATTGATGTATTCGAAGGAGAACCGTTGGTGAATGAAAAGCTGCGCAGTCATCCCAAAGTTTCACTTTCACCTCATATCGGTGGTTCAACCAAAGAAGCACAGGAAAGGATCGGCATTGAACTCGCTGAAAAAGTTGTCGAGTACTTCAATAAGAACTGATTTAACTAAATCAATTCATAATCGAAGGAGGACTGATGACAGAAGATGTAAGACATAAGACGTAAGATGAAGAAGATTCGCCAACTTTAAACTTTAAACCTTAAACTTTAAACTACTAACTCATAACTAAATAAATGGCTACATTAAAACCTTTCAAAGGGATCCGACCTAAAAAAGAACTTGTAAAAAATATTGCCTGCCGGCCATATGATGTACTGAACGAGCAGGAAGCAAGGGTGGAAACCAAGGGTGATCCGAATTCTTTTTATCATGTGATCAAGCCTGAAATTGATTTCCCCGATGACTTTGATCATTATGCTCCTGAAATCTATAAAAAGGGAAAAGATAATTTTGAACGGATGTTCCGTGAAGGGATCTTTAAGCAGGATGACAAAGATTATTACTATATCTATGCCCAGACCATGAATGGAAGAAAGCAATATGGTATTGTAGGATGTGCATCAGTGGATGATTACATGAATGACGTGATCAGGAAACATGAGCTGACCAGGCCCGATAAGGAAGAAGACAGAAAGAACCATGTGCGGGTAAGCAACCTGAATTATGAACCTGTATTTTTTGCGTATCCGCACGTTAAAACGCTTGATGAACTTGTAAACAGGATCTGTACAAATGCGCCTGAATATGATTTTGTAACCGATGACGGCATCGGTCATACTTTCTGGGTGGTGAAGGATGCAAAAGATGTTGATACCATCACGCAGGAATTTTCAAAAATAAAATACACCTATGTGGCCGATGGCCATCACCGTACCGCTGCCGCTGCACTGGTGGGAAAAGAAAAAAGGGAAAAAAATCCAAATCATACGGGAAAAGAAGAATACAATTTTTTCCTGGCAGTACACTTCCCCGATAACCAGCTTCAGATCATGGATTACAACAGGGTGATACGTGACCTGAACGGCCACTCCCCTGCACAACTCATAGAAAAGCTGAAAGAAAATTTTACTGTTGAGGAGAAAGGGACCGGTGTTTACAAGCCAACCCATTTGCATAATTTCAGCATGTATCTCGACGGTAAATGGTATTCACTTACGGCCAAACCCGGTACGTACAATGATAAAGATCCAATCGGTGTGCTGGATGTCACCATATTATCAGAGCGTGTGCTTGCGCCATTGTTCAACATCACGGACCTGAGGAAAGACAAGCGGATTGATTTTGTAGGCGGCTTGCGTGGCCTTGGAGAACTTAAAAAACGCGTTGACAGCGGTGAAATGAAAGTTGCATTTGCCCTGTATGCCGTTACCATGAAACAGCTGATTGACATTGCCGACAGCGGCAAGATCATGCCTCCGAAAACCACCTGGTTTGAGCCGAAATTAAGGAGCGGACTGGTGCTGCATTCATTGGATTGAACTTATACGACTAAAGCGTATACGTGATCTTAAGGATGTCTTTAGGCATTTAATAATTTCTATCAACAGGTGGCAGGAACATGTCAGGGACAACGGCGGAAAATGGAGGCATAGCTGAATTTATTCAAATGCTGATTATTCTGTCCTGATCATTGGTTGCCCGACTGATCTGTTTTTTATTTATCTTGGTAGTGTATTTAATGCTCCCCTGTCATGAAAAAATTTTACTTTATCGTTACGCTTATATGCTGCACTCATCAATTGCAGGCGCAACTCAACATACAATTCCGCTCCCAGCTCACTTACCCCGGCCAGTCGCTGGCCAATATCTGGGGATATGTAGATACGCTGGGCAATGAATATGCTCTGGTTGGGACATCAACCGGCGTTTCTATCGTAGACGTTACCAATCCTGTAGCACCCATTCAGAAATTTATGGTTACGGGTATTACTTCCTCCTGGAGAGAAATAAAGACATGGGGGAAATTCGCCTATGTGACCACGGAAGGATGTTGCAACGGTTTGCAGATCATCAACCTGTCGAACCTTCCTGCGTCGGTATCGGTAAGCTACTGGACGGGCAGCGGCGCTATTGCAGGATTGCTTCAGCGTGCCCATTCACTGCATATTGATAACGGTTACCTGTATTTGAACGGCTCCAATCTGTTCGGCGGGGCCTGTATCATTGCCAGTCTTGCAAACCCGCTCAGCCCGGCTTACATGAGCAATACGCAGTTCGCTTTTTCAGGCACCACCCGGTATACCCATGATTGTTATGTGAGGAATGACACCCTGTACGGCGCCAATATTTATGCTGGATTTTTTACGATTGTTAATGTAGCAAACAAAAGCGCTCCCGTGTTGCTGAACACACAAATCACCACAAATGCATTTACGCACAACTGCTGGCTTTCGGACGATGGTCGCAAGCTGTTTACAACCGATGAAACCAGCAATTCATTCCTGACCGCTTATGATGTTTCCAGTCCGGGAAATGTGACTTATCTCGACAGGGTTCAATCCAACCCCGGAAGCAATGTGATTGTTCACAATACCTATATCAGAAACGATTATGCAGTTACCTCCTGGTATAAGGACGGCGTTGCCATTGTGGATGTGAGCCGCCCCGACAACATGATCATTACAGGATTTTACGATACTTACAGCCAGGGAACCGGCAGCGGCTTTAACGGCTGCTGGGGTGTTTATCCTTACCTGCCATCAGGTAATATTGTTGCCAGTGATATCGATAACGGACTTTTTGTACTTACACCCACGTATAACCGTGGTTGTTACCTGGAAGGCATGCTCACCAACAGCTGTAACGGTACTGCTGTATCGGGAGCAACGGTGCAGATCTCAGGTGGCAATAACGATATCTCCAGCGTTACCGGGTCGTTCAAAACGGGAATGGCGGTAAGCGGGAATTACACTGTGACGATATCAAAAGCCGGATTTTTCACTGCCGTCTTCAATAACGTTGCACTGAACAACGGCCAGGTTACTCCTTTAAATATTTCGCTGACTCCCATAACAGGTATAACTGGAGCAAATCCTGTTGTCACCAATGCATCATGCAACGGGACAAACAACGGCCAGGTCAGTCTTTCTCCTTCAGGAGGCTCCCTTCCCTATTCTTATGCCTGGTCGAGCGGTCATACAGGTTCCGTTGCATCCGGGCTGACTGCGGGAACATATACTGCGACCGTTACTGATGCCGCCGGCTGCAGCCTGTCGGCCATTGCCACCGTCAACCAGCCAGCCGCACTCAATGCGGCGGCTTCATCCAACAGCCCGTTGTGCAAAGGAAGCACATTGAACCTGGGTGCTGGCGGCGGGTTCAGCGCCTGGTCGTGGACAGGACCGAATGGATTTGCATCAGCCAGCCAGAATCCGACCCTGGCGGGCGTAACAGGGAGCGCTTCCGGCACCTATGCTGTTACCGTAACCGGACCGGGCGGATGTACGGCATCACAGACTTTAAGCGTAACCGTGAGCGACATCAGCATCAGTGCCCTCATTTCACCGGTTACCTGCTATAATACGCCAACGGCTTCCATCGACATCAGCCTCACAGGCGGCGTTGGAACATACAGTTATACGTGGAGCAACGGAAGCCATGCGCAGGACCTTTCCGCCGTCAAAGCCGGTACCTATACGGTAACCGTTACGGATGGCATCGGATGCACCAAAACTGCATCCTGGCTCCTCACGCAGGCAGCATCCTCGCTGTTGCTTTCCACATCCAAGACCAACATCAGGTGTTACGGATCGAGTTCGGGTATAGCCGGTGTAAGTCCTTCGGGTGGAATTGCCCCTTATGCTTACTCCTGGAACACTGTTCCTGTACAGACCACTGCATCCATCAGCCTGCTTGCGGCAGGATCCTATACGGTGACGGTTACCGATGCAGCCGGTTGCATTAAAACAGCAACGGTGAGCATTACGCAGCCTCCGCAGCTCCTGGCTGTTTCCACCCAGACCAATGTCACTTTTCCCGGCGGAAATGACGGAACGGCAAGCGTTACACCATCAGGGGGAACGCCTCCGTATACCTATTTGTGGAACACCTTTCCGGCACAGTCAACTAGTTCCGTTTCCAACCTGTATGCAGGTTTTTATAAATGCCGGGTGACTGACAGCAAGAACTGCATTAAAAATGTGGCCTTTACCATTACCGAACCATTCTCCCTGATCAACAACAACCAGCGTAACGGTGAATTAACTTATTATCCGAACCCTGCGCATGATATGGCCTGGATCCGGAACCCCGATCCCATGAGTGAAAGCACAGTCAATCTTTATGACATCAGTGGAAGGCTGGTTTACAGCAGCAGTGTTAAAGGAATGGATCTGATCGGATTACCGGTCAGCACATATGAACGTGGTGTCTATGTCGTTGAAATTAAAATGACCGGAAGATCCAACAGGGTTCGTCTTATAATGAATTAGGCAAACCGGCTTATCTTGCTATAACCACTTTTTCAGTCCTTATAAAATCTTTTGTATGTACTTCCAGGAAATATATTCAGGTAACAGGTTATGTAAATATATATATATAAATTCAGATTTAATTTCAGCCATTTGCAAAAATAAATCAGATTTTAATGAAAAGGGTATTGCTTATACCAGTTTTTCCAGTTCTGTGACAGCAAATCCATGTTGCCTGGAATATTCGAGGAATTTTTTCAGCACCGGAACGATCCGCGGATGCGAATCATGAAAAAGCACGATATCGCCTGGCTTCAGCCTGCGCACCACACGGTTAAAAAGAAGTTCAGGATCTTTAATCGACGTATCGAGTGAACGGATGCTCCAGCCGATCACCGGCATCTCCATTTTATTAACCACCCGCGCAATGACCGGATTGGTAACTCCAAAGGGCGGACGGAAATATTTCACCGGCTGACCGGTTATGCTGAGGATGGTCTCATTTGTTTTATTCAGCTCTTCTTCCACCCTGCCGTCGCGGAAAAAATCAAAGAAATAGCTGTGGCTCCAGGAATGGTTTCCAATGTGATGCCCTTCATCATAAATCCTTTTCAGGATTGCTTCATTTCCCGGAATATTTTTGCCGATGCAAAAAAAAGCGGCCTTGACATTAAACTCTTTTAAAAGATCAAGCACAGCAGGAGTAACAGCCTGATTCGGACCGTCGTCGAACGTGATTGCAATGGCTTTTATATCTTCTTTTCCTTTGCAGATGGCATCCAGAAAAAAACCGGAGCTGATGAAATAGGAGCCCCATGCGATGAATAACAGGTAAATAAAAATCACCAGCAAAAGCAGCGGGATGACGTTCCATCCGGCAATCCATTTTACGGACAGCAGCACCAGCAGGCTTCCCAATGCAAACATGCGTATGTATGAATATTTCAGCATGCCTGCAGGAGATAGGCCGCATGATGTGTTCCTGAAAACTGGTTATAAAGCAGCAGGTTCTTTATATCCTTCCCGGGAGGCTGGCAAATAACGGTAAACGGTATACGCTGATGGAGGAGCATGCCCGCCGCCATTCCAAGCCCGAATGAAGCGGCTGTGTGATATTCGCCGCAGACCTGCTTGAAATTAACCATGCCTGATCCGGGAAAAACATTTTTAAACAGATGAATAAAAACCTGATCGTTTACATATTCACCGCTCATGCCCGTAACAACCAGGTCAAGCTCATCCATTTCCAGTCCTGCCCGGTTCAGCGTCCGTTTTACCAGTGCTGAGGCTTCATCGGGAGACACCGGGTTCAACAGGGTTTCCACCTGCAGCAGCCTGCAGCAGGTATGATCAGTTCTTTTATTATCCAGCACAAAAAAAGCGGCCCCTTCGCCAAAAACACCCTCATTTTCATCTTTTAGTAGTCCGAATCTTTTAAGAATATGCAATGTATCAGCTGTCAACTCATCCACCCCACCAACAAGTATGTTGTTGGTTCCCTCGGCCAGCTGCATCATGGCATCCTGCAAAGCCAGCTCAAATGAAAATCCGCGATGTACATAAGTAAAATTTACTTCATGACATTTGATCATCAAAGCGATCTGCGCTGCCACGGTATTGTGAGTTGATTGTATGAAAGCAGTTGGTGTGAGCAGCTGTTCCTTATTCCTGATAAGCTCCGATAAAAAAGCTTCCGTATCCTCCATGCATCCCAGGCCTGTTCCAACAAGGATGGATCCGGGCATGCTTACCCCTGCATCTTCCATGCAGATCTTCGCAGCGCTCACGCCCATCTTAATCACTTTCGACATGCGCCTGCTGAGCTTCGGATCGATGTAATTTTTATAACCGGGGTCATTGACCCGGAAGCGGCCATTAACAGGTAAAATCAATTCTCTTTCAAACTGCAGCCTGTTATATATGCCCTGCGGCGACACCATTCCGATTCCGTTGATGTATGCTTCCATATCAGGCTTTTGAAAATATCAAAGAAGAATTATTACCGCCAAAGCCAAATGAATTGCTTAAAACATGATTGACTTCGATTTTTTTTCCTGAAGTAACCGGTTTAAAGTTCAGCTCTTTCATCTGATTTTTAAAGTTCAGGTTGGGATATACAACCTTGTTCATAACAGACAAAACGGAGAACACCGCTTCAATACCACCTGCTGCGCCAAGCGTATGCCCGGTAAAAGCCTTGGTGGAGCTTACAGGAGGAATGGTGTTACCAAAAATCTGTTCAATGGCTTTTCCTTCCGACAGATCATTATTCGGTGTACCGGTACCGTGCGCATTTATATAACTTATTTCCGACGGTGCAAAGCCTGCCATGCTGAATGCCTTGTTCATGGCCAGCACAGCGCCATACCCATCGGGTGATGAGGCGGTCTGGTGGTATGCATCATTTGCATTACCATAACCTGATAGCTTTGCAAGCACTGCAGCTTTTCTTTTTCCGGCATGCGCGGCAGATTCCAGCACGATAAAACCAGCTCCTTCTCCAAGGTTGAGGCCTGTGCGTGTTTCATCAAACGGGCGGCAATGCTGTTTGTCAAGGATCATCAGAGTATTAAAACCATTCAGCGTAAAGCGTACGAGTGCGTCGGTTCCTCCGGCAATCACCACATCAAGCAGGTTGTTTTTGATCATCCTGGCGCCAAGCATGATGGCATTGGCTGATGAGGAGCAGGCTGTGCTGATGGTTGCAACATGATTCCTGATCCCAAGATGCGATGCAATCCGTTCGGTGCTTTCCCCGCAGTCGTGCGAAATAACATCACGCAGGTGGCCGCGTGAATGATCCTGCAGGTATGCAGCATAAAAATTTTCACTCCTGTCCATTCCGCCCACGCTGGTGGCTGAAATAAGCCCGATCCGAAGCTTATCAGGAGACGCAAGTGCAGCATTATGAAAAGCTTCTGATGCAGCATGCAATCCAAGCAGCGAAGTTCGGGTGATGTAGCTGCTGTTTTTTAATGGCAGCAAAGCTGTCAATTCCTCATTGGTGGATTTCACTTCACCAACAGCGAAATCCCTGTGAGCAGTTTCGAGGATTGTAACCGGAGCTATGCCATGCCTGCCCTCCTTCAAAGCGGCAAAGCCTTCGCCTGCATTTTTCCCAATGGCAGAGATCAGGCCGATACCGGTTACAAAAACTTCTCCCGGCATTACCTGGTCAGGCTTTTTTATATTTCAGGATGTAATCAGCCATCGATTCAATCGAGCTTAATACTTCTTTTCCCGCTTCGGGATTTTCAATTTTGGCACCGTACTGCTTTTCCAGCAATACGATCAGTTCCAGGGCATCTATGGAATCAAGACTTAAGCCCGTTCCGAACAGCGGCTCACTGTCATTAATGTCTTCCGGCTTTATATCTTCCAGGTTCAACTGCCTTATCACCTGTTTTTTCAGGTCAGCAATCAATTCTTCCTTTGTCATATCGGGTTGGTTAGGTTATATAGTTTATTCAGATTATCAACAGTAAATAAATCTTCTTTGTTTGCCGGTGTTGTCATGCCTGCCAGCACAAAAAACGCATCCGCTCTTCCTTCATCATAGTCGCACCAGCCGCAAAGACAGGCATCGGCCCTGCCCTGCCCGATGAGTGATGAAACATACTCAAAGACAAAAGCAGGATCAAACCGATCAAAGATAAAAAAAGCATTTTCACCTGTAATGTTTTTTCTGATACAAATTTCGCCGATCATGATGTTAGGCAGGGTGTAAACGAATACCGCCGGGCTTGGAAAATAATCTCCACTGCTGATGGAGCTGTAGAAATTCCTGTCCGTATCAAGCGAAGAGGCCCTGTTGCAGAGCATGACAGCGATCCGTGAGCCATCCATTATTTTTCGGGGATCATTCGGCGTCCATATCAGCTCGCTTGCCAGGAAAGCCAGCTTGCAAAGGTTGTCCATCTTAAAAAACCTTGGGTACTGCAGGTCCAGCTTTTTATAAACGGATCTTGAAAACTGATTAAAATCTTCCTGTGCTGATCCACGCAGCACTATCTTCCCGTCGAGCACAGCCATCCCGTTGCGCACAATGGACGATGATAATATGACAGGTTTCCTATCCATTTTTTGAAAATATGACTGCAGCATTACAACCGCCAAAGCCTGAAGCTGTTTTCAGCACATGGACCAGCTTGGCAGGAGCAGCTGTTTTAATTACGTTTATGGGTCGCGTTACACCTCCCGTTTCAAACCCTGTGCTGGGCAGCAGCCTGTTCCTTTTGAGACTTTCAACCGCCAGCACCGATTCAATGACACCTGCAGCGCCAAGGGTATGACCGATCGCTCCTTTAAAGCTGTTTACTGGAACAGCTGTAAGCCCTGCATCATGAATCGCCAGCGATTCCATTTCATCGTTGTACATCGTTGCCGTGCCATGCGCTGAAATATAACCCATGTCTTCCGGTTTCAGCGATGATTCATTCATGCTTTTCACGATGGCAGCAAGCAATCCGTCGCCCGTCCTGGAAGGTCCGGAAATGTGGTTTGCATCATTCGATACAGATCCCCCAGCCACTTTTATGACTGAGGAATGCGGTTCAGCCGATAGGACCATGGTGCCGGCGCCTTCACCCAGCGACAAACCGTCGCGCCCGGCATCATATGGTTTGCAGGGACCTGTTCCAAATGCCTTGAATGACCAGAATCCGGAAACGGTGAAAGCTGAAATAATATCACCACCGCACACCACCACATTTTTATATTTTCCCTCCCTGATCAGGCGCGAACCATGGATAATTCCAAGCACCCCTGAAATGCAGGCATTGCAAACCACCACCGGCTTGTGAAATGAATCGAAATAACGTCCTATGGTGGATGCAAGCACGCTTAAGTACGCACGGTCGGAGGTGAAGGCTTCCCTGTTCTGCTTTTCAAGGACATCTATGTTCCCTTTGGTAGTTGAAATGATCAGCAGCGTATCAGCATCCTTCAGGCTTACATCGCTTTCTTTCAGTGCGCTGCTGATAGACATAATCATCAGCATTTCCAGCCTGGTGTAGTTTTCTCTGGTGCCGGATAAAGAAAAATTTATATCAGTGACGGTGCTGTTAATGAAGGAGGCAAAGAAAGGATCCGGAACATAGGCCGTCTGGTTACGGGTGATGCCTGTAGCACCCTGTTCCAGCTTTTGAAAATGCTCATCAATGGTAAAGCCAAGTGAAGTGATCACCTGTCCTGAAACAACATAAACATCCTTCATTTTTCCTGTTAGTCAGTCAGGCCGACTTCTTTTTTCCACTTTTCATAAAAAGGGGGATTCACCAGGCTGAGCTCCCCTTTCAGATTCAGGAACACCTGTATGGTTTCGCCTGTAGCTGCAAGCTCCATACCTGACTCCCTGTAAATATCATATTTGTAAATAAGCTTGGCGGCATTGCAATTGATAAAACGGGTATGTACAATGGCCTGATCGCCGTACCGAAGGGGCTTTTTAAAATCGCAAATTGTTTTTACCAGCGGGATTGTATAACCATTATCATATACGCTGAGATAGGTAAGGCCAAACCGGTTACCCAGTGCTTCCCTGCCCTCTTCCAGGTATTTAATATAATGGCCATGCCATACAATGCCCATAGCATCCACTTCATTAAACCGGATGCGGATGGTGATGCTTTCAAAGAGCGAACGCGCCTTTACAGCTTCACCGGCAAGGCTCAGTATCTGGCTGTCGGAACTCACCTTTTCAGTACAATTTTCATTTCACATTCTGCAGCAAGTCGACCGTTGCAGGTTACGCGTCCGCGGATTAGCGAAACGTCAAAAACTTCATTCTCCACTTTGATCTCCGTATGAATTTCAGAATTTACGCCTGGTAAAAAATGAATGTTGAGATGCTTCACTGCACCAATGTAACCCATGGGTGCACTTTTGCCGGCCTGTTCATAGGCATATCCTGCACGGATGGCTGCCGTTTGTGCCATGTTCTCCACCAGGCCGGGCTCGGTAAACAAGCCCTCATGACTGAAAACATTATCCTCGCTGATGGTAAGTCCGGTAATGGTTGATTCCGCATCCGATACCAGCAGCTTATCGATCATCACCATGGGATGGCGGTGAGGAAGCAGCCTGAGGATGGCCTCCCCTGAAACAAGTATTTTTTCGCTTTTTATCATATCTCTGATTGAACCGGGCTCATCCTGTTTTTTTCCAGAACCTATAGTAATTAAACCATTGTTCGGGATATTGTTTAACTTTTAATTCAAGTTCCTGTAGGTAATCTGCGATAAGGGCGTTTTCATTACCGTCGTAAATCCTGCCAGGCGTAGCGCTCAGGTGATAGTGGCTGTCGCTTTCCTTCATGGCAAATACAAAGGAAACCGGCACCCTGAACCTGGTTGCAATGGCAAACGGGCCGGCCGGAAATGCAGCTTCCTCGCCCATAAAATTCCTGCTGATCACCTTGCTGCCTTCCATAAAACGGTCGGCATGCATGCAGATGATTTCCCTGTTGCGCAGGGCATTACCCATCAGGAATATGTGGGAGAAATCATCTTTAACCGGAATCACATTCACCATTTGTTGTCCCATGACCTCCTGGAGATAATCCTTGATCTTCTGGTATTCGCCGTCATACATCACCACGTTTATTTTGGTCTTCAGCCTTTTCAGCAGATGACCTGCAATCTCCCAGTTACCTACATGTGCGCTGATGAGGATTCCCCCGGTCTGGCTGGCAACCATTTCGTTCAGGTATTTTTCCCCGTCAAAATGATAGGTAAAATTCTGGATAAACCCGGCTGTCACAGCTACCTTGTCCAGGATTGTCTGTCCGAAAATGTAATAGTTCCTGTATATCTTGAGGTATGATTTCAGCATCCTGTACTTATGTATCTTATTAAAATAATAAAACGACCATTTCGAAGATTCGCGGGAGAAGATAAAGAAATAAAATGCAACAAACCGGAGAATAAAATAGGAGAATCTTATTCCAAAATATTTCAGGAAGAAAACAAATATTTTATGACCCCACAATCCGCCACGGGTCTTCCCCTTCCATGATGACATTGTTTAGCTCACTTTGGCATGCACGCGCCTGATGATATAATCATAAAAATCCTGGAAGGTAACAATGCCTGTAAAATCTTCAGCAGTTACTTTAAAGCCGAAATTGCTTTCTATCACCACTACAAGATCCACGTAGTCCAGGCTATCGAGGTCCAGTGTTTCTTTGAGGTTGGCAGCAGGAAGAATCTTACTCTCTTCCACTTCAAATTCGTCCACTAAAAATTCATTGATTTTGCTGATGATCTCTGCGTTGTTCATGATGCAATATAAAAGGTAATTGGGTTAGTTAAAGTTAGTCAGATTTTTTTTACGATCAGCGAAGAATTGGTGCCTCCGAAGCCAAATGAGTTGGAAAGATAAGTATCAATCCTGTTTTCAATGGTTTCGGTAGCAATCTGCAGGCGGGCCGAGTCTTCATCAGGATTGGCCAGGTTGATGTTGGGTGCAACAAAATTATCCTGCATCATCAACGTGGAATAAACAATCTCACTTGCTCCTGCCATCCAGCATTCATGTCCCGTCATTGATTTGGTGGAGCTGACCATGGGCCTTACATCACCAAAAACCTGGTTAATGGCTTTTGCTTCAGTGGCATCGCCTACGGGCGTTGAGGTTGCATGGGCATTGATGTAATCAATTTCTTTTGCATGGATGCCTGCATCCTTGAGTGCAAGCTCGAGCGCACGGGCCGGACCTTCGACATTGGGGTTTGAAATATGTCCGCCGTTGGAAGAGAAACCGTAACCGGTGATCTCCCCAAGTATCTTAGCGCCTCTCCTCCTGGCGCTTTCATAGCTTTCAATAATCACTGTTGCTGCGCCGCCGCTTGGGATAAGACCGTCGCGGTCGCGGTCGAACGGACGGGAAGCCTCTGTTGGAAGCGATTCCCTGATGGAGAAAGCGCTTAACGCATCAAAGCTGCCCATGGAGAAGTTATTCACTTCCTGTGCTCCGCCGCAGATCACTGTATCCTGCAATCCCATTTTCACCATCAAATAACCGACGCCGATTGCATGCGAACCGCTTGCACATGCAGCACTGATGGTAAAGTTTACTCCCTTGAGCTTGAAAATAGTGGCCAGGTTCATGGTCACTGTTGAATTCAGCGCCTGAAAAACAGCCCCTGATCCGAGCAGCATGGTATCTCTCTTTTCGCGCACCAGGTCGGTTGATTCAATCACCGCTTTGGCTGAGCTGTCGTTCCCGAACAGGATGCCGACTATATTTTTATCCAGGTATTCTTCATCCATTCCTGCAACCCGCATCGCTTCCTTGGTTGAAATGTAAGCGTATTCTCCCTGCTCAGCCAGCATGACGCGCGAGCGCCGGTCAAGCAATCCTTTTAACACCGGCTTTTCAATCCTGCCGGTCAGGCCTGAACGGTAACCCATGGATTTCCGCTCGGGATCAAAGACAATACCCGACTTTCCAGTATAAAGCGACTGCCTCACCTCATCCAGGTTTTTTCCTATGCAGGAATAAATTCCAATGCCTGTAATTACCACCCTGTTCATTTGCTGTAAACTGCTGCCTGATTAATTATCTGTCCTTTAAAATGCAAAGGTAAGAATTAAGAATATAATCCACCATTAACTGAAATAACTTCTCCGGTAATGTAGGATGACTGCGGAGATGCGAGAAAACCAACCACTTCGGCCACTTCTTCAGCCGTACCGAAACGGTTCATGGGAATCATGACTTTCAAATCATCTTCCTTCAGGTCAGCCGTCATATCTGTTTTAATAAATCCCGGAGCCACTGCATTTACGGTCACTTTTCTTTTTGCAACCTCCTGGGCAAGGGCTTTTGTTGCACCAATAACGCCGGCTTTTGCCGCTGAATAATTCACCTGGCCCGGCATTCCTTTCAACCCGGAAAGGGAAACCACATTTACAATACGGCCGTACCGTTTAAACAACATGGACTTGATCACCTGCCGTGTAACGAAAAAAAATGCATGGAGTCCCGTATTCAGCACATCGTTCCACTCCTCATCTTTCATCCACATCATCAGCGCATCCTTCCTGATGCCTGCATTATTTACAAGCACTTCAATGACGGATTCAGGATTTTTTTCCATCCATCCTCCCAGCACTTTCTCAACCGCTGCCGCATCGGCCACATCAAACTTCAGCAATTCGCCTGAAGATCCTTTTTCTTCAATCAGTCCGAGTGTTTTCCGTGCTTCCGTTTCGTTCGAAGCATAATTGACCAGCACTTTGTAACCCATACCGGCAAGCTTCACGCAAACAGCCCTGCCAATCCCCCGGGACCCTCCTGTTACCAATGCATAATTACTCATCTCCGTTTAGTGCTGATCAGGATTGGTTTCAGTAAGATAGCGGGTAAGCAGGGCAATGTCATTGTATTTGGGCTGATCCTTATCGAATTTGGGGAAACGCTTTCGAAGGCCTTTATAGATTTTATTCGATTGTGAAGCCAGCTTATTTTCCACCTTCAGATAATCAATGGCCTGCAGCACGGCCATCATCTCAATGGCCATTACCTGGTAAGCGCTTTCAATCACTTTTTTGGTGATCAGCGCAGCATTTGAACCCATGCTTACGATGTCCTGGTTATCGTTGTTGTTGGGAATGCTGTGCAGGTACATCGGGTATGCCAGGGTCTGGTTTTCAGCTACCGTTGAAGTGGCCGTGAACTGTACACCCTGCAATCCGAAATTAAAGCCTAGCTTGCCCAGGTTGATAAATGGCGGCAGGATGTTGTTCAGCTTGTCATTCAGCAAAAAATTGAGCTGCCGTTCAGCAAGCATGGAAAGCTTGGTTACGGCCATTTTCACCTTATCCATTTCAAAAGCCACATAGTCGCCATGGAAATTTCCACCATGGAACACATTGTCGTTCCTGTGATCGATTATGGGGTTGTCGTTTGCAGAATTCACTTCATTTTCAAGCACCTCTGTTGCATACAGCAGCGTATCATAAACGGGTCCCAGGATCTGTGGCACACAGCGCAGTGAATAATATTCCTGTACTTTATCGTGCAGCACGTCAGCTTCAATCTGTTTATCGTAAAGATGCTCGGGCCTGCGGCGGACAAGCTTACTGTCGGCCAGTATTTCCCTGATATTTGATGCAACATGCCGTTGCCCTTTATGAAGCTTGGTCTGGTTGAGCTCGGTCGAAAAATGGTCGTCGAATGAAGCCACAATTTCATTGATCATGGCAGAAGCCATTACAGACCATGCCAGTAAATTACGTGCAGCAATCAGGTTGATCATACCAATGCCTGTCATGCAGGAAGTGCCATTCATTAAGGCCAGCCCTTCGCGAATATGCATCTGCATGGGCTTCAGGTTACTTTTCTTAAGCGCTTCGGCGGCCGGAACCGTCCTGCCTTCAAAATCCACTTCTCCTTCGCCAATCATGGCCAATGCCACATGGGCAAGCTGCACCAGGTCGCCGCTGGCGCCAACACTGCCGTGTTCAAATATCCTCGGGCTGATGCCTGCATTGATCATCCCGGCCAGCAGCTTCACCGCATCGGGATGGATGCCTGAATAACCTTTCATGAGGGAGTTTAGCCTGGCAAGCATCACCGACTTTACATAAAGCGGCGGCAATGCCTGCCCGCAACCAGAAGCATGACTCCTGATCAGGTTGTATTGCAGTTCATTCCTGTCTTTTTCGCCAATGGTATACTGCGCCATGGGACCAAATCCCGTATTGACGCCATAAATCACCTTGCCTTTTGAGAATTTTTCAAGAAAACGGTAGCTTTCATCCACTTTCTCCATTGCCTGCTCCTCCAGCACGACGGCTTTCTCTCCAAACAAAATATTATAAAATCCTTGCAGGCCAAGGCTTTGGCTTCCAATTCCACGCATATCAGCTAATTCAGGTATTTGGTTAACGAGCAAGGGTGCAGTCAGGTTTTGAGGGGTGCAAACTTACCAGTTTTTTAGGATAAAGACAAGGCAAAACAACAAAGAAGCCTTAAATCCGGAAAATTAAAGCTGCATGTAAATCCAGGCTAAATTACCATGGTGCCATGCAAAAACCAACGTGTTTCAGCTCAGATTACAATTTAAACTCAACTTTTGTCCTGGTCCCGGATTATTCCACAAACACTTTTACAACCGATACTCCTTTGCGGGTGGTGAGCTTTATAAAGTACAGACCTTTTGCAAAAGTCCGGAGGCTTATCTGTTTTTTGAAGGGCCCGGTGATTTTCCCATTGTCCTCCTCACTTAAAAGCAAACCCAGCGAATTATAGAGTTGTATGTTCACAGGGGTTTGTTCTATCAGATTCATTTCAATAGTCAGTAAATTATTTGTCGGATTCGGGTAAACAAATAAACCGGTGAAGTCAGCAGCATCTTCGCTGACGCTGCTTGTATTAATAACGGTAGTTGAAGTGGTATTGGTCACTACAGGAACATTGATGTCAAATATGATATAAGCCGTATTGAGCATTTTATCGCCGGTGACCAGGTTATTTTTTGGTCTCACCCTGTACCTGACAAATCCATGGCTTGCCGGTTCATTGGCGTTGCTGTCGGGCAGGTTGATATTATCAAACCGGAATTCGATGATGCCGTTTCCCCTCATGCTCCAGGTATATGGGTGACTTGCAGCAAGCATCTGAAAGGATGGAACATTCAGATTCTGATCAAGCGTGTCATCAATAACCACCGTCAGTGCAGGTGCATTGCCGGTATTCTGAAAGAAAACAGTGTATTCAAGATACTGGCCCCCTGCGATCTGTGCAGAAGTAATAAATCCGGATGGTTCAACCATTTTTTCATTCGGGTCATATGATGCAGCAGCGAGCTGGTGAAGTGTGTCGCTGTTATCATTCGGAGCGGAATCACCGGCAAGGGGTGAAATGTCGACATAGGAAAGCAATGGCGTGGTTAACGGAACTGACGATGGCAAATCAAGCATCACATCAATTGACCCGAACGATGAAGGCAAGAGGTTCGTAAAATTCCAGGTAAATACATTGCCGTTTATGTTTCCGGGAACCACACTGCTGCTGTCATAAACAAAGCTGGTGTCAAGCGTCAGGCTAACCGTTCCGCTCATGGGCAGGGTACCTACGTTTGCATAGGTAATATGTGAAATGGACGTCCCTCCCGGAACACAATTGGTAGTGCCTGTAAGCAGCACGCGCAGATCCTGTGCATTGTAAGGAGCGCTTAATGCAAAATCATTGTTAGGATCCGTTACGTTTGGAATGCTGAAACTTGCCGTATTTACAGGTGGGGTTGCAACATAGTATAAAGGAATGTTGGGAATAGTAACGGTATAATTTCCCAACATACAGGGAAGTGAATATGCGCCGTTGGCAAATGTACTGGCATATATCGGACCTGGAAGCGCTTCAACAATGGTTCCATGCATATGCTGATCTCCTGCATCAAAAACCTGGTTGGTATTATTATCCCTATATACCATTCCTGTGATATTATCGGTATATAAAAATCCATCAACCACACTGATCTCATCATCGCGTTTTACTTCACCTATTAAAATACCGTTCCTGTATTCCTGTACAATCATTGCCACCACGGCAATTTGTAAAATGTCGGGAGTGAAAGTCAAACTTCCTGTTGCCGGATCAAATACAAGCGGTGAAGATGAGGAAACCGGGTTTGTTGCCGAGTAAGGGGCGTTATAGGTACATGAAACCGGGGTACCCGGAGGACAAGCACTTGTAGCATTATCATCTGCCTGGACAAGTGAATAAACAAGTGAGTCACCATCGGGATCCATGCATGTAAAGCTGAAAGTAGAAAGGGTGTTCAGGCAGTACTGGGCAAAAGGAGGTGTAATGAACTGCGGGGAGCTGTTGTTTGGATAATTCAGGTTATCAAGTGTGGTATGAATATAAGAGCTGTTCGGCAAAAGCGTACTGATGGCTCCGTTCCTGCAGCAATCCGAATACGATAAAATCCAGTCTGCCGCGGCCTGTGGAAAAGTGAGCATACCCTGGTAGGTATATTCTTCCATTGCGAAATTGGTACCACCAATGCATGAACTTACTCCATTTCCGGTCACGCATGGACTTGGCTGACATTCAATCCCTGATCCGGGCATCAGCGTTAATGTGACCGTGCCTGAAAGACCGGCAGACATGGAAGAATAACAAACAGCCGGCGAGACAGGTGCCGGTATTCCCGAACAGTCCCTGTAGAGCTTCATGGTTACCAGGTAGGTATTCGGCATACCGGTGGTTGCATATGTGATGCTGTTTCCGATGATGTGTGAAGCAAACATTTTTCCGGGGAGCAGCTGCAGGATGCATGTGAGCGCCAGTGCAGCAAAAATTTTTTTCTTCATAAAAAACAGGGTTTGGTTTCTAAAACAAGGTAAACTGTCCACTAAGATAATCATAAAATATATCCGGTAAGCAGTAGCTAATTTATAATTATCATCCATATATAATAATTGAGTTCATTTCAATGCCATAACTTAGTATAGCTTTTATCCGGTGCAGAGCATCGTTTTCATATAAAAAAAGCCGGTGATAATTTCACCGGCTTTCAGGACTTGCAGGATTTTCATCCGGCAATAATATCAACAGACTACATCAATAAACAGATAATTTCGTGTTAGCGATCTGCGTGTTTCCGTCGGAAATATTTACCTGGTAAATTCCGGGATCACAATTCTTAAGGCTGGCGTTAAGTTCACTCACCAGCTCCTCCTTATACCCGGAAACATTCAGTATAAACTGACCAAGTACGTTCACCACTTTCATGGTGTAATGCTGATTTGGTTCCAGATCCAGCCTGATGTCAGCACCTTCCCTGTTCCATGGGTTCGGGTAAACGAAATGGTCGTTCGCAGCAGATTTATCGTCTGCCAGCCTGGGAAGTGATCCACTTGTAACATGCTTAAAATTAACATCTCCATTACCATCAAACCATGCATACAGGATGTTATCCATGTTATGACCTGCCACGGCCACAATAGTTGCACCACTTGCAGTACCACCTGTTGCAGTATTATCCAGTCCGTTAATTTCGCAACCGGAATAACTGCCTGTGACTGTAGGTTGAAGCGATGGATAACTCGTCGGGCCGGAACCTGCACTTTTATCAAACTCAGGGTTTGCATAAACCATGGCCGGGAAAAAACCTGATGGAAAATTAGTGGCATAGGTGGTCTCCCCATACTGCATGCTCCAACAGATAATAACATGATCATTGTCTCTGTCATAGGCCACAACCGGTCTGCTATTTACTGAATTGGCGGGATTGGCAATATTTTCCGGTGTCATATAACCTCCTGAATTTAAAAATGCCCTCTGATTATAAGGAGTTCCAGTAAAATTATTCGACGTGAGATTATATTCTGACTCAACTGCACCGGAATTATAGTAAGATGTCATTACGAAAATTGATGATTCTTGAGGTGGTGTTACGTTTTCATACATCGAACAAACAACCGTATACTCCATTTCTTCTGCGCCGTTATTAGTGTTGGCATCTCCTTCAAACATATTTGCTGCAATCCTGGGATAACCAAAAACGTAACTTGAGCTGGTAGTATAGGTATAAGAATCGTAAACCGCAGATGGAACACCAGCTGTTAAGGTGATGACATTGCTTAATTTCTGAGTCTGGACAACAAGAGTTTGTCCAGAACCTGAAACATAAGTATAATATGCACGGCAATCACCCAGAATATTTGCCTTTCCATACAATGCAACATCCGTAAATGACGCATCAGTAATTCCGGTTGGGAAAGGGAGTGTCTTTTCCGGCCCTATTGTAAAAGAATCCCATGCAACCAAATGGCCTCCAACAGTTTTAAGCTGGAGTCCGCTATCCCATGCCAACACAAAGTTTCCACGGGCATCGGCATCAATCCTGGGAAACAATGTTGGAGAGGCACTGTATGAATTGGTTGAAAACAAACTAAAGGTGTGACTGATTTTACTGAATTGATATATATTAAAAACAACATTGCCAAAAAGATAATCGAAATAAACTACACCCAGAAACGGTGCATTCGCCCTTGAACTATTATAGAGTATCACAACATCTGCACCATGTGCGACGGTTGATAAGGGTATCGAGCCGCTATAAAAGCTACCTGTGGGTCCGTCCTGCCAGTCCCAGTAAACAGCTGAATAGTAGTCATCATATGCTATTGCATTCATTGGCGAAAGCATGCCCGCTCCAGTATAGGAATCATTAAAATTTCTGGTATCACAGTTCAAATCCGTTATACTGCTTGGCCCAGGGGAAGCAGCTGTTGAGATTGATACGGTGCCTGGGTTATACTGTGCCCTCGAAATTCCGGGAATAAGCATAATCAGCAAAACCATAATTGCTGACTGGAATTTATTTTTAAATATGTTTTTCATTTGATTTTGTTTTAAATGTAATTTATAATTTATATACTCTAAATTTCAGATCCGGCTGCAGGGGTTGCCATGTCTGCAGCCTGACGCTCGCGTAAGTAATAAAGTCCACTGGTTTTCATCTGAAATTGTTTTTTTTGGCAGGGCATAAATATATTATTATTTTTATATTATATCTATATAAATATATTTATATTTTATTTTTTATATATATTAAGTAGTTTTACTAAAGATAGTTTATGGTTTTCCCTAACCTACCTTAGGGTTTTCCCTAACATACTTTAGGGTTTTCCCTAAACTGCGCTAAAAAGGCCCGAACGACTGAGATTGTTATTGGATACTCAGGCATTACAGGTCGTACAGACAGAAAAGATGTTTTTATAATATAAGCTGTTTTTTTTGTATTTTAATAAGGGGAGATTGATATCAAAACCATCATTAACTGAAAATATTAATGATTAATAATAATCTAATTTTATACATATATTAATAAGTATTTATGAGCAGTCTGTACCCGGAGAACCGGCTCATTTAGTTTAAAACGCCACATCATCCAAAAGATCCTTTTATCGCCCGCAGCAGGCGGAGCATATGGAGCAGGTTCGTTCAACCATCGGTTTCCAGTTGAACCGGAAATTCACCCAGTGGGTGCATGCGTATTGCGTGTTCCACTATCCCAGCCATGTAAACCTGCAGCAGGTGCTTAAGCTGCTTCCTGTACTATCATTCTTTTGAAATACTGTTTGAACTACGGAAGCATTAATTTATATTTGCTGTAAGCAGATTAACAGTAACACGTTTTCAAACAACAATCAAATGAAAATTCTGGAAAATAAAGTAGCGCTTGTTACCGGGGGTGGCATGGGCATTGGCCGGGCAACAGCGTTCGCGTATGCTTCGGAAGGCGCAAAAGTAGTTATAGCGGATATTAATGAGAAGGCCGGTAATAGTGTAGCGAGGGAGCTTACGGAAAAAGGATGTAATGCCATCTTTATCAAAGCAAACATTTCAAATCCAGCTGAGCAGGAGTCATTGGTGAAGGAAACGGTTAAGCATTTTGGCGGTTTGCATATTGCCTGTAACAATGCAGCTATTTCGGCTCCTGCATTTCCTGCTATTGAATACCCGCTTGAAACCTGGGATACTGTTCTGAGCATAAATCTTTCAGGTGTATTTTATGGTATGCGATGCCAAATTCCCGCCATGCTGGCAAGCGGCGGTGGAAGCATCGTAAATATTTCAGCCATGCTGGGACAGGTTGGAAAAAAGAATACCGCTGCCCATGTTGCCACTAAACATGGTGTTGTTGGTCTTACCAAGGCTGTAGCGCTTGAATATGCTGAGCAGAATATCCGTATCAATGTAGTTGGTCCCGGCTATATTAAAACCCCTATGCTTACAAATGCCTTTGACGAAAAAGGAATGAAAGACCTGGAAAAACTCGTTCCCATGAACCGGTTAGGAGAGGCATCAGAGGTAGCTGAATTGATTCTATGGCTGAGCTCGTCAAAATCATCATTCGTAACAGGTTCCTATTACGGAGTTGACGGAGGATATCTTGCTCAGTAGTCTCTGCGTCACAAACACCATCAGCAGGAGCCAGGACGGTGTTACACATAAGTTTAACTTCTATATTCCTTTCCTTTAAATAATAATGATGACCAACCTGCTTTATTTAACTACCGTTATTGTAACTGCTTTGTCGTGTAATCAACCAGCCAGCAGCGACTTCAGCAATCACAAACAGGAAACAGCTGCTTCAGGCGGAAAGGTGGAAGATTTACCGCATGCAGGCAATCCCGGAAATTTATTAATACTTGCAGATGCGGAAATGATTCTGGGTGAACCGGCTCATTTGTCTGACAGTTCCACCTCCGCTTCAGGCGAAGCATTGTTTTATCACTGTGCCTATACTGCAAACTCCAAAGACGGAAAATCAGGTAAAACAGGGGTAGTTTATTTTTTATTTGAAATCTATAACGATGTTGCCCCTGCTCAGAAAAAATACACGACTATTATGAAAGCCAATGAAGACCATGGGATATCGGTCATGGAGCTGGGTGATGAATCCTATTTTCACACCGACAGTGTTAATTTTTATTTTATCATGGTCCGGAAAAACAACAAGGTATTCAACATGAAAGTGAATAAAATAACCAGTTTTACATCCATTCAACAGTTTAAACTTGTTGCAAAGAAAATTACGGATGCACTTTAACGTCCTCATCAAATGAATGTATATCATCCCAAACCCGGTGACAGGATCTCAGCATTTGTCAGCGACATTTTAGTCCTGGAGGTACCTCATCTGGACCGTCCTTTTATTATGCCATTATTCGCCAATGGCATGCCTACCCTGCTTTTTCAAACAGCAAAAGGACAAATTAATACATGCAGCAATTACCTTACGTTATTCGGGCAAACCGTTTTCCCCGAAACACTGACCTTAAAAGAAAACTTTGTTTTAATTGCCTGCTTTTTTAAGCCCTATGCCCTCACGCCGCTGTTTGGAATCACTGCAAAAGAGCTGACGGATAAACCAACAGATCTGAACCTGCTCCATCCTGCTGTGAGCAAAAGCCTTCAGGAACAATTGTTACATGCATCATCAACAGCTGAAATGCTGCTGCTGCTTGAAAATTACATATACGGCCTGACAGCGAAAATTAAATCAGATACCCGGTTGCTGAAGTATGCAACCGATAAAATCGCCGTCAATCCTGAGGTGGAAGTACTTTTAGCCGCGCAAAAGGAACTTAACCTGAGCGAAAGGACCTTTCAGCGCATGTTTGAAAACCACATAGGTGTCTCGCCCAATCAATACAGGCGGATTGCGCAATTCCATGCTGCATTCGGGCAGCTTCAGAAACGGCAGTTCAGTCAGTTGTCTGATATTGCTTACGAACACGGTTATGCCGACCAAAGTCATTACATCAGGACCTTTAAGGAATTTACCAACCTCACTCCCAAACAATACCTGAACTATGGGACCGATGAGAATGAGAATGTGCCCGAAAATTAAATCCTTCACACTGCAATTAAAATTACAAACTTTAAACACAGAATTTTTCTCATCAACTCATCATTCATCACTCATCACTCATCACTCGTAACTATCAATTGTCGGTTTTGTTCTATTTTTACCCCCTGCTCCCTTTTACTTTTGTACTGTAAATCATTAAAAAAAGAAAGAAAATGAAAAAACAAATTTATCCCTGCTTATGGTTCGATGGTAAAGCCAAGGCAGCAGCAGACTTCTACTGTTCCGTTTTTAAAAATTCAAAGATCCTCTCTGAAAATCCCATGGTAGTTCAGTTTGAGCTCAACGGTTCACGGTTTATGGGGTTGAATGGCGGGCCCAATTACAAATTCACGCCGGCGACCTCCTTTGTTATAGAATGTGAAACACAGGAAGAGATTGACTTTTACTGGGACAAGCTGGGCAAAGGCGGACGGTACGACAAATGCGGCTGGCTTGACGACCAGTTTGGCGTGTCATGGCAGGTAGTTCCTGCCGTATTGGGAAAGTTAATGTCCGACCCTGCAAGGGCGCCGCGGGTTGTGGATGCATTTATGAAAATGTCGAAATTCAATATTGAAGAATTGGAAAATGCATGAGATGCAATTGTAAATTTTAATTTAGGAAAGGGTCTGAAAAGCAGGCCCTTTTTTATTTTTAAATAAATCATAAATAAATGTTAAAAAAACGGATGAAAATGTCTTTTCACTTATTTTTGGTATAACGGTAAAATATGAAAATCGGCTTTATTACAGGTTCTATCCTGGCGATCATAGCATCCCTTTCAGGTTGCAGCGGACATACGCAGCATACGGGCGATTCCGGCACTGAACAGCAAACGCAGTCTGGCCGGGTTGGCGGCGAATGTGAAGCAGGCTATTGCGATCTGATTTATAAAGGCATGCCGGAAGAAATGAATTCAGTTGATACCAGTGCCGGCTGGTATGAAAAAGGCCAGAAACTTATGGTAACGGGAACTGTATTTAAACATGACGGTAAAACGCCTGCACCGGACGTGATCGTTTATTACCATCACACCGACAATAACGGTTATTATTCACCGGGTAATGACAAACCTGAAGATCAAACACGTCACGGACACATAAGGGGATGGATAAAGACGGATGAAAAGGGAAATTATACCATTTACACCATACGGCCTGCCCCCTATCCCGATACAGACTTACCGGCTCATATTCACTGGATCATCAAAGAGCCTGCTATTAAGAATGAATACTGGGTGGAAGATCTTGTTTTTGATGATGATAAATTGCTGCTGCCGTTCAGTAAAAGTCATCCCTCAGGAAACCGGGGTGGCAGCGGTGTCGTTCACGTCCTTTTTAAAGATGGCCTGCAGGTTGCCGAACACAATTTTATTCTTGGATTAAATATCCCAAACTATCCGAAAAAGAATTGATTATCTTAATCACTGATAGTAGGAACCAGGAGCCAGAAACTTGGAACTAGAAACCAGGAACTAGAAACTAGAAACCAGGAACTAGGAACTATAATCCGGCACATACATTTTACTTTTAATAAATGCGCCGATATCCTTTGGCCGTTCAACACCAGCCAGACCGCTTTCAAATATCTTTTCAGCAACTTTAACAGCGACGAGGTAAGATACCTGAACGATGTTGTCGATAAGTGGATAGATCAAACCGGTTTCAAAATTTTCAGCCGGCACCTGATCGGCAACGGCTTCGGCTGCAATAAGGAACATTTCATCGGTTACCCGCTTTGCTTCCGTGGCAAATATGGCAAGCCCCAGTGCGGGGAAAATGAAAACATTGTTTCCCTGACCGGGCGTATACAATTTTCCTGCTATGGTAACAGGCGCAAACGGGCTGCCGCTGGCAAAGATTGCTTTTCCCTTGCTCCAGGTGTAAGCCTGCTCTGCTGTACATTCGGAATGCGAGGTAGGATTTGAATACGGGAAAATGATGGGTCTTTCATTCACGGTGCACATATTTTCAATCACCTGCTGATTGAATGCACCACCTACGGTGCTGACACCGATAATTGCACTGGGCTTAATCTTAAGAATGGTTTGTGCAAAATCACCTGATGGTTCGCTTTCATGCGCAAAATCTTTTTGATGTTCGGCCAGGTCGGTCCTCGATTTCACAATCAGTCCGTTCACATCAAACATCCATACATGTTTCAAAGCTTCTTCCCTGCTCAGCCCTTCCTTCTGAAATTTCCGCACCAGCAGATCAGCAATTCCAAAAGCGGCAGCACCGGCTCCCAGGAAAAGAATCCGCTGCTCCTTAAAGGTCTTGCCTGAAAACCGGCCCGCTGAAATAATTCCTGCTGTTGCAACCGCAGCTGTGCCCTGAATATCGTCGTTATACGTGCAAACCTTTTCGTAATAACTGTTCAGTATACGAATTGCATCCACGCCGGGAAAATCCTCCCACTGAATACAAATTTTGGGAAAAACTTCATTGATGGCTTCCACAAATTCCTTAATAAAGTCGTCAAACTCAGGTCCCCTGATCCTTTTTCTTCTCATTCCGGGATACAGCGGGTCCTTTAAAAATGCTTCATTGTTTGTTCCCGTATCCAGCACGATGGGTAACGTATACTCAGGCGGTACGCCGGCACAGCTTGTATACAGCACCAGCTTGCCGATGGGTATTCCGATTCCGCAAATGCCAAGGTCGCCCAGACCCAGTATGCGGCCGCCATCGGTTACAACGGTAAACCGGACATCCTTAACCGGCCAGTTCCTGAGCAGGGTCCTGATGTTCCCTTTTTGTTCAATGGAAATAAACAACCCCCTCGGCCGCCTGGAGATATGTCCAAGCCGCTGACAGGCCTCACCGACAGTGGGCGTATAAACCAACGGTAAAAACTTGGAAGGTTTGCTGATGATGGTCCTGAAAAATAATGTTTCATTGGTATCATACAGGTTTGAAAGATAAATGTATTTATTGATTGGCTTTTCAAAGCTCTCCAATTGTTCATTCACCCGGTGCAATTGTGTTTCAATCGTCTCAACCTGGTCGGGTAATATTCCTTCCAGGCCATATTTTTTTCTCTCTTCCTGTGAAAATGCTGTGCCCTTGTTATATCTGGGATCGCGTAATATTGAATAGCCTGATTTTTCCACGGTAATTTAATTTTAACTGTTAATTTAAGTGAGAAATAGGATCCATAAAATGGTCAGCAACGGACCAAGCAGTCCGAACAGCGTTCCCAGCAGTCTGAAATCACGCTGCTGAAGATAACCTGTACTGTATACGATGGCATTGGAAGGACTGGATGCCAGCAGCATCAGTGCGGAAGAAGAGGCAAGCGAAACGATCAATACCACTTCCAGCTTCAGCGAAGGCAGTATGGCCATGCAAATGGGGACCATGATGGTTGTTGCAGTTGAATTGGTTATCACGTTCGCAAGTATCATGGCAAGGAATCCGAATATAACAAGCAGCAACATGCTGTTAAAATGCATGTCTGTAAGGATCTGCGCATAATGCTTTAATATTCCTGTATGATCAAGCGCCAGTCCGAGCGACAAGCCTCCTGCAACAAGCAACAACGTATCCCATCCAAGACTCTGAACATCTTTTCCTGTAAGCACACCGGTTAAGGTAAGTACAACAAGCGGAACAGCACAAACAGCAGGCGCCTTTATCCCGTGCAGGGAGCTGGTAACCCATAATCCGATGGTAACCAGAATTACAACGATAACAATATTGCGGTGTAGTGTTGACTGTTGTGCTATGTCCTTTTCGAGGTCGTCAAGAAAGGCTATTGAAACGGGTGTGTTGTCTTTTAGATAAGTTTTAATCAATGCAAGACAACTCACTGCAGTTATCACCAGCATCAGCGGCACGCCATAGATCATCCAGTCAAGAAACTCAATGGTTATTCCGGCTTTTTGCAACGACCCAACTGCTATAGCGTTGGCTGGTGTGCCAATAATGGTAGCCATGCCACCGGTTGTTGCCGCCAAAGGGATACCCAGCAATAAAGCTTTTGTAAGGCCTGCTTTTTCCCCAAGCGAACCAATCAGCGGTAAAAGTGCTGCCAGCACCATGGTTGTGGTGGCCGTATTCGACAACAACATAGAGACAAACATGGTTGTTGCCATAACACCGGTCAGCAATTTCCTGGGATTGGTTCCGGCAATTTTGAGCGTGAACCTGAAGAGTGCTATATCCAGCTTTGTTTTAGCCATGGCTTTTGCCAGGAAAAAACCGCCTAGCAAAAGCCAGATAATCCCATCGGAAAAAGTCTGTACATATTCTTCAACACTTTCAGGTTTGGAGTTAAAATATTTATTTCCCAAAGCAAATACCAGGAATGCCGAGATTAAAAGGCTTACTGCAAAAGCAGGTATCGGTTCAGTAATCCACAATCCGATGGCAAAGAAAAGTATAAAGATCACATAGACCTGCGAATCACTGAAATCAGGCTCCTTAAGTATAAAAGTAATTGCAGCTGCAACTGCAAATGATAGCAGGAAAAACAGTATTGACCTGCGTCGGTCCCTGATGTGACTGATAGGTGCTTCTCTCTCCATGCTGTTTTTTATTTCGGTCAAAAAAAACAATTAAAATTCAGAATTACATTAGCATGATTGATTTTTTTTTCAAATAATAGATAAACTGCAACAATCAACAGGTATTTAAACTGTACTGATAATCATATGATGATGAACTTAACAAATCATATACAGAGCACGTTTTTCAGATGTCTGGCAATCATTAATTCCTCATCCGTCGGAATTACCCATACAGATATTTTACTTTCAGGGTCAGAGATACACTGGTTATTCCGATCGTTTGCAGCATCATTCATTTTTATTCCCAGCCAGGCTGATGCTTTGCAGATCATTTTTCGGATTGCAGGCGAGTTCTCGCCGATACCTGCTGAAAATACAATTGCATCCAGGCCGCCCAGTACGGCTGTCAGTGCACCTATCTCTTTGGCTATACGATAAACAAAATAGTCAATGGCAAGCTTCGCTTCAGGCTCCGGGTGTTCAAGCAGGACGCGCATGTCGTTGCTGATTCCTGAAATACCGGTTAAGCCTGATTTTTTATACAGCAGGCTTTCCACTTCTTCAGGCGACATGCCGAGTGTCTGAAAAAGATATAGCACCACACCAGGATCGATTGCACCTGGTCTTGTTCCCATGCACAGTCCGTCGAGTGCAGTAAAGCCCAGCGTGCTGTCGACACTATGGCCGTTTTTCATCGCGCACAAGCTTGCACCACTGCCCAGGTGCGCAACAATAACACGGCCCGATGCAATTCCGGGAGCTGCCTGAGGAAGCACCGAGCTGATATATTCATACGACAGTCCGTGAAATCCATAACGCTGCACGCCTTTATCCCGGATCTCCTTTGGAAGCGGGATCAGCTCCATGACTGCATCGTGATTGCGATGGAAGGCTGTATCAAAACAGGCAACCTGGGGCACACCAGGCAACTGCTGAAACACTGCTTCAATTGCAGCAAGATTAAAAGGCTGATGCAATGGAGCCAATGGAATGAGCTTTTGCAAATCTGTTAACACCTCTGCTTTAACCAGCGTTGGCTTGTAATACGAAGTTCCGCCATGTACCACGCGGTGTCCGACACCCAGTATACGTGCATCCGTATATTGACTCCGCAGCCAGCCGGCCAGCACATCCAAAGCCTGCTTTGCATCGTTAACAGGGGTATCCGGTTTTTGATCTGCAATTGTGTTCCCTTTGTGGTCCTTTGCCTTCAGCACAGGATTACTGCCGATTCCATCCACCTGCCCCCGGCTTACCAATTGCCAGCTTTCTTTTTCCAGTCCTGAATAAACCCCGAACTTGAGACTAGAAGAACCTGCATTCAATATCAGAACATAATCAGTCATGGCATGCTGTTATCAGAAAATAAAAACGTTTGCCCGTTATATATCAGAACAAATCATCCGCTTACTTTTGCTGCCCTGCGTTTTGCATGTACGGCAATCATACCAACGCCACAGCTTGCAATCCTTGAACGGACGCTGTCGGCCCTGCTGGTAAGAATAACGGGCACTTTTGCCCCGAGGACCAGGCCAGCACTGTCGGCGTTGGAAAGGAAGGTAAGCAGCTTGGCTAAGATATTACCTGCTTCCAGGTCAGGCGCCAGCAATATATCGGGATCACCTGCCACTTCCGAAATAATTCCTTTGGTGATGGCGGCTTCTTTGCTGATGGCATTATCAAATGCCAGCGGTCCGTCCAGCAGTCCTCCGGTAATTTGTCCGCGATCAGCCATTTTGCAAAGTGCAGCGGCATCAATGGTAGCCGACATTTTAGAGGTCACTGTTTCCACAGCAGCCAGTATGGCCACCTTTGGTCTTTCGTTACCCAGGGCAATGGCCAGGTCAATGGCATTCTGACAAATATCAACCTTATCCTCCAATGACGGCGCAATATTGATGGCAGCATCCGTCACCAGCAGCACCTTATGATAAGTTGGAACATCCATGATAAAAACGTGACTGATCCTTCGGCTGGTTCTCAACCCGCCCTCACGTGAAACAATGGCCGACATCATTTCATCCGTATGCAGGCTTCCTTTCATCAGCAGTTCTGCCTTGCCTTCGCGGACCAGCTGAACAGCCCTGAAGGCTGAATCATGACTGTGCAGGGTGTCGATTATCTCCGTATTGCCGAGGTTCAGCTTTCCGGCCTTGGCAACTTCTTTGATTTTATTAACCGGTCCTACCAGTATCGGTATGATCAGCTTCCTTTCAGCAGCATCCAGCGCACCGGTTAATGCATTAATTTCACATGGATGGACGACTGCTGTCGGTACGGCTTCCAAACCTGCACACCTTTCAAGCAATTGTTCATATTTTCCTGATCCTGTTTTTTGATTCATTGCAATTGCTTTTAAAATTATTGAATGAAGTAATACAAAAGAAATGTACGGTGATCGGGCACTTTAAAGAATGCTGTGAAAATAATAAAATAAAAATCAACCGTGCAGGTTTCCATTCTTTTTCTGATATGGTTAGTGTTACCCGGAAATTTATCTGAAGAATCAGGAAAGTAAATTCTTAATTTTGCATAATGGACAACCAGGAATCAAAACCGCCGCGCCGTATACGTTACAAAGGAAAGTATCCCCGCTCCTACAACGAAAAATACAAGGAGCTGCAGCCTGAACGCTACGCATCTGACGTTGAAAAAGTGATACAGAAAGGGCGCACCCCAGCCGGCATGCACCTGCCCATATGCGTAAACGAAATTATGGAGTTCCTGCAGCTGGCTCCCGGCCAGACCGGGCTGGATGCCACCCTGGGTTATGGCGGTCACACTGCAGAAATGCTTAAACGGCTGCTTCCCGGCGGTCGTTTGTATGCAACTGATGTGGATCCCTTTGAGCTGTCAAAGACCAGGGAACGGTTAGCTTTACTGGGGTACGGACCGGAAGTCGTTGACATCAGGGAAATGAATTTTTCAGCTGTCGATCTGCTCTGTGAAGAAACCGGACCTTTTGATTTTGTGCTTGCCGATCTGGGTGTTTCATCCATGCAGATTGATAATCCGGAAAGGGGCTTCTCGCTTAAAACCGACGGTCCGCTGGATTTAAGGCTTAATCCGCAACGCGGGAAGCCGGCATCGTCGGTGTTGAGAAAATTGTCGCAGCCACAGCTTGCATCCCTGCTGCTTGAAAATGCCGATGAACCTTTTGCCGATATCCTGGCAGAAGCAATCATTTCATCATTAAAAAAAGGTAATGTTATTGAAACTACTTTTCAGCTCAAAGAAATTATCAAACAAACGCTTGATTTCCTCCCGAAGGCAGAGCGGAATGAAGCGGTGAAAAAATCCTGTCAGCGATGCTTCCAGGCTTTGCGGATTGAAGTCAACGATGAATTCGGTGCACTGGATAATTTTTTGTTCAAGCTGCCTTCCGTTCTTACTGCAGGTGGCCGTGTTGCAATCATTTCCTTTCATTCGGGTGAAGACAGACGGGTCAAAAAATCCTTTCAATATTTTTTCCGGGAGGGCATCTACAGTGAAATCGCACCTGGACCGATCCGTCCCGGTGCTGAAGAAATTTTTAACAACATGCGTGCCCGGTCAGCTAAAGTGCGCTGGGCGGTGAAGGCATAAACATAGTTAGAAAGCCGGAAAGTCATTCATCATGCAATGAATCCCTAAATCTAGTGATGCATCACCACCAATCGGATTATTTTAGCAATTTTGGCAACAGCAAAAAATCAAACATGAAAAAAACAATACTATCAGCCTTATTTGTAATCGTACTATTAAGCGGTCATTCTTTAAAAGCCCAGTGGACCGCAGCTGTTATGAGCTCTACACGCAGCATGCTGGCAGCAGCATCAGGCGACAACCAGGCCATTCTGGCCGGGGGCATTGGACTGATCAGCATTCCTCCTGCAGCGGCAGATGTTTATAATGCAACGACTACCCTGTGGACGGCATCAACCATTACCCATGGCAGAGTCGGACTGGCAGGCGCCGGTGTTGGCAGCAAAATAATGTTTGCCGGTGGCTCCGATGATAATATTTTACTGGTGCTTGATAATATTGATATTTACAATACCATCAATTCTACCTGGGTAGGAAGCAGCTTAAGCGTTGCCCGGACCATGCTTGCCGGTGCCTCAGCAGGAAGCAGAATACTGTTTGCAGGAGGAACGAATCCATACCTCAACATGACTTACAATACCGTTGATATTTATGATACTATTGCCGGATGGTCCAGCGGGGTGTTGTCCGTTCCACGATTTGGCCTTGCAGGCGCCGGTGCAGGAAATAAAATCCTTTTTGCAGGTGGAACAAACATTGCCGGGACAATTTTCAACACAGTTGACATATACGATGTTACCAACGGCAACTGGACCACTGACACCTTATCCATTGCAAGAACCTATTGCGCAGCAGCAGCCTGCGGCAATAAAATTATGATCGGCGGGGGAACTGATGTCAATGGCCAGCCAAGCAAGGTGGTGGATATTTATGATGTGGTTACCGGAGCCTGGACGGTTGATTCACTTTCTCAGGAAAGGACTTTCCTGAGCGCAGGAGCAGCAGGCGGGATGATTTTCTTTGCCGGCGGCGAGGGCAGCAGCATGAGCGTTGTGTATAATACGGTTGACATATACGATACCACCAGCGGCAGCTGGAACATTGACAGTCTTACCACAGCCAGGGCACATGCAGCCGCAACAGGAATAGGCAACAAATTTATAATCGGCGGCGGGCTGAACAGCTCTTCCTTCCCGCTGGGCTCCATTGAAATATATACCATTCCGGGAACCGGAACAGGTATTCAGGAAAGCGCCGGCCAGCAGTTTGAAATCAGTCCAAACCCTGCACATCAATTGGCTGAAATTAAGCTGATCAATCCAATTGCCAATGGTATGCTGGAAGTATTTGATGTTACAGGACAATTGATTTATACGGCCAGGATAGTAAATTCAGATCGGGTTACTTTAAACACAGGGTCATACACTAAGGGTGTTTATTTTGTTAAGATATCAGATGAAAACAATGTCCTGACCCGAAAACTTATTGTTGAGTAGCCTTATCAGATACCCGGTTCGTTTGTTTTCTTATACTATGTTTACCTGGTATTTAATTTTTTGATTCATTCTTCTAATTTCCTCAAAAGGGGAAATCAATACAGCTGATCACAAAGTATTTTTATACGTTGCGGTTATCCTGTTTGAAAACTGTGTTTGTTCCATAGACAAGGCAGACAACGAAGCAATCAGTTACTATACGTTTAAAGAGGATTATTACCGTCAGTTAATTTTCTTAGTGGCTTTGATTGGGTATATAACAACTTTTAATTACCTTAGTGGTGGACTGAACCCATGTTCCTCGCCCTGACCCAATATGTCCAAACCGTTATCCAGATAGCCATTTTATGAAGGAGAAAAAAGAACTTTCATACCCGCTTTCTTTCTCCGTGTTCCGCTTATCTGCTTTTGTAAGATCCCTGTTATTACCCTTCCTTCTCCCCTGTTTTCCCAATGTTGTATATGCACAAAACCATGATTTAATATTCAGCCACCTGACCACCCAGCAGGGGCTTTCTTATAATTTCGTGAACAGGATCATGGAAGATCACTACGGGTTTATGTGGTTTGCAACCGCTAAAGGGCTGTGCCGGTACGATGCAAAATCATTCCAGGTTTTCAGGCCCTCAGCGCGGGACAGCAATTCCATCAGCGCCGATAATATTCTCTGCCTGTACGAAGATGCAAACCACCTGCTCTGGATCGGCACTTACGATGGAGGACTGAACTGCTATGATCCGAAAACCAAAAAATTCAGTCACTATACGAATAATGAAAAGGACAGCAGCACCATCAGCCATGACCATGTCTCCGAAATTCTGCCTGCACCCGGTAACAGGCTTTGGGTTGCCACTTCTTTTGGACTGAATTTGTTTGATCCTGCCACCAAAAAATTCAAGCGTATTAAGGTGCCGGGTCATGACGGTGACGAAGATAATGAGCTGCATATTTACAGGATGCTGGCTGATCATGAAGGCATGATCTGGATCACCGGTAAATCACTGCTCAGGATGAACCCTCATACGATGGAATTCACCTTCTTTCAGGACAGCCCGGTTTATCCAAAGCAACTACGGGATGTATCTTCCAAAGGCATTGCCGAGGACTCCGGTCATAACATCTGGGTATGCACTGCATCCGGCATGCTTAAATACATCAGGAAGGATAACAGGTTCATGCTTTACTCCCACCAGGAGGATAATCCTGCAACGATCACCAGCAACAGCTGCAGCGATGTGATCAGCGACAGGGATGGCAAAATCTGGATCTCCACTGAAGCGGGTATTTCTGTTATTGATGCTTCAGGTCATATCTCCGGCTACAGGAACAATCCGGCAGTCGCCACTTCTATAAACAACAACATCACGCATTGCCTGTATGAAAGCTCCAGTAAGATTATCTGGATCGGAAGCTCCGGTGGAATCAGCTATGTGCATCCTTATTCGGGAAAATTCAGGGTTTATAATTCCTCACCCGACGACCCTGCTTCCATCAATAATAATTCCACGCATAAAATAGTCGAAGACCGGGAAAAGAACCTCTGGATTGCCACAGAAACAGGTTTCTGCAGGTTTAATCCGGCAACGGGAAAATTTAAAAGGTACAGCAAGCCTCCTGTTTCAATAGCATCGCAGTTCGTTACTTGGGTTGTACAACCCGACGACAGGCGCAACCTGTGGATCGGCAGCTGGGGTCTGGGTTTGCATAAGCTTGATGAGAAAACAAATAAATATGAAATATTCAGGTTCGAGCCGGGCAACGACAAAAGCATCGGCAGCGATTATATAACGGATGCCGTATTTGACAAATCCGGTAAGCTGTGGATCGCCACCTGGTCGGGAGGCGTTAATACCTTTGATCCCTTATCAAAAACATTTCACCGGTATGCTACAGGCCCTGAAAAACCCAATGCCCTCCGGAGCAGGTTTGTAATACTTGTATTTATCGACAGCAAAGACCAGATCTGGATCGGTTCCGCTGACGGCCTCCAGCGTTACCGTCCTGCAACCGATGACTTTGAATGGATTGATTTTGATCCGCAACGGACCAGCAACTATGCCAACAACATTACTTCCATTTGTGAAACGAAGGATGGCCTGCTCTGGGTGGGCACCATCCGGGGCATGTACAGGCTTGATCCCGAAACGAAGCAGCATATACACTTTTCGGAAGCTGACGGGTTACCTGATTATTTTGTGAGCGGCATCGTGGAAGATGATCAGGGAAATATCTGGGTAAGCACCGGCGGCGGACTGGCTAAAATGGAAAAAAATGCCGTTTGCAGGAATCCATCCGCCATCGACAGTTCAAGGGCGGCAGGCTGCGATTTATTTAAGCGATATTATGTTTCAGACGGACTGCCTTCGAACATCTTCAATGCGAAATCTTATTTTAAAAGCAGCAGCGGCCTTTTCTATTTCGGAACCGTTGGCGGTCTGGTTTCCTTCATGCCTTCTGAAATGCCTGAAAACAAAATGCCTCCCCACGTTTATATCACTGGCATTAAGGTGATGGGAAAAGAAATCAATGACGGTGTTCCTGATTTGAAAAACCTGAAACTCCGTTTTGCCGACAAGTCAGTCTCCTTTGAGTTTGCAGCATTGAATTTTGTTCAGCCTGAAAAAAATTCATTTGCATATATGCTCGAGGGATTTGAAGACAAATGGCAATATTCAGCTGACAGGAATTTTGTCAATTACACCAACCTCGATCCGGGCAACTATGTCTTCCGTGTTAAAGCGGCCAATAACGACGGCATCTGGAATGAAACAGGCGCCTCCATTGAAGTGCTGGTGAAGCCACCATTCTGGCGTACGCCGTTGTTTTTTATCCTTTGCACGGTTTCCATCATTGCCGGTTTTTTTATTTTTCTGCGGTGGCGGACCAGCCGGTTGCGGAAGCGGAATATTTTACTTGAAGAAACCGTAGCCCTGCGCACGGAAGAACTGGTAGCTGCAAAAGAACGCGCCGAGCAAAGCGAGAAATTCAAGCAGCAATTCCTGGCCAACATGAGTCATGAAATACGGACACCCATGAATGCCGTCATGGGAATGACCAGCCTGGCGCTGGAAACTCCACTCAATGAAAAACAAAAAAGCTATCTCACCGGTGTAAAGAAAGCCTCCGACAACCTGCTGCACATCATTGATGACATCCTGGACCTGTCGAAAATTGAAGCCGGGAAAATTGAGCTTGAAAATATTGATTTCTCCGTATATGACCTGGTGCAGCAGGTCAGGGAGGTATTGCAGCATAAGGCAGCGGAAAAAGACCTGCAGCTGATTGTAACCATTGAACGGTCCATTCCGGAAGTGCTTACCGGCGATCCGGTCAGGCTTACACAGGTGCTGATGAACCTGGCAGGCAATGCAATCAAATTCACATCCCGAGGAAGTGTAACCATTGCTCTGGCAAAAGGAAATGCTGATGAAATAAAATTCTCTGTAACAGATACCGGTATAGGAATTCCTGAAAGCAAGCTGCAAACCATTTTTGAAAGCTTTTCGCAGGCGCATGCATCCGACACGAGGAAATACGGCGGGACCGGTTTGGGTCTTACCATCAGCAAACAGTTTATTGAGCTGATGGGTAGCAGGCTTAAAGTTGAAAGTGTGGAAAACAGCGGCACCACATTTTCCTTTTCCATTCCCTTGCCTCCTGGCTCCGCCGAAAGGCTGGCCGGTCAGTCGAACCCCGAAAATACGGATGCATCTGTTTTAAACGGTTTAAAGATTTTGCTGGTGGATGATCACAGCGACAACAGGATCGTTTGCCGTGATACGCTGGAATTAAAAGCAAAGGTGGAAGTGGTGGAAGCTGTCAACGGGCAGGATGCACTGGATAAACTGGCCGCGGAAGATTTTGACGTGGTGCTGATGGATGTCCAGATGCCGGTGATGGATGGGTATACAGCCACCAAACGGCTTCGCAGCCAGGAACCATCATCACGGAACCAGGCAACTCCTGTAATTGCACTTACGGCAAGCGTGATCAGAAGCGACCTCGACAGGTGCCGTGAATCGGGTATGAATGACTATGTTCCCAAGCCTTTCAAAAAATCGCAGCTCATTACCGTTATTGCACGCGTAACCGGCAGGGAAATTAAACTGGTCAGCGAACCGGTTCATGCTTTCAAATCACTTAACGGCGAATCAGGTTCAGGTGTCACCAATTTATCCTACCTCACTGATTTTTGTGATGGCGACAGGGAGCGAATGCAGAAGTACATTAACATCTATCTTGAAAGCGCTCCTGTATTGATTGAAGGATTATATGCAGCTGAATCTAAAAATGACCGGGAGGAAATCGCTTCCCTGGTTCATGGTTTTAAGACTAAGCTGATCATGATGGGCATGGATAATGCTACGGAGCTTGCGCACCAGGTTGAACTGGAAGCCAGAAAAACAAGCGCTGATGAACCTTTGATCAGGGAAATCGTATCCAGGCTTATCAACCTGGTAACAACGGCTTCCGATGAATTGAAAAACCGGAAAATAAATTAATTTTACCTAAATTCCCGAGCGATATGAATTATACAAAACCCAAAAAAATATTCATTGTCGATGATGACTCCATGCTTACAGAAGCATTGAGTGATTACCTGACCCGGAAAGCATCCCATAAAGTAACTACCTTTTCAACCGGTGAAGAATGCCTGAAACATCTCAGCGAAGCGCCGGACGTGCTTGTGCTGGACTATTATTTAAATACGGTTCAAAAAGATGCAGCCAATGGAATGGAAATTTTGCAGGTGATTAAAAAAAACTATCCGGGCATTCAGGTCATCATGCTCTCCAGCCAGGAGCGGTATGCCATAGCCATGCAGACCATCCAGAAGGGAGCCGAGCAGTATGTGATTAAAGACAGCGATGCATTCAAAAAGATCGCGGAAATGGTCAATGCTTTATAGTGATGAGTGATGAGTTTAAAGTTTAAGGTTTAAAGTTTAAAGTTTTGATGTGACGAAGTATGTGCGTTAGCACCTTTTAGGGCCACGGGTGCGGGAAGATGTGATGAGTGATGAGTGATGAGTGATGAGAGTTGAGTTTAAAGTTTAAGGTTTAAAGTTTAAAGTTTTGATGTGATGAGTTATGAGTTGGGGAAAATTTAATTTAAACCCCGAAGGGGTGCTATTATTATAGCATATCGCAATTGAAATCATCTAAACCCCGAAGGGGTGACATTATTATAGCCAATGACAATTGAAAATACCTAAACCCCGAAGGGGTGACATTATTATAGCATATCGCAATTGAAATCATCTAAACCCCGAAGGGGTGACATTATTATAGCCAATGACAATTGAAAATACCTAAACCCCGAAGGGGTGACATT
>Ga0157380_10000047_pt1 | contig 72101 bp, 86 predicted proteins | sample S35metaG_FD_119757 | JGI IMG/M metagenome (GOLD analysis project Ga0157380, IMG submission 119757) | Switchgrass rhizosphere microbial communities from Kellogg Biological Station, Michigan, USA - S3-5 metaG | ecosystem: Host-associated > Plants > Roots > Rhizosphere > Soil | place: USA...
CGCGGTCGACGACGCCGTCTTGCTGAAACAGCCCGTCGTGCTGAACACCGCCGTCAGCCCGGTCGAGAACAGCGTCGGCGCGGCGCGATAGCTGATCTCCTGGCCTTCATTCGCGGCGAGCGGGATGCACTTTTTCGGGGTGACCGCGCCGTCCGCCGGGGCGCTGGTCGCGTCGAACAGCATCAGGAACCCCGCCGAGGCCCCCGCCACGACATTGACGCCGTAGAGGACGGCCGCGCTGGTCTTGGCGACCACGTTGCTGCCCGCCGCGCTGGTAGCGCCGGTCGACGCGCCATAGGTGCCGCTCGGGCTGGTCGGAAGCGCGAGCATCGTGTTGCCGATCGTCGAGGATCCGCTGACGATGCCGACATTGTGCGGCGCCATGGCGGCGGCGGTGCGAAGGAAGGCCGCGCCGTTGATCGTGCCCGACGTGTAGGTGGTGACGTTCGCGCGGATCCATTTCGTGGTGACGAGTGTGTTGACCACCGTGTTGAACGTCACGCCCGCATTCGGCGTCGCGCCAGAAGCCGGATAAGTATAGCCGAGCGACACCCAATTGCCGTCGGTGCCATTGGTGCTATCGTTGCTGCCCTGAATGGTGACGGTGCCCGACCAAGTGCCAGTCAACTGCGTCGTCAGCACGTTATAGCCGGTCGTGTCCGCCGCGAAAAGCACCGCCGAACTCGAAGCCGGCGTGAAGGTCAGTGCCAGCGCATCCTGCGGCTTAATTGTCGCCGTGCCACTGACCGCAACATTAGGCGTGCCGGTCACCCCGACATTCCATGTGCCCGATTGCGTCACCGGGCTCGGGGTCGAGGTGTCGCTGATCGCGGTCGCGATCGTCGACAGCTGCGCCGCGCTATACTTCCCGATCGCGATCAGGCTGCCCGATCCGCTGCCGCTCCAGGCCGCGTCTGCCGTCGCTCCCAGGTTCGTGTTCAGCGTCGACTGATTGGCCGAGGTCGAGGCGCCGGTCGGCAGTGAGACCGTCCCCGAGATGTTGGTGATGTTCCACGTCCCGCTTTGGGTCGCGCCGAACGCCGTGTTGCCGATCGAGCCGCCGGCCTGGAAGGGCGATCCCAGCGCGGTCACCAGGCCGTCGTCATTGACGCGGAGCCGTCCCCGGCTGTCGCAATTGGCGGCAATCCAGTCGAGATCGGCGCTGACTTCGGTCGTCGACAGCGTGTCCCTGCGCCGGCAGATCAGCGTCGGCCCGGTCGGGTTCGCCGGCGCCGCCGTATCCTCGACATATTCGGTGCCCGAGGAGCCACCGCCGCCGCCGCCGGTCACCGGCAGCGGATTGGCGACACTGACGGTGACGGCCTTGCCCGTGCCATCGTCATAGGTGACAGCCGACGGCATCACCATATTGGCGGGCGCATCGATCGTCTTGCCGTTGGGATCGGACGCCGCCAGCGGCGCGCACAGCGAGAGCGCGAGCAGCGCGATCGCTGCCCGCTTGATGGTGATGGTCATGATGTCCCCCCTATGAGGTGGTTGCGATCAGCGCGTCGCGCCGAGCTGGGCCAGCGCCGCCACGGCGTCGGCTTTCATGCGTCCGGCGATGAACTGGGCGCCGCCGGCCGTGTAATGCTTGCCGTCGCCGCCGGGATTGATGTCGGTGAGATAGTTGGCATCGCCGCCCGTCGTCGTGATCATGGTCGGGCTCGCGAAGGTGTCGATCAGGATCACGCGGGGATCGCCGTTCGCCGCCGCCAGCACGCCCGCCTTGATCGCGTCGTTCCGGCCGGTCGTCATCGTCGTCGAGCTCGACTGGAAGGTCGAGAAGAAGAGGATGATCGCGCGCGGCTGTCGCGCCATGATTGCAGATACGCCCGTGGTCACCGCCGCTTGCAGCGCCGATGTCGAAGCCTGGTAATCGTTGATCGAACCGTGAAGGACGATCAGATGCTGGTCGCCGATCCGAGACACGTCGAGATCGCCATTATTGATCCGGTCGAGCTTGGTGTGGCCTTGCGGATCGGCCTGCACCCAGCCAGATCCGCCCATCCCCTGAATCATCAGGTGCGGCAGGCCCATGGCGATGCCGAACTGCGGGGACAGCGGCGCGGTAGGGTCGTCGCTCGCTCCGGTCGCGGTCAGGTTCGCGCCCGCGATCCAGCTGTCACCGAAGATTGTCGCCTTGATGCTGTCGTCGCCGAGCGCACGGATACGGTCGGTCGATCCGATATTGTAGCCGTAGATCTGGTGCGTCGAGGTGAAGAAGAACTCGATCTTGCGCCATGCGCGCGTCGCGAAGGTGAGCTTGATATAATGAGGCCCGTCCTGCGGCGTGCTGTAGCCCGAGGCCGCCACCTCCTGCCCGTCGACGCGGATACGGAGCTTGGCGTTGCCGCTCTGGGCATTCAGGCCGAGGTCGACCGTCGTGCCGTAGAACCAGAAGCCTTGGCCCCAGCCGCTGCCGCCCGGTCCGCGCGAGCTGCCCGTGTAGAGCGTGCTCGCCGAGCCATAGACCCCGCCGCCGGTATCGACGAGCGCGGTTCCGAAGGTCGTTACCCGGCTGTCGGTCGCAAGGATGGTCGGATGGCTATAGTCGGCCGAGGTCTGGACGGTCGAATTATTGTAAGCGGTCCCTGCCGATATCGTCGGGGGCGACGCCATCGTCGCGGGAGCGCTGGCCCGGTTCGCGAGATCGACGATGCGCCGCGCCGTCAGCTGGATATTCTCGCCGAGCTGGCCTGCCGTCGCCGCCTTGCGGGCGCCGCCCTGATAGACCGGCACCAACTCGCTGCCGGTCAGGGTCGTCGTCGCGGGCAGCCCGATCACGGTGGGATCGATCTGCGCGAATACGGGTGAGCTCGCGCACAGCAGCGTCGCCAGCAGCCACACGGCCGCCCGCTGGAAAATGGACATGGTGCTTCTCCGGGAATTGGAGGCCGGCGGCCTCAGTCTTCGAACTTCGCGGCCGCGGCATCGAGCCGCGCATCGAGATCGACGCCCTGGGCGCGCAGCGCCGCCCATTCGTCGGGTGTCGGGTCGCGGCCTTCGGCAAGCATCGGGCCGACGACCGCCTGCAGCGCCTGCGCGCGCTCCATCGTGAGCGCGCCCACGACGGCAAGGTCGAGCAGCCTGAGTATCAGCTTCGCGATATCCATCACTTGCCTCCTGTCTTGGCGAGGATCTGGGTTGCGGCCGTGCGCAGCGCGATCGCCGCGCCGCTGATGCTCGCCGCCGAGAAATTGAAGGTCCGGCAGTCGACCGGGTCGACCACGCCCCTGATCCGCGCCGTCGCCTGCCCCTCGGCCCGGCACGCGACATAGGCGTCGACATAATCGACGCTGGGCTGGGCAAGGTCGCGGATATGCGCGATCTCGCGCACGACGCGGCGATCGGCGGTCGGGCTCTCGGCATAGTCGACCGCCGCCGCCTTCACGACGTTGTAATAGCCGCGCGCCTCGAACAGCTTCTGCGCCGGGCTCGCCCCCGATCCGATCGTCGCGCAGGATGTAAGGCCCAGCGCCGCTATGATGGCGATGATCAGCTTTGCCGGGCCATGCGCCTGCACGCGGGCGAGATCGTCCGATACCTCGTCGGCAAGCGTGCGCTTGATCCATTCATTATGCGCGGTCTTCCACAGCGAACCGAGCGACGCCGACACGAACACCAGCGCCGCCGCCATCGGCGCGAGCTGATCGCCCTGCATCAGCGCGATGAAGCCCGCGAGATCGCGCTTGCCGATCATCGCCGCGATCAGCGCGCAGCCCCCGGCGATGATGCCGAGCTGGCGGAAGATGTTCATGATCAGCGGCACGCCGGAACTCGGCTGCACCTTGATCTCTGTTCCTGTCGTGTCGCTCATCTTGGCCCCTTTCAGTCCAATATGGAGAGGATGCGGGCGCGCAGCTCGGCGACATGGCCGAGCCCGATCGCGCCCCCGTTGGTAATCTTCCGCGCCTTGGCGAAGTCGCCGGCATCGACCGCGGCGTTGACCTTGCCCTTCAGCCAGAACGCGCAGGCGATCAGCAGGCTGTCGGCCGGATCGGCGGCAAGCTCGGGGTGCTCTTCGAGCGGCAAGCCGGTCAGACGGCCGAACGCCCGGTAATTGGCGCGCCCGGTCAGTTGGAGCATGCCCCGGCCGCGATATTGCCAGCCATCCTCCTGATCGTCGTCGTCGAGCGCGCGGGGCAGATTGCCCATGCGCTCGCCATAGGTCCGCGCCGCCAGCGCCATATCCTCGCGATCGGCATCGCGCGGGTTCCACGCATAGGGCGCCGCCGCCGCCTCGGTCGGGAAGCGCGCCGGCCAGCAGGCCCGGATCGCCTTCGCGCTATATTTGAGATTCTCTTCGAACAGCCGGTAGCCGCCCGTCTCGTTGCAGGTCTGCGCGACGAACTCACCCAGCCTCGGCGGGGTGCGGTCGATCCCGTAGACGGGCAGATGCTTCGCCGCCGACGCCCCGATCGCCGCCAGCACCGGGTCGGCCTGGCGGTTTGCCGCAAAAGCGAACAGCGCCGTATAGGTGCGGGGGCCGGGCCGGCCGTCGATCGCGCCGGGCACGAACCCGCGATCGCCCAGCCTGCGCTGGACGTTGGTCCAATCGATCATGCTGGATTCCTGTTAAGGCTGCGGCGGGTTCGGCGGCAGCTGGCGGACCATCTTGGTGGCGGCGGTGGGCGCGTTCAGCCCTTCATCGCGGACGTTGACGACCGATTGCTCGATCTGCGCAACCTGGCGCTTTTCGCCCTTCTGCCGCTCGATGACGCTGATCTCCTCGGCCACCCGCTGCACGAAGCGCTCGCGCATCATCCGGATCAGACGGTCGGACGATATCGCGATAAAGGCCGAGACCGTCGTCATCGTCATCGGATCGGCGCCCAGCTTCGCGCCCACGAACGCCGCGAGCAGGCACATGAACGGCACCAGGAGAAGATCCGATATCACCTCGCCCCGCGTCACCTTGCGGCCCTCGCCCATGCTGAGGCCATATTTCGCCGCGGTGCCGATCGAGACCCCCAGCAGCACCGCCCCATATTTCGCCAGCGCAGTCTCAATCCACGGGCTCACCGGCCTTCCCCCTGTCGCTGAATACATCCGGTTCCCTCCGGGCATGAAAAAGCCCGCGCGAAGCGGGCGAGGCAGTCGAGATGGTGAAGCGGCTTAGGCCGGGTAGCCGGCCTCGATATCGATCGCGAAAACCTCGACCGCACTGTCGGCCGCGTTGATCGCGTCGCGATGCACATTCGCTGCTGCGAAACAGGCGCTGACATGGTTGAGCACCGCCAGCCCCATCGCGATCGTCTGTGCCCCGTTGAGCATGACCCGGCTATTGTTTTCCAGCGTCCATTCGACCGCGAACGGCTGCCCCGCGCCGGCCGCCACCATCGCGCCGGTGACCGCGCCGTTGATCGCTCGCTGGCTGTCCGGGTCGCTGTCGACCCGCCCGACAGGGGTTATGCATCCGCCGGCAACATGCGCGTCACGCACCGTCTTGGCACGCTCCCAGATGATCTCGCGAGCTTCGCCAACTGTGTAATCGACCGTTGTCCATACCCGTTCGGGCACCTCGTCGCCCGCCAATGCTTGGCCCAGTACCTGAACATCGTCCGGCGCGGGACCGGCCTCAACGATCTCAGCGATCTCCTGCTCGGCGAGCTGCTCGGGCGTGGCTGTCAGCCACCAGCCATAAGGGTGATAGATGCCATCGGCGGTGAAGCCGTCGAACAGCTCGTGCCAATCCCCGTCGATCTTGCGCGCATGCGCCATCATCAACCTCCAATCATTTCATAAACGCGGAAATCGGTCGGCCAGCTTGCCTTGTCGCCGGCATCGAACCCGAGATTGTTCGGATAGGTCGAATATGGCGGGTAAAAGAATGTGTGCAGGTTGATCCGCTCGTCGTCGTCGGGTGCAGGGCGAATATAATTCGCGATCGATGGGATGCGCTGCGCCCCGACATCGACATGCGGCGTCGTCGATCCAGAAGCCGGATCGATGCTGGTCATCATGATAAGGCCGACATGGTTTTCGGTTTTGGCGAAACCCGAGAAGGCTGTGCTCAGATAGGCCGTGCCGTTGATCCGCCGCACGATATCGCGCACATTGCGGATGATCGCCCATCGGAACGGCTGTGTCATGTCGGGGCGAGAAAACTCAACCGCCAGCGCTGCAGCTGTCAGCTTCTGCCACCTTAGAAGGCCGTCGCCCTGCCATGTGCTGCCCGCCCCGAACGTGGGAAATAGCGGCACCTCGCAGACATTTATGAAGATGTCACCGGTCAGCGCGCCGGCATCCTCCGCCGGTCGGAAGGTCGGCTTGGACGCCCTGACGATCGCCGGCCCGGTCTGCACCAGCTTGGCCGCCGGAATCTCGCCCGACGCCCCCATGATTCCGCGCATCAGATCCCAAATCCCTTAGACACGCGGGTCTCACCCTTGGTCGCGCTACGCACATAGACCGCCAGGATGTCGGCCTTGGTCGGATCGGTGCTGAAGCTCGGCGTCAGCGCCCCGAAATCCCACCACGTACTGAAACTCGGCACGAAGCCACCGGGAGGCAGTTTGAACTGGAACCACTTGCCCACCATCGCCGCGACGTTTGACGGGGTCGCGATATTCCGGTTCGCCGCCATCGCCGTGGCGAGGTGGAAGCTTTCGCCGGCGGCCAGATCGAGCGTGATCGTCGCAGCATCCGCAACGGCCTGGCTCACGCCCGCCGCCACGAGCCCTGCCGGCGTCACAGCAACATCGTTCGACGCGGCCGCCCAAATCTCCGCCGCCGTTGCGGCCACGAAATCGATCGGCGGGCTGAGGGAGATCGTCCAGGCCGACGCGCTCGCGTTGAGCGAGCGCACCTTGTTCACCGAAACCACCAACGCGCCCGTGCCGGAGTTATAGCTGTCGATCGGTCCGTGCATGAAATTGCCCGGAGCCGCCGTCTCCGCGACCGTCACATGCATGCCGGACACCAGAACCTTGCCCGTCTGGATTCCGAAGGCCTTGCTGCCGACCCCGAAGGTAACGTCGGTCGTGCTAGTCGCCCAGGTCCCCGGCGCGTTGACCGCCGTCAGCGCGGCCGCTTCTGCGATCAGCGCGTTGTTGTAGACGCCGTCCTGCAGGTCATCCATCTCCGGGATCAGGTCATCGGACTGCCACGCCAAATAGGCGGTGACCCGCGGATCGAAGTTGTCTGGATCTTCCCGAGACGGCGCGTCCGGCTGCGGCGTGAGCGGGATAGGTGGCGTGATCGGCATAATCGCTCCCTCAAATACTGGTGCTGAGGCCCTCGGCAGTCAGGTTCAAATAGCTGGCGCTACCCTCTGTCTGGACGAGGTCTGTCGCGAATTCGGGGCAGTATCCGTAGATGAAGAGGCTATCGAAATCGTCCTCGCCGATATACACAACCGCCGTATCGCGAAGCTTGGTGAGCAAGGTGGCAATTGCGTCCGCCTGATCGGCAGGGATCACCGATCGCGCCACCATTTGCTTGGAGAAGCCTCTCGAAGTAACCCGCACGACGCCGAACTCATCCTTCTCCTTCTTACTGAAGGAGATGATATTGAACTTCACACCTGTCTCTGTCTTGCCGAGACCCCGCAGCCGCCCGACGACGATCGTCCCGGCCTGCACATAGGCTCCCGAGTCTCGCCCCGTGATAGTCAGCGTGATCCGCGCGTCCGCGTAGAGCGGAAGACCCTCGAAATCGATGTTCATCCGCGCCCCGATCCGATCGAAAAACCAGCTGTACCAGCTGTCGATCGCCCGCCCGCCCGCATTGAACGACTTGGTGGCGCTCCAGATTTCGACACCGCCTCGGCTCACGCTCAACGTCGCGGTCTCGCCGTCGCAATCAAGAATCGCCAGCGCATCGATCCCGCCCGGCTCGATCACATATTGCATGCTGCCGAGGCGGCGCGAGATTGAGCCAACCCCTTCGTCGAGCGCTGCCCAGCGGTTGGTCGGCCCCTGATCCGACCAATAGGCCGGGTCCGTCACGGCGTGGCCAGTGTTCGGCGTGACAATGCTCTTGTAGACTCGGCCCCCGCTCGTCACGCGCACCCCGACCCCGTAGTTCGTCCCGGCATTGTACGCGCCCAGCGCGATGCCCGGCTCCTTCCACCACTCATTGTCAGCGACGTTCGACGAAATCAGCATCCCGGCCGTGACCGCGGTCGGCTCGATCAGCTTCATGCCGCCACCTCGGTAGTCGCGAGCGCACCGGGCGTTCCCTCAGCATTCGCGAGCCGCGCGGCGCGATCGAGCACATTGGCCGTTTTCTCGTCAGCGGTGACGATCTTATCGAGCCGAGCAGTGAGCCTCTCCTTGGTGTCGGCAAGCTCCGCCCGCACGCTCCGCAACTCAGCCACAAGATCATCGTTGGCGCTCGCGCCGGCGCTGGGCACTTGGCTGGATGAGAATTTCTGCCACCAGCTTTGTGATTGTCCGGCCGTGGTTGCAGGGCTGCTCACCGCCCCGCCACCGATCACAGCGTAAGTCGTGGCGAGCGCGGCAGCGGCCTGATTCTGCATATCGATCAGGTCGAGGCTGCTCGTCGCCATGCCGGCCGCCATATCGAGCAGGGCCTTGGACAGGCCGGGCAGAGCCTTCGCAGCATCGATATCGCCCTTCCGCGCTGCGAAATTGGCCGCGTCGAACTGGCCGAGCAGCTGGGCATAGCTCTGCCCCTGGGACTGGGACAGCCCCCGGATGCGGTTGATCTCCTCGAGGATCGAATCCCCGGCCGATTTCCAGGCATCGGCGAGCTGCTTGGCGGCCTGCGCGGCTTCCTGCGCACGCTGGGCTGCCGCCGCCCTCCGTTGCTCGGCCGCCGCCTCCGCCGCCTGCTGATCCTTGAGCGCATAGATCCGCTCAAGCAGCGCGCGGTTCGACGGGTCGAGCGCGTCGATCTCGGCCTTGCGGATCGCGGCGGTATTGCCCTCCAGCTCCCAGATCTGCTTCTGTAGGTCCTGCCGCTCGCGCAGGATCGCCGCCGCACTCGCCGCGCTGCGCCCGGCATTCGCCACCTCGGCGAAGGCCGGGGCGATCTGGAGCAGCTGGGCATAGAGCTGCTGCCCGGCCGCGGTGCCCAGATCCTGCGCCTCGACCAGCGCCCGGAAGCCGGCGATGCTGTCGGGCATCGCGACGCCGAGGCTCGCGAACACCTTTCCCAGCGCCGCGGTCTTCGCCGCGGTCTGCTCGGCCTCCGAATAATAGGTCTCGAAATAGGCGCCCGCAGCGCTCTGATAATCGGACACGCTGTCGAAGAAGCCCGAGATCGCCATGCTCGCGTCGAGGCCGATCGACTGCGCCGACAGCCCGAGCAGCTGCAGCGAGCTCGTCACCACCTCGACCGTCGAGGCGACCCGCACCAGCGTCTCGAAATAGCCCTCGCCGACCTTCTGGAACTTCTCCAGCCCGGCAATCGCGAACTGCGCCATCTTGTCGGCCTGCGCGCCGAACACGGCTTCGAGCTTCTCCTGGATCTCGTCGCCCGACAGTCCCTTCAGGTCAATCTTGCCGATATCGACGACGAAACTGTCGAGCTTGGCCGTGATCGCGTCGAGATCGAGCCCGAGCGGCCCGGCGGCGAGCTTGATCGCGTCGCCGAAGCTGGTCAGCAGCAGCCCGAACTGCTGCTCGATACTGTCATCGAGATCGCCGAACTTGGTCTTGTATTTGCTGCCGGTGCTGACCCCAAGGAACTTCTTCGTCCTCTTGATGTCGACGAAGCTCTGCCCCGCGAAGCCCAGATCCTCGATGTCGCCAAAACTCTGCGGGCCGCCGAAGATACCGCTGCCGACCACCTTCGTCTTGGTGCCGAACAGCGAGCCGAAGATCTTGCCGATCCCGCCGAGGATGTCGCCGAGGACGGGGATCTTGTAGATCACCTTGCTGAACAGCGCCCCCACCGCATGGCCGAGGACCGCGCCGAGCGGTCCGGCCATCAGCGATCCGAGCACGCTGCCCACCAGCGCGCCGGGCGCGGCGCCGAGCGCCTTCCCGATTGCGTCGGGCTTGAACCCGGTCTGGACACCGAGCTTGCCTTCGACATTGTCGAGGCCGTTGCGCAGCACGAGGTTGGTCACCCCGCCGATCTGCGATTCGATATTCTTGAGGCTCGCCGCCATCTGCCGCGACACCGCGAGCATGTCGGTATCGATATCGCCGAGCAGGTCGAGCGACCGCTTGATACTGTCGCTCTTCGCGTCGCTGTCGCCGAACACGGTGCCCTTGCCGTCATTATACTTGGGCGCGGCCCCGCCACCGCCACCGCCGGCGAAGCCCAGAGAGGCCATCACGCCGAGCATCGCCGCGACCAGCGGGAACCCGCCCGGCCCCGCCGCCGCGAACATGTTCGCCGCGCCCTCGGCAACCGCCACCGCCGTGCGCGCGATCTGCACGATCGTCAGCGCCTTTTCGGCCGCCTCCATCGCCTTGTAGCCCGCGCTATGCTCCTTGAAGAGCCCCTTCGCCGCCCCGGTGAGGTCGAGCAGCGAGGTGAGCTGCAGGTCGGCCGACTTCTTGATCCCCTGATCGCGGGTATAGTTTCCGGCATTGACCTGCTTGTCGATCTCGGCCTGGCGGTCGCCATAGGTCCCCAGGATCTTGACCATGTCGCCCAGCGCCGCACCGCCCTTGCCGAAGGCCTTGGCCAGGCTGTCGCCGAGAGAGTCTGCCAGTTCCGCCGTCAGCCGCAGGTCGCCGTTGAACTGCGCCTGCGAGGTCGAGAGCTTCTGCATCGCATCGGCAAGCGCCACCTGGGTGCGGACATATTCAAGCTGCTGATCGATGTCCCAGCCCTGTGCCTGGGCTTCCTGCCATGCTTTCAGGGTCGCCAGGGCATGCACCCGCGCGGCCTCATTCTCGCCGATCAGGCGGGTTTCGAGCGAGATCATGTCGAGACGGTCCTGCGCCGATGACTGCGCGGCATTGAAGCTCGCATCGGCCTCGGCCGCCCTCAGTCGCTCACGCGCCGTCCGCTGATCGTCGAGCGCCTGCGTCGCTGCAGCCGCCTCCTTCGCCAGGCCCTGCTGCTGGGCGGCTTGCAGGGCTACGAGCAGCGGCAGATCGGCGATCCGGTCGCGCACCTGCTCGGCCGCGCGCGCCGCCGGCACCAGTCCGGCCGCGACCAGCCTGTTGACTTCTTCCTGCGCGGCGGCCTGCCCGCGCGCCGCGGCCATCGCCTTCTCGCCATCGGCCACCCGCTGCGCGATCGCGAGCCGCACCAGCCGGTCGACCGCGGCGGCGATATTCGCCTGTTTCTTGATCGCCTCGCTCTCGGCCTTCACGCGGGCCTCGGCGATCAGCGCCGCTGCATCGGATGCCCGATAGGCTTTGGCCAGATCGTAGAGATTGCGGATCTGCGCCTCGGTCGCCTTCGCCTCACGCTCGAGCTGCTCTGCATGGTGATCCGTTTTCGGGGTGCGGTCGGCCTTGATCGCCGCGGCCTGCTTCTGCAGCTCGGCCAGCTTGTTCGAACGGACTTGCTTGGTCACGGCCGCCCCGAAACGGACCATCGCCGCATCTGCCTCCTTGAAGGCGGCGGTGTAGCCATGCCCGACATCGGCGAGGATGTCGCCGATCGCCTTGCCGGCGAACACGTCGCGCACGATGATTCCGATCGCCCGGAACGTGCCCACGAACTGCGAATAGAGGGAGGCGAGCGCCTGACGACCGACCGTCGTCATATAGTCGAGCGACTGGCCGAACCATTGCGTCATCCCGGACAGGTTGATGCCGACATTCTTGGCGAGCACCTGGAAGCTCGCACTAATCACGTCGCCGGCATCGACCGAGACATCCTTCAGCCGCTTGATTTCCTTGTGGGTGAGGCCGAGGCTGTTCACCAGAGCGTTGGTGTCGACACCCTTAGATATTGCCCGCTCGAACAGCGCGAAACCGCCGGCAGCAACCGCCAGCCCCGCCGCGAGCGGCGCGAAAGGCAGGATCGCCGCGAAGGCGGCGCGTGACAGCCCGACAAGCCCACCCTCGGTCATCTGGGCAATCTGGAAGATCTGCGCACCCTGCTGGATGAACACTGTCATCGGCTTCTGGCCCGAGGCCAGCCCGACGAACACATCGTTCATCTGGAACGACAGCTGCGCCAGATTCTGCGCGCTCGCCCGCGAGGTTCCGCCGATTTTGCCCGTGGCGTTTGCCAAGGCTTGATGCTGCGTAGTCAGTCGACCAGCCAGCTCGGTCAAGCCCTTCTCCTCGGCCGCAAGCGCGGCGGCGGCGGCGTCCATCGCGAGGATCTCGTTCCGCGTTTTGCCCATCGTCGCATTCTGGCGCTCGAGCTGTCGGACGAGGCGCTCGCCGGCTGTCTCGATCTTCGCCAGTTCGCGCGCCGCGTTGCGCGCCTCGCGCGTGGTGGCGTCACCAAACGACTTTACCGAAACCACCGAGCCGTCGAGGTTGAGCAGCCCGGTCGAGGCCCGTTCGAGCTTGGCGAACTCGGCGAGCACCCGTGCAGTGCCGTTGTCGATGATGCCTTCGAGCCGCGCCATCTCTACGAAGCTGTTGGCGAAATCGATCGCAAAGCCGACCTCGAGTGTCGGAGCACCGCCATCGTCCATCCGGCAACTCCCTTCGCTGAAAAAATAGGGTGATCCGACGGATCACCCCAACACCATCCGCAACCGCGCCTCTTCGGTATCAACCTCGCGCTGCGTCGTCGGCGCCCGCCATGGTGGCGGGCAATTCTCGCTTTCGGCGCGCCGGCTCTCGGCCAGATATTCGGTCGAGAGCCGCCGGATCAGACGTGCCTCTACGGGGCTGAGCGGAGACCGGGTCAGGCGCTGCCAGGCCTCGATCTCCTGCCAACTCAGCGGTGCCGCACCCATGGCTGTCGCCTGCACCAGCCCGATATCGAGTAGCGCGTTGACGATATGCGGAGCCGGATTGGGCGGCATCGCCGGGATGGCGCCGCCCCGCAACATCCGCGCGATCCGGCTCGCTTGCGGCCGATCGTCATTGCCCTGGGCACGCTTCGTGCGCGGATCAGGTTTCGGCGTGGCTTGCAGCCACGCCAGATAGCGGATGTGGAGGATCAGCCGTTCTTCGCGGTCCCGGCGGCGCCGGGCCGCCAGTTTCCCGCGTCGTTAATCGCCTTGAGCACCTGGCGGTGATAATGAACCATTTTCTTGTCGGCATAGAAGGCCATGAACAGATCGCGACCGCTCTTGCCGGGGGCAGGATAGTCGAAATTCTCGAAGCTGTCCGTGAGGTCGGCCAGATCCTCGGCCTGTTCGCGCGTACGCTCCTCAGGCGGCGGCAAAGTCACCTTGTTGTCATTGTCCTGCATGCGCTTGACCGCGCGCTGCGCCTGCCGCGCCTCGACCATCGCGAACTGCTCGCTGCCGGGGCCATAGAGGTTGATGCGAACCGGAAGGTTCGGCCCGGCATAGGCATAGTCGCCGGCGCTGTTCTTGAGGTGGATCGGCGCGATATCGATCAGCGCGTCGGCGGAGATGTCGAACATGGTACTTCAATCCTTTCGCAGGAAGGCAGGGTGCACCGGCCCGCCGCGACACCTGCGATGAGCTGGGCGGGCCGATGCGGTTCATCGAGCTGGATGGCTCGAACTGGTGATGAGATCAGAGGTGTGGCGCTGTCGCAGGCGCGCCGGGATCTTACGGAGCCGCGACCTTGACGACCTTTTTGCTCAACTCGATCGTCGGCGTCGCCATCAGCACATTGTCGGCGCCTTCGATCGATTCCGGAAAGCCGAACACGCGACCCTGCGAATAGCGGATCGCGCCATCGGGGAAGGTCACTTTGAACGAATAGAGGCTGTTGTTTGTCGGATCGGCTGCCGTCCGCACCAGCGTCTGCCCGGCATCGGCGTCGTCATAGGCCATGCTGGGTTGCAGCGAACCATAATCGGTCGAGCCCTTGTGCTTTTCCTTGGGTCCGTTGAGCGGCTGAAACTCGACCTTGTTGGTACTCGCACCGATCGCGCCGATCTTTTCGACGCCGTTGATCTGGGTGAAGGTCAGGGCGGTGTAGCCGGCGGCGTCCTCGGTCGCGGGCAGCGCGGCCGAGATGGCGAGCTTCGAGCCCGCCGAAGTCTGCGATGACATCTTGGTTACTCCTTTTGGCGAGCCGGATCAGCCCGGCATGGTTTCCCGTGAGCGGGAAAGGATCAGGCCGCCGACTTTGGCGCGACCTTGTCTTCGTTCGTCGGCGCGCGGACCAGGCCGGCCGCCTCGTAATTCAGAAAGGCGCCTGCCTCGATCTGCACGATCTCACCCTTGGTGAACCGCAGCTCTTCGCCGGCATCGTTGAAGTCCCTGATGATGTAGGCCTCTTTCGTCTTCGACTTTTCCGCCATTGCTCGTCTCCTCTTGAAAGTCAGGCGTCCGCGTCGAAACTGACCCGGAAATCCTGCGTCTGCTCGAAGCTGTTGCCCGGCCCGATCACGTCGGGGCCGGTGCCGGCGGACAGGATCGACACCCGCTCCCCACCGCCGATATTGCCGACCCGGCCCGCACAGGCCGAACGGACGATCCGAATGATCTCAACCTGATCGCGGTAGCTCTCCGCCCGCACCGCCACCCCGACCCGATCCGTCGTGCGCACCTTGGCCCCGCGCACGAGCGTTGGGCGCTCGACACTGCTCACCATGCGGATCAGCACCGCCGGCAAGGCCGCCCCTTCGGGCAACCGGCCAAGCTTGATCTGCGCGGGCGGCACCTTCGCCAGCAATGGCGCGTGCGCGCGCAGCAGTGCGCCGACGATATCCGCCCCAGTCACTCGCCATCCCCCGTCGCACCGGGATCGCGGATCCCCGAGCGGGTGATATGTGCGTCGATATAGGCCTGGGCCGCGGCGACAGCCTCGCCCTCCTTGAGGTCGAGCGCGGGCCGCAGGAAAGGATACGGTCGCGCGCCCGGATGATGTACCGTGTCGCCCACGAACCGCCCCGCGATCACCAGCGTACCCGCCTTGTGCAACTCGTTGATCCGCCGCACCGATCGCCCGCCGCGCTGGCTCTCATCAACACTGATGAAGTGCGGATCGGTGCCATATTCGAGCCATGGCGCGATGAACGCGCCGCGCCCCTTGGTCTGGACTTTGGCGACGATCTGCCCTTCCACCGTGCGCACCGTGATCGCGATCGAGCCGCTCACCTCGGACGATACCGACAGCCGCTTCGCTTCCTCCGCGATCACGCCCGCGCCCTCGCGGCCCGCGGCCCGCAACACCCGCTTGAGCCGGTCTGGGGTCTGCCGCAGGAACTGCTTGACCTCGCTCCGCCCCTTCACGCTGACCATCAGGCCGGATTCCCGGCCGGCCGATAATCCTCGACCATGAATTCGAGCCCTTCGCGCCGGCCCAGTTCGGCAGGACCGGAGATGATCTGCATGATCCGATTTCCCATCACGAACCGCATGTCGGGGTTAATGTCGTCGAGGAACCACATGCGGACACGAGCGCGACGGGTTTGCGAGGGCATCCCGGCAGTGGCGTCCTCGCTCCGGCTCGGCAGAATATCGCGTACCTGGGCAGCTACCGTCGTGACCAGAAGCCAGCTACCGGAGCCCGCACCATCAAGCGCATCATCGGCGACGGGACGCTCGATTCGGACTTCCCGATCAAGATCGGTCGAGGTGAACGGCACGCTCATCCGTAAACCCGCTGATTGACCAGCATAGCCGCGATATCGAACGAGCGGCCATTGAACGCCGCCTGCGCATGCAGCAGCACCGCCGCCCTGAGGCTGGGCGGCAGGTCGTCGATCGCCTCGTATCCTACGATGAGCTGTAGCCGCACCGCGTCGGCCACGCCGAGCGGCGAGGGCCAGCTATAGTCAGGCGCGGGCCGGATCGCCCAATCCAGTTCGCCGCCGATCAGGCTATAGCTCTCGGCCGCGATCAGCTGCGGGTCGCCGAGCGGATCGAGATAGGAAAGCGACGACACCGCGGCCACCGGCCCGATCGGCAGATGCGCGAGATCGGCGAAATCGCTGCACGCGATCGACACCGTCTGCGCCGAAATCCGCTGCCCCGTCATCCCCTCAACCTCATCGATCGCCGCCGCCAGCAGGATCGCCAGATGCGCATCGAACGATGTCGCGCCGGCCCCAAGCCGGCACGCATCCTTCGCCTCCGCCAGCGTGACCAGCTGCTCGGCAGGCGGCTCGACGATGACGGGCGATTGCCACATCGCTCAGCTGCCCTTGCCCGCCCGCGATGCGCGGGGCTTGGGCGCAGGCGCGGGCTGCTCGTCCGGAAGCGCCTCGGCAAAACCGGCCTCGATCAGGCGCGCGGCCTCGTCGTCGTCGCACTCGTGCGTGTCGCCGGGGGCGAGTGCGATATGCGGCCCCGAAAGGCTGGTCAGCATGCGGATCTTCATGGAACGTCCTCCAATTCCGGTGGCGGGGATCACCCGCCACCGGGCGCCGATCAGGCGAGCTTGAGGTGCTTGATGGCGGCGCTGTCGACCAGCTCGCCATCATAGCGGATGAGTCCGGCGAGGCCGATCTTCGGCCAGAAACGCTCGCGGACGTTGCCGATCAGCGGCGAGCCGACCTTGCGCACCCAGTAGCGGCTGAAATCTCCGAAGATCACCGCACGGTTTCCGGTCGCAATCGCCGGTACGTCGTCGTTAATCGAATAGGGATGGTCGAGCAGCATGGGCGGCGCGCCGACGCGGATATCGCCCATCTGCCAGAGATAATTGCCCTGGCCATCCTTCAGCTTACGAAGTGCAAGCAGCGTAGCGTCCGCAAACATCCATCGCGCCTTCGGGCTCCGGCGATATGCCGCGTTGACCGAATGCTGAAGGTCCATCATCTCGTCGGCCGTGATCGCCGCGACAGCGGCGGCCGTCTTGCCGAGTGACGAGGCGGTGACAACGCCATTCGCCTGCCCGGCGCCGGTGCCGACCGTCAACTTGCCGTTGGTGCGCCGGCCGAGCCGTTCGCCAAGCGCGTCGCCCAAGAACTCTTCGATATCGAACGCCGAATCCTGCAACAGCTCAAAGCTGATCTTCACCCACGGGGTCGCGTCGACATAGGCGTCGAGCCGCTTGGTACCGAAAACCAGATCGCCGCTGTTGTCGTCGGTCAGGTCCGCGCCTTCAGCCAGCGCCGCCGCCGAATTGGCGGTGTCGTCGTTGGTCGGAATGTCGAACTCGTTGCCGGAACCGGTAGTGATTTCGCGCACGATGTCGCCATCGTACATCGGCCCCCAGTCCTTCATCGTCTTGACGATCTCGGCGGCCAGTTCGATCGGCACCGTATAGCCGCCTGCGGCAGCGGTGCCGGCAACCTGCACGCGAAGCTCCTGATGGCCGCGCCGAAGCATGTCGCGCTCTTCCGCAGTGACCGCGGAAATATCGCAGCCCGTGCGCATCCAGTTCGTGAAGGCCGAGCGATAAGTCAGCTGATCGCCTTCATCCTGGCCGCGGCTCTCGCCGTCACTGCCGATCGGGCGCCGTGCGGCACGGCGCTCTTCCTCCTCGCGCTCCAGCTTCGCCATACGCTGTTCGCGGGCAATCTCGCGGTCGAGCTGGTCGACCTCCCCGATGATCGTGTCGTGGCGCTGTTCCAGTTCCGCCGTGCGGGCCTCGTCGGTGTTGGTGCGGATTTCCTCCAGCGCGGAGCGGGCCTGAGTGACCAGCGTTCCCCGCTTTTGGTGCAGTTCAGTAAGAGTGGGCATCTAAGCCTCCTTCACATGAAAAAGCCCGCCGAAGCGGGCGACGAGGGCGAAGCGGGAACGCTTGCGCCACCTCCGGCTTGCGCCGGGTAATCAGTTGATGCCGCGCTCCAGCTGGGCTTGGCGGGCGCGGCGGGCCGCTATGCGATGGCTCGCCGCACGGCTGTTGTGCTGGCGCCGCTCGTTCCGGATGCCTTCGAGCGAACGAAGCCCCACTTCGGTGTCGGGATAGGCCGGGCAGGCGGTATAGGTGATCTCGTACAGATCGGCTTCGAAGATGGTCCGCAGCGGCGGATCGACGGTTTCGTTCCATTCCTCGCGGCGCGAGATAAATGCGAACGACATGCCGGCGATATCGCCTCGGTCGATCTGGACGCGTAGGTCTCGGCCGTCCGTCGTGTCGGGCAGGCTGTTCTCGAAATAGAGCCCGCGATCGTCCTCGCGAAGCGACAGTGTGCCCGCCCCGGTGCGGCCGACGACCCGGCCGGTGTCGTGCGAATGCACAGCGACGATATCGCGCTCGCGCAATGTCTTGGTGAAGGCGCCCGGCGCGATCCGTTCCCGCCAATAGCCCCCGATATCGACCTCGCTGTTGAACACGGCGGCATAGCCGGTCGCGGTTCGCTCGCCGTCATTCTCGGCCGAGCGGATTTCGACCGCGCCGAGATTCGCCCGCCTTTCACGCGTCGTCATTCGCCCTGCCTCCATTGTCGTCGTCGAGCGCCGGCCCGCCATTATGGCCGATCGGGGCCGCCATCGTGCCGAGCGGCACCGTCGCCCCCTGCATGTAGAGCTTGTCGCCATTTTCGAGCGGTGCGCGGTTTTCGAGCGCGCGGGCTTCGTTCGGCGTGAGCTGGCCGGTCTGGATCGCGCGGCCGATGCCCTCGATCCGGGTCTTGAAGTCGCCGCGCTGCTTTCCGTCGAGATTGTGCTTCACCGAACGGGAACGGCGCCGCTGCCCGAACAGCTTCAGGTTCAGCTCGTCTTCGAACGCCTTCGCCCAATCCGCAATCACGTGCTTCACCAGCTGCAGATCCTGCTGCTCGGTGTTGGTGAACGTACCTTTGCTGAGATCCTGCAGGAATACCGGCGGCAGCTGATAGAGCCGTGCGATTTCCTGAAGTTGGAACAACCGGGCCTCGGTCATCTGCCCCTTGTCGGGATCGATGCCAATGGCTTTTAAAGAGTGCGCCGGCGGCATGCCGAAGAACGGAGCTCCGGACTTCCGCGCATTTTCGATCGCGCGCTGGATCTGATCCATTGCCCGCTTGAAGCCGTCCGGTCCCTCGGGTTGCGGCCCTTCCATCACAAGCGGCGGAATGCCGCCGCTGCCGAAGAATGACGCCGCGAAATCGTTCATCGCCAGCGCGAGGCCGATCGCCTTGCGCCCTTTCATGATCGGCCCATAAGCGTCGAGCTGATTGGCCTTCAGCATGAACGGCACGTCGATCACCTCGGCGGCCGGATATTCCTTATTCTCGAAGCGATAGATCTTTCGACCGTTCTGCCGACGCACCGTCGTCTTGGTCGGGTCCATCGGCCATAGCGCGACGACCTTCGACCCGCTGCGTTCGATCCATGTGACGCCACGGCCACCGGTGAATACTTGCTGCCAGGAGTAGCGTCGCCATTCGAAGCTGGTCCACTCCGGGTTCGGCGCTTCATTCAGGAGCATTTCCAGCTCACCGCCGACATGCTGCTCCTCGCCGTCGACCGTTTTGTTTGTATGCAGCGGCAAACTCGCCAGCGTTCGCGACAAAAACGATACCGCCGCCAATACCGCCGGGACTTCGAGCGCCGTCTCGATCGTGACCGGCGGCAGCTTCACCTTCGGATCTATCTGGCCGAAGAAGGCCATGAAATCGTCGTAGCTGGCGCTGATCGGGATCGACGGATTTTCGAGCGGATTGCCCGAACGCTCCTCCCGGCCCAGCAAGCGGGCAATCATCCCCATCAAGCCGCTCCCGCCAGGGTGAAGGTCGGATCATCCCACGGCGAAGTCGCCGGGATGTTGCCTATCGGATTCCGGCTCATGAGGTGAAAGGCGTTGAACATGGCGATCAGCGGGTCGATCTTCGACTTTCCCGCTGTCGCCTTCTCGATCACCACCGCGCTTCCCCTCTGTTCCGCTTTCGCGTTGCCGACGCACCAGGCCAGCAGATCCTGCCCGCAATGCACCAGCATTCCGTTGCTTAACCGGCGCTCGGCGCCCCAGATATTTGGTGACAGCCGATAGCCCTGCGGCACCGGCACCATCAGCTTGTCGAGGCCGGCCAATTCCGGCCGCCCCATCACTTCGTCAATCAGCGCCGTGATCCCAGCTGGGTCGACCCCGACGCCATATTCCGCCGGCAACAGCCCCTGGCCGTAGAGCATGACAATCAGGTCCGCGACCTCGCGCAGATCCTGATCGGGCTCCTCTATCAACACGAGATCGCCCTGTTTGACAAAATCCTTCAGGCGAGGCGCGATCTCCTTGCGCAGATCGAGCACCGAAGGATGCGCCCAGGCCTTGACCCACACCATCCACCGCTTGGTCTCACGGCACCGGCCGATGATGCAGAAACCGAACAGATCGTCGAGCCCGCCGCCGTCGATCCCGACCGTCGCCACCTCGGCCCGCGCCAGCAGCTCCGCGAGCCCGACCAGCTCGACCGCGTGCGCCGCCTCCCAATGATCCGCCCCGCGCCAGCGATGTCGGCCAAGTCGCAACCCGATCTCGACGTTCAGATGCTTGGCGAGAAAGACCTGCTTGCCTTCCCCGTCGCCACGCATCGCCTCGGCAAGCTTCTCCTTCAACCACTCCGCGTCGACCGATCGGCCAAGGTTCGGATTGGTCACATAGAAGTTGGCCGGATCGAGATACGCATCGGCCTCCAGCATCGCCTCGGGCCATTCGTACAACATGCCGATCTTGCGCGGATCGACCAGCTCGCCGTCCCGGATCGACCGGAACAGGTCGAGCTTTTCCTTGAAAACCCCGGCCGGGCTTTCGTCGCTATGCGTCGTCAGATAGACGACGAACCCTTCCGGCCGCGAGACCAGGCCGCCCGTCGCCTCCATCAGCATCGACGATGCATTGGCCCGCTTGCCGAACAGCCAAAGCTCCTCGACCAGCACGAACGCCGCCTTCTTGCCCGACACGATTTCGGTGTCGGCCGCGACCACCTTCAGCTCGGCCTGCGTGAGGAAGTGCTTGATGATCCGCATATGCTCGACCGGCTTGAGCAGCCGGGTCAGATCGGGATCGAGCTTCACCATCCACATCGCCGGGGTGAAGACGTTGTTCGCAACTTCCTTGGTCGGAGCCAGCACCAGCAGCTCGGCGCCGTGCCGCCAGTTCCGCACCAGGGCGGTGATCATGATGCCGGCCGCAATCGTCGACTTCGCGTTCTTCTTGCTGATCAGCAACAGGAACTCGTTGATCAGGCGACGGGCGTTGTCCACATCATAGGCACCGAAGATCGCGGCCACGAAGTCGAACACGAACGGCTCGCAGGCTTCGCCGAACGTCGGCTGACCCGGCACGTCGAAAATCCGAAGCGACTTGAACACGGCGAGCGCCGCTTCCGCCTCATCGGGAAACAGCGGGTCGAGCGGGATCAGCGACCGGCGGTCGACGATCCTCTCTTCCCAATCCAGGCACGCCGTCGACCATGACGGCTGAACCTTCATGTCAGTTCACCAGACGCGGTTGCGGCGGCGGCGCGAAGATGCCGCCCACCCGGCCCGCGTCGGCCTTCGCCTTTTCCTTTTTCCCCATGGGCACAGGCTGGGACGCAGCCGGCGCCTGCCCCTGCCGCGTCGTCATCGCCTTCGACAGTTTGGCATGGTCGTGTTTGTCGAGCAGCCGGTTCAGCTCTTTCAACGCACCGACATTGCCGCCGGCGGCCTCGCGGGCGAGCGTCGCGATGATCTCACCGTCGAGCCTGAGACGCGCATCATCGCGCACCTTGAGAAGACGAAAATAATGCTTCCGCAAGGTCGGCGCGGTGATCCCGATCGCCGCCGCAATCTGATCCTCAGTTTTTTCGAGAGCCAGTAACAGCATGACTTTCAAGCGTTTTTCATCTGTCACGACATGCGGGGGCCGACCGCGACCGGTATGCTCGGGCGGGATCTCGTCCCCGAGCAAGTCGAAAAACCGGTCGGCCAAGAAAAAAATCTCCAAATGGGATCGGGTGCGGTCTAGGGGGTCGGGCGGCCCGAAGGATCGACCCACCCCCCCCTCTCGCATCGGCGCGGTCACCCGCGCCCGCCGCTCTCCTCCGCCTGCTTCCAGCTGTCGTGACACGGCTTGCAGAGCGTCCACAGGTTCGCGATGTCCCAGAACAGCTCGGCCGTGCCGCGATGCCGCTTCCGATGATCGGCCACCAGCTTCGAGCTGTCGGCCTCGACCCGCTTGCACTTCTGGCAGGTGAACAGGTCGCGCCCCAACACCGCCCAGCGCAGCTTCTGCCACCGCGCCGTTTTGTACCACTTCCGCCACTCCTGCGCGTCGCGATAGCGGTCGCGCTCTTGGCGGGTGACCGGCGCGGACGCCAGCAACGGCGGCATCGACGCCAAGCGCGACGGCATGCGTGTCAGCTTGCCCACGACATCACCCACAACGCACCGCGCCCGCCTCGATCGGATCGAAGGCGGGCGCGGCGAGGTTCAACTAGGAGAGGATGCCCGATGAAGCCCTCGCCAGAGGGGTTCCCCGAACGTAGCGACTAATACGCTCAAAACCCCCTAGAAACGGACATGAAAAATTCGCATCGGCGCATATTCTAGGGCTTGACGGCCTCTAGGCCGCAGAACGCCTAGCGTTCAGCGCGTTGCAGATCACCGTCAAAGCCCTGCCATAGCGCTTGCGCAGCCCTTCCGTAGTCCAGCCCGAGGGCGCCCCGCCCATCCGCATCCACACGTCGGACCAGTCGACGCGCGCATCGTCATCGAGCACATGCGCGATCAGCACCCGCGCCACCACCTTGCGGGTCGTACCCGCCGGCACCCACTTGGCCACCCAGCCGAGCGCCTCGGTCGCGCGGTCCTGCTGCTGGCGGGTGAAGGCGCAGGTCACGATCGGCCGATCGTCGGGCGCCGCCTCGCTCAGATCGTCCTGCACCATCCGCCAGATCGACGAACCGCGGCTCCCGATCCACCCGCCCTCGCGATCGGGAGACCGCAACAGCACCTCCATGGCCTCGATTAGCCGCGCCTCCACGTCGGCAATGCGCATGAACCCCGCCGGAACCATCGCGGAAGCATCGTGGAATGATCGGTCATCGCAGCCACCCATAACAAACCCCTTTATCTCAAACACTTACTTACATTCTCGGAAGGGTTGGAAGGATTGGAAGGATATATAGGGGTTTGTGCAAGCGCGCCTGCGCGCGCACCCGCCCGCACATATGTGCGAAGCCACGCCTTCAAACCCTTCCGATCCTTCCAAAGGCGCAGAAATCCGCCATTCAAACCTTCCGTTCACCCTTCCGTGATCCTTCCGGCCGGAAGGATCAGAGCGGTTCGTCATCGTCATCGGAGGTGCGGAACCCGTCATCGGGATCGCCCCAAACCGCCGCATCGCGGGGCTTGGGAGGCGGCGTCGGAGGCGGCGCGACGCCCTCATCGTCGGGCAGGCTGAACTCGATCGGCTTGCCCGTAAGCTCGTCGACGAACTCGCGCGGCTCGCGCACCATGCGGAGGCCGAGCCAGTGCATCCCGTCGCTCTGTTTCTTCTTGTAGCCCTTGGCGAGCATCGCCCGGCTGAAGCCCTTCTGCTTCCACTCGGTTTCGTCGGCCACCTTGCACCATGCCTGGAACAGCTCGTAGAGCTTGGACGAACGCACTGTCGCATCCGGATCGGGCACCGTGCACAGCCGCATGAAGCGCGCCAACGGATCATTCTCCGTCCGGTACTGCATCGTATCGGTCGTCACGTCGGCCGCCTCGACAAGCCCGTTTTCGAGCCAGTCCATCAGCCCGCAGACGAGCCGGTTGAAGATCCCGCTCAATTCCTTGAGCAGCTTCTGCGGCAGGTCCGCATCCTTGTCGCGCGTCCCGTTGGGGTTCATTTCGTCGCGCACCTGCTCGCCCCAATAGACCAGCTTCACGCGCCGCCATATGCCGTCGTCGGTCTGGCGGATGTCGGGCTTGTGGTTGCCCGAAACGGTGAGCTTGAACATCACCTTCATATTGAAGAAGCCGCGGTTCAGATGCCGCACCGGCACCGGCTCGCCGCCCGTCACCAGCTTGATCAGGCCCGTGGCCAGCTTGCCCCCTTCGTCGGGTTCCGAGGTGCGCAGCAGGCGGCATCCCGCAAGCTTGGCGAGATCGGGCGAGGCCTGATCGCCGCGCTTCTTGATCCCCTGGTCGAGGAAGCTTTCGATCGGGATCGTATCGCTATAGTCGCCATAGGCGGCGCACCACGCGTCGATCACGGTCGATTTGCCGTTGCCGCCCATGCCGTACCAGAATTGCAGCTTCTGTTCGCCGACATGGGCGGACATCGAATAGCCGCCCCACGCATGGATGTAGCGGCGCATATCGGCCTTGGGCTGCGCCCATTCCATCAGATCGTCATAGAGCGGGCAGAGCGCGTCCGGATCATAATCAACCGGCGCCAGCTTGGTGATCAGATCCTCGCGCCGGTGCGCCGTGCGCTCCATCGAAGCCTTCCATCGGCCGTCCACCCAGGTCCGGCTGAACCGGAGCGTCCCATTGTTGACGTTGATCGCGAACGGATCGGCATCGAGTGCGGCGACGCGCACCGCCAGCTTCGGCCGTGCGAGCTTGGCGATCGCTGATATCTTGCCCGCCGCCTCGGTCGTCCGCCCCCATTTGCGGATCACTTCGGACCAGAGCGGATAGCCGCGCGTGTCGAGCACGTAATCGAGCGCGTCGGGCTGTTCGCCGGTTTCGAGGTAAAGCTCCCATTGGCGCTTGTCGCGCGGCGTGACGCGGTCGTCGTCAAGCTCGAAGGCGGGCTGCTTAACCCCCGACATCGCCACATATTCTGCCTCATCCTGGATGGCGCGCACCGTCAGGTAGATCGCCATCATCACCTCGGCCGGCACGCTGTTCTTGTCGGCCGCATCATCTTCGAGCATCGCCCAGCGCCGTCCGTCCCATCCCAGCCAGCCCAGCGATGGCGACCATCGGAAATCGCGGCCGTAGCGCTCTAGAAATCGCTCGGCATTGCCCAGGTCGGTATGCGGCCGGAACACACACCGCCGCATGATCTCATCTTCATCATCCTCATCATCGCCCCCCCGGCCCCCATCGGCATCATCGGGCGCCTTCCCTTCCGACCGGAAGCTTTGCGAGGCTTCCCCCTGGGCGGGGGCGGGGGAGCGAAGGCGAGAGCCCGAGGCGGATCGCGGGCGGCTCGAACGCCCCCTCGCGGTCTCCTCGATCTCGCGCAGGTCGCGCGGATTGGCCGCCCCGTCGCGCAGGCCGCGATCGAGCGTCGCGCGCGCGCCATCGGGATCGTCATTCGCCGGCATCCGGTCGATCACGTCCTGGATCGACGCGCGCGCCACGCCCTCGCTGATCGCGCCGGCCGCCACCAGCGAGCCCATTTTCAGCCCCGCATGGTAGATCCCCTGGTTGCGGCCATTATAGCGCCCGCCGCCCTTCGGCGTCGCCGCCAGCTCGCGGCATTCGGCTTCCAGCGCCGTCAGCGCATATTTGCGGATCGCGTCGGAAACGTCCGGAAGGGTCGCGCCTGTTCCCCCCGAGGGTGGAAGGGAGGAGCGCGAGGAAGGGGATGGAGGCGATGAGGCCGCCGGCGTCCCGCCGGCGACGTTCTTGGTCGGCGTGCGCGTCCCGCGCTCGCGCAGGGCTGCGATCAACGCTTCCGGCGCTTCCACCGGATCATCCTGCCGGCCCGCCAGCCAGCGATAGCGCCCCTCGCTGCCGTCCGCGCGGTACAATATGCTCGGCGGGGCGATGATATAGCCGCCCCTGCCGCGCACATCGACATGCCGTGGCAGATTGCCGCGATTGATGATCTGCTCGCCGGACGGCTGACGATAGATCAGATGGACGCCGTCCGATTGCGTGACCGACGTCATCGACACCGGCAGCGCGCATCCGATCTGCTCTTCGGTCGCCGCCTTCAGGTCCCCCAGCTCGAATATCTCGCCGGTCGTCTCGTCGATTCGCGGATCGAAATCGAGCGCGAACCAGCCATTGTCGCCCATGACCAGGCCGATCATCGCCTGCGGATGCTGCCGCCACCACGCCCGGATGCGCACTTCGTCGGTCGTCGCGTCCTTGCAGCCTTTTCCGGTATAGGGCGACTTCGCCTTATACAGCTTCGGCTTCGGCCCGTCGGCCGTCCGCACCTCGACCGTCTCATCGCGCTCGCGGCAGGGAAACACCTTCCACCCCCGGCGCGCGTAACGCAGCGCCGCCGTGCACATCGGCGACGGTAGAGACTCGTTGACACCCATGAAACGCGAACCCCCGCCCAAAATCAGGCCGTCTCTCCGGCTGTCACGCCCCACGCGGGCGTCGGCGGTCGAGGGTCAGAACGGAACGTCGTCGTCGAGATCGCCGGGGTCGAAGGGATCGCTGCGGGAGCCGCCGGACGTGCCGCCGCCATCGCCCCAGATGCCCGCCGAACCGGAATCCGATCCGCCGCCCTGGGCGCCACCCCCGCGCCGATCGGCGCCATCGAGCAGCACGAGCTGCGCGTGGAAACCCTGCAGCACGATCTCGGTGCTGTACCGGTCGTTGCCCTGTTGATCCTGCCATTTGCGCGTTTGCAGCCGGCCTTCGATATAGACCTTGCTGCCCTTGCGCAGATAGCGTTCGGCGATGCCCGCGAGCCCCTCGTTGAGGATCGAAACAGCATGCCACTCGGTGCGCTCGCGCCGCTCGCCGCTGCCCTTGTCCTTCCACTGCTCGGACGTGGCGACCCGGAGGCTCACCATCTTGCCGCCATTCTGGAAGGATCGGCTCTCCGGATCGCGGCCGAGGTGGCCGATGATCATCACCTTGTTGACGCTGGCCATTATGCCGCTTCCTCCATTGCGAGCAGATCAAACAGGCTCCCCGTCGCGCGCCCCGCATCCGCTTCGCGCAGATGCCGCACGCCGTCGGCGAAATATCCGGGGTTCAGCTCGGCCGCCGCACCTCTCCGGCCAAACTTCACTGCGCGAAGCGGCACCGTCATCAACCCTCCAAATGGGTCGTAGACGATGTCGCCAGGTGCGCTCCGCTGTCGGATCAGCCGGTCCACGATGTCGAACTGGAGAGGGCACAGATGCATCTCGCGGCCCTTGGCAGCCTGCACCCCGTTCAGCGTCCGCATCCGGGCAACGTCGGTCCAAACGTCCGAATGCCAACTCGTCGCCGGCATCAGCGCAAAATCGGTCGGCAGCGCGTGGCGAGCCTCCATCTGCTCGCTCAACAGGACATGCGCCTCATAATCATAGGTCGTCGCCCAGTTGTGCCCGCGGAACATCCGATAAATCGCGTCATGCGGTATGCCGGTCAGGTCCTCGATCGACAGCAGCCGGTCGCCCGACGATCGCCAGAACGCGGACGCATCGATCTGCCACCGTGCCCGCGAATAGCCGCTTCCCGTGACCAGCGAGAGATCATCGTCCCATTCGACGTGCTCGCCGTCTTCGGTCCAGCACAGCGGCTTCGGCTTTACCACCGGATCATCGGCATAGCCCCGCGAACGATCGGTTTGCGGCTTGCGAAAAAGCAACACATATTCGGGCATGCCACAGCCCTGTCGGGTCCCGTCCTTGCACTGCTCCGACCAGCCCAGGCGATAGGTCTGGTTATTCTCCCGCACCACATCGGTGACGATCGTGTGCATACCCAGATAGGCGAAGCCATGCGCACGATAGTGGTCGATGCACTGGCTGTGGAACGGATCGACCGTCTGGAAGCCGAGGCCATCCATCCCGCCGGGCCTGATCCGGTCCTTTACATGGATCGCCGCCACCCGGCCGGGCTTCAGCACGCGCAGCAGCTCGGGCGTCAGATAGTCCATCTGCGCGAAGAAATGCGCATTGTCGTCGGTATGGCCGAAGTCGTTATAGCTCGGCGTGTACTCATATTGCGTCGAGAACGGAATCGACGTGACGATCAGCCCCACACTGTCGCTCGCCATGCTCCGCGTCTCGAGGACAGTGTCCCGGTTGGCGACCCTCCACGCCGGCTGACTGTTGTCAAAACCCGGGCCGAGCGTGCCGCCAGACTCTATCACGCTGGCCGATCCGTCATCTATCGATCGCTCGAGCACGTCCGCCGCCCCGACCAACCCAAGCCCATATTCGCGGATGATCTCGCTCATCCGCTCCGCCTGCTCATCATGCCGCCGCCACTTATCTTCCAGGATCTGGCGAACCGCGCGCTCGGCCTCCGAATGGATCAGGTCGATCCTTACCTCTCGCGTCTGCCCGTAGCGCTGGATGCGATGGATAGCCTGGATGAAGTCGTTGAACTTGAAGCCGACGCCCATGAATATCGCCCAGGCGCAATGATGCTGGAAGTTGCAGCCAGACCCCGCGAGCACCGGCTTGGCCGCCAGCTCCTGCACCCGTCCTTCGGAAAACGCGATCACCCGATTTTCGCGCGCGTCGGGATCCTGCGCGCCATAGATGCTGGTGACGTTCGGGATCGCGGCCTCGATCGCCGCCCGCTCGGCTTCGAGATCGTGCCACAGCAGCCTGTGTGCGCCCGGATCCTCGGCGCGCAGCTCCATCATTTTAGCGATCCGCGCGTTCAGGCTGTCACGCTTTTCCCGGGCCGCATCGATCACGCCGATCGCGTCGGCCTTCAGCAGCCGCCCCTGCCCGCTCTTGTCCTCGCCGGCCAGCTTGTGATCGCTCGGGACCTCGTGCCACCGCACCTTGATCGGCGGAAGGTCATAACCGTCATCGGCAAAGCCGAGGTCGCTCGGCTTCTGCACGAACGCCGCCCAGCTGTTCACCCAATGCCAGAACTCACCTTCCTTGTGCGGATGGAGGGTCAGCTGATCGGCCTTCTCGCTGTTGCGCTTGAAGAACCGGGTCTTCGCCTGGCCGACATCCATCACTTCCAGGAACGCCGCATAGGCTAGCAATTCGATATATTCGTTCGGGCTCGGCGTCGCGGTCGCCACGAACTTGTAGGCGATGCCGTCGAACAGCCGCATGAAGGCGCGGAACGTCTTCGATCCCCCGAACCCGCGCAAGCATGACGCCTCGTCGAGCGATGCCACCCCGAACAGCGCCGGGTCGATCTTCCCGTCGCGAACAGATTCGTAATTGGTCAGCCAGATACCGTCGAAGTCCGGATCGGCGAGGACCTCGGCCGAGGTCCTGGCGAACTTCGTCGTCAGGCCCAGCATCGCTGCATCACGGGCGAACTCCTGCCGCACGCCGAGCGGACACACGATCAGCGATCGGCCGGTTCCCCGGACATGGCCGAGGATGCGGCAGATCTCGAGCTGCATCACGCTCTTGCCGAGTCCGAAACGCGCGAAGATCGCCCGCCGTCCGCCGGTGACCGCCCAGCGCACGATCGCCGACTGGTGCGGCTTCAGGATCGGATGAGTATCGACGCTGCCGCCAAGCTCGATGCCGCACTCCGGCGCCACCGCGATCTTGGCTTTCAGGAAGTCGAGATACTCGGGCCGCACGCTCGCAACGCCGCTACAATCACCCATGCCCCACCCCCAGCGCTTCGAGCCCATGATCGGTGATGCTCCATTCGCGATAGCGCGACGGCTTGCCCGAAGGCCGCATCAGCGGCCGTCCGACGACGAACCCCACGCGCTGCAGATTCCTCAGCACCGCGTTGGTCGCGGGCCGCTCCTCGGGCCGGCGCCGCAGCCGGATCAGCTGCTCGCGCGCCGGGCTGGAGAGACCGGACTCATCCATGCGCCATCCCCGTCTCGGCGTCGGCCGGAGCAGGCACGTCGGGCAGGTGCATCTCCGCATTGAGTTCGGTCGCGAAGGCGGTGAAATAGCGCCGGAGCTGCCGCGCGCACATCGCGTCGATCGTCTCGTTGCCCCCCGCGTCGGACAGCCGGTCGAACCGCGCCGCCCAGATCTCCGCCAGATCGCACGCCGCCTTCCGCTCGGCGAGCACCGCCGCGCGCACATCGTCACTCATGCCCATGGTCTCCCCGTTGCCCCCCCCCAATCGGCACAGGTCCGATGGTCGAGAAATGGATAGCGCGCCCGCGCGGACGGCCCGATCACAGCCCGGCCCTTTCCAGGGCCGCCTGCCATGCCGCCGCCCAGCGCCGCCCGATACCGATCGGCACGCCCAGGCTGTGCGCGATGTCCGCCGCCAGCCCCGGCCCCAGATGATCGAGCCTCGCCTCGAACGCCGCACGGCGCTCCCCGAACGGATCGACCGCCCCGGCCGCGCAAGGCGCGCAGCGATGCACATCCTCGCCCGCGGTGCGGTCGAACCGCCATCCGCGCGGCAGATAGGCGGCCGTCAGCGTCCCCGTGCGCGGATTGCGCGCCTCATAGGCCTCGCCCTCCGTACCACACCCGTCGCACACCGCGATCGTCGGATTGCCGGGGACGATCACGCCGCGAACTCCATCAATGGCCGCGCATAGGGCAGCATGCAGGGATGCTCGGGCCTGCCCGTTTTCGTCAGCCCGAAATGGATCAGCCGCACCCGATCGTCGATCACGCGCCCCTGCGCCCAGGCCGCAATCGTCGGCCCGTGATTGCCCCATGCGAGCAACAGATCACGGCGTTCCTCGCCGGGCATCATCTCGTTCAGAACGCGCCGTTCGAGCTGCTTGGCATAGCCCGTCGTCGGCCACCCGGCCGCCTTCGCCGCGCCCGGATCGGTCGCGCGATAGTCGCTATGATTGATGACGACGACGCCGCCATAGCCGTTGAGCCGCGCGAAGCCGAAAAGCTTCTTCATCGTCTGATCGTCGGCAAAGGCGCGCGCGGTCGACGGGTTGAGCATCCGCGCGAACAGGATCGGCCGTGCCGCATCCCATGCCCACGCGAGCACATGCCGAAAACGCTCGTCTTGGGAAAGCACGGCGAGCCCCTCGCGCCCGTCACGCGCCGCCCGCTCAACGATCGGCGCGGCGCCCAGGCAGGGCTGGCGGAAGGTCTGCATGATCCAGTCGAAGATCGCGAGCCCGCTCACCGAGTCTCTCCCCCAAGGAACCGCCCCACAGCGCAGCCGAGCAGCACATAGGCCGCGAGGCATGCGATCACCGCCAGCCAGCTCACCGTTTCACCCCCTCGATCACGCCCGTGGCATCGCGCGAGGGCAGGATCGTGATGATCCGCCCCGGCTTCCATGGGCTCGGTTCGTTCATGATCCGCCGATCGGCGACCAGACACTTGATCAGATAGCTCGCGCGGTTCCCGTCACTCAGGCCGGCGCGCACCGCGAGCACCCGGTTGCACGGGCAGGGCTCGCCCTTGCGCGCCGCCGCCTTCAGCACCATCAGCAGCCGCGCCTGATCGTCGTCGCGCGGCGGTATCTCGCGCGCGATCCGGATCGCGGGCGCCGGTTCGCTCCACGCCTTGTCGAGCCGCCGGATCACATATTGGGGAGGGCTCACCGTCCGGTCGCACCGCGCGAACACCATGTCGCGGTTCGCGAGCTCGCGCACCACGGGGAGCACCTTCGACCATTTGGGAAGGCTTCCCGTCGCCCACAGCAGCTCATCGCCCGGCCGCGCGGCCATCGCCCAGGCCAGCACCGCCGGCGCCGTCATCGCCGCCCCCGTTGCGCCGATCCGCACCGGCAGCATATCGCCCGCCATCCGGCGGTCGTTCGCGGGGATGGGGGACGGCAGCGCCGCCATCACGCCGCGACCTGCGCCAGATCGATGCCCAGCGCTTCCGCCAGACATCGCACGATATCCGCAGCCGATCCACGATCGAGCGCCAGCGACACGCCCTGCCCCGTCAGAATATAGCGATTTTCGCCGCCGCCCCGGATGCACCGGAACAGCCGCCCGGAAACCTTCGCGCCCAGCGTCCCCTGGACGATCGCCAGAGCCTCCCTGTCGGGTTCGAGCCTGTCGGGAACCGCGGAGTCAGCGAAGGGCCGCGCCCAATCCCCGATCGCGATCGCCCCGCCGCTCAGCCGATTGATCGAAAGCACCTGCCCCGGCAACAGCACCGCCGTGTCCGCCAGCACCGCGCCGATATTGATCCCGCGTGCTGCCATCAGGCCCGGCAACCCGGCCGGATCGCTCATCAGCCAGTCCGCGAACTTCACCGTCCCGACGAAGAACCGCGCATCCGCGCGCACCCCCCACAGGCTTCGCACATGCCGGATCAGCTCGATCCCCGTCGCCTCGCGCTCGATCAGCGCCGCCGGTATCTCGAAAACAGCCCCCGCCGCCATAGGATCAGCCTTCCCCGGTCAATACGCGCTCAAGCATTGCGCGCAGGTTCACACCCACGCCGATCAGCGCGTTGGTTTCCTCGATCATCTTCGCGGATCGCACTTCGGCGGCGGTCACCCGGCCATCGCCCAGCGCTTCGATCAGCCGCGTGGCGACATCATGGCTCTCGCTGATCAGCGCGGAGACCGCGCCGTGAAAATCCTTCGCGGTGATCTCCGCCGCCGGCAGCGCGACGAACGCGCCCCCCGCCCGCTCGCACAGATAGCGCGTGACATGCGGATGCCCCGGCATCCCGTGCGTCACCGCCTCCAGGTCGATCACCACGTCGATCGGCATGAACTTGTCGCCATGCTCGATCGAAGCGAACTCGCTATAGGCCTGATGCCGCGTGTAGCGCGCGAAGCCGGGGCAAGCTTCCTGCCCGCCCACCGCACGCACCAGCGCCCGGCTCGCCACCTTGGCGCCCTGCTTTTCAGGCGTCAGACCCTCGGCGCCGTCGATGCCGCGATTAGCCATGCTGCGCCGCCCCGGCACTTTCACCGCCGTTGCCGCTGGTCAGCGCGATCGTTTCGCTGTCATTCCGCTGCACATGCGAAACGGCCTGATCATCATCGGCAGCGTCATCGTCGGGTCGAACCGTCGCCCGCCCGTCGCCGCGAACGCCGAACATCGTTTCGATCTCGCGGGTAGCGGCATCGCCCAGCGCGATCAGCGCGGCGGTCACCGCGGCCGAGATCACGATCCCGAGTGCGAAGCCCCCTGCGATTGCGAAGCCCCCCGCATCGATCATGGCAGCGGCACCCCCCTGCCAAACCGTTTCGTGCCGTTGCTTTGCGTACCCATCTACGCCGCCTCCCCCGCGCATTCCGCGCAGTTGGCGTGGCCGATCCCGAAGAAGTCATTCGGCGTAACCAGCTCGTCGGTCGCGTCGAAGATCTTGCACATCTGCTCCCGGCTCGGGATCACTTTGCCGCTTGCGGCGCGAGAAATGGTCGAGACCGAGCAGCCGACTTGCTCAGCGAGCGCGGTGGCGGTCTTGCCTGGCTGTTTCAGATAGTCCGAGAGCTTCATGTCGCCTGATTTGCATATCTCGCAAATTGCTTGCAAGCAAAATTTTGCAAATCATGCTCTGGGGCGATCTTCCACGATATGCAAACTGCCTCCGATGCGGATCAATCTTGAGGCTATACGCGGTCGCCAAGACCCGAAACTGACCCTGGAAACGATGGCCGAGCGACTAGGCGTTGCGACGAGCACGATCCAGCGTTGGGAAAAAGGCACGTCGACCATACCCAACCAGCGGCTAGACGAGGTCGCCGCGGCTTATCAGTGTCGCATCCGCGATATCTACGATGACGAGCTGGAAGAGCGTTCCAATGTGGTGCCCCTTCCGCCGCCTCTCCCTAGTGAAGCCGCGCTCGCCGTTGTGCTGGACGTGATTCTTGAGGGGACGGCCGGGTTAACACTTCCGTCCGCAGCGCGGCGACCTGCCGCCGCAGCACTGCGGCTTTGCCTTCAGCTGCTTCGAGAGAATCCCGCCATTGACGCCAATGACGATGCGATAAAGGCGGTTGCTCGCGCCTTAGTCGTTCGATTTCCCGATCCCAGACCTGAAGCGTAAGCCGCGACGCGGCACAGCCCAAATAACAGCGGGGACAGCCCGCGCTGCACGCGGCTTCCCCCAGCTCAACGCTCAACATCCGCGAATCATCCCCCCGCGTGTTCCACATTCGTTCTGATCGCGGAAGTCCAACACGTCTAGGAAAAATCCTGCGCTGCCCGCTGCCTGTCGATCGCGAATGCGCCGATCGATATGCAATCAAGTAACTCGCAACGCTTAATAAATCGACTCGATTATTTGATATATTTATCAAATTGGTAAAGCCCGGCGCTTAGGGCAAATCCTGCAAATGCAGGGAAATTCGCCCCAGAGGAACGCAGAGCTGTTGCGATGCCTCGAAGCGATTCGCCCCGAAAATCTCTCGACGAACGAATGGTTGCGGCGGGCGCAGATCAGCAGCTCCTTCATGACCGGGCTCAAAAATGGCCGGGAACCCGGCGTTTACAAGGTCGAGCGGCTGATCGCCGTTGCCGGCATATCCTTGTCGCGCTTCTGGCGGATGGTCGAGCGCGAGCGAAAAAAGAATGAACGTGACGGCGCCGAAAAGCACGAGACCTAGTGCGGCTTTCGGCGTAATTTGCATCTAACGCAAATTATGCCTTGATCGGATATTGCAGAATATGCAAATACCTGCCCCGTCATCACGACGGAGGCACCGATGCACAGTTCACCGCGCGACCCGCTCAACACCTTCCGGCCCTGGTCGAAGGCCGAAACCTATCAGGCGACCCGCCAGGGCGATTGGACCCCTGAAGACAATCTCTATGTCGATTATCAGGCCCACGCCGAGGCCGCCGGCATCGCCCCCAGCGATCGGCTGAGCCGCGACGCCTTCCGCGAGGAGCTGCGCTGCCTCTGCGGCCGCCTCCCCGAAAAACGCAAGGTCCGCGCCCTCGGCAGCAATCAGCCCCGCTACGCCGACTGCTGGCCCCGCGCCCTGCGCGCACCGGCCCGCCTGTTCGCGGCCGTCGCCTGACCCCATCCCACGCGGTCGGGCGCGATCTCGGCCGCGACAGATGGGGCCTAGCCCATCGCATCGAGGATAATCCCATGCGCCTCTATCGCACACCATCGGGCCGCTGGTTCGGCACTCAGGCCGACGCGCGCTCAGCTTGTCTGGACGAAGCTGTCCCGGTCAACGCGTGGAAACAAGTCGACATTCCCGACGACAAGGCCGGCTTGCTCGAATGGCTGCACCTGAATTGCGGCCCGGCGACCGTCGAAGCATTTCGCGCCGAGCGCGAATTGGATGAACTGCGCGAGCGCGACGCCGTCAAAGCAACTCATCCTGCGCACCGGGAAAGCGCCAGGAACATCGTGACGGCCGCTTTCACGCTCACCAATGCCGAGGCGTTCATTCAATCGGCCGATCATCGGGAGCTGTGCAGCCTCACCGAAAACGTGATCCTGCGCATGCGCGAACTGGCCAAGGAGGCGGGGCTTTGACGGCGCCTCCCTACACGCACGACGGCTTCCACCCCGCATTCGCAGCCCTCGCCGAACGCATCGTCGCCGATCGCGCGGCGGCATGGCCGGCGATGATCGCCGCGGGCACGCTCGATAACGTCGGCGCCGATCGCCGCCTGTTCATCATGCGCGCCATCGCCGAAATCTGGCGCTGCGCGACCGACCCCAGCCTGACGCCGCAGAAGCGCTACATGGCCGTATCGCGGACGGAGTGCCTCGAAGAGCTGGCCCGCGCGGTCGAAGCCGCTGAACGCCGCTTGCAGCGCAAGCCCGACGATCGCGGCCGCCAGCTCCAGCGCGATCAGCTGATCGCCATGCGCTGGTGGCACGGCCGCTACGCGACCAAGGCCTACGCCCTCAACATGCTCCTGATGCTCCGCTTCGATGCGCTGCAGCTGCAGCTCGGCGACGGCGCATCCAATGAAAGGACCGCCGCATGATCGAGATATTCCCCGACGCGCCCAGCGCCGCGCGCCTCCGCCAGCTCGCCCGCGAACTCGGCATGTCGATCAACGATCTCGCCGAATGCTTCGTCGCGGTCGCCGCGCGCGACGCCTTCATCGGTCGCGCCGACGATCCCGCCAGCGAGGTCCAGCCATGAGGCGCGGCAAGATATGCGCCCGGCAGATCGATGCCGGGCCGGGCAGCTGCAGCTACTGGTGGGAAAGCTGCCCCAAGGATGTCCGCCGCTGCTTCAACCGCTACATCCGAGAGCATGGCGGCACGATCGACCGCGCCCAGGCCGAGGCCTGGGACAAGGCTCGCGCGACCGAGACCGATCCGGAGCCGCCCAGCCGAGGCGCTCGCCAACGATATCAGCTATTGGATGTCGACTAAAGGCCATGGACCACGCCCGCGCTCATTTCCACGCTACAGCCGAAACCCACGCTTCCGGGCGCAACCGGGCCTGCGCGGAATGCTTAGCGCCCTATCGCAGCCCGCAGCCCGGCCAGCTCTTTTGCTGCCCGGCGCACCGCACCGCCTTTCAGGATCGCCTGCGCATTCGCGGCCGCCAGCTTGCCCCGCTTGAAATGGCCGATCGCGCCACACGCGGCGGATCGCGTGGTGACGTCGCCACCGGCATCGCCGCGCGCCGGGCCGCCCAGCGCCTCAAGGACCGCTGGAACGCCGAGGACAAGGCCGCCGGCCGGATGCCCATGGTCGAATATGTCCGCCGTCTCGCCCGCCATTTCGAGCTGCCGCTATGAACGCGCCCACATCCTCCGCCAACGGCGTCCGCGCCTATCCCGGCAAGGTCGCGATCCGCCATGTCGTCGAAGCCGCGCGCAGCCTCGGGCTTGACGTGGGCGGGATCGAGGTTTCCCCTGACGGCACGATTCGCGTGATCGACGCCCGCACCCTGCCGGCGAAGCCGCAATCGCTGTTCGACCAGCTGGAAGCCGAGGGCAAGATTTGATCGAAGGCGTTCACTACGTCCGCATTGCAAAGCCGGGCAAGCCGATCCGCTGGTATGTCTATGCATGGCGCGGCGGCCCCTGCATCCTGAAGCTGGACAGCCCGACAAAGCCCAAGCTGGGCAGGGCGGAGATCGCCGCCATCGCGGCCGCGCATGAGGCGCAGAAAGCGGTCAAGGCCGACACGCTGGGCGGCATGGGTCGCGAGTGGCGCGGCAACCCCTCGGACCTGTCGACCGCCAGCCCCGAATGGCGCGGCTTGGCGAAGTCGACTCGCGCGCTGTGGAGCGGCTATCTCGACGCGATCGAAGCCAAATGGGGCTCAACCCCGCTGGCGCTGTGGAACGATCCCCGCATGGTCGCCAAGGTCGTTGCATGGCGCGACGAACGCGCCGCGACGCCCCGCGCCGCCGATATCGGCGTGCAGGTGCTCGCCGAGCTGCTGAGCTGGGGGAAGCTGCGCGCCAAGGTGCTGCTCAACGTCGCGGCCGACGTGCCCGGTATTTACCGCGCCGCCGATCGCGCCGAAATCATCTGGACCGAGGATGATCTGGAACGCGCCAAGGCCTCCGCGATCGCGCTGCACCGCGAAAGCGTCATGGACGCGATCAGGCTCGCCTGTCTCACCGGATTCCGGCGCGGCGATCTCGCGGCCCTGACCTTCGACGAAGTCTTCGATCACGCCATCATCCGCACGGCCGTCAAGAAGAGCAGAGGGCGGCGGCGCCGCGCCGTCGTGCCCGTGATCCCAGCGCTGTCCGAGCTGATCGCCGAGCTGCGCACGCGGCCGCGCAAGGCCGGCGTCAATACCTTGCTCGTCACAAGCCGGGGGACGCCCTGGGCGCCGGCCAGCCTTACCGAGGCGGTGATCGCGATCACCCGCCACGCGCATATCGTTCAGCCGGCGGTGCCCGAACTCGACATCCCCGAGAAGCGCAAGCACCTCCACGATTGCCGGGGCACCTTCGTGACGCACCTGTGCCGCACCGATCTGACTAACGACGACATAGCCCGCGTCGTCGCATGGTCCCCCGAAAGCGTCGACCGCATCCGCCGGACCTATGTCGACGACGCGGCGATCGTCGTATCGCTCGCGAAGCGCATCGCGAACAAAGTTTGACGGCCAGCGGGGAGCGGGCTAATAGCCTCCTCCACAGGGCGCTCTGTAAAACGCCCTGTAAAACGAGGTAGCCGAAAGGCCGCTAAGTGATTGGAAATGCGGGCGTAGCATAGTGGTAATGCTCTAGCCTTCCAAGCTAGCTAGGAGGGTTCGATTCCCTTCGCCCGCTCCACGTCACCTGCCGGGAAAAACGAAGTCCGGCCCCGCTTGACCGATTTGGCCCCCACTCGCGAGATCGGGCTGCTGTTCGGCGCCGACAGGCTGCTGCCCGCCCGACCGGCGCTGCTCATCGCGGCGATCGAGAACGGACAGGCCGATGGATTTCGGCGTCAGCCGGTGTAGGATCCGCGCATCGCTCTCCGTCTTGTAGGAATGAAGGCGCTATCATGCGCCGCTCGACCCAAGGAGATCAGCCATGCCCTATGTCGATGGATTTGTGCTCGCCGTACCCACCGCCAAACTCGACGCTTACAAGGCGATCGCCGAGACGGCGGGTGCTGTCTGGAAGGAATATGGCGCAATCGACTATGTCGAATGTGTCGCCGACGACGTTCCTTATGGCGAACTGACGAGCTTTCCCCGCGCGGTTATGAAAAAGGATGACGAGACGGTGATCTTCTCGTGGATCACCTACCCATCGCGCGAGACGCGCGACGAGGTCATGAAGAAGGTGATGGAGGATCCGCGCCTCAAGCATGACGCCGAAAGCATGCCCTTCGACGGCAAGCGTATGATTTATGGCGGCTTCACCACCCTCGTCGAGATGTGAAGGAGCGGACATGGCGTTTGAAGGAAGCTGCCACTGCGGCAAGGTGGCGTTCTCGGTCGAAGCCGATCCGCCGGCGGGCGCGATGACGTGCAATTGCTCGCATTGCCGGCGAAAGGGATTGCTGCTCGCCTTTTTCCCGGCGGAACAGTTCAGCCTGCTGCGCGGCGAACAAGACCTGAAGAGCTACTGGTTCTACAAGCATAATATCGAGCATCAGTTCTGCACGACCTGCGGCACGCAATCCTTCGCGCTCGGGAAGATGCCCGACGGCGCCCCGATGCGCGCGATCAATCTGCGCTGCGTCGAAAGCATCGATCTCGACGCCCTTGAGATCACGAAGGTCGACGGAGCGAGCTTCTGATGGCCGGCGCCCGCCATGTGGGCGTCGGCGGCTGGACCTATGAGCCGTGGCGCGACAATTTTTATCCGAAGGGGCTGCCGCAAGCGCGCGAGCTCGAATATGCCAGCCGCCACCTCAGCGCCATCGAGATCAACGGCACCTATTACGGCACGCAGAAACGCGACAGCTGGATAAAATGGGCGGAGACGGTGCCCGATGGTTTCGTGTTCGCGGTCAAGGCGTCGCGCTTCTGCACCAATCGCCGGGTGCTTGCCGAGGGGGCGGAATCGATCGCGAAATTTTTGGGGCAGGGGCTGGTCGAGCTCGGTCCCAAGCTGGGGCCGATCTTGTGGCAGTTCATGCCCACCAAGAAGTTCGAGCCGGGCGATTTCGGGGCCTTTCTGAAGCTGCTTCCGCGGGAGCGCGATGGGGTAAGGCTGCGCCACGCGATCGAGGTTCGCCATGAGAGCTTCGTCTGTCCAGAGTTCGTCGAGCTGGCGCGGGCGCACGACTGTGCGATCGTGTTTGCCGACCATGCCGAATATCCCGCCATCGCCGATCCTACCGCGTCATTTGTCTATGCTCGGCTGCAGCAAAGCCGCAGCGAAGTGCCGACCGGCTATGACGACGGCGAGCTTGACCGATGGGCCGACTGCGTGCGCGACTGGACCGCGGGCAGGTCGCCCGATGCGCTGCCTTATGTTGCGGGCAAGCCCATCGACGGACCTCCCCGCGACGCCTTCGTCTTCTTCATCAGCGGTGCGAAGGAACGCGCGCCTGCGGCGGCCCAGGCGTTGATCGGTCGATTGGACCAAGGGCAATTGCAATCTTCGTAATGCTGCGCTCGCGAGACGGCAATGCCGCAACATATCGCGGAAATCCGTCATTGTCCGGACATGGTTGCACGCCTATAACGCGGCCGCTGGCTTTGGGCCGGCTACGGCCGCATGCCGGCCGTATCATGATAAAGAGGCGTAAGATCCGCTGACAGGATCGGCGCCCGCAGGAGACGTACCATGAACCCATTCGCGCTGATTGCGCTCGCCTGTTCGGCGGGACTGTCGACGGCCGCGCTCGCGGCTCCCGACGACATCGCCGTGTCCGCCGCCGATCGATACACCCGCACCGCCACCGTCAACATCGCCGACCTCGACCTCACTCAGGCGCGCGGCAAGGCGACGCTGCACAGCCGGGTGAAGCAAGCTGTTCGTGAGGTTTGCGCGACCGACGCTGCGTGCAATTACGACGCTGAGCGTGACGGAGCCCGGCTCGCGTCCCGGGCAATCGCAGCCGCCAATGGCCAACTCGCGTCGGCGGTGCCGACACATGTGACGGTCAGCGGGGCGCGCTGACGCCGACGGAACCCGCGGGCCGCTCGATTGCGCGGCCCGCGGTTCAATGCGCGGCCTTCCAGGCCTTTACCGCAGTCATCGCTCCCGACACATGGCCGCCGACGGCCATCGCCGAATGGACGAAGATCACCTTGCCGTCGGGTGCAATCACATAGGAGGTCCGGTTGGTGCGCCCCGGCATCATCGAGAGCGCGACGTCATAGCCTTTGATCATCGCGGGCGTAGCAACGCCGACCGCGAACTTATTGCGGCATTCCTGGACCGAAAATTTGTTGAGCTTGTCGATCGGATCGGCCGCCATGCCGATCACCGTCGCGCCCATCTTGGCGAAATCGTCGGTCGCTTCGGCAAATTCATGCGCTTCGACGGTGCAGCCCGAAGTGAACGCCGCCGGGAAGAAATAGAGCACCACCGGCCCCTTGCGCAGCGCCTGCGCCAGTGAGAAATCGAAGTCCTTGCCCGCCAGCGAGGCCCTGGTATCGAAGCTTGGCGCTTTGGCGCCGATGTCCAGCGCCGCGCTGGAGGCGCTGAGCGGAAGCAACAGCGCGGCCAGCAGGCTTGTGGCTTTCATTATCGCGCGCATCGGATTCTCCATATCCACTTGGCCGGATTATGGGCGCGGCTGCGGCGCGCGTCTAGTCGCGCGTCAACCGCTGGCGGAAGAGGCCCCTCCCGCCATCCGCGGAGCGGGCGCCTGCCAGGCCGAGCCGCGCAGGATGAAGCGGACGTTGCGATTGGCGAAATCGATCGACACCCGGTCGAACATGCCAAGCACGTCCATGCCGAGCAGCAGCGCGGGCTTGCTATCGAGGCCGAGACGATGGAAAATCTGGGGGTTGGCGAAGGCGACCGGCATATTGTTGAGGGTCACGCCGCCGATCCGTACGCGCCGGACCGTGCTATAGTCGGCGGGCGTCTGGCTGCCGGTAACGCTCGTAATGCTGATCGGCGTCGAGGCGCCCAGCTTGCCACGCCGGGCGAGACGGTCGCGCAGCATCGCGTTACCGATCGAAACCGCCGAACCGGTGTCGATGATGACGCTGATCTTCTGCCCGTCGGCGTCGGCATCCACGAGGATGAGCTGGCCGAGACGACGCCGTGCGGTGACGACGATCTCGTCGGTGTCGACGCGGTTGGCACGGGAGGCGTCGCTGATCGACATGCGCATCGCGCGGAAGTCAAGGATCACGCGCTTGGTCTGGAGGCTGTCGATGCCGAGCATCCCCGCAGCGCCCAGATTATATGCGGACAGGATCGGCGCCTCGAGGTCGGACAGCTGGCTGCGGCTCGAGGTGAGACGCAGCTCGGACACCATCGCGGTCTCGACCTCGTCGGTGCCGGCTATGCTCAGCAGGGTGACCGGCTTTGCGGGCGCGAGGGTCAACCGGTCCGCCAGCTCGCGCGAGATCACCGTGCGTTCGGCGCCTGTGTCCACGACGAAATGGTAGGGGCCGGCGCCGTTGACCGTAACCGGCACCGTCAACCGCGCGCTGAGGTCGCGAAGGCCCTGGACCTCATCTCCTTCCTCGGGCGCAAGCGTGACGGCCTGGCCGGCGCAGGCGAGCAGACCTAGCGCGGCAAGCGCGGACAATCGGCGGCAGATCGACGACATGTGTGTCATGATCCTCTCACTATCCCAGGAGGATACGCCTTCGCGGCGGTTGCGACAATCGCCGACCATCCCCTTCGCGAGGAACCAGAGCAGTAGCCACCAGTTTAGCGACGGTCCACAATATGCGGAGAGTAAACAATGAAAAACCTGCTTTGGATGGGGCTCGCGGCCGCGAGCCTGTCGGCGCTCGCCATGCCGGGGACGGCCTGGGCGGGTGACGAGGATGATGCGCGCGTTGCGATCGCCGCGGCGAAAGCCAAGCTCGACGCCGCCGAAAAGGCGGGCGTGGGCGGCAATGCCGGCGATGTGCTGAATCGCAGCCGTTCGGTGCTCGAGGACGCCAATGCGAAGTTCCGCAAAGATGAGGACCGCCATGCGCTGGTTCTGGCCCGCGAAGCCGACGCGCTCGCCGATCTCGCCAGCGCTACCGCCGAAATGCGCGCGCTCGAGAGCGAACGCGCCAAGGTGGCCGTCAACTGACAGCGGTCGAAGGAGGAGAGAGAAGATGAAGAAGTTCATGTTCGGCCTGGCGGCGGCGACGATGCTCGCCGGCGCTGCGGCCCCGGTGCTGGCTGACAAGACCGACCGGCTCGTCACCGACGAATATCGCGAAAAGATTGCCGTGGCGCGCGCCGAACCGGGCGTCGCGCAATATGGCGCGGTCTATCTCGATCGGGCGTCGGATCGAATCGCCAAGCTCGACAAGAAGCTCGACAACGACAAATCGGGGCAGGCGCAGGCCGTCGCCGGCGAGATCGACGCCTTGATCGAAACGGCGCGCACGCGTGCGCGGATCGCGATGCTCAAGCAGGACGTCGAGCAAGCGAAAGCGCAGGCGACCGCCCGCACCAGCGAGAAACTCGCTGACGCCCAGGCGGCGGCGGCCCAGGCGCAGGCCGACGCCACCGCCGCACGGTCGGAGGCGGATCGCCTCAAGGCCGAGATGCGCGACTATCAGCTCAAGCAGACCCCGCTCGGCGCGACCCTCGTGCTGCAGGATGTGGTGTTCGAGACGGGCAAGGCGGATCTCAAACCGGGCGCGGCGCAGCGGCTCCAGCCGATGGCCCAATATCTTCAGGCCAATCCCCAGGTGAAGGTGCGGATCGACGGGCACACCGATGCGCAGGGGTCGGACAGCTATAACCAGCGGCTGTCCGAAGCGCGCGCGCAGGCGGTTCGCACCACACTGGCGGGGATGGGGGTCGCCGGCGAACGGATCACCGCGGTCGGCCATGGCGAAGCCGATCCCGTCGCCGACAACCGCAACGCCGCGGGACGCCAGCAGAATCGCCGCGTCGAGGTGACGCTGGTAGGCCAGCAGGCTGCCTCCTTTGCGGCGCTGCGATAACGCTTCGCTGCTGTTGAAGGCTGCACATCGCAAAACGTCCGTTCACCGGCCCGGTGAGCGGGCGTTTTGCCGTGCTGCTTGTTGCGGAGCGCGAATGAGGTTGATTATGTGCGCCCGGCAATGCGCGTTTCAGTTATGACATCCCTCGAAACGAAAGGGCGTTAACAGCGTCGGCATGAAATTGGACGATCGCTTCGCCCGCACCTTGCGCTCGAGCCCCGCTGTGGGGGCGTTGCTGTTGTCCGCCTGCAATGCAGGGCCCGCCTATCGCCCTCCCTCGCCATCGGATCTCAAGATCCCCGCCGAGTTCCAGTCCTCCTCAACGATCACCGCCGAGCAGGAGATGATCGATCTGGCACGATGGTGGGAAAGCTTCGAGGATCCGGTGCTGACCGAACTGGTCGATCGCGCCTTCACCGGCAATCTCGACATCGGTGTGGCGGCGGCGCGCTTGCGTCAGGCGCGCGCGACGTTGCGCGCGACCCGCGGACAGGCGTTGCCGACCGCCGGCGCGAGCGCGTCGGTGTCGCGCAGCATCGGCAATGATTCCTCGTCGATCGTAGATCCTTCGACCGGCCAGACGGTCAGCCGCGGAGGCGATGTGACCGTCTATCGCGGCGGGTTCGACGTGGCGTGGGAGGCTGATCTTTTCGGCGGCATCCGCCGGTCGATCGAGGCCGCACGCGCTTCGGCGGAAGCCGGCGAAGCCAGCCTGCGCTTCACCCAGGCGAGCATCGCTTCCGAAGTCGGCCTCAACTATGTCGAGGCGCGGCTCGCGCAGATAAGGCTGCGGATCGCGCGCGAGAACCTCGGCTCGCAGGACGAGACGCTCGAACTGGTCGGCTGGCGGCGGCAGGCGGGCCTCGTTTCCAGCCTCGATTTTGAGCAGGCCCGCCAATTGCGCGCACAGACCGCCGCAACCGTTCCGACGATCGAGAATGATTATGCGACGGCGGTCAATCATATCGCGGTCCTGCTCGGCGAGGCACCGGGCGCGGTGACCGCGCTGATTGATCCGCCTGCGTCGATCCCGCTGGCGCCGGGGGTCGGCGCCCCGATTCCGGCGCAGGTGATCGAGCGCCGTCCCGACGTCGCGAGCGCCGAACGCAGCCTTGCCGCCGAGAGCGCGCGGATCGGGGTGCAGACCGCGCAGCTCTATCCGGCGCTGCGCCTGTCGGGCGCATTTGCGGGTTCGGCGACGTCGGTCAGCGATGTGATCGGCAATGGGATCGGCAGCCTGCTCGCCGGCATCACCGCGCCGATCTTCGAAGGCGGCCAGATCCGCGCCGCGATCCTCGGGCAACGCGCGGCGACCGACGCCGCCTATGACACCTACCGTCAGGCGGTGCTGACCGCGCTCGAGGAGGTGGAGAACGCGATCAAGGGCCGCGACGTCGCCGAGCGGCGCGAGGCGGACCTGGCGGTGAGTTACGAGGCGGCGAACAATGCCGCGCGCTACGCCCGGCTGCAGTACCGCTCCGGCCTGATCGATTTCCAGGCACTGCTCGACGCCGAGCGTACCCTGTTGTCGAGCCAGGAGGCGACCGCCGCCGCGCGCGCCGCGCGCGCCAGCGCGGCGATTCAGCTGTACAAGGCGCTGGGCGGCGGATGGCAGGCGGCGCCGATGCCTGCTCCCGGGCCCTATGAAGGCGGCGGCGAGCCCCCCCGCTCCGAAAAGAGAGACTGATGGACGACCCCCACAAGCCGCAGCCTCAGCAAGACCTGGACGACTTCCTCGGCGTCGAGCCGACGTCGCCCCGCGCCGTGCTGTTCCGTCGGATCGGCATCGGGCTCGCCATCCTGGTCGTGCTGGTCATTCTGTGGCGACTGGCGTTCGGCGGCGGCGACAAGGCCGCCTACGCGACCCGCCCGGTCGAGCGTGGCGATCTCACGGTGGTGGTCTCCGCGACGGGCAACCTCGCCCCGACCAACCAGGTCGAGGTCGGCTCCGAGCAGTCGGGCACGGTGGTCGACGTCTATGTCGACAACAATGATCATGTCCGCAAGGGACAGCTTCTCGCCAAACTCGACCCATCGCGGCTTCAGGACGCGGTGAACCAAGCGCAGGCTGGTCTCGCTTCGGCCCGGGCGGGGGTCGACCAGGCCGAAGCCACCGCACAGCAGGCGCGCGCCACCCTGCGACGACAAGAGTCGGTCTGGCGATTATCGGGCGGCAAGGTTCCGTCCGCGACCGAGCTGGACGTCGCGCGGGCCGATGCGGCCCGCGCGGCGGCAGGCGTTTCGACCGCCCGGGCCGCCGTCGAGCAGGCGCGCGCGACGCTGTCATCGGCGCAGACCGCGCTGTCCAAGGCGTTCATCAAGTCGCCGGTCGATGGGCAGGTGCTGTCGCGCTCGATTGAGCCGGGGCAGACGGTGGCCGCATCGCTCAACGCGCCGGTGCTGTTCACCATCGCCCAGGATCTTCGCCGCATGCGGCTCGAGGTCAAGGTCGACGAGGCCGATGTCGGGCAGGTCCGCCAGGGACAGAAGGCGACCTTCACCGTCGACGCCTTTCCGGGCCGCACCTTCCCCGCGACGATCGAGCGTGTCGATGTCGGCGCCAATGCGACCAGCAGCGGCTCGTCGAGCAGCACGACGGCCGCCGCAACGACCACCAGTGGCGTTGTCGCCTATACCGCGCGCCTGACGGTGTCCAACGCCAACGGGCTCTTGCGGCCAGGTATGACTGCGACCGCCGATATCATCACGACACAGAAGAGCAACGTGCTGCTCGTCCCGGTCGCGGCGATGCGCTTCTCGCCCGACCGGCCGCGCGCGAGCAGCGGCGGGGGATTGGCCAGCGTGCTAGCGCCGCGCCCGATGCGGCGCAGCGGCGGCGCGGACCGCCAGGCGTCGATCGGCCGCGGCAGCAAGCAGACCGTCTATGTCGTCGCCGACGCCGGCAGCAAACCCGAGCCGGTCGAAATCACGGTCGGCGACAGCAATGGCAGCCAGGCCGAGCTGGTGGGAGGCAAGCTCGCCGAAGGCGCCCAGGTCGTGATCGGGCAATATGCGGCGGGTGCGTCGGGTTCGCGCGGACCGGGGAGCGGGCAGCGGCGCGATGGGCAGTGAGATAGCCCCCGGAGAGACGCTGATTTCGTTGCGAGGGGTGACGAAGGTGTTCGGCGAGGGGCCGACCGCCTTCGCTGCGCTCAAGGGCGTCGACATCGACATCGCGCGCGGCGATTTCGTCGCGGTGATGGGCCCTTCCGGCTCGGGCAAATCGACGACCATGAACATCCTCGGCTGCCTCGACGTGCCCACCTCGGGAGAGTTTCGGTTTCGCGGCCATAATGTCGAAAAGCTCGAACGCGATCAGCGTGCTCTGCTGCGGCGGCGCTATCTCGGCTTCGTGTTCCAGGGCTTCAATCTGCTCGCGCGCACCACCGCGCTCGAAAATGTCGAGCTGCCGCTAGTCTATCGCGGCGAGGAAAAGGGCCGGCGGCACCAACAGGCGATGGCGGCGCTCGACAAGGTCGGGCTCGCCGATTGGTGGGATCACACCCCTGCCGAACTTTCGGGCGGACAGCAGCAGCGCGTCGCGATCGCGCGGGCGATCGTCACCCATCCCGACGTGCTGCTCGCCGACGAACCGACCGGCAATCTCGACAGCGAGCGATCGGTCGAGATCATGGAACTGCTGACCGATCTCAATCGCACCAACGGCATCACCGTGCTGATGGTGACGCACGAAGCCGAGATGGCGGCCTATGCGCATACCATCATCCATTTCCGCGACGGGCTGGTCGAGAGCACCGAGATGGCCCCCGGCGCGGGCGTGAAGACGGCCCCCGCCCCCCCGCCGCTCGCTCATCCCGGCCCTCTCCCCCAGACCGAAGAGGGAGGCTAACCATGTGGGCCACGACCTTCCTGCTCGCGGTGCGCGAAATCCGGCGCCATCTGCTCCGTTCGTTTCTGACGATCCTCGGCATTGTGATCGGAGTGTGGGCGGTCGTCACGATGGTGACGCTGGGCAACGGCGCGACGGCCGCGGTCAAGCAGCAGATATCGAGTCTCGGCTCGAATGTGCTTCAGGTCCGGCCGGGCCAGGGCTTCGGCCGCGGCGGCGGCGGGCCGCCGTCGCCCGATTTCAAGATCGAGGATCTCGATGCGATCCGCACCCAGATCGTTGGGGTAGTCGCAGTGGCGCCGCTCGTCCAGTCGACGGGCACGGCGGTCTACAATGCGGCGAACTGGTCGACGACGATCAACGGCACCAACCGCGAATATTTCATCGCACAACCCTGGACCTTCAACAGCGGAAGAAGCTTCACCCCGGCCGAGGAACAGGCCGGGAAGGCGGTGTGCATCGTCGGGAACACCGTGCGCACCCGGCTGTTCCGCGGCCAGGATCCGGTCGGCAAGCGGTTCCGTATCAAGAATATTTCATGCGAGATCATCGGCACGCTGGCCGCCAAGGGCCAGGGCGGCTTCGGCAACGATCAGGACGATGTGGTGCTGATGCCCTATAAGGCGGTGCAGCGCCGGATGACGGGCAATCGTGACGTGCGCACCATCATGGTTTCGGTCGATGCGGACTATGACAGCCAGGCGGTCCAGGCCTCGCTACGGTCGCTGCTGCGCGAGCGCCGCCATCTCACCGCCGAAGCCGAGGACGACTTCAACATCTTCGACACCAGGCAGATCTCCGATACGCTGCAGGGCACGACCCAGATCCTCACTTCACTGCTCGGCGCGGTCGCGGCGGTCAGCCTGCTGGTCGGCGGGATCGGCATCATGAACATCATGCTCGTGTCGGTGACCGAGCGCACACGCGAGATCGGCATCCGCCTCGCGATCGGCGCGGTCGCTCGTGAGGTGTTGATGCAGTTCCTGGTGGAGGCGGTGACGCTCGCCTGTCTCGGCGGGTTGCTGGGCCTGCTGCTCGCGCTCGTTTCGACGATCGTGCTGGCGCCGCTGCTCCAAGTGCCGTTCATCTTCGATCCGCAGATCAATCTGCTGGCCTTTTTCTTCTCGGCGCTGATCGGCGTCGTGTTCGGCTATTTCCCGGCGCGCCGCGCGGCGTCGCTCAACCCGATCGAGGCGCTGCGTCACGAATGAAAATGCTGGTCGCCTTCCTGGCCGTGCTGGCCGTTCCCGCCACGGCGAAGCCGGCCGCCCCGCCGGTCGCCTGCCCCGCGCCGGTCAAGCCGGCGCTGTTCATCTCGCCGATGGGCGAGCCCTTCCGTCCGCAGGGCGATGATGACGATCCGGTGCGGCGCTGGTTCGATCAGGCCGACCGCAACCGGGACGGCAAGCTGACCATCGACGAAATGATGCTCGACGCCGATCGCTTCTTCGCCACGCTCGACAAGGACGGCGATGGCGAGCTGCTGCCCAGCGAGGTCTATGCCTATGAGCAAGACCTTCCCGAGATCAGGCTCTATCAGCGGCGGCCGGAGGCGGATCCCGACGCAAAGACGGGCGCCAACGGCGATGCGCCCGCCGCCCGGAAGCGCAAGTCGCGCGCCGCCATGGCGGATTATGGCGGCGCAGCCGGGGCCGGACGCTACGCCTTTCTCAACATTCCCAATCCGGTGGCTTCCGCCGACGACGACATCAACCGCGCGGTCGACCGCAACGAGTTTCGCGCCGCCGCCGCCGAGCGTTTCCGCGATCTCGATCCCGGCCAGACCAAGGCGCTGACGCTGGCGCAGCTGCCGAAGACGCCGGCGCAGCGCGCCGCGAACGCAGCCTGTCTGGCCCGGCTGAAGCAGGATGCGAAGGAGCGACGCCCGTGAGCGGCTCCGATCCGGCCATTCTCGTCGTCGACGACGACGCGGAGCTGCGCACGCTCATCAGTGATTTCCTGCGCGCCAATGGGCTGCGTGTCGAAAGCGCCGCCAATGGGGTTGAGATGGATGCGCGGCTCGCGGTCGAGCGCCCCGATCTGGTGGTGCTCGATCTGATGATGCCGGGAGAGGACGGGCTGTCGATCCTGCGGCGCATCCGCAAGCCCGGCGGACCGGCGGTGATCATGCTGTCGGCGATGGGCGAGGATACCGACCGGATTATCGGGCTCGAAGTCGGCGCCGACGATTATCTGCCGAAGCCCTGCAATCCCCGAGAACTGCTGGCGAGGATTCGCGCCGTGCTGCGCAGGCGCGGCGACGAGAGTGGCGGCGGCGCCAGCGGGGGCGCGGTGCGCCGCTTCGGGGTATGGACGCTCGATATCGTCCAGCGCGAGGTGCGCCGGTCCGATGCCGCACCGGCCCCGCTGACCGATGCCGAGTTCCGCGTGCTCGCGGCCTTTCTCGATCGGCCGCAGCGCGTCCTCAGCCGCGACCAGCTGATCGAGGCCGGCAAAGGGATCGACAGCGAGGTGTTCGACCGGGCGATCGACGTCACCATCAGCCGCCTGCGCAAGAAGCTCGGCCCCGACGATCCGATCCGCACGATCCGCAACGAGGGCTATATGTTCACCCTGAAGGTCGAGGGCGAATGAAGGGCCGGCGATGAGATTGGCCCGGTTACCCGGTCTTTCGATCTTCTGGCAGACGCTGTTGCTCTTGCTGGCGAGCATTGCCGTGGTGCTCGTCGTGACGATCGCGCTCTTCCTCACCGCGCCGCCTCCCCGACCCGATTTCAACAGCCTCTCGGACATCGCGGAAGCCTTGTCGGGCCGACGGATAGCGCGCGAGCGGCCATCGCATAGACAGCTTTCGCTGCACCGCGCTTCGGACGGTGCGCTGCTTCGCGAGGAGCCTCGCAGCGATCCCGAGGAAAGGCAGCGCGAGCGCCGGCTGAGCATCGTGGTGCAACCCGAGGCGCCCGTCGCCGATCCCGACATGGTCGGCGCGCGCTTGTTCACGGCGCGGCTCGCCGAGCAGATCGATGTGCCGATCGATCAGGTCCGGCTCTATTTCGAACCCGATCAGCGCAGCAACATGCCTTTCCGGATGCGGGGCGAGCGCCGCGTGATCGTCCGGCGGGGCGAGCCGATCTTTTTCGACACGGTGATCGCGGGCTTGCGCACCGACCAGGGCTGGCGCGTGGTTCGCACCCCGCCGCGCGCCTGGCTCGCGCCGTGGCAGAAGCGCATATTGATGCTGTTCGGCCTGAGCGTGCTCGCCGTGGTCCCGTTCGCCTGGCTGTTCGCGCGGGCGCTGACGAGACCGATCCGCCGCATCGCCGATGCGGCCGACCGGATGGGCGCTAATCCGCAGGCCCCGCTGATCACCGAAGAAGGGCCCGCCGAGCTGCGCGTCACCGCGCATGCGCTCAACCGCATGCAGCAGCGATTATCGGCCTACCTCGCCGAGCGCACAAATATGATCGGCGCGATCGCGCATGACCTGCGCACGCCGCTCGCCCGCATCGCCTTCCGGATCGAAGGCGCGCCCGACGATATCCGCGAGAAGGTGCAGGCCGACATCGAGCAGATGCGCGCCATGATCGCGGCGACGATCTCCTTCGTGCGCGATACGGCGAGCATCAGCATCGTCGAGCCGGTGGCGCTCGACAGGTTGCTGGCTGATCTCATAAGGGGCGAGCAGGAGATCGGGCGTCCCGCGGCGCTGGGTGCGATCGAGCCCGTGCGGGTGGCCGGCGATCCGATGGCGCTTCGACGCCTGTTCCAGAATCTGATCGACAACGGCGTGGCCTATGGCGGGGGGATCGAAGTCGATCTCGTCCGCGCCGCAGGCCTCGCCGAGATCCGGATCGCCGACCGCGGCCCCGGGCTTCCGCCATCTTCGATCGAGGCGATGTTCCGGCCGTTCGAGCGCGGCGAACCCTCGCGCAACCGGGCGACGGGGGGAATCGGCCTGGGGCTCGGCATCGCGCGCGCGATCGCCCAGGAACATGGCGGCAGCCTGGTGCTCGCGAATCGCGAAGGCGGCGGACTCGAGGCGGTCTGCCGCCTGCCGATCCAGGATTAGAACTGTCCGTCTCCGGCGCCCTTGCGCCCGCAATCGAAATTTCACGACGTAAGGCCCTGGAGTAATGATCGATCGTTATGCTTAGGACTCCATCAAGCTGTTTGTAATTTTATATCGTGGCGTTATAATTTCCTGACCCGGCGGGTGGGTTGGTTCCGGGGTATGAGAGGATCAAGCCGATGCCCGGCCGCAATCTGCCTCCGCTGTCGCTTCATGTGCCCGAGCCGGCGTTCCGCCCGGGCGACCATGCCGACTATAGCAGCTTCGAAATGCCGGTGGCCGGCGCGGTGGGACGGCCTGCGATCGATGCGCGCCCGGCCGACATTCGCGACCTCAGCTATGCGATGGTCCGGGTGCTTGACGATGCCGGGCAGGCGCAGGGGGCCTGGGACCCGCGGCTGGCGCCCGAAACGCTGCTCAAGATGCTGCGCGCCATGGCGCTGACCCGCGCATTCGACGATCGCCTCTACCGTGCGCAGCGACAGGGCAAGACCAGCTTCTACATGAAGTGCCTGGGGGAAGAGGCGACCTCGGTCGCTGCCGCGCACGCGCTCGACCATGACGATATGTGCTTCCCCAGCTACCGGCAGCAAGGGCTGCTGATCGCACGCGACTGGCCGATCGTCGATATGATCAACCAGATCTATTCGAACCGCGCGGATCGGCTGAAGGGGCGGCAGCTGCCGATCATGTACTCGGTTCGCGACGCCAATTTCTTTTCGATCTCGGGCAATCTCACCACCCAATATCCGCAGGCGGTGGGTTGGGCGATGGCGAGCGCGGCCCGCGGCGACACGCGGATCGCCGCGGCTTGGTGCGGCGAGGGTTCGACCGCGGAGGGCGACTTCCATTCGGCGCTGACCTTCGCTTCGGTCTACCGCGCGCCGGTCATCCTCAACATCATCAACAACCAATGGGCGATCTCGTCCTTCTCGGGCTTCGCGGGTGCCGAGGCAACGACCTTCGCCGCGCGCGCGATCGGCTACGGCATCGCCGGGCTGCGCGTCGACGGCAACGATGCGCTCGCGGTTTATGCCGCGACCCAGTGGGCGGCCGACCGCGCGCGCGGCAATCATGGCCCGACGCTGATCGAGCATTTCACCTACCGCGTCGAAGGCCATTCCACGTCGGACGATCCCACCAAATATCGCTCAGCCGAAGAGGGTGGCAAATGGCCGCTCGGTGATCCGATCGCGCGGCTCAAGCAGCATGTCATCGGCCTCGGCATCTGGGACGAGGAGCGCCACGCCGCGATGGACAAGGAACTCGCCGAGATGGTCCGCGCCGCGCAGCGCGAGGCCGAGCAGAACGGTGTTCTCCAGGACGGCCTCAAGCAGCCGTTCGACAGCATGTTCGAGGATGTGTTCGAGGATATGCCGTGGCATCTGCGCGAGCAATCGGCCGAGATGAGCGCTGAGCGCAAGGCGGCGGGAATATGATGGCGAAGCTCATCTTCCTGTCTCCATCCGTGTCGAGCGAAGTCGCGACATACCTCGCCCCGCCCATGTCGCTCGGTTTCGATCAGGACGAACGGGAGGCCCTCGGATGACCGGCGAAACCCGCACGATGACCATGATCCAGGCGATCAATTCGGCGCTCGAGGTCGCGATGGGCCGCGACGACAGCATCGTCGTGCTCGGCGAGGACGTGGGTTATTTCGGCGGGGTGTTCAAGGCGACCGAGGGGCTGCAAAAGCGCTACGGCAAGACGCGCGTATTCGATACGCCGATCAGCGAATGCGGCATCGTCGGGGTCGCGGTGGGAATGGCGGCTTACGGCTTGCGGCCGGTGCCCGAGATCCAGTTCGCCGACTATATCTATCCCGCGCTGGATCAGCTCGTCTCCGAGGCGGCGCGGCTGCGCTACCGTTCGGCGGGCGAGTTCACCGCGCCGATCACGGTGCGCACGCCGTTCGGCGGGGGCATCTTCGGCGGCCAGACGCACAGCCAGAGCCCCGAAGGCATCTTCACCCATGTCGCGGGGCTCAAGACGGTGATCCCCTCCAATCCCTTCGACGCCAAGGGGCTGCTGATCGCAGCGATCGAGGACAATGATCCCGTGATCTTCTTCGAGCCAAAGCGGATCTACAACGGCCCGTTCGACGGCCATTATGACCGGCCGGTGTCGCCCTGGAGCAAATTCGCCGAGAGCGCGGTCCCCGAAGGCTATTATACCGTGCCGCTCGGCAAGGCGAGGATGGTGCGCGAGGGCGAGGACGTCACCATCCTGGGCTACGGCACGATGGTGCATGTCGCGCTGGGCGTGATCGCGGAGAGCGGGATCGACGCCGAACTGATCGACCTGCGCACGCTGGTGCCGCTCGACATCGAGACGGTCGTCGCGTCGGTGAGCAAGACCGGACGCTGTGTCATCGTTCATGAGGCGACCAAGACGGGCGGCTTCGGCGCTGAGCTGTCGGCGCTCGTCCAGGAACGATGCTTCCACGCGCTCGAGGCGCCGATCCAGCGTGTCACCGGGTGGGACACGCCCTATCCGCACAGCCTCGAATGGGCCTATTTTCCCGGGCCGGTGCGGCTGGCCCAGGCGCTCCAGCGCGTCATGAAGGATTGATCGAGATGGGCGTCTATCATTTCAAGCTGCCCGATATTGGCGAGGGAATCGCGGAGGCGGAGATCGTCGCCTGGCACGTGAAGGTCGGCGACATCGTCGATGAAGACGCCCCCCTCGCCGACCTGATGACCGACAAGGCGACGGTCGAAATGACCAGCCCGGTCGCCGGCAAGGTGGTGAAACTGGCCGGAGACGTGGGTGAGCAGGTCGCGATCGGCTCGATCCTCGCTATGTTCGAGACCGAGAGTGGGGAGACGAAGCTCGAGCCCGACATGGAGCCCGCGCCCCTTGGGGACGAGCGTCGGGCGAAGGGCGGCGAAGCTGAAGGCGCCGCCGCCGATTCTGCCTCCACGTCCTCCCCTCCCCCCGCCCCTCTCCCTACAAGGGAGAGGGAGAAGAAGGTGCTTGCCTCGCCCGCCGTGCGCCAGCGCGCCAAGGATCTCGGCATCGATCTCGCACAGGTCAGAACCGCCGACCCCGGCCGCGTCCGCCACGCCGACCTCGACGCCTTTCTCAGCTATAATGCGGGCAGCGGCTATCGTCCCATCGGCGCGGCGCGCGCCGACGAGCAGATCAGAGTGATCGGCCTGCGCCGCCGCATCGCCGAGAATATGGCCGCCTCAAAGCGCGCCATTCCGCATTTCACCTATGTCGAGGAGATCGACGTCACCAAGCTCGAGGCGCTCCGCGCCGATCTCAACGCCACCCGCGGCGCGCGCGCCAAGCTCACCATGCTGCCGCTGCTGATCACCGCGATCTGCAAGGCGCTCCCCCGCTTTCCGATGATCAACGCGCGCTATGACGACGAGGCGGGGATCGTCACGCGGTCGGGCGCGGTCCATCTCGGTATCGCGACGCAGACCGACGCTGGGCTGATGGTGCCCGTGATCCGCGCCGCCGAGCGCCGCAACATCTGGCAGCTGGCGGACGAGATCGTCCGCCTCGCCGAAGCGGCGCGCGGCGGCAGGGCGAAGTCCGAGGAGCTGTCGGGATCGACCCTCACCATCACCTCGCTGGGGCGGCTCGGCGGAATCGCGACAACTCCGGTGATCAACCGGCCCGAGGTCGCGATCATCGGGCCGAACAGAGTCGTCGAGCGCCCGGTGTTTCGCGACGGCCAGGTCGTCGCCGCGAAACTGATGAACCTGTCGATCAGCTGCGACCACCGCGTGGTCGACGGCTGGGACGCGGCGAGCTTCGTCCAGGAGATCAAGCGGCTGGTCGAGACCCCGGCGCTGCTGTTCGTGGACTGATAGCTGCTGCCCCGCCCCCGGCGGAACCGGGATGACGCGCAAGGGTGGCTTGCCTACCGCCCTCCCGCGGGGCTAGAGAGCCCGCCACTCAACGACGATGCAGGAATGGGGCGGCGATGGCCGGTCACAGCAAATTCAAGAACATCATGCACCGCAAGGGTGCACAGGATAAGAAGCGCTCGGCGCTTTTCTCCAAGCTCAGCCGCGAGATCACGGTTGCCGCACGCATGGGCCTGCCCGATCCCGCGATGAACGCGCGGCTGCGCGCCGCGGTCATCACCGCGCGCAAGGAAGGCCTGCCCAAGGACAATATCGAACGTTCGATCAACAAGGCGTCGGGCGGCGATGCGGCCAATTATGAGGAAGTCCGCTACGAGGGCTTCGGCCCGGGCGGGGTCGCGCTGATCATCGAGAGCCTGACCGACAACCGCAATCGCACCGCGACCAATGTCCGCACGATCGTGTCGAAAAATGGCGGCAATCTCGGCGCGGGGGGATCGGTCAGCCACGGCTTCGACCGGCTCGGACTGATCAGCTACGGGCCTGCGGCCGGCGACGGCGAGAAAATATTCGAGGCCGCGCTCGAGGCGGGGGCCGAGGATGTGACCTCGACCGAGGACGGCCACGAGATCTGGACCTCGCTCGACACGCTCCATGAGGTCGCGAAGGCGCTCGAGCCGGTGCTCGGCGAACCCGAGGGCGCCAAGCTCGCCTGGCGGCCGCAGACCATGGTAACCGTCGGCGAGGAAGACGCCGCCAAGCTGCTCAAGCTGATCGACGCGCTCGACGACGACGACGACGTCCAGACGGTGTGGGGCAATTATGACGTCCCTGAGGATGTGATGGAGAAGCTGGGTTAGCTGTCTTGAAAGCCCCTCCCCTTCGGGGAGGGGTTGGGGGTGGCGAAGATGGTCGTGCCGGGCGATCGTGACACCCCGACGCCGATGCGATCAAAACGCGATGCCGTTTTCCGCAGGCCGGGTCATAGGACAATTCGCTTCACAAATGCCGGTGTGACGACCAACATCGAAGACGTGTTGCAAATAATCGCTTCGACCGCGGCCGCGCTTCCGGATCGCTGGCCCCTCCCCCGCCCTTCCCTTGAAGGGGGAAGGCTTGGTTGTCCTTCATGATCCTGATCGGCTTCGATCCCGGGCTCGGCACCACCGGCTGGGGGGTGATCGCGGCCGATGGCAACCGGCTATCGCATGTCGCCAACGGGCAGATCAGGACCGAGGCGGCGATGGAGCTCGCCGAACGGCTGATGGTGCTGCACGACAGCCTGACCGACCTGTTGCTGACTTATAAGCCGAGCGGCGCGGCGGTCGAGGAGGTGTTCGTCAACGTGAATCCGCAGTCGACGCTCAAGCTCGGCCAGGCGCGCGGCGTGGTGTTGCTCGCCGCGGCGCGCAGCGGGATGACGGTCGGCGAATATTCCGCCAAGCATGTCAAGAAGGCGGTGGTCGGCACCGGCGGGGCGGAGAAGCAGCAGGTGCACGCAATGGTCAGCCGGATGATGCCCGGCATCAGGATATCGGGGCCCGACGCCGCCGATGCACTGGCGGTCGCGATCACCCACGCCCATCATCTCGCCAGCGCGCGCGCGATGTCGCGGATCATCGCATGATCGCGCGGTTGCGCGGAGCCCTCGCCGAAAGCACCGCCGACCATGCGGTGCTCGACGTCGGCGGGGTCGGCTATCTGGTCTATGCCTCGGCGCGCACCTTGTCGGCGATCGGCGAGGTCGGTGGCAATGTGCTGCTCTTCACCGAAATGCAGGTTCGCGAGGATGCGATCACGCTCTACGGCTTCGGATCGGCGGCCGAGCGCGACGCCTTCCGGCTGCTGACGAGCGTCCAGGGCGTGGGCGGGCGGGTCGCGCTCGCGATCCTGTCGGTGCTCGACGGCGCGGAACTGGCGAAGGCGATCGCGGGCGGCGACAAGGCGATGATCGCGCGCGCCAACGGCGTCGGCCCCAAGCTGGCGATGCGGATCGTCAACGAGCTCAAGGACAAGATGGGCGGGATTGCGATCGGGCCGGGGCTCGCCCCCGCGGCGGCGGCGAAGGGCGGGGTGGCGAGCGACGCGCTCTCGGCGCTCGCCAATCTCGGCTTCCGCCCGGCTGAAGCCAGTGCGGCGGTCGGCGCGGCCGTCGAGGAACTGGGCGACGGCGCGGGCCTCGATGCGGTGGTGCGGCTGGCGCTGCGGAAGGCGGCGAAGTGAAAATCCGGAATTCTCCCTAAAAATCTCCCTCCCTTTTCAAGCGAAGGGATCGATTGGTCGTCGACTTCGCTCGACACGAACGGATATAGAACGAACCGATGACCGACACCGATCGCCTTATCGCCGGAGCGCGCCGTACCGAGGATATGGACGCCGCGCTGCGCCCCAAGTCGCTCGAGGAATTTGTCGGGCAGCAGGCGGCGCGCGAGAATTTGCGGGTGTTCATCGAGGCGGCGCGGCGGCGCGGCGAGGCGCTCGACCATGTGCTGTTCTTCGGCCCGCCGGGGCTCGGCAAGACCACGCTCGCGCAGATCATCGCCCGCGAGATGGGATCGGGCTTCCGCGCCACCTCGGGCCCGGTGATCGCCAAGTCGGGCGACCTTGCCGCGCTGCTCACCAATCTCGAGGATGGCGACGTGCTGTTCATCGACGAGATCCACCGGCTGCAGCCGGCGGTCGAGGAGGTGCTCTATCCTGCGATGGAGGATCGCGCGCTCGATCTGATGATCGGCGAGGGGCCGTCCGCCAGGAGCGTGCGGATCGATCTGCCGCGCTTCACGCTGGTGGGGGCGACCACCCGTCAGGGCCTGATCACGACCCCGCTGCGCGACCGCTTCGGCATTCCGGTCCGCCTGCAATTCTATACCGTCGAAGAGCTCGAAAAGGTGGTGAGCCGCGCCGCCCGGCTGCTCGATCTCGCTATCGTCTCTGATGGCGCGAAGGAGATCGCTCGCCGCGCACGCGGCACGCCGCGCATCGCCGGGCGGCTGCTCCGCCGCGTGCGCGATTTCGCGCATGTGCTGGGGGCCGAGACAGTCGACGCCAAGGTCGCCGATCAAGCGCTCAACCGGCTCGAGGTCGATGCGCTGGGCCTCGACGCGATGGATCGCCGCTATCTGCATATGATCGCCGACATCTATCGCGGCGGGCCGGTGGGGGTGGAAACGCTCGCCGCCGGGCTGTCCGAGCCGCGCGACACCATCGAGGATGTGATCGAGCCCTATCTGATCCAGCTCGGCCTGATCGCGCGGACCGCGCGCGGCCGCTGCCTCAACGGGCGGGGTTGGAAGCATCTCGGCCTCAATCCGCCCGAAGCAGGGCAGGAAGGACTGTTCGACGGCGTGTGAGGAAAATCCCTCTTGAAAGCGTGGGAGGAGGAAGTCGGAACGATGCCGGCGCAGGACGAAACGACGCCGCTCCCCACAAAAGGGATTCATTTCGACCACCGATCGCCTAAACAGGCGGCGACATGCATGAGGCCCCCTATTCCGGCCGCTTCGAAGCGGGTGCACATTTGTTCGCGCTGCGCGTCTATTTCGAGGATACCGACGCAGGCGGGGTCGTTTATCATGCCAGCTATCTTCGCTTCCTCGAGCGCGCGCGCAGCGACATGCTGCGGCTGGCAGGGATCGGCCAGCGCGATGCGCTCGAGAGCGGCGAGGGCAGCTATGTCGTGGCCGGGCTCGGGCTGCGCTACAGGGCCCCGGCCCGGCTCGACGACGATCTGCTGGTGGTCAGCCGGATCGGGAGGATGCGCGGCGCCTCGTGCGCCGTTCATCAGAGAGTCATGCGGGGGTCTGAAACAGTGGTGGAGGCTGAAATTTCGGTCGCGCTGATCGGCCCTGACGGCCGGCCGAAGCGCCAGCCCCGCCAGTGGATCGAGGCGCTCGAACGATTGAAAGGGACGGGTTGAATTGATGATGCAGGATCTGGCGGTCGCCGCATCGACCTCCGCCTTGTCGCCGATCGCGCTGTTCCTCCAGGCGGACATCGTGGTGAAGGCGGTGATGATCGGGTTGCTCGCGGCCAGCATCTGGACCTGGACGATCATCCTGTCGGGCAGCATGGCGCTCGACAAGGCGTTCAAGACGAGCCGGGCATTCGAAACCGATTTCTGGAAGTCCGAGGATATCGACCGTTTCTATGAAGGGCCGGGGCGGCAAGACCTGCCGTCGGCGAGGGTCTTTTCGGCGGGGGTAGCCGAATGGCGGCGCTCGGTGCGCAGCGGCCAGCCGGTCGATCGCGACGGCACGCGCGCGCGGCTTGCGAGCGCGATGGCCTCGGCCGCGGCGGGCGAGATCGACCGGCTGTCCGACCGGCTCAACATCCTCGCCACCGTCGGTTCGGTCGCGCCCTTTGTCGGGCTGTTCGGCACCGTCTGGGGGATCATGCGCAGCTTCACCGACATCGCGGCGTCGCAGAACACCTCGCTCGGGGTGGTGGCTCCCGGCATCGCCGAGGCGCTGTTCGCCACCGCGCTCGGGCTGTTCGCAGCGATTCCGGCAGTAATCGCCTATAACCGGCTGCTGCATAAGGTCTCGAAGATCGAGGGTCATCTTCACCGCTTCGGCGATGCGCTGCATATGACGCTCAGCCGCGAGCTGGAGCGCGCCTGATGGGCATGGGTTCCGCTAGGGGCCCCGTCTCGGGCCGGGGCGGCCGGCGCGCGCCGATGGCCGAGATCAACGTCACGCCGCTGGTCGACGTGATGCTCGTGCTGTTGATCATCTTCATGGTCACCGCGCCGCTGCTGCTCGCGGGTGTGCCGGTCGATCTGCCCGAAAGCGCGGCGGGCGCACTCGACCAGGAGAAGAAGCCGGTCCAGCTCTCGATCGACCAGGCCGGCGCGGTGTTTATCGACGATCGCGAGGTCCAGATGGCGGCGCTGCCCGATCGGCTCGCCCAGATCGCGGCCCGATCGGGCAAGGGCAAGGACAGCCCGCAAATCTTCCTGCGGGCCGACAAGGCGCTCGACTATGGCCGCGTCATGGCGGTGATGGGGGCGCTCAACCACGCCGGGCTCAACCGGGTGGCGCTGGTCACGCTCGGAGAAAGCGCCGCGCCGGCGGGCCGCGGACGCATCGATGGCGATTCGGTTCCCGAACCCGCGGTGCCGTGATGGAGCGCAGCGAGCGGACCGGACTGGGGCTCTCGGTCGTCGGGCATATCGGCCTGCTGGCGATCCTCTCGCTCAACCTGATGAGCGTCCGCAAGATGCCCAAGCTCAGCGAGCCGATGGACGTGATGCTGGTCGACAAGGCCGGACTGACCTCGGCCGCCCCGGAAATCTCGAAAGAAGCGCCCCAGGCCGCGGAGGCTCCCGACGTCGCGCCGACGATCGAGGACGCGCCGCCGCCCGAGCCGGCCCCCGCCAAGCCCCAGCCGGCGCCCAAGCCCGCTCCGGCTCCGACGCCCAAGCCCGCGCCGAAAGCCGCCGAGCCGCCCAAGCCGACGCCGCCGGCGGCCAAGCCCGCTCCTCCGGCCCCGCCGGCCAAGCCCAAGCCCAAGGCGACCTCGCTCGGCACCGATTTCCTGAAGGGCATTCCGGTCGACAAGTCGGCCGGCAAGAGCACCGCGCCGCGCGCCGCCGCGATCAGCCCGCTCGCGATGAACGGGCTCGCCGCGCTGATCGCGAGCCAGGTCAAGCCATGCTACACGATCCCGGCGGGCGGCGCGGACGCGGCGAGCATCGTCAGCAAGATCAGGCTCCGGTTGAAAAAGGATGGCTCGATCGCGGTTGCGCCCGAGGTGGTCGGCAATCTCGGCGTCAATCCCGCCAACCAGCCCTATCTCCGGCAGATGAACGAGGCCGCCACGCGGGCGCTGCAGCGCTGCGCGCCGTATAAACTGCCTGCCGAACTGTTCGAAGCCTGGCAGGACATCGTGTTCACTTTCCGCCCCGCGCAGATGAGCTGATGCCGGATTTGACTTACGCCCCCGCTTTCGGCTCTAAACGCCGCGGTGGGGCAGAGGAGACGAGAATGCGCCTTCGCCCTTTCCGGATTTTCCCGAAATCCGCAAGCCCCTTCCCTTCAGGGGAGAGGTTGGGGCGGGGTCTATCCAACTGTACCTGCGCCCGCGGAGAGATCCCACCCCCGGCCTCTCCAATGAAGGAGAGGGGGGTATCGCGCGCTGGAGCAATCCTGGCCTTTTTCATCGCCGCGCTCGGCCTGTCGGCGCCCGCCACCGCCCAGCTCGAGGTCGACATCACCGGCGGCATCGCCCAGCCGATGCCGATCGCGATTCCCGGCATGCCGACGCCCTCGGTCGCCAACACGCCCGCCGGGGACACCGCGTCGCTCGGCCAGCGCGTCGCCGAGGTTGTCACCAACGATCTCAAGAATAGCGGCCTGTTCAACCCGCTGCCAAAAAGCGCGCTCGAGACGGTCAGCCATCCGCAAGTCACCGCGCCCGACTATATCTTCTGGACGCAAAGCGGCGCGCAGGCGCTCGTCCAGGGTTTCGTGCAGGCCAATGGCGACGGATCGCTGACGGTCGGCTGCTATCTCTACGACGTGCTCGCCAAGTCCGAACTGGCGCGCCAGGGCTTCGTCGTCCAGCCCGCGCAGTGGCGGCGCGCCGCGCATAAATGTGCCGATACCGTCTATACGCGGCTGACCGGCGAGGGCCCTTATTTCGACAGCCGCGTGGTCTATGTTTCCGAGACAGGGCCCAAGACCAATCGCACCAAACGGCTTGCGATCATGGATCAGGACGGGGCCAACCACCGCTTCCTGACCAACGGCCAGACGATCGTGCTGACCCCGCGCTTCGCGCCGAACCAGCAGACGATCACCTATATGTCCTATACGAACAATCGCGCGCGGGTTTACGTGTACGATATCGGTTCGGGCACCCAGCGGCTTGTCGTCGATCAGCCCAACATGACCTTCGCGCCGCGTTTCTCGCCCGACGGCCGCTCGATCGTCTTCTCGATGGCGATCGGCGGCAACACCGACATCTACCGCGTCGCCGCGAGTGGCGGCGCGCCCCAGCGGCTCACCACCTCGCCGGGCATCGATACCGGCGCCAGCTATTCGCCCGACGGATCGCGCATCGTGTTCGAAAGCGATCGTTCGGGCACGCAGCAGCTTTATGTGATGAATGCCGACGGATCGAATCAGAGCCGGATCAGCTTCGGATCGGGCCGCTATGGCAGCGCCGCCTGGAGCCCGCGTGGGGATCTGATCGCTTTCACCAGGATCGGTGGCGGCTTCAATGTCGGGATCATGGGAGTCGACGGATCGGGCGAGAAGATCCTCACCAACGGCTGGCAGGACGAAGGGCCGAGCTGGTCGCCCAACGGCCGGGTGATCATGTTCTTCCGCACCGGTCAGGGTTCGGGCAAGGCCGATCTCTGGTCGGTCGATCTCACCGGGGTCAACGAGCGGCCGGTGCCGACCCCGCTCGACGGTTCCGATCCTGCCTGGGGCCCGTTGCTGCCCTGACGCCGGTTTCTGGAGCTTTTCCGAACGAATCACGTTATTGAACCGTAACTACTCGAAAAGGAGATCCACGATGGCGCGTCTGACGATGAGAATCGCCCTGGTGTCCGCGCTGGCGCTGAGCGTCGCGGCCTGCAGCAAGAAGAAGCCCGAGGAATTGCCGCCGCCGCCTGCGGCAACCGCCCCGCCGACCACCACCGAAACGCCCCCGCCCCCGCCGAGCACGACTGTCGTGCCGGGCTCGCGCGCCGATTTCCTTGCCCAAGCGGGAACCGACACCATCCATTTCGGCACCGATCTTTACGATATCGACGCCGAAAGCCAGGCGATCCTCTCCAAGCAGGCGCAGTGGCTCGCCAGATATCCGAACACCGCGGTGACGATCGAAGGCCATTGCGACGAGCGCGGTACGCGCGAATATAATCTCGCGCTCGGCGAGCGCCGCGCCAACGCGGCCAAGAATTTCCTGGTCAACGCGGGCGTCGCACCCTCGCGGCTGTCGGTGATCAGCTATGGCAAGGAACGCCCGGTCGCGACCGGCTCCGACGAGGAAAGCTGGGCCCAGAACCGCCGCGCGGTGACGGTTGTGCCGCAGTAGAACCGGCGGCGTTGAACGCCCCTTCCGCCGAAGGCTGCCACATCCGCGCATCCTTCAGCGGGAGGGGTTCGCTACTCTCGCAACCCTTTATCCCGAACGTGGACCGTGATGGCCCCGGTAGATTCGCTGCGACCACTGCCGCCGATCAGCAGGACCGTATGTTCGCCGTGCCGCACGGCGCGTGCGCGGCTGACGGAGGCCGCCTGCTCGTCCCGCAGCGCGGCGCTCGGTGCGGTGCCGCGCGCCGCTCCTTCGTAGCCGACCGCCTCGGCGGCATCTGCGCCGAAATCGATCGGCAAGCCTTGCGCCGAAGCGCCCGCGGGCAACATCGCCAGCAATATGGCCAGGGTCGGACGTCGCATCATCCCGCATTCCCGTCGGACACGCCCACAGCCGGGCGCCCGCACATCATGATGGATGGATATTTCCGAGGCCGTAACAAAAAGGGTTAACCCGACCGCATCGGGCCGTCGCCATCATGCGCGCAATTCCTTACCATCGCGTGAAGGCCCCGCCGACGATCGCGGGTTCCCGACGCCGGCTGGCATGGGTCAGCTTGGCTTGGCCAAGCTCTCCTCAGTTCAGGAAGCGTCCCAGATCGGCCACCTCGATCATCACCTCGCGGCGGCCGACATGATCGGGCTGCGAGACGATGCCATCCTTCTCGAGCCGTTCGATCAGCCGCGCGGCCGAGTTGTAGCCGACACGCAGTTGGCGCTGGAGCCAGCTGGTCGAGGCCTTGCGATTCTCGACGACGAGCTGGATCGCACGGCGATAGGTCTGGGTCTCGGGGTCGTCGGGGCCCGAGGGGCCGCCCTCCATCGCGAAGCCGCCGTCCTCGGGCTCCTCGGTGACCGCGGTGATATAATCGGGGGTGCCCTGGCCGCGCCAATGGTCGGCGACCGCGCGAACCTCGTCATCGGACACGAACGGGCCGTGGACGCGCACGATCTGCTTGCCGCCGGGCATGAACAGCATGTCACCCTTGCCGAGCAGCTGCTCGGCACCCTGCTCGCCGAGGATCGTGCGGCTGTCGATCTTGCTGGTCACCTGGAAGCTGATCCGCGTCGGCAGGTTAGCCTTGATCACCCCGGTGATCACGTCGACCGACGGCCGCTGGGTCGCCATGATCAGGTGGATGCCTGCCGCGCGCGCCTTCTGCGCAAGCCGCTGGATCAGGAACTCGACCTCCTTGCCCGCGGTCATCATCAGATCGGCAAGCTCGTCGACGATCACCACGATCTGCGGCAGCGGCTCGAATTCGAGCTTCTCCTCCTCATAGATCGGCTGGCCGGTCTCGGCGTCGTAACCGGTCTGGACACGGCGGCCGAGCGGCTGACCCTTGGTCTTGGCCGCGCGCACCTTCTCGTTGAAGCTGGCCAGCCCTCGCACCCCGATCGAGGACATCATCCGATAGCGGTCCTCCATCTGCTCGACCGCCCATTTGAGTGCGCGCACCGCTTTTTGCGGCTCGGTCACCACCGACGAGAGCAGATGAGGGATATCGTCATAGACGCTGAGCTCGAGCATCTTCGGATCGATCATGATCATCCGGCACTGATCGGGGGTCATCCGATAGAGCAGCGACAGGATCATCGAGTTGAGGCCGACCGACTTGCCCGAGCCGGTGGTGCCCGCGACCAGCAGATGCGGCATCGGCGCGAGATCGGCGATCACCGGATCGCCGCCGATATTCTTGCCGAGCACGAGGCCGAGCCCGGTGACGTCCTCGAACGCATCGCTGGCGATCAGCTCGGACAGCGACACCGTCTCGCGCTTGGCGTTGGGCAGCTCGATGCCGATCACCGTGCGGCCGGGGATCACCGCGATGCGCGCCGACATCGCCGACATGTTGCGCGCGATGTCGTCGGCGAGCGCGATCACCCGGCTCGCCTTGATCCCCGCGGCGGGCTCGAGCTCGTACATGGTGACGACCGGGCCGGGGCGGATCTCGACGATGCGGCCCTTGACGTTGAAATCGTCGAGCACGGTCTCGAGCAGCCGCGCATTGCGTTCGAGCGCGGCCTTGTCGATCACCTTGTTGGCCGAGGGCGGCGCGGGCGCCAGCAGGTCGAGGCTGGGCAGCTTGTAGGTGTCGCCGAGCGGCAGCGAGCTTTGCCGCTCGCGCGCCGCGGTCTTGGCCGACGGCGCGGCGGCCTTCTTGCGATCGGCTATCAGCGGCGGGGGCGGCTCGGCCGCATTCTCATCGATCGGCGCGTGCCGCGGCGGGCGGACCGGGATCGGCACGCGGCCGATCGAGTCGAGATCGTCCTCGTCGATCTCGTCGCCGTCATAGGGCTCGGCCGCGCGGCGCGCATAGACGCCGCGGCGGAACAGCCAGTCACGTTCGTCGGCGAGCAATCCGAGTCCCCACGCCCAGCAGGACAGCCCGGCGATCGCGAACAGCGCCGCGCTGCCGAGGCGGATGCCGTTGGCGAGTATCGGATCGGCGAGCTGGTCGAGCCCCAGCGCGACCAGCCCCGCACCTCCCAGCCCGAGGCTGCCGCCGAAGCCGGCCGGCAGACCGGCGACCGAACCGCCTCGGAACAGCGCGAGGCCGATGCCGAGCAGCAGCACCGCGAGCAACGCGATCGCGAGCGACCGGCCCCAGCGGCCGACCGCGCGCCCGCGCCACAGCCGCAGTCCCCAGATCAGCCCGAGCGGCAGCACGACCGCGATCCCCGGCCCGAACAGGCTGAGCGCAAGATCGGCGATCCATGCGCCGGGCGCGCCAAAGATGTTCTGCGCGGGGCCGCCCGCGGCGGTGTTGAGCGCCGGATCGGTCACGTGATAGCTCGCCAGCACGAAGCCGAGCGCGATCGTCGCACCGATCAGCGCGCACGCCGCGACGATCGCGCCCGCGCGCCGGCCGGCATGGCGAAGCGACGCACGCCAGCCGCCTTCTTCCACGCGCGGTCCCGTTATCGGGATGCTGCGACTTGCCATCTTCGTTCCATTCGTTGGTCCCGCTCCCGCGAGAATCCCATAGCGGGGAGTCGCGGTCAAGCGAGCGGCCGAACGGCCTGTCGCACGTCGAGGCCCAAGGCCTCCGTTATCACACAGGCGGCGGCTTCGGGCGTGGTTCGGGTCGTATCGATCGAGATCCGCCCTTCGGGCATCACCGCCTCGCAGGTAGCGAACGTCGTGCGAAGTTGGCGCAACAGATCGAGCGATCTGAGCTTGCCGAACTCGCTACGGCTGGGGGCGTCGAGGCGGGCCTTCTGCTCTTCGCGCTCAACCGTCAGCCGGACGAAGTCGACCGTGCCGCCATATCGTTCGACCAGTGTGCGGACGCGGGCAGGAAAATCAGATGGAACCGACGGTTCGGGCGTGAAGGTGAAAATGATCGAGCGTTGGTTGGCCGCGGCCTCCTCGAACATCGCCAACCAATAGGTTTCGCGCAATCGGATGAAGGCATCGCTGCCGAACGCGAAAACCGACGCCGCCGCATCGACCGCGAAATGATTGTGAAACACCGGCAGGCCGGAGAGCGTCGCGAGCGCGCGCGCCACCGTCAGCTTGCCAGACGCCGGCGGGCCGTGAAGGAAGATTAGCTTCATGCCCGCCATCGTAAAGCACACGCGCCGCCGCGCAATCGCTTGGCTCGCCATCCCGGACCTCGTAAGAACCCCCCATGGATCGGCAGGACGTCATCATTCTGGGCGGTGGCTTGGTCGGGCTGACGCTCGGCATCGCGCTCGCGCGGCATCATATCAGCGTGACCGTTATCGACCCGGCCGATCCGGGCAAGATGCTCGCCACCGGTTTCGACGGCCGCGCCTCGGCGGTGGCCAGCGCGCCGTGGCGGATGCTCGAGGCGATCGGGGTCGGCGCGCTGCTCGCCGGCAAAGGCTGCCCGATCGAGGCGATCAAGGTCCAGGATGGGCTCAGTCCCGAAAGCCTGATGTTCGAGCCGTCGGCCGACGATGGCGCGCTGGGGCTGATGTTCGAGAATCGCGACCTGCGCCTCGCGCTCGACAGTGCCGCGCGCGCGACGACGGGCCTCAGCCTGCTGCGGCCAGCGCGGCCGGCCGAGGTGCGGCGCGATCTCGACGGTGTCCGCGTGGCGCTCGCCGATGGCGCCGTCGTGACAGGCTCGCTGCTGATCGGCGCCGAGGGGCGCCAGTCGCCGACGCGCGAGGCCGCCGGCATCAACGTCGCGCGCTGGAGCTACCGGCATGTCGCGATGATCGCCTCGATCGCCCACGAAAAGCCCCATCGCGGCACCGCCTACGAGATTTTCTATCCAGCCGGCCCCTTCGCTGTCCTGCCACTGATCGACGGGCCTGCCGGCGAGCATCGCTCGGCGCTGGTGTGGACGGTCGACGAGAAGCACGCTCCGGCGATGCTCGGCCTGCCCGATCGCGCATATCAGGCCGAGGCCGAGAAGCGGATGGGGGGCATGCTCGGAGCGGTGCGGCTGATCTCGCCGCGTTCCTCCTATCCGCTCGGCTTCCATCACGCCGCGCGGATCACCGACACCCGCCTCGCGCTGGTCGGCGACGCCGCGCACGGTATCCATCCGATCGCGGGGCAGGGCGTCAATCTCGGCTATCGCGATGTCGCGGCGCTGACCGAGGTGCTGGTCGAAGGGGTGCGGCTGGGACTCGAGCCCGGCGATGCGCAGCTGCTCGCGCGCTACCAGCGCTGGCGCAGCCTCGACAGTTTCATGGTCGCGGCCTCGACCGACGGCCTCACCCGGCTGTTCGGCCTGCCCGGCCGAACCGCGCGGACGGTGCGCCGCATCGGCCTCGGCGCGGTTCAGCGGCTCGGGCCGCTCAAGGGGCGGTTCATGGCCGAAGCGCGTGGCGAGACCGGCAAGCTGCCCCGGCTGCTGCAGGGTCTGGCCATTTAGCGGCTTCGGGAAGGCAACCGCCGGGCTTCCTCGACCAGCATCACCGGCACGCCGTCGCGCACCGGATAGGCAAGCCCCGCGGCTTGGGAGACCAGCTCTTGCGTCTCCGCGTCGTAGCGCAGCGGCGTGCGCGTCACCGGGCAGGCCAGCATCGCCAGCAGCGTGGGGTCGAAGCTCATTGCAGCGTCGCGGGTTCGTCGTCGCCACGGCGGAAAAAGCCGAGGAACTGGGCGAGCAGGTCGGCGCGGTCGGCGAGTGTCGGCGCTTCGAGCAGCGCCTGCTTGGCCGCGGCGTCGAACGGCGCGATTGCCGAGATCGCGTTAACGAGGGTTTCGTCGTCGAGCCGGCTGACCCCGGTCCAGTCGACCGCCACGCCGCGGCTGTCGGCAAAGCGGCGCGCCTCGCGCTCGATCTCGGCGCGGACGATGCTGGGGAGCGCGTTGGGCGCTTCGCCATCGGCGAAGCCCGAAACATCGGCTTCGACCTGCCGGAAGGGCGTCGACACCTCGAGTTCGCGCAGCAGGCGAAAGCGGCAAATGCCCTCGAGGATGATATTGAACCGGCCGTCATCGAGCCGCTCGACCTCGCGGATGTGGCCGATGCAGCCGACCGAGAACAGTGGCGGGGGCTCGCCGGGGCCGCGTGGCTGGATCATCGATATGCGCCGGTCGCGCGCCAGCGCATCGGACACCAGCGCGCGATAGCGTGGCTCGAAAATGTGGAGCGGCAGATGACCGCGGGGAAACAGCAACGCGCCCGCGAGCGGGAAGATCGATAGGCGTTGGGCGGCGGCGACCGCCATGATCAGGTGAACAATATGGCGGAGAGGCGGCGGCGCTGATCGCGCACCCAGCTGTCCTCGAGCCCGACCACCTCGAGCAGCTTGAGTAGCCGCGCGCGCGCCGCGCCCTCGTTCCAATCGCGATCGCGCGCAATGCTCTCGAGCAGATTGTCGGCCGCGCCGTCGCGATCGCCCGCCGCCATCAGCGCGCCGGCAAGCTCGAAACGCGCCTCATGATCGTCGGGATCGGCAGCGACGCGCGCGCGCAGGGGCCCGAGATCGTCGACCGGTTGCGCCTCGCGGGCGAGCGCGAGCGCGGCCTGGGCTCGCGCGATCGGGGGCTCCTTGGCCTTGTCGGGGGCGACGCTGGCGAGCAGCGTCTCGGCCTCTTCAATCCGGCCGGCCTTGATCATCGCCCGGGCCAGGCCCGAGGTCACCTGACTGTCCTCCGGAGCCATCTCGGCCAGCTGGCCGAAGATCGACAGCGCCCGCTCGGTATCGCCGCTTTCGAGCACCTCCTCACCCATCGCGATCAACGGCGCGATGTCCTGCTGGAGCTTGCCGGCGCTGCTCTCGATCGGGAGCTGGCGCAGGATCTGGTCGAGCATCTGGGTGAGCTGGCTTTCGCTGCGCGCCGGCGTGAGATCCGCGACGAGCTGGCCCTGGAACATCGCATAGACCGTGGGGATCGACTGGACGCGAAACTGCGCGGCGACCAGCTTTTGTTCGTCGACATTGACCTTGACGAGGACAACGCCCTTGTCGGCATAGGCGGCAGCGACCTTGTCGAGCAGCGGAGCGAGCTGCTTGCACGGGCCGCACCATTCGGCCCAGAAGTCGAGGATCACGAGGGAGGTCATCGAGGGCTCGACCACGTCGCGCTTGAACGCCTCGACGGCCTCCCGGTCTGCCGCACTCATCCCCAAAGTCGCCACCAATGATTCTCCTGCAGACCGTTTCGCGCCTCCTTATGTGGGAGGGCGCCCGCCGATGCCAAGCCCCGAACGATTTCTGCAGAATCGGGCTTGCGGAGGGGGCACCCCCACGCTAATAGCCGCGCCTCGACCGCAGGGCTCTCCTGCGGAAACGACGCCAGAGCGGGCGTAGCTCAGGGGTAGAGCACAACCTTGCCAAGGTTGGGGTCGAGGGTTCGAATCCCTTCGCCCGCTCCAGTTTCCGCCAGAAAATCAATGACTTGCCTTGCATGGAGTGGCCAAGTTCATAGCTCGACCGATCCTGCGGGTCCACGACGGGTCCACCATCCAGCCTCGCTCCAGCGTACCTGATGGTAGCGTAGCGCATTGGGCAGTCTATTTTTGCGGAGATCAAGACTCTTCGCTTCTGGGGCAAGGGGCTCCGACGCACACCGGTCTGATGCAGACCACCCCAAGCGCTTCTGGTGTGGGGTTGATATCCTGCCATTTCGCTGAAGCTGAGATTGGTGGTGATGATCACGCTGGTCTGCTCGTAGAGCTTGGAGAGCAGGTGGAACAGCAGGGCTCCGCCTGACGGGCTGAACGGCAGATATCCGAGCTCATCGAGGATGACGAGGTCAAGACGGAGCAGGCGCTCGGCAAGCTGGCCAGCCTTGTTCATGGCCTTTTCCTGTTCGAGCATGTTGACCAGATCGACGGTAGAGAAGAACCGGGCCTTCCTGCGGTGGTGTTCCACGGCTTGGATGCCAAGCGCGGTGGCCATGTGGGTCTTGCCGGTTCCAGGGCCACCAATCAGCACGACATTGTCTGCCCCATCGATGAACTCGCCGCGATGCAGTTGCCTGACCAGGGCCTCGTTCACTTCGCTGGATGCGAAGTCGAACCCGGCCAAATCCTTGTAAGCCGGGAGCCGGGCCGCCTTGATCTGGTAGGCGATGGACCGGACCTCGCGCTCTGCCATCTCGGCCTTGAGCAACTGGGAGAGGATCGGCACGGCGGCATCGAAAGCCGGGGCGCCTTGGCCAATGAGATCGCTCACGGCCTGGGCCATGCCGTACATCTTGAGGCTGCGCACATGACCTCGACGGCAGCGCTGGCGGGATCATGACGCATGACGCAGCCACCGCAGGTTACCATAGCGGCCAACGTCGGCGAGAGGCTCCTGGGTAAGGCGCAGGGCTTGCGGTGCGTCGATCGGTGCAACGGGCGGCGCCTTGCCGTCGGTCAGCCGATGCAGGATGTTGAGCACATGGATCTTGATCGGAACGCCGGCCCCCAGCGCCAGCTCGACGGCACACAGCACTGCCTGTTCGTCATGGTGCAGCACAAGCGAGAGTATCTCGACCATCTCCCGGTCACCGCCGGGGCGCTTGACCAGATGCTCCTGCAACTGACGGAACGCATCGGGCATCTCGGTGAACGGCGCACCGTTGCGCAGGGCACCGGGCTTGCGCTGGATCACCGCCAGATAGTGCCGCCAGTCATAGGCGATCCGCCCCCGCAGGTGATGCGACCTCTCGATGATCCGGCCATGCTCGCATGGGAGCCGGCCCTCGGCGGCGATGGCGATCCGGTCCGGATAGACCCGCAGACTCACCGGGCGGTTGGCGAAGGAGGCCGGCACCGAGTAACGGATGCGCTCGAAGTTTACGGGGCAGGTAGGCGATACCCGCTTGGTGTACTCGACGAAGCCGTCAAAAGGCCGCCCCAGCGGCATCAAGCTGACGACCTCCGTTGCATGCACATCGGCGATGGTGCCGGGCAGCGCGCCATGCTGGATATGGGTCCACTGGGCGATACAGCGTTCTTCAAGCCAGGTATTGAGCGCATCGCGATCGGGGAAGCTAGGCATCGGCTGCCACAGCCGGCGACGGGCATCCTGGACATTCTTCTCAATCTGCCCCTTCTACCACCCCGATGCCGGATTACAGAACTCGGGCTCGAACAGGTAATGGCTGGCATGGCGGCGAACCGGGCGTTGACCTGCCGCGCCTTGCCAATACCGATCCGATCAACCGCGATCTTCATGTTATCGAAAACCCCGCGCTGCTGGCCGCCTGCAGCTTGGTCTGCTTGTCGGCAATGATCGCCCAGTCCTCGCTCCAGTCGAACTGGAACGCTTCGCCAGGCTGGAACACCAGCGGCACGAAGGTCCCGCGCCCGCTGGTCTGGGCATCACGCTGGTGGTCGGCCTTCCAGCTGCGCACAAACGCCGCAGCACGGCCGTAGGAACCGTCGAAGCGCAGAGCGACGAGATCGGCGTGCATCTGCTTGACTGTCCGCCGCTGCTTGCGCGAGCGGCCAGCCTCGATCCGCAACCAACCCGCCAGCTTCTCTGCGAACGGGTCCAGCTTGCTTGGCCGGTCGGGGACCTTGAATCTGCGCTCAACCGTACCCGCCCGAAGATATTTGCGGATCGTGTTGCGCGACAGTCCAGTCCGTCGCTCAATCTCTCGGATCGGCATCCCGTCGCGAAAATGCCAGCGCCGAATAACGCTCAGTAAGGCCATGTCGATCACTCCAATGTCCCCCGACGCAACAGCCAGGGGAAAGATCAGAACATGGGTCACTTCTCAGGCGGAAACTTTGAACCTCCCCAGGTCAATTCTCAGCAGAAATCAACAGTCGACGATCTCGATGTGCTCCTCCCCACATCGCATCGTCGCGTCTCCCCAGCGGAGCGGCGCACGTCGCTCGGCAAGCGAGCCGCAGCGATGGCCGTCCGCTGGCAAAGTTGACCTCCGCGGCGAAACGAGCCTTCAGGTAGCGCTCTGCCCG